>OGQJ01001807.1_pt1 | contig 18167 bp, 15 predicted proteins | sample 1553161 | NCBI WGS metagenome assembly OGQJ01 (sample SAMEA2579923, study PRJEB22360) | human gut metagenome | biome: human gut; feature: human-associated habitat; material: faeces | place: Denmark | collected 2008/2010 | reverse complement strand
CGGCCGCGCCGCCGACCAGGGCGCCGCCGACGGCGCCGAGAACGCCCGCGGTGCTGCCTTTGCCGATCTGCGAACCGGCCACGCCGCCGGCGATGCCGCCGATTGCCGTACCGAGCGAATTGTCGCTGTCGGCGACGGTGATCGCACGAACGGAAACGATGGTTCCTGCCCGGGCGCGGTTGACCGACCCGACCGCCGCCGAATCATACTGGTTGGCGCCGATCTGGGAAGCGCACCCCGCCAAAACCGCCATTACCGGCAGTATCAGGGCAATAACAAATTTTTTCATCCTTCTTCCTCCGCATGATAAAGTTGTTCTGTTGTTATCTGCTTTTTATATTATCTACAGATTGCTTTTTGTCAATGCCGGACTCTTGCCAAATGAAGTTAACTGTTATATATTGACGGACAAAATTAACTTAAACGGAAAAACTAATTTAACGGGAAAACTAAAATGTCAGAAAGAACCAAGGTTGTAAAATTGCTGTCTTCGGACAAACCTTTGGCCGACGTGCTGGTCAAGGGCTGGGTGAGAACGCGCCGCGACGCGAAAGATTTTTCTTTTATCGAAGTAAACGACGGTTCCTGCCTGAAAAATATTCAGGTGATCGCCGGCAGCGCTCTTCCCAACTACGAGGACGTCAAAAAACTGACCACCGGTTCTTCGGTTGCCGTCAGCGGCGCGCTGGTTCCCTCTCAGGGCGGCAACCAGAAATATGAGATCAAGGCCGAAAAAATCGAGGTTTACGGCTGGGCGGACGATACTTATCCGCTGCAGAAGAAGAAACATACCGACGAATATCTGCGTACCATTGCCCATCTGCGTCCGCGCACCAACAAGTACGGTGCCGCATTCCGGATTCGGTCCGAGCTCTCATACGCGATTCACACTTTTTTCCATGAACGCGGATTCCGCTACGTCCATACGCCGATCATCACCGCTTCCGACTGCGAAGGCGCCGGCGAAATGTTTCAGGTGACCACGCTTGACCTGAACAACCTGCCGAAAACGCCCGACGGCAAAGTCGACTATTCTCAGGACTTTTTCGGCAAAGAGGCGCGGCTGACGGTTTCCGGCCAGTTAAACGGCGAAATGTACGCGACGGCGCTCGGCGACATTTATACTTTCGGCCCCACGTTTCGGGCGGAAAATTCCAACACCACCCGGCATGCGGCGGAATTTTGGATGATTGAGCCGGAAATGGCTTTTGCCGACCTCACCGACGACATGAATCTGGCGGAAGACATGGTCAGATACTGCGTTAAACATGTTATGGAACATTGCGCCGAAGACATGGAATTGTTTGAAAAATTTGTCGCTCCCGGTCTGAAAGACACGCTCGATACGATCGTCAACAACGATTTTGCCCGCATTACCTACGGCGAAGCGATCGAGATCATGAAAAATTCCGGCGAACGTTTTGAGTACAAACCGGAATACGGCGTCGACCTGCAAACCGAGCACGAGCGTTTTCTGGCCGAAAAACATTTCAAGCGTCCGGTAATCGTCCGCGATTACCCGAAGGAGATCAAAGCCTTTTACATGCGTCTGAACGACGACGGCAGAACGGTTGCGGCAATGGACGTTCTGGTGCCGGGCATCGGCGAGCTGATCGGCGGTTCCCAGCGTGAGGAACGCTATGACGTCTTGTTGAAGCGCATTGAAGAAATCGGCATGACGGAAGCCGACTATGAGTGGTATCTCGATTCCCGCCGCTTCGGCACCGTTCCTCATGCCGGATTCGGGCTCGGTTTCGAACGTATGATGCTGCTGCTTACCGGCATCGGCAACATCCGTGACGTCATTCCTTTTCCGAGAACGCCGAAATCGGTTAACTTTTAGGAGAAGCAGGTGAACAGATATTTCCTTATTTCGGCTTTGGCCTTTTTGGCATTCTCCGCCCGGGCGGAGAATGCGGACAGCGAAATCAACGTCGTCATTTTTGCCCCCAAGCCGCAGGCGGAAAGCGCCGCGGCTCGGCTGCCTTCCTGCAATGATCCCGCAATGTTGAAGGCCGTTGCCGAAAAAGTGAAGGAATATCAGGACGAAAATCCCGCTTCCAGCGTCATCAGCCGCCGCAAGCAGGCACTGATTGTCAAAAACCTGAAGGAATTTGAGGAGATTCCGGCGGCGGAATTTGACAACGCGTCCAATTACGAAGTGGCCCGCGAACTGGTGATGACCAAAATAAATTACCGGATTGCCGAAGACAATCTGCGTTTGTGCCGGGGCGGCGCCGTCAGCGGTATTTATCTTTTGATGTATCCGGAAGGAAGCGGCACCCGCGTGCAGATACTGAATTTTGTTCCGGCGCCGGACAGCGGCAACGAGTTTTCGATTTATTTTGAACCGCCGGCAGACGGGGAAACGCCGACGGAAGAAAAAGCGTCTGAACCGGCGCGGACACCGGATGCGGACATCGCTTCCGGACAGGAACCGGACGACGCTTCCGCGGCGGCGGAAAATGCGGCGGAGCCAAAAGAAATGCCGGCCGGCGACGCGTCCGCGGCGGCGGAAAAATGAGTCTCCGATTACGTTTTTTTTCAAATGAGCGGTTGAAAAAATAGAAAAAAAGGATATAATCACACTTTGTATGAAAAGAAAAGGATGGTGATGTCGGAATGAGTAAAGGTTCTTCAATAATGGTGATCAACAAGGCGGCGCAGCTGCCGGCTCTGCCGGACGCGGGCGGCCTGTTGTCCTATTTTGAAAAAATTAAGAGCTTTCCGGTATTGAGCGAAGAGGACGAGCAGGCGCTGATCCTCGATTTTAAACAAAATCATAACCTTGAGGCCGCGCACCGGCTGGTGGTTTCGCATTTGCGCCTGGCCGCAAAAATCGCCCTGACATACCGTCATTACGGTCTGCCGTTGGCCGATCTGATTTCGGAAGCCAACATCGGGTTGATGCAGGCGGTCAAAAAATTTGATCTGGAAAAGAAAGTGCGCCTTTCGACTTATGCAATCTGGTGGATCAAGGCGGCGATCAACGACTTTATCCTGCGTTCGTGGTCGCTGGTCAAGATCGGCACCGTAGCGGCGCAGAAAAAGCTGTTTTACAATCTCGGCCGCATCAAGGCCAAACTCGGCATTTACGAAAACAAGGAGCTGGAACCCTCCGTTGTTAAGCAGATTGCCGGCGAGCTGGTGGTTGACGAAAAAGACGTGGTGGAAATGAACCGTCGTCTGGGCGGCGATTCTTCGCTGAACGTTACCGTCGGCGACGAAGAAGACGAACGCGAAAAAATCGACATGCTGGTCGACAAGCGGCAAAATCTGGAAGCTGCCCTGGCCTGCAAACAGGAAGCGGCGCAAAAACACCGGATGCTGCAAAAATGTCTGAGCCGGCTGCCCGAAAGAGAAGCTTACATCATCCGTCACCGGATGCTGACGGAAACGCCGCAGACGTTGGAGGAAATCGGCGCCAGGTTTGAAGTCAGCCGCGAGCGGGTTCGCCAGATCGAAAAAAAGGCGTTTGAACATTTGTCCGCCCTGGTTAAGGAAGCTGCCGCGGAAACGGCTGAAACTGTTTAAGCTGCTGAGAAACGGAAGCGGTGAGGCGATAGAAAATGGCGAAGAAAAAAGAGAAATCAGGCGAGTTTGAATTTACCGGCGAGATGTCTGCCGCCGCCGTCATCGGTCTGGAATTCCGGGACAGCTTTTCGCCTTCCGAATCTTTGGACGGAATGCTGGAACGGATGGAGGAGCGGATCAAAAAAGTGCGGAAAATCAAAAAGAACAACATCTTTGTCAATCCGTTCAAAAGTTCGGAAAACTGATTTTTCATGGCGGATGAGTTTTTTAATCGGACGGTGGCCGCTCTGTCGGCGGCGGGGATCGATTCTCCGCGTCTGGAAGCGCGGATGCTGTTGGCGCACGTTACGGGCGTGGAAAGCAATGTTTACGATCCCGGGCGGAAACTTTCTCCCCGGCAGATGAGCGAGGCCGGCCGGCTGCTTGAACGCCGTCTGGCGCACGAGCCTTTGGACAAGGTGATCGGCCGCCGCGATTTTTACAAATATCGTTTTGTCGTTAACCGCGAAGTGCTCAGTCCGCGTCCGGACAGTGAAACGCTGGTGGAAGCCGCGGCAGAGCTGATTGCCGAACATCGTTTAAGCTCTCTGCTTGAACTCGGGGTCGGTTCGGGCTGTCTGCTGCTGTCGCTGCTGGCCGACTGTCCGGGAACGCGGGGCGTCGGTGCGGACATTTCGCCGGCGGCATTGGCGGTGGCGGCGAAAAATGCCCGCCGGCTGAAGGTGGAAGACCGTTTGCGGCTGGTTGAGTTTGACTATTTCAAAGATGTTTTCAGCGAACGTTTTGATCTCATTGTCAGCAATCCTCCTTATATTCCGAGCGCCGACGTCGCTTTTTTGGCGCCGGAGGTGAAGGATTATGACCCGTTATCCGCTCTGGACGGCGGTGCCGACGGTCTGGATCATTACCGGCAGATTGCGTCGGTTGCCGGCGGCTGGCTGAACGACGGCGGATATCTGGTGTTGGAAGCGGGGGCAGGGCAGGCCGGCGACATCGCTTCCGTTTTTGCCGGTTCCGGCTGGCAGACGGTTGGCATGCGGGAAGACTTAAACGGGATTAAACGCTGTGTAATATTGAAAAAATAATTTGCATTTTGCAAAAATTTTTGTATTATTCACCCGTAAACGCTTATTGAATTTTTAGGAAAATCGGCGTTTTTGTTTCCAAACCAACTTGAAAAGAAAATAAATTTGTTCCGGGGTGTTCCTGTCCGTGCAGGCGCTCTTTAACCTGATGTTTTATGGTATAAATATGAAAAAAACAAACAACAAATACCGCAGCGGCGGCAATAACAGCAGCAACAGTACGATCTACTCCCTCAATTATAAGTTTGACAGCAATTCCATTGCCGGCAAAATCAGCGGCACCGCGCTTGACCTGATCAAACGCTACAACGACTTTGCCAAAGACGCCCAAAGCAACAACGATTATGTCAATGCGGAAATTTTTCGCCAGTATGCCGAACACTACCGCAAAATCGTGACCGAAATAAATGAACGCAAGAACCAGCAGCGTCAGGCCTTTGCCGCGGAAAACGGCGAACTTCGCAATGAGGCGGAAAACCGGCCGGCGGCGGAAGAACGGCAGCCGGATGCGGAAAGTGCGGGAATTGAAAACAGCGACCGCAAAGAAGAGAATACGGCGGCAGAAAAGGCTGCGCCGGCGACAGAGAAAAAACGCGCTTCCTGCACACGACCGGGTAAAGAAACGGCAGAAGCCGACGCTCCGGCTGCGGAGAAAAAAGCGGCCGAAGAAGAACGGGTTCCGGCGAAGGAAAACAGAAAATCATTTAAAATCATCGAAATCAGTCATACCAAAGCGGACGAAGCGGCTGGCGGCGGTCCCCCCGCCGCTGCAGCAAAGCGCCGGCGGCGGAAGCTGCGCCCAAGCGGGTTTACCGCCGTCGTAAAACCGCCACTGCGTCCTAAAACCGACAGAGAGGGCGTCCGTGTATTTCGTCATCGCTTTTTTTACCGTCACCTTTGTCGGCGCGCTGATCAGCGCGCGGACGCTGTGCGGCTACAACGACATTTCGCCGTGGTGGAAAGTCGCGGTATTCCTGCTGTTGTGGACCGTTTGGGCAATGCCGGCGGGTTGGGCGGCCTCCGTACCAAAGGATGGCTGGAAGGGCCGGTTTACAATACGTTGGCTCTCGGCGGCTATTTTCTTTTCGGCTTTGCCTTTTTGCTGCTGATGCTGCTTTTGTTTCGTGATTTCGTCTGGGCCGTTTCTTACGGACTGGCCAAGTTGTCGGGGCATGCTTCGGCCGGCTGGAGTCCGGTGAATACGGCGGCTCTGACCAAGGCCAACCTGATTACTTTGGCGCTGGCTTTGCTGCTGTCGCTTTATGCCCTGTACGAAGGCGTGAAAACCCCGCGCGTGCGCGAAATCGTTATCGAAACGTCCAAAACAGACCGGGAAATCAAAATCCTGCAAATCAACGACATGCACATAGACCGCAGTAAACCGGTCAAATGGTTCGCCGATATGGTGGATCTGGCCAACGCTCAGGAAGCTGATCTGATCGTGCTGCCGGGTGACATCATTGATGACCGGATGGAGGCGGTGCTGCCGCAGGCCGGTGAGCTGAAACGGCTGAAAAGCCGTTACGGCGTTTATTTTTCGCCCGGGAACCATGAATTTTACAACGGCCTGGTCGAAATACAGTGGTATTTGCAAAAAGCCGGTTTTGTCTGGCTGTCGGAAAACGGCCGCAACGTGGAGGGGCTGCCGCTTTATATAGCCGGCATGCCGGACGGGCCGCGGCAGCGGACGCAGACGCAGTATCCGCATCTTTTGCGGAATGCCGATCCCGAAGCCTATAAAATTTTGCTGGCGCACAATCCGACCAGGGCGAGGGAATATCTGGGGCAGGGGTTTGACTTGCAGCTTTCGGCCCATACCCATGGCGGACAAATCTTTCCTTTTCATCTGCCGGTGCGGCTTGCCAACAATTTTCTTTCCGGTTTGTACGAGTTGCCGGAAGGCAAGCTCTATATTTCCCGCGGCGCCGGTTACTGGGGACCGCCGATGCGGCTGCTGGCGCCGTCCGACATGACCTTGATCCGGCTTCTTCCGGCGGCGGATTCCCTGAACAGGGGTTGAAACAAAAATAAGCAATGAAAAAACTTGTTTTCAGGGGCAAAAAATGTTATAAGTAACTCCTAAACTAAATTATTGAATACTATGAATAATTATTTGCTGGCTTTGATCGTTATTTTGACGATGATTTTAATCATGGAAGCGGTTCGCTTTCTGCGTTTGAGAAAATGTTGCGGCAAAGATCGCTGCAAATGCGGGGAACGTGAAGATGCATTTTACCGGGAAAAACGCCTTTTTCTCAAACAACTCGGAGAAAGCGGCCTTTTGGCTCAGGAAATTGCGGAAAAGGAGAAACATGTTGGTCTGCAAAAAGTGCAAATCAATACTTTGTTGCAAGAGTTCCATTCGTTGGTTTTTTTCGGTTATTTGAAGCCCGATTATGAGGCTGGTTTTAAAAAAGAGCTGGAAAAACACTATGAAACTTTTGTGCAAAAGGCTGACAAAGGCGGCTACGCAGAGGACGAAAGAAGAGCCAAAGCCGATATTTACAAAGAGCTTTTGCAGAAGCTTTCGCTGACATGGCATGATCAGGATGAATCGAAAAAATGACAAAAGAGGCGTAAACATTAAAAAAACATCTCCCGCCGGGAGATGTTTTTTTGTATTGATGCCCGACAGTCTCTCCCCTTTTAATGGCGGTTGAATGGTTACGACGACGATGCCGCAGCGTCGGATTTTTCCTTTATTTGCGGTAAACCGGTCATCATTGTGTGAAAATTTTTCGGATTATCATTTTAACGGTATCGGTTACGCTCATGTCTTGCAAAATGTTTTTTCGGGAATGATTTTAATGTAATCTTTTTTATGCCGCCGTTTTTTCATTTCTTCTTCGCCAAAATCATCTTTGTTGCTTTTTGTGCCGTGTTTGATTAACGTTTCCGTAAAAGTAAGACCGCAATAATAATCCCGAATTTCATCTTTAAATGTGTTTTTTGCCAATTCAAATAACGGCATATACCATTTTGAGTTACAATATGCCCTCAAGAATAACCGTTTCGCAATTATTTTTTCCATACATAAGCAATTCTGACAGCAAGGGCAGCGCTTTTGTGCCTGCCCCGTCTTTGACGCGTAACATTTCTCGACGGACGACGTCTTAAGAAACCACCATGACGTTGTGTCCCAATTCATGTTGCAGCACTTTGGCAACAGTTGTTTTGCCGCTCCCGGAATTTCCCCTTATAATCACCAATTTTGACAAGTCTGTTTCTCCGTCGGTTCCAAAGCGGATGGCAGGTCATTGGCGGATGAAACAGAGAAAATAAAGCGCATTGACGTTGCGTAATAATCACTGTCTTTACTCATCACATGCTTTTTGCCGTTTTTCCTGAATGCTTTGGCGATAGGAATATCTTAATCCTTTTCCGGATTTTTTGCGGCTTTCGGCAGATTCTTTTTCATGATTGCTGCGCCAAAAGTGTTCTCTTGGCAAATAACCGGTTTCCGCCGTTTTTACATTTTTATGCGCCTATTCCCATTCGATCATCGGATAGTCTTCTTTGCCGCCCGGCAGCTGAAAATGCCACCATTCGCTGTTGATAGTTTCAAAACCGACGGAAGTCATCAGTTTTTTCAGCAGTTCCCGGTTGTTGATTTCTTCCGCATAACGCGTGTCGAGAAAATCCTGCCGCGCTTTTTCCAGATGCTTGTAAAAAGGCTCGGTTTCCCCCTTGGTCAGTTGCTTGGCAAATTTTTTCTCATAGCCGTCGATTTCGGTCGGGAATTTCAGATCGCGTCCCTTTTCGTCGGTGAGGCAGCAGTCGATCGCCGTACCGTAGCAGTGCAGGCTGTTTTCCGGTTTGCTGGCAAACAATCCTTCTACCGTAATCAGTTCCAGAATCCGCCGATGGGCAACCGGCGGGCGGTAGGCGTCGCGAATACGCAATTTGAGGTTTTGCGCGGCCAGTTCGCCTGCCAGTTCCTGCAACCGAACCGCTGCGTCAACATGGATATAGGCCCGGTCGCCGAAACCCACTTCCCAGTATACGGGATGTAAAATGATGTTTTCCGGCGTTGCGTACATCATGTCGATGATGAATCGGTCGCCGGTAATTTCCGTCAGATTGTTTTTAATAAGAAAATTTCTGTCCATGTTTTTATCCTTTCTGTTGCCAGGATCCGTTTTCGTTTTGCTGCCAGTAAAAAACGTCGGCGTCCTGTTGTTTCAGCTCTTTCCACATCTGGCGCGCCTGCGTCAGGCTTTCTTCCGAATTGCCGTCAAAGATGTTGAATACCCTTTCAAAGCGGCTGATTGTTTCCCAATCGGTTCGCGCGCCGTCGGTCAGAAACAGAAATTCCGCGCCGTTGGGCACGTCGTCGCCGGCAGTCAGCCAGATCGGCTGCATTTCAGCAAAACCGTCCTTGCGGCTGCCGTGCGGCAGAAAAGAAGTGTCGTTATATGTCCACAGCAGCGAGTTCAAAAACTCAACGCGTTCTTCGTTGCCGATTTTTACCACGATTTTTTTGCCGGTGCCGTAAGCCTTTTCCAAAAGCTTCGGCAGCACGTCTTCCAGACGCTGGTTTTGCAAATGGTAAAAATCTACTCTGCTCATGGTCTTAACTTCAGCTGGAGAACGTTGATTTCGTCTTGTTCCGCATTCTGGATCATCAGGTGCAGCGGGCGTTTTTCTGTTTGGGCGTCCTGAATATGTCCCAATGCGGCAGAGAGGGTGACGCAGTCTTTCAGATCCATTTTCAGGATGATGTCGCCGCGTTTAATGCCCTGACGGTCGGCGTCGCTGCCGAATTCGACCCCTTCGACCAAAAGTCCCATGGTGGTCGGCGACAAATTCATGTTTTTAACGATTTCCGGCGTAATTTCTTTCAGGATCATACCGCTTTCTTTTAAGATTTTGCCGCCGTCGGAATCTGGTTTGACCTGCTCGCGGGGGGCGGCTTTGGGTGATTTCGGCATATTTTCGACCTTAACCGTGATCGGCTCAATCTCCTGATTGCGCCAGATTACAAGCTGCGCTTCGCTGCCGGCCGGCATTTCGGCAATCAGCCGCGAAAAGTCTTTGCAGCTGTTGATTTCGGTCTGACCGAGGCTGATGATCACGTCGCCGGCCTGCAGCCCGGCTTTGGCTGCCGGTCCGTTTTCGCTGATGCCGGAAACGATGATTCCCTGAGAGTCTTTCAGGTTCAGGCTGCGGGCCAGATTTTTGGAGTTCGGCTGTACCCGGATGCCGATCCAGCCGCGTTTGACCTCGCCGCTTTGCTCCAGCTGTTTGACAATCCATTCGACAATGTTGATCGGGATGGCAAAGCCGATTCCCATGTTGTTGCCCGAAGTGGAGAAGAGGGCGGAATTGATGCCGATCACTTCTCCTTTGGTATTGAACATCGGGCCGCCCGAACTGCCCTGGTTGATGGCGGCGTCGGTCTGGATAAAATTGTCGTACGGACCCGCGGCAATGTCCCGCGATTTGGCGGAGACGATGCCGGCGGTAACGCTGCCGCCCAGTCCGAACGGGTTGCCGATGGCCAGTACCCAGTCGCCCACCCGGATGGCGTCGGAATCGCCGAAAGTTACTTTGTCGAGTTCAAACGGCGGTTCGATTTTGATCAGGGCGATGTCGGTTTTTTCGTCGCCGCCGATGATGTCGGCTTCGACTTCGGTGTTGTCAAACAGTACCACGTTGACGACTTCGGCGTTCTCAATCACATGATAGTTGGTGATGATGTATCCGTCTTCGCTGATGATAAAGCCCGATCCCAACGCTACCCGGCCTTCCAGCGGATCATAATATTCCCCGCCGCCGTTGCCGCCTTCGGTCGGAATGTTGATCTGGTCGGGCTGCTGGATGGTGGAGATGTTGACCACCGTCGGGATCAGCTTTTCCGCCAGATCGGCAAAAGACGGAAAACCGTATTGCGCCCGGACGGGAAAAGCGGCGGCCGCGCCGCACAGAGCCATAAGCCAAAGTCGTAATCTGTTCATCTTCCTATCTCATCGATTTGCGGAAAAACTGGAAAAACTCGCTGTCGGGCGACAAAACCATCGAAGCGTTGCCGTCGGTGAGCGCGTTTTTATAAGCCTCGAGCGAGCGGTAGAAGGCAAAAAACTCCATATCCTGCCCGGCGGCTTTGTTCCAGATCATGATTGCCTGTTCGTCGCCCTGACCGCGGATGATCTGTGCCTGCTTTTCGGCGTCGGCGAGGATGATGGTTTTTTCCTTGTCGGCGCTGGCCTTGATCTTCTGCGCTTCCTGCGACCCTTGTGCGCGGAACTCCTTGGCTTCGCGCTCGCGTTCAGTCTTCATCCGGGCATTGATCGCCTGCAAAACCTCAAGCGGCAGGTCGGCCCGGCGGATGCGCACGTCGGCAACGCTGACGCCGATCTGTTCCGCGTCGACCTTAACCGCGGCGCTGATGTCGTTCATGATCTGGGTGCGCTTCTGCGACAACAGTTCCTGTAAGGTGCTGCGGCCGAGGATCTTGCGGATGGAGGAATTGACAATTTCCGCCAGTTTGCTCTGCGCCTGATATTCGGTGCGCACGGTTTTGTAAAATTTCAGCGGGTCGATAATCCGGTAGCGGGTAAAACTGTCGACGTCCAGACGCTTTTTGTCGTTTAAAACCACTTCCTGCGCCGGCGGATCAAGGTTGAGCAGCCGCGCGTCATAGAAAACGACGTTCTGAATCATCGGAATTTTGAGTTTCAGTCCCGGTTCCTTTACAACTCTGACCGGACGGCCGAATTGCAGAACCAGCGCCTGTTCGCCCTGGTTGACGGTATAAATGCTGCCGGCGGCCAGAATGACAACGGCCGCGGCCAGCGCAATCAAAACATATTGAATCTTACTCATCGTCGTCGTTTCCTTATTTCAAACTGTTCAGCGGCAGCAGCGGCACCACGCCGTTGCCTTTGGCGGAAGGGTCGAGAATGACCTTGTCGGAATTTTTCAGGACGTTTTCCATGGTTTCCAGATACAGGCGCTTGGCGGTTACCTCACGGCCTTTTTTATAGGCCTGATAAACCGAGTTGAAACGCTCGGCCTCGCCCTTTGCCTTGTTGACGACGGCTTCCTTGTAGGCTTCCGCGCCTTGCAGAATCTGCGAAGCCTGACCGCGGGCGTTGGGAACAACCTCGTTGCGATAAGCTTCCGCTTCGTTCTTAAATCTTTCCATATCGGCTTTGGCGCGCTGAACTTCGTTAAAGGCGTCGACCACCTGTTTCGGCGGATCGGCCTTTTGCAGTTTGACGCGGACGATTTCCACACCGGACCCGAAGTCGTCGAGCACTTTCTGCAGTTCAAGCTTGGTGTCTTCCTCAACCTTGCCGCGGTCGCCCGAAATGATCGGCATCATTTTCGACTGGCCGACGATTTCGCGCAAAACCGACTGTGCGGCAACGCTTACCGTCTGGTCGGGGCTGCGCATGCTGAACAGGTAGTCTTTGGCGTTTTTGATCCGCCAGACCACGGTCAGGTTGATGTCGACGATATTTTCGTCGCCGGTCAGCATATGGCTCTCGGTAAATGCGCGGGAAACGTTGGAAACCCGGCTGCTTTCGGCCACCCCGAGGTTAATGCTCCGTTCCTGGGTCATGCTTACTTTTTCCACCGTCTCGATCGGGTAGGGCAGATGGTAGTGCAGTCCCGGTTCGGTGGTGTCGACATATTTGCCGAATCTCAGCACCACCCCCTGTTCGTTGGTTTGCACCTGATAGAAGCCGGATGCCAGCCACAGGGCCGCCGCCGCGCCGATAATCAGCTTGGCGCCGCCGTCAAAACTGAAACCGCCGCTTTTTTTGATCCGGCGGAATTTAACGACTTTTTCCGTATTCGCTTCGCCCTGCCACGGGGAGTCATCGCTGTCGTCCCACGGGCTTTTGTTGTCAGCCATGTTTTTACACCTCATTGTTTATTATATTGCATTAAATCCATATATAATATAAATGTATCCTAAAAACAATTAATGATACGACAATATCAACAGGAGAGAATTATGGAAGCAGAACTGCGCCGTATCGCCGGGCAATACTTTGCTCCGGAAACGATTGAGAGCGTCAGGGTTTTTAACCGCCGCGCGATCGTTACTCTGGTTAATGCCGCCGAAGACCCGGCCGGAGCGGAAGCAATGGAAAAGGCTTTGCTGGCATATCCGGAAATAGACAAAGTTTCGGTCGTTTATACCGCGGCCCGCCGCGACGAAGGGGATACCCGCTGGCGGATTCCCGGAGTAAAGAAAATCATTGCCGTCGCTTCGGGCAAAGGCGGCGTCGGCAAATCCACAACCGCCGTCAATCTGGCGCTGGCGCTGGCGGGTCTTGGCAAAAAAACGGCCTTGTTCGATGCCGACATTTACGGTCCTTCGGTGCCGACCATGCTGGGGTTTGAAGACGTGTCGCCGATTTCTTACGACGGCAAAACTTTCGAGCCTTTTGAAAACCTCGGCCTGAAGTCGATGTCGATCGGCAGTCTGGTGGACAAGGACACCCCGCTGATCTGGCGCGGACCGAAAGCCTGCGGCGCCTTGCAGCAGCTTTTGACGGAAGTCAACTGGGGCGACATCGACGTCATGGTGATCGACATGCCGCCCGGCACCGGCGACATTCAGATTACGCTGGCCCAGCAGGTAAGGCTTGACGGCGCGGTTATCGTTTCCACCCCGCAGGACATTGCCCTGATCGATGCGGTCAAAGGCGTCAATATGTTCAAACGGGTAGAAGTGCCGATTTTGGGCATTGTCGAAAATATGAGTTATTACCTGTGTCCCGAGTGCGGTCATAAGGAATTCGTCTTCGGCGAACACGGCGCGCGGGAAACGGCGGAACGTCTGGGTGAAAAGTTTCTGGGGGAGATTCCGCTCAACATTAAGATCCGCAGTTATGCCGACGGCGGCACCCCGATCGTTTATGCCGAACCGGACAGTCCGTTCAGCGAAGCTTACCGCGAAATTGCCGCAAAAATAGCCGCGGCCTTATAGACGAAAAGCCGGATATCCGAAAATATCCGGCTTTCGCAAGTCTACAGCAAACATCATTTGCCGTTACTTTTCGATTTCGTCTTTTTCTTCGTCGTCTTCTTCCTCATCATCTTCTCCTGACAATACTTCGTCCTCACACCAGAAAAAGTTGTTATGGTCGTGTTGTGCCGCTTGTTCAAATTCGAAAAAGCGGGCAATGGGAACTCGCAGGAAATTGCTCAATGTCCACAACATGTAACAGGGAATGTGTCCCTTGCCTTGTTCGTATTGCCTGAGTGTTTGGAGCGGAACGCCGATCTGGTCGGCCACGTCTTTTTGTGTAAGACAGTATACGGAACGGCAGAAGCGCAGACATTTGCCGATGTCAATTTCGATCGGTTGCGGGATGTCTTTGCCGCGTTCCAATGATTGAAAAATAGGAAATCCCATGAAGTAATCCTTTCTGTTGTTGATTAAACGGTAAGGCCACTGTCAGACTTCAAAAGGGATATGAGCTTTTCGGCCGTTTTTTTTAAGACGGCGGGAAAAGCGCTTTTGAAATGAAGGTGGTCGGGAAGTTGACAAATCATATATGCTAAAATGATCCCCCGGGTCTTTGAACTTTTCAGTTGTTGGACATGCACCCGGGGCTCCCCGACCGTAGTCAGGGATATATTCATCGTTATCGCTATCAACAACGATAACAATTTGACGGCGAATACCCCTGTCGCCGTAGCATATATGGGCTTGTCAAGGCCCCGCGCCCCTTTTTCGGGCGCTTAAGTGCCAAAACCGTACATTTTCCGCAGCAGAACGGAAAAACGTTTGCCTGCTTTCCGAACAAACGGCGCCGGCACGTTTTCACGACCGTTCCGCGGGCGGATGTAATGGCTCTGCCACCTGGAAACATCATAAATAAACAAAAAAACGATTACAAGACGAAATATGCGGAATAAACAAAGGCAAGCGAAATTCGCAGCCGGAGAACCGGCTATCGTATTGACACTAATAGATTGTGGAAATAAGAAATAAAAATTAAAGGTTGTGGATAACATACCGCTTTTGTATTTTCGTTCTGATACCAAAGCCGGTTTGTGCCAAACCCGTTTTTCGCTTTCTCAACAGCTTGTCCGGCCATGTTTCGGAACGGATGGCCGGAACCTGCACTTTTTCAGCGTCTGCGTTCGGGCAGTCCTTCTTCTTTTTCAAGTTGTTTGATTCTCATCAGCAGATCGTCGATCTTAAGCCTGAGCGTTGAAGACGGATTATGCCGCAGGGCGTTTTCCGCCTGCCGCCGGGCCGTTTGTGCGTCGCCGCCGAGAAAAGAGAATTCCGCCGCCGCGTAGTTGGAGGTTGCCATGTCGTTTTGCATGCCGCTGGCTCTTGCCAGAAGCAGCCAGGCATAGCTGTCGGGGTTATAAACCAGAACCTGGTTCAGCATGCGGACGATTTCTTTTAAGTCTGCCTGGCCGGGATTGTTTTCGAGCATGGCCTGCGACAAGTTAAGCTTGAACAGGGACGAGGCCGGCTGCAGTTTCAGCGCCTGCCGGTAAGCGGCGGCGGCCGGAACAATTTTTCCCGTTTCCATCATCATCTGTCCTTTTAATTCGTAAAAATAAGGGTTTTGCGGCTCGTCTGCGATCAGTGAGTTAACCTCGGCCAGCGCCTCTTTCATTTTCAGCTGTTTGAACAGGGCGATGGCGCGGGCGTAACGGGCGGGGACGGAGTTGTCGTTGGGCGGATATTTGAGAAACGTCTGCCGCGGTTCTTCGGTATAGGCAAACAGTTTGGCTTTGATTCTTTGAAATTCCTTTTCCTGAGGCCCTTGCGCCGGCGCCCGCGATTCCCGTGCCGCTTTTTCGACGAAGGATATGCGTTCGTCGGTCAGCGGGTGAGTGCGGTAATAGTCGCGTTCGGCAATGCCCTGCATTTTGTTGCGGTGTTGTATTTTTTTCAGGAATGCGAGCATGCCGGCAGGCGACTGGTTTATTTTTTTCAGCAGGTTGACGGCGGCCTCGTCGGCGCTCCTTTCTTCGCTGATCTGGTATGAGAGCATCGAATTGAGAGCCGAACTCTGCGAACCGAGAATGGCGGCGATGCTCAGGTCTGCACGTCCGGCGGCGATGCCGGCCAGGCCGCCGACCAGCATTGAAGCCAGGCTGATGCTCTGCACCTCGCGCGACTTGATTTTGTGACGAAGAATGTGTCCGCCCTGAATATGCCCGGTTTCGTGCGCCAGCACGCCGGTCAGCTCGTTCTGGCTGTCGGCGGCGGTAATGGTGCCGATATTGACGAACATGCGGTTGCCGTCGGTGACGAATGCGTTCAGTTCACGGTCGTTGACAATATAAATCTGCCCCGGGCGGAAAGCTACGCCGGCGGCGTTGAATACCGGCCGCAGCGTCTGATGCAGAAATATCTCGGTTTCTTCGTCCGAAATCAGGGAAATGGCCCGTGCCGTTCCGCAATTTAAAAAAACTGACAGCAGCACAAGACTGCCTGCCAGTTTTTTTGCCGTTGTCAGAAAAGAGTTTATCCGTTGATAAGCTTTTTCCACCATGCAACCTTCCTTTTTTCCGGTTTCTCTTCGTTTTCCGTATTGGTATTTGCGGGAGCCGGCGTTTCATGGCTGTTATACAGAATTACCGCTTCTTCTTTTGCCGGTTTTTCTTCCGTTTCGCCGGACGGTTCGCCGCTGCGGCGTCTGCTGCCCCGGCGGCGGTCAAAACGGCCGCGCCGGTCGCGCCTGCCGCCTCTGCGTCGGAAACCGGCGTTTTCGTTTTCCCCGGCGTCGGCTTCGGTTTCGTTTTCCGCGGCGTTCTCTGCGGTCGTTTCTTCCGTGTCGGTTTCGTCGCCGGTATCGTTTTCCTCATATTCGGAAATTTTGTTTTCCTTTGCCGTTTCTTCGCCGGCGGGTTTGATTGCTTTTATCCGTTCGATTTTGAAATCCGCGATGTTGCGGACGCTGTCGTCGGCACAGATGACAACCTGCATTTTATAGCGCTGTTCTATGTTGACCAGTTCGGCGCGCTTCTGGTTTAAGAGATAAACGGCCACGTCTCGCGGCAGCGAAACGGTAATTTTTGACGAGCGACCTTTGATGCCTTCTTCCTCAATCGTACGCAGGATGGAAACCGCACCGGATTCGATGGTGCGGACAATGCCGCGGCCGTGGCAGTGCGGGCAGGTTTGATAATTGCTTTCAAAGAAAGAGGAATGCATCCGCTGGCGCGAAATCTCAAGCAGCCCGAAGCAGCTCATTTTGCCGATCTGCACGCGGGCACGGTCTTTTTTCATCGCTTCTTTCATCCGTTTTTCAATCGCCTGATTGTTTTTGGCTTCGTCCATGTCGATGAAGTCGATTACCACCAGTCCGGCCAGATTGCGCATGCGGAGCTGTTTGGCGATTTCGTCGGCGGCTTCCAGGTTGGTTTTGAGCGCCGTTTCTTCCAAATCTTTTTCCTTGGTAGCACGGCCCGAGTTGACGTCGATCGAAACCAGCGCCTCGGTGGGGTTGATTACCAGATAGCCGCCCGATTCCAGCTGCACGTTGGTGTCGTGCAGCTTGTCCAGCTGTCCTTCGACCTGGAAACGCTGGAACAGCGGAATGTCGTTCGGTTTGCAGGACTTGAGCTTTTTCATGCTGTGCGGCGACAGGATCTTCATAAAGCTGCGGGCAGCCTGATAGGCGTTGTTGCCGTCGATGATGATTTCCGAAATTTCCTTGGTAAACATGTCGCGCAGCGCCCGTTTAATCAGGTTTCCTTCCTCGTAGATCAGAGCCGGCGCACCGCTTTTCAGCGAATCAAGCCGGATTTGTTCCCAGGTGCGGATCAGGTAATTGTAGTCGCGGACAATGTCCGATTTGGTCTTTTCTTCGCCGGCGGTACGTACGATCAGCGACATGTCGCTGGAAATCGGCAGTTCCCTGATGATGGTTTTTAAACGCTTGCGGTCGGAAACGTTGGTGATTTTGCGCGAAACGCCGCCGCTTTTGATCCGGTTGGGCATCAGCACGCAGTAGCGGCCGGCCAGCGACAGATATGTCGTCAGGGCGGCGCCTTTGTTGCCGCGTTCTTCCTTGACCACCTGTACCAGGAGAATCTGGCCTTCTTTGATGACGTCCTGAATTTTGCTTTGATGGAAAAGCTTGCGCATCAAAATCAGCTTTTTCTGGATTTCAAAGTCATATTCGCCGTCGTCATCGTCGTCGGCGGCCACTTCGTCGTCGCTGCCGTTGTCCATGCCGGCGCCGCCGGTTTCTTCCGTTTCGTTTTCGCCGTTATTTTCGCATTCTTCGTCTTTTTCGACAATTCTTTCTTTTGCGGTGCCGGCGGATTCGGCAAGGGTTTTGACTTCTTCTTTCTTTTTGCCGTCGTCTTTCGCTTCTTCCGCGGGTGCGGCGGCCGTTTCTGCCGGCGCTTCCGCAGACGCCGTTTTGCCTGCGGCGACAGATGTGTCTTTCGCGCCCGTTTCGGCGGTTTCCCCGGCTGCTTTCGGCTTGCGTCCGCGGCGTCTGCCGGTGGTTCCCGCTTTTTTCTTTTTGCCGGCCTGCTTGCCGTCTGCGGCTTGATTTTCGCCGTCTGACGCTTTTTCTTCTGCCGCTGCCGCGGGGGCTTCTC
>OGQJ01001806.1_pt1 | contig 18176 bp, 16 predicted proteins | sample 1553161 | NCBI WGS metagenome assembly OGQJ01 (sample SAMEA2579923, study PRJEB22360) | human gut metagenome | biome: human gut; feature: human-associated habitat; material: faeces | place: Denmark | collected 2008/2010 | reverse complement strand
TGGTGCACATCTCCAAGCTGGACACCAAGCGTGTGGAGCGCGTGGAGGATGTGGTGGCTGTGGGCGATGCCATCGTGGTCAAGGTGACCGACATCGACCAGCAGGGCCGTATCAACCTGAGCCGCCGCGATGCCATTCTGGCGCTGGAAGCCAAGCGCGCCGAGCAGGCACAGCAGCAGTAAACCCTGACTGCATAAAAGAAACCGAAAAAGAGGACCCGATGCATCTGCATCGGGTCCTCTTTGTTGTATCAGAATAAAATTATACTGCGCGGTATTTGCGATCCAGCGCCCAGCCGAATGCAAACAGCACCACACCACTGACAGCCAGCACCGGCACGGGCCAGTTCAGCTGACCGGTCTGCGGCAGACCGGTCATTGCCGGGTTATCCGGGTGGCCCGGCAGAACGGGGCTGTCTGGATTACCGGGTGCTACCGGATGATCCGGATGGCCCGGAGCCACGGGATTGTCCGGATTACCGGGAGAGACCGGGTTATCCGGGTTGTCCGGCGGGGTAGGCGTATCAGGATAATCGGGCGTAGGCGGGGTAGGGGGCGTAGGCGGCGTGTCCGGCTTGGTGGGGGTGTAAGCACCCACCTTGGGGCTGGCATCCACCGCATAATTCCACTTGCCATCCTCCGCCATGGGCAGAGAGACAAGGAACGGATTGATCGGCTCATAGCCCTTGGAAGCCTCGGTCTGCACGATCAGATACAGGCCCAGCTCCAGACCACGGAAGGTCACGTTGCCGTCCGCATCAATGGTCTTTGTGGTGCCCTCGGCGCTTTGGGGCAGATACTCCTGCAGCTGGGCCGCAAGGGTGCTGTCGGTCAAATCACCCAGCGCAATGCCGCAGCCGTAGAAATCGCCGCAGTATTCGTAGCTCAGGTTGCCGTTTTGGCGCTTTACCTCGGCCACACGGTACAAAGTGAGCTTGCCGCCGCTCAGCGCCTTATCGTTGGCGCTGTCGTACAGCGTAACGCGGATGGTGCCGGTAGTGGGATTGCCGCTGCTGTCCACCAGCTTGATGTTTGCGCTGGTGGCAAGGGCAGGCAGCGCACTTGTTACCAGAAGGCACAGCACCAAAAGCAGGGCCGCAGCGTGCTTTTTGAGATCAGTGCGTTTCATGTTTTTCACCTCTTGTAGATTTGCGTTTGCGGTTGGAGAACAGCAGCCAGAGCAGCAGCACCAGCAGCAGGGGCAGTGCCATGATGGGAGCTGTGATGATCGGTTCGATCTTGATGGCATCGGCTGTTACACGGATGTGCTTGAGCTTGTCCGGCGTTTCGATGCGCCGTCCCCGCACCAGAAGGCGGTGGGAGTTGATGCCGTAGGGGGTGCAGGTCATCAGGGTGACGTAATCCTTGCCGTCCACCACCTTGAGGTTGTCGGTCTCGGTGGGCAGTACAATGGAGATCTGGTCCACCTCATAGGTCAGCACCCGGTCCAGTACCGTGATGGTGAAGGTGTCGCCCACTTCCAGCTGGTCCAGATTGGTGAACAGCTTGGCACTGGGCAGGCCGCGGTGGGCCGAAATGACCGCGTGGGTGCTCTCGCCGCCCACCGGCAGGCTGGTGCCTTCCAGATGACCTGCCGCCACCTGCAGCACGCCATCGCTGGTGCCGTGGTAGATGGGCAGCTCCACACCGATCTTTTCAATGGTGATGTAGCCCATAATGCCGGTGCCGGTCACATCCAGCGTGCTTTCGTAGGTGGGAAAGCGTTGCGGGAAATACAACGCATCCGGGTCTGCGGCGATCTGCGCATTGAACGCATCTGCCGCCTCGAAATAGGCGCTGTAGTCTGCATCGGTCAGATTGTCCACATCCTCGGCATAGGTGGCCACAGCACGGGACTGATGCAGCTGGTTGACGTAATCGCTGAGGGTGGGGTATAACATCACGGATAGACCCACGAAAAAGACGAGGATCAGGATGATGGTGCTTTTGTTCTTTTTCATGGGCTACTCCCTAATGTTATAAGGATAGGAGCGGGGGCCTTGCGGCCCCTTTGCTCCGGGTTCTTGGGGGAAATGGAGCTTACTTGTTCTCCATGCGCTTCTTGGTGACCAGCAGAACGATGGCCGCAACCATTAGGCCGCCGCCGACCACATAGAACAGGGTAGTGCCGATGCCGCCGGTGGAGGGCAGGGTAATGCCGCCGGCTTTGTTGTTGATGATGGTGGTAGACAGGGTGGAACCGTTCAGATCAACCTGATTTCCTTTGTGGTTTGCCTTGATGATCACAGGGGGTACATCGCAGGGATTGTAATCGGCAGGAGTTTTGGTCTCCTTCAGGTAGTAGGTGCCAGCGTCCAGACCTTTAACGTTGAACGTGCCATCCTCGGCAGACTTCATTTCAACAGCCTGTTTATTGGATGCGTTTTTGATGGGGTAGTAGAATTCGCCGTCTTGGTAGAGCTCCACTTCATTCTTATAATCCGCATCGCTGTACAGACGGAAGCCAACGTCCTTCAACTCGTTGCCCTTTTCAGCTGTATCGTGATACTTGGTGTTGTTCAGCTGGTAGGTGTACACATAGACTTCGCTTTCGGGAGTGTAGTTGGGAGTGTAGCCCCAGTATTTGCCGTCGGGTCTGGGGTTATTAGAGTACTGGAGCCGTACGCTGTTTTTGTTATCGGCAGAGCCATTGACAGCGGCATTTTCGTTCAGGTGTGCAGTATAGGTGACCGTAATAGTCGCGCCGTTATTCAAATTGAACTCTGGATCTTCAACACAGGTTTTGACATCAGGAATGCTTACCACAAAAGAGTTATCTTTTTTAAGATGGCTATCATCAACTTCATACTTCGAAGAATCTTTGGTGATATCATAGGAAATTTTCTTGGATTCAATGACTACACTATCGAGTCCGTCATAAGTAATGCCATTGGACAAGGTATCATTGAACAAGACAGCGTACTCTTTATAGTAATCGTAAGCACGGTCGGGGCTTGCGGGCAAGGTAGCGGTCAGCTTGAACTGGAACTCTTCGTTGATCGCATGGTCAGCGGAACTGCCCCAACCGTCATTGTCACCCCAAGAGCTATTATCGTCGTTGTCGTAGACTTTCTTCTCAACAGTGGGCTTTACAACCTTAGGCGTAATTTGAACGTGATAGTGTGCTTTGTTAACCTTCAACAGGAAGGAATTGTAGGCATGATAGGAATCGCCATCAGCGCTACTGCTAAAGGAGGAAGTATCAACGATCAGATAATAACCTGCCTCATCAAGTTCGAAGCCACCGGTGTGACCACCTTGTTTGACGGGTGTCGAGTTTGCATGGGCATCCGTGTAGATATAGTTGCATACAAAACGCGCGAAAGCGATGCTGTTATCATCAGAAGTTGTCCAGCCCTTCATAACATCAAGGACTTCCTGGAGGCTATTTGCGTCTTGAAACGGAATCCTGAGGGTAGGATCTTCCTTCAATTGGGCCAGAAAATCCTTATCATCAGGGATGTTTTGGCCCCACTGAACGTTGGAAATCGTATTGTCATCACTAACATCACCCTTGAAGATCTGGAAAGCGTCGTAACAGTGGTTTTTGTCGATGTCCTCCTCAGTGTCGTATGCAAACGCCGGGATCGCCATGGCGCACACCATGGCAACTGCCAGCAGTGCGGCCAGCAGCGTTTTGATTACTTTCTTCATCATGATTTGCGAAAGTCTCCTTTCAAGTTTTTCTGATTCCTATTTTCAGGGTCTGCTTCCGGCGCAGAATCAATTTTGCCGCCGTGTCAGGAAGGATGCAGGCTTTTTAACGTGCCCTCCTTTCGCGTCTGCGCTTTCTGCAAACCCCGCACACCAGAGCGGCAAGCATCAGCGCGCCGCCACCTGCTGTATACAGTTTGGTACCGGCCCCGCCGGTAGAGGGAAGTTCGTAGTCGGACGGATCGGCCTGACTGGTGATCACAAGGCTGTCGGTTTTTACCGACTCTTCGGCATCATCGCTGATGGGCGTATCCAGAATCCTGATGTTATTGATTACTTTACCGTCAACAGCCGTTTGGCCAAAGTCCTTCAGCTTGACGGTGTAGCAGATAGAATAGGTGCCTGCGGCAATGGGGGAACCGGCAGAACCCAAGGTGATCTTGCGCTCACCATTATCATCTTCCCAAGTGATGCGGAGCGTTGTATCGTCTTCTTTCATGCTGAGCTGGAGCGAGTCTTCGACATATTCGGCGGTTACGCCGGTGGGCAGGGTCATGCTGTCCGCAAGCGTCAGCGGGTCGGCCTGTTCGTTCTTGACCACAAGCGTAACAGTGTAATCCAGGTAGGCATCGCTGCCATTGTAGCGCGGGTCCTTCACGCTCTGGTTAAGGTCATAGTTCTTATCGTCTTTTTGATCCTCATCGGGGGTTTCATCCGGGTTGATGGTGATATCAAGGGCGTAATCTTTGTTGACCTCGATCTGATTAAAGCCGCTGCTGGTGACCTCGCTCTGGTTCCACTGGAAATTGAAGGCAACGTTGCTGGTGACCTTGGCATCAGAAGTATCCGCGCCTGCGTCTTCCGCTTCTTTCTGCTTGATATAGTCTTGGTCGTACCGCAGCACGGCGTACCAGCAGCCGTCATTCCCCTTGAGCAGCCGGTAGCTGCCGCAGGTGACATAATTGCCGGTATCTTCCAGTTTGCCGGAGATAAGCTCGTCCTCCAGCACATCAAAGCTCTTGGGCAGCTTAACATGGACACAGTAGTCGTTTTCCTGGATCGCTTGGGCCGGGATATCTGTGACGGTAAGGCTGCTGTGCAGAAGCTCCGAAATGGTGGTGACGTTGGTATCCTCGTATTCAGTGCCATTCTTGCGCTGCACCTCCAGAGCAGTGAGGTGATCCAGTGCATCCAGACCTTTGATGGTGGTAATGGCACCCGCGTCATCTTCGACTTTGAAATCCGGCGTAGCAACGCCATAATCGGCCTGCTGCGCATTTGCCACAGACACCAGCGTTGTCACCTGCGAAGCATTCAGCGTGACTTCAGCCACCTTGCCATCCACATCGCCGGAGATCACGGTCAGGGTGCCGAAATCTTCGTCCACATCGCTCACGATGCCAACGGTGCTGGCATCCACGGTGTATTCCTCAATGTGGGGCGCGGTGTCGGTGGTGGCCGCAGCATCCATGGAGAGCAGGGCAATGTCGGCATCGGCGGAATCATCCTGCACCTGCAACGGCTGGCTTTCCACGGCCACAGCCTTGGTCACAGTGCCATTGTAAATGACGATATCACCGGGCATTGCGGCATCAGACGGCAGATCACCGTCAAAATCCATGGCATAGCCGCTGCCGGTCTCTTTGTTGTACAGCGCGCTGCGCAGCTGGCTGTGCAAAGACAGCACGCTGGAAACCTGCGGGATAGCGCTCTGGGGGATATCGGCATATTTCAGGCAGTAGGAAAGGAACATCACGTCCCATGGGCCGTAGTCGTTGCCGTAGTCGTTGCCGTAGCGGGTGTAGTGGCGCACGGTCTCGCCGTCGGCATCGTCCAGCTGGAAGTTGCGCTCGCTCTGCTCATAGCCCAGCTGGCTCTCGGCTACGGCCAGCAGGTCGTCGGCCCAGTTGCCGCTCAGCGTGGTGCCGGTCTGTGCCAGCCATTCGTCCTCGTCCTGCGTGTCGTCCAGCGGGTCGGACAGGCAGTTCACCGTGTGGTGGTGCTCCGGCAGGCCGCAGACCAGCACTTCCTCGTAGCAGGCATCGGTGTGGTGGTGCACCGGGGTCTCGATCACAGGATCGACCACCACGGGCTTTGCGGCCACCGGCTCCTCAAACAGGGCCACCGGGTCATAATCGGGGTTCACTTCTTCTACAAGCTCGCCCTCTTCCAGACCGCACACCAGCTCATAGGTGGTGGTGTAGCAGCTGTCGTCGTGGGTGTGCTCGAATTTATCGCAGATGAAGGTGACACCATCCTCATCAAAACAGCTGTCGTCGTGGGTGTGCTCTTCTTCCAGGCAGGTCAGCTCCTGCACTTCCTGGTAGCAGTCGTCGGTGTGCTCATGGGGCACAAAGATGTACTCCGGCTCTGCGGAATGGGCTGCAATGCCGGGATCATCCGCATCCACGCCGAACGCATCATCATCCATGTCGAATGTATCATCAAAAGACATGCCGTCGTCCGTCATGGTGGCGTTCCAGTCCTCCGGTTCGCCTTCCTCATAGCCGCATACCAGCTGCTTTTCATAGCAGGCAGCGGTGTGCTCGTGCTCCAACTCGCCGCACAGATATTCGGCCGTTTTGGCAATGCCCACGCCGTGCAGCTGCCAGTTCACGAACAGGCTGGTGGTAAGCGCCAGCGCCAGCAGCAGCGCAGTATAGCGTCTGGCGCGCTGGTGGTTCCGACGGAACTTTTTCTGATATTCTTTCACGATATCCCGCATGATTCCTAAACCTCCTTAGTGGATCAACGAGAAGTTGGACAAGGGCCATACCCGCAAAAAAACCTTGCCTACGATCTGACTTTTTTCCACACAGCCGATCACACTGCTGCGGCTGTCAATGGAGGTGGCCCGATGGTCACCCAGTACGAAATACCGGTTTTCCGGCACCTGATAGGGAAATTTGATGTCGCATTCGCCCAGAGCCAGTTCATCTACATAGGGCTCATCCAGCGTCTGGCCGTTCACAGTGACCACACCGTCCTCGTCCAGTTCGATCACATCACCGGGCAGGCCGATGATGCGCTTGAGCAGAAGCTTGTTCTGCCAGTAAAATCCGCAAAGGTCGCCGGTCTTCATGTCGCTGCCCTTGACCAGCAGAATGATGTCCCGGTCCTGCAGAGTGGGGTTCATGCTGTCGCCGGAGACCTGCAGCACCGGCAGAAACAGGGTGGCCAGCAGCACGGCAACGGCCGCGACCACCAGCAGCGTGTAGACCGTGCTGCGCAGCACCCGCATATAACGGCTGCGGTAGGCCAGACGTTCGCGCTCTGCTTCCACCTCTGCTGTGGATGGAATGGGCGTGAACCTGATCTTTTGCTCTTTCATTTGGCACGCTCCTCCGGCAGGAATTCCGTGCTGTGATAGCCGTCCAGCAGTTCGCTGGCCTGGCGGTCAAAAGCGGCCCGGCGCTGCTGGATCTCCTGCTGCGTCCGGGCAAGCATTGCCTTGCAGTCCGCTTCGGTCTGGGCGCGCTTGCGTGCGGCGGCTTCCGTTTCCGCGTCGCACTGCTGCTGGGTGCGGGCCTTCAGGTTCGCAGCCTCGGTCTGTGCCTGTGCAAGGATCTGCTGGGCTTCGGCTTCCGCCTGAGCGCGCAGAGCGCTGGCAGCGGCATCGGTGTTTTTGTTTGCTGCGAGCACCGATGCAACGTATTCATCAGCCGCAGCCTGCGCCGCTTCAAACACCTTGTTCAGCTCCAGTGCAGCCTGCGCAATGGAACCTGCGTTTTCAATATGGATCTGCCGTTCCTGCAGCTGGGCAGACAGGGCAGCGTTTTCTGCCCGGAGCCGGTCCTCGCTCTGCTTGAGCGCCAGAATGATCTCGACTAATTCGGTGCGGCGCATGTGCCGCAGTTCACGGTCTGGCATAATGATCGATTTCTCCCGCAAAAAGTGGTCGGATTAGGCGAACGAAAACTTTCGACAAATACGAAAATTTTCGTACCACAAAACCACATTTGATATATCAGCTTTCGGCGTGACAGCGCCAGTTTGATGAATGACCTTCCACCTTATATGTTAGCACAGTATGCGTAACAAAAGCGTAACAAAAATGCCTTTTCCGTGCATTTTTTGCCAAAGCCAAAGAAAAATTGTTTCTTTTGATGTAAACGATTAAAATGCGTTAAAAACAAAAAGAACTGTCCCCACAACGGAGACAGTTCTTGAAAAACAGATGAAAATAGAAGCCGGATCAGAAGCTCTTCAGCAGATCGCCCAGAGTCAGGAAGGACTGGTAGATCACGTTGACATTGTTGATGATGGAGCTTGCACCGGAGAAGATGCGGGCAATGGCGTTGAACACCTTACCGACATTCAGGAAGCTGTTGTAAGCGTCGCGGGCACCACCGTCCAGATAGACCATTTCCTCTTCGCTGATGGAGGCATAGTTTGCGGGCAGTTTCATAGTAGACATGGAGATTTTCCTTTCTATTGATAAAATTGATACAGTGTGTGAAAAGACTTAAATAAAGGCAGCCACGGCCAGCGTGGTGATCAGAGCACCGGCTACCGTCAGAACGCTCAGAATCGGGCCGTCATCGTATTCCTGCGCGGTCTGTTCCGGCTGAGCGGGCGTGGATGTGCTGGTGGAAGTGGTGGCATTTTTCACGGTCCAGTGTGCGTACACAGTGGTATCACCGGTAAACACCGTAGAGGTGCTGATTTTTGTGCCGCCCACCGGCTCGGTATACCAGCCGTCAAAGGTGTAGCCTTCCAGCGTAGGCTGCGCGGGCAGGGCACTGAGTTTGCCGCTCAGATTGGTGGTGACTGCCACAGCGGAGCTGCTGCCGCCCATGGCATCCAGACCAATGGTGTAGACCTGCGAATCCTTGTCTTCTGCGGCAAAGGCAGAGGGCAGTGCACAGCAGAGCAGTGCAGCGCTGAGCAGACCGAGGACCAGCATTTTCAAGATCTTTTTCATATGACTCCTCGCTTTCCTGACGAATTGGGATGTGGTGCCTGCCGGGAACGGAAACACCAGAACAGACCTCGATGTCCCCGCCATGAGGCAGTAGACGAAAAAGCCGGGAAGAGGAGGTTTATTCAATCCTATATTTACCACATATAGTGTAACAAAAGTGCAACAAAATGGGCATATTTTGTTGTTATGATGAAAAAAGTTGGTTTTTCACAAATTGCAGGCTGCAAAAGGCGGCACAGAGCCGCCGCAAAAGCGGAAAAGTGGAACCTTCCCCTTGTGGAAAAACAAAGAATATGATATAATATCTTGCACGATGCGCCATCGCCAAGCGGTAAGGCAGGGGACTTTGACTCCCCCATCGTAGGTTCGACTCCTGCTGGCGCAACCAAAAGCCCCGTCATCCTGAAAAGGCTGACGGGGCTTTTTGCATCACTTTTCCACAAAATGCGGCTGAACGGTGCAAAGCTCAGCGGCGGCGGATCTTTCTGGTGGGCTTGCGGCGGTTCCAGCCGTTCAGGAACGTCCACAAAAAGTAAATTGCGGCAGAGATAATACTCAGCGTTATCACAACTTTGAGGTACAGACTGCCCAGAAACTCCCGGAACCGGGCCACCGTGAACAGCAGCGGGTTCAGGCTGACATCCTGCCCGGCGATCAGGTCCACCACGCCGATGGTCTCACCGGCCAGCTTCAGTTCCACAGTGCCCACCACATCGCCCTGCTGGATGGGCGCACTGACCGCATCCGGCAGGTGGAAATATTTCTGGGTCACGCTGCCGTCGCCGGTGGAAGGCAGCAGGGTCATCATGCTGTCGGCGGGATACAGCTGCAGGGAGCTGGTATCGGAGGAATACTTCACCGGGATCTCGGCCAGCGTAAGGTCGGTGTCCAGCGCGGCCTGAATGGAAAAGCTGTCGAACACCCAGTCCATCAGCTTCACGGTCTCGCACAGGGCCGGGCGACGGTTGGCGTAGCCGAAATCGTCGCAGGTGTCCGGGCTTTGCATCACGCAGAAAATATAGGTGGCACCATCCTTATTGGCCCATGAAACATAGCTCTGATTGCCACTGTCGCTTTTGAATGCGGTCACATCGCACATGCCGCCCTGCATGGCGCTGCGGTAGTATTTGCCGCCGCTGGATTTGCTCAGCGCGGCGTTCTGGCTGACCAGAACAGACGAAGAACGGTGTTTTTCTTTGGCGGGCATGGTAAAGCTGGGCGCACCGGAAACCTCCACAAAGGCATCAAAGCTCATCAGATAGCGCAGGATCAGGTACATATCCACGGCACAGGTCACGTTGCCGCTGTCGATGCCGCAGGCATCCGTCCAGGTGCTGCCGGTGGTGCCGATGCGCTGGGACAGGGTGTTCATCTGGCTCACCCAGCCCGCGAGGTCGCCGCCGGAAAGGGCATAAGCAAGGCCCATGGCGGCTTCGTTGGCGTTGCGGGTCAGCATGGCGTACATGGCTTCGCGGTAGGTAAAGGTCTCGTTGGAGCGCATATCGGCGTTGTTGGTGTTATAAACGTAATCCGAGATGGCAAAGGGCATCTGGAAGGTGTCGTCCAGATGGTCGGCATAGTTGGTCAGCAGCAGGGCAATGGTCATGTACTTTGTCAGACCACCAGCGGATACCTGCTTTGTGCTGTCCTTATCATAGACGATGATATTGGTATCGGTGTTGACGATATAGGCACTCTGTGCCTGCACCTGATAGACCGGGGTGGGATCGAACATAGCCCCGGCGGGCAGCACAAGGCAGCTGAACAGGACAGCGAACGACAAAACCAGCGCAAAAATACGTTTCATGTGGACAATTCCTTTAAAAAGCGATAATATAAAACAACAGGCAGTACGGCACAAGCGCCGTGCGCCGGGTAAGAACGAGATCACAGCGGAAGGCTGTATTCTTTATAATAACAGGTTTGGCGGGGTGTGACAAGGCTTATTGTGCCGATTTCACATCCGGTCAGGGAGGACAGAAATGGTATATCTGACAGGGGACACCCACGGCGACATCGACCGCTTCAAGCACGGCAAGCTGCGCTGGCTGGGCAAACGGGATACCGTGGTGGTACTGGGCGACTTTGGCTTTGTGTGGGACGGCAGCAAGGAGGAACAGAAAAAGCTGGATTGGCTGCGCAAGCGCCCGTATACCCTGCTGTTTCTGGACGGCAGCCACGAAAACTACGACCTTTTAAAGCAGTATCCCACCGAGGAACGCTTTGGCGGCAAGGTGCAGGCACTGGGCGGCAATGTGTACCATGTGTGCCGCGGCAGCGTGCTGGAATTGGAGAACAAAAAATACCTGTGCTTTGGCGGTGCGGAAAGTCAGGATGTGGAGGATCGGGAACCCGGCGTGAACTGGTGGAGGGAAGAAATGCCTTCGGAGGAGGAATACGCCTTTTGTGAGGAGAACCTTGCAGAGTGCGATTACAAAGTGGATTATGTGCTGACCCACGATGCGCCAAGCAGATTTTTGGATTTTACCGCCCTTGCCAGCGGCGAGACTAACCAGCTGCACAGCTTTCTGGATAAAATTTTGTTGAAGCTGACCTACGACAAGTGGTTTTTTGGCTGCTACCATAAGGATACCCAGCTTTCCACCAAAAGCCGCTGCGTGTTCTGCGATGTGATAAGCATGGGCGAACGGCACGCAAAGCGTTCCGTTCGATAACAGGGGCCGCTGCACCAGCCGTGCAGCGGCTTTTGCATTTGCTGTTGCTTGTGCGCAAAAAACCTCCGGATCAGTTCATGGCTCCGGCTTTCTCGAACATCTGCTGCACCTGCTGTTCCAGCAGTGCGTGCTCCGGCGCTTCCAGCAGCGGGTCGTCGGCCAGCATGGCAACGGCTTCCGCCTGCGCAGCGTGCAGGGTGCGGGTGTCGTTCATCAGGTCGGCGATCTGCAGGGTGGGCAGGCCGTGCTGGCGGCTGCCGAAAAAGTCGCCGGGGCCGCGGGTCTCCAGATCGTACTGCGCCACCGCAAAGCCGTCCGTGGTGCTGCACAAAAATTTCAGCCGCTTTTGTACGTTTTCGCTTTGGTTGTCGCTGACAAGAAAGCACCAGCTCTCCGCTGCACCGCGTCCCACGCGGCCGCGCAGCTGGTGCAGGGCGCTCAGACCGTAGCGCTCTGCGTTTTCGATCACCATTACGCTGGCATTGGGCACATCCACACCCACCTCAATGACGGTGGTGGACACCAGTGCGTCCAGCCGTCCGGCTTTGAAGTCCTCCATCACGGCAGCTTTCTCCTTGGGTTTGAGCTTGCCGTGCATCAGGCCTACCCGGCGCTCCGGCAGCAGGGCTTTGGCAATGTCCTCGTAGTAGCTCTTAACGGCGTTCAGCCCGCCATCCGGTGTGTCCTCGATGGCGGGGCAGACCAGATACACCTGCCGCCCTCTACCAATCTCCTGATCGAGAAAATGGTAGAGGTCGCGCCGCTTTTTGCCGGTGATGCAGCGGGTTTTGACCGGGGTGCGGCCCGGCGGCAGCTCGTCCAGAATGGAGATGTCCAAATCGCCGTAGATGAGCAGGCCCAGCGTGCGGGGAATGGGCGTTGCACTCATCACCAGCAGGTGCGGATTCGCGGCCTTTTCGGCCAGCATTCCGCGCTGCCGTACCCCAAAGCGGTGCTGCTCGTCGATCACGGCAAGACCAAGCCGGGCAAACTCTACGCCTTCGCTGAGGATGGCGTGAGTGCCCACCACAAGGTCGGCTTCGTCGTTCCGGATGGCGGCAAGGGTGGTGCGGCGTGCAGCGGCCTTCATGCCGCCGGTCAGCAGGGCCACCCGCATCCCGAAGGGGGCAAGCATCCGGTTCAGGCCTTCGGCGTGCTGGGCGGCCAGAATTTCTGTCGGGGCCAGCAGCGCGGCCTGATACCCCGCCCGGATGCAGGCCCAGATGGCGGCAGCCGCCACCAGCGTTTTGCCGCTGCCCACCTCGCCCTGCCAAAAGGCGGTTCATGGAAGTCTCGCCCGCCATGTCGGCCAGAATCTCGCTCACGGCCCGGCGCTGGGCTCCGGTGGGGGAAAAGGGCAGGCTGGCCCAGAACAGGGACGGGTCGGCAAGCTGCATGGGCGCACCGGTGGCAGCGGCACCCCGGTTTTTCATCCGGCCAATGCCCAGCTGCAAAACCAGAAGTTCTTCATAGATCAGCCGCCGCCGGGCTGCATAGGCCTGCTCTTCGGTGGCAGGGCAGTGGATGGCCCGCACCGCATCTGCCTTGGAGAGCAGACGGTATTTTGCCAGCATTTCCGGCGGAAGAGGGTCGGGCAGAAGCTCTGCATGGGGCAGCAGCTGCCGCACGCACTTGGCGATGGCATTGCTGGTCAGGCCCTCGGTCTGGGGATAGACCGCTTCAAAGGGAGAAGCCTTGATCTGCTCGGCGGTGCGCACCTGCGGGTTGACCATCTGGCGGCGCAGCATCCCGCCGGTAACGATGCCCTGAAAATAATATTCCTGCCCCAGCTGCAGCTTCTGGGCGGCATACGGATTATTGAACCATGTGATCTCCAGACTGGACACATCGTCCCCGGCAGTGATGCGCTCCATCCGCCGCCCGCCCGGCAGGATACGCCCGCCGGGTTTGGCGAACACCTCAGCCCTGACGACGCACTCCACATCGGTGGGCGCTTCGGCGATGGAATAGGGTTTGGTGAAGTCGATATATCTGCGCGGGTAGTGGCACAGCAGGTCGGCCAGCGTCACGATGCCCAGCTTCTCGAACCGCTCAGCGGTCTTGGGGCCAACGCCCTTCAGGTAGCGCACCGGCGTATCCGGGGTGAGGGTGGTATGGTTTTCGGCGGGCATGGTGTGTCAGCTCCTTTCCTGGATGCAATATAGCCATTGTAACACGGAGCGGCAGCGGATGCAAATGGCCCAAAAAGGAAAAACCGGCAGGACCTTTGCCTTTGGGCAGGAACTGTGGTACACTCGGAAGAAAAAGAGGGGAGAATATTTATGGAGATCCGTAAGGGGACCTTAAAGGACTTGGAGGCCATTGCAGCGGTGGAGGCGGCCTGCTTCCCGGCGGCAGAGGCGGCTACGGCAGAGGAGTTTGCCGGGCGGCTGCAGCAGTACGGCGATCATTTTTGGCTGCTGTGGGAGGGGGAAAGGCTGCTGGCCTTTGTGGACGGCTTTTGCACCGACTGGCCGGACCTGACCGATGAGATGTACGCCGACGCCTCCCTCCACCGGGAGAATGGTGCCTGGCAGATGATCTTTGGGGTAAACACCATCCCGGCCTGCCGCAGACAGGGGTACGCCGGGCAGCTGCTGCAGCAGGCCATTGCCGACGCCCGGGCCCAAGGCCGGAAGGGGCTGGTACTGACCTGCAAGGAGGCCCTGGTGCACTACTATGCAAAGTTCGGCTTTGTGAACGAGGGCGTTTCCGGCTCCACCCACGGGGGCGTGGTGTGGTACCAGATGCGGCTGAAGTTCTGAGGGGGACGATCTGGAATGGCCTACGCCTTGCTCCGGCCGTATTCAGCGGAAGAATAATTTTTAAGAGAGCAATGCCGGAGCGTCCGCGGAAGCTCCGGCATTGCATTTTCACTGGAGGGGGCGTAAAGGTCGACGGCATTTGCAGTGCCGCTTTCTGCGAAAGTGCGGCACTGCGGCAGACTTTTCGGCTTAGCTGCAAAGTGACCGATTTCGCCAGAGGCTCTCCCTTTGAGGAAAGACTTCCCCCGCTCCGGGGGAAGATGTCACCGCAGGTGACAAAAGGGGGAGTCTGTCACCGTAGGTGACGGAGAGGGCGAGGAGGCTGATAGGGAACAGCGCAAAAACAAAAAATCCCGGGAACCGAAGTTCCCGGGATTCTTTTGGAGGTGACGACCAGATTTGAACTGGTGGATGAGGGTTTTGCAGACCCTTGCCTTACCACTTGGCCACGTCACCATATTTAGGAGTGGGATTCCACTCCTGTTGGAGCGGCCGACGAGGCTCGAACTCGCTACCTCCACCTTGGCAAGGTGGCGCTCTACCAGATGAGCTACGGCCGCATATTCGGTGCATTTTACCTTGCACCCATCATTTCTGATGCCCTGAAAACAAGTTTCAAAGTAGGTGAAAGCTTGCGCTTTCTTGGTGGCGACCCGGATCGGGCTCGAACCGACGACCCCCAGCGTGACAGGCTGGTGCTCTAACCAACTGAGCTACCGGGCCATGATCGCTCAAGTTCGTGCGGCGTTTACCGCCGGAACGTGCCTTATTATACCGGAAGATGGGCGGCTTGTCAAGCGGAAAAAACAAAAAAGCCGCAAAAAAGATGAAAAAGGCGGACTTCCTCAGTCTGCTCACTGCATTCGCAGCCAGCTCCTTCTATGAGGGAGCCTCTTTGCAGGGGCACAAAGGCCCCATCCCAGAGGGGGCTGGCATCGCGCAGCGATGACTGGGGGAGTATGTTTGCGCAAAAACAAAACCTCCGGAACGGCTGCTCCGGAGGTTTGTGGCAGGGGTAGTAAGTCTCGAACTCACGGCACGCGGTTTTGGAGACCGCTGCTCTACCAACTGAGCTATACCCCTAAATCTATGCTGCATTCGCTGAATGCCTGCTTATTATATAAGATTCGGCGCAAAATGTCAAGCATAAATTTTCAGATCTTGGTGTTGCAGCCGCAGCAGCCGTCCTTGGCGGCGGGCAGGCTCTGGGCCAGCTGCTCCAGAGTGACGCTGTCGATGTACTGGTTGATGACCTCGTCCAGCCCAGCCCAGAACGGCAGGGTGAAGCACTGCTCGGACATGGGGCACTCGTTGGTCTCGCTGCCAAGGCAGGGGATGGGGGCCACGCTGCCCTCAATGGCGCGCAGGATCTCACCGGCGGTGTAGTCGGCGGGGGCCTTGGTCAGCCGGTAGCCGCCCTGGCTGCCGCGCTCACTTTTCACAAGCCCCACCCGGGCCAGCGGGGTAACGATCTGTTCCAGATATTTCAGGCTCAGGTTCTGCCGCTCGCTAATCTCTTTCAGGGAGACGGTGGTGCCCGGTGCGTAGCGGGCCAGCTCGGCCATCAGCCGCAGGGCGTAGCGGCTCTTTGTGGAAAATTTCATGGTCTACTCTCCTTGTTTCTCCCCTTAGTATACCACGCGGTGCAGGTTTTGCAAAGCGAAAACGCCGGTTTCTCTTGCCGAAACAAAAAACGTCTGTTATCATATAATAGAGAAAATATCGGAACTTGGAGATGAGACAATGGTAGAGAAGATCACTCCGGCCGAAGCCATCCGCCTGCTGGATGCGGGCAAGGCGCAGGCCGTGGATGTCCGGGAGCCGGACGAATTTGCCGTGGGGCATATCCCCGGCGCAAAGCTGCTGCCCCTGGGTGACGTGCTGACCCGCGCGGAGGAGGTCCTGCCGGACAAAAATGCCCAGTGGCTGATCTACTGCCGCACCGGCCGCCGCAGTGCCGATGCCGCACAGAAGCTGGAAGCGCAGGGATACACCAGCCTGCGTGATCTCGGCGGCATCCTGAGCTGGCCGTATGAGATCGAGGGCGATTTTGAGGGGCATTTTTAAAGGAAACTCCCCCAGTCTGCTTCGCAGACAGCCCCCTCTGAGATGGGGCCTATCCGTGCGGTAAGCCTCCCTCCTAGAGGGAGGTGGCAGCGCACAGCGATGACGGAGGGAGTTTTGTGCAAAAGAAAGGATGTGCACTTATGGCGTTCGACCCGAAAAAGTTTGCCGGAGCCCATTGCGGCTGCCGGTATCAGCAGGACTACCGCCCCACGCTGGGCCGGGACGGCAAAAAGGAATCCGGTACGCTGGAGGTCATCAAATTCTATTATGATGGTGCCATCCGCTTTGAGCAGCACTGCTACGGCGAGGCGGCGACCTTTGTGTTCGGCGTGTGGGCTTCCAGCATGGATGCCGATGGCACCCTCCACTGGGCCCTGCCGGATAAGCGCAAGAGCTATTATGATGAGGAGTACCTGCCCAAAAAGCTGGACCGGGTGGACGAAGCGGGCAATCTGTACTTCGATGGCAGCACCTTCCCCTGGAAGCTGGCCGATGATTTTGCCGAGGATCGGCGCTGGGGCTACCCCAAATGGAAGGTGGTTCTGGGAAAGCTGGCCGGAAAAGGCCGCTGAATCTGCCCGGATTGTTACGGATTGATGAATTTCCAGTATTCCTATTGACATGCTAGGGAATGATATGGTATAACATTCCCGTTAAAAGGTATCATAGGCCCGGACGTTCGGTCCGGAAATGCAAAAACGATTTGTCGTTTGCCAGAAAGGATCAATCCCATGGAAACTATGGAGAAAGTGGTTTATCTCGACAATGCTGCGACGACTGCCTGTGCCCCGGAGGTGCTGGCAGTGATGACCCAGGCCCTGAGCGGGGCCTGCGGCAACCCCAGCAGCCATTACAGCGTTGGCTATGAGGCCAAAGAGTTTGTGGACACCGGCCGCGCCCAGGTGGCAAAGGCCATCAACGCGTCTCCGGCGGAGATCTTCTTCACCGGCTGCGGCTCCGAGGCCGACAACTGGGCCGTGAAGGGCACTGCCTTCACCAAGGCCCGCCAGAACAAGAAGCACCTGATCACCAGCGCCTTTGAGCACCACGCCATCATGCACAGCATGGCGGCTCTGGAGCGCATGGGCTTTGAGGTCACTTATATCAAGCCCACCCCGGAAGGTTATATCCGCCCGGAGGATGTGGAGGCGGCCATCCGTCCCGATACCGCGCTGGTCAGCATTATGATGGCCAACAACGAGATCGGCACCATCCAGCCCATCAAGGAGATCGCGGAGATCGCCCACAAGCACGGCGTGTGGATGCACACCGATGCGGTGCAGGCCGTTGGCACCATTCCCGTGGATGTCAAGGAGCTGGGCGTGGATATGCTGTCCATGAGCGCCCACAAGTTCAATGGCCCCAAGGGCATGGGCGCACTGTACTGCCGCAAGGGCATCTGGCCCCAGAACCTGATCGACGGCGGCAGCCAGGAGGCCCGCCACCGCGCCGGCACCGAGAACGTGGCCGGTATCGCCGGTATGGGCAAGGCACTGGAGATGGCCGTCGCCCATCTGGACGAGCGGATGGCCCACGAGAAAGAGCTGCGTGATTACGTCATTGACCGCGTGCTCAAGAACATCCCCGAGGCCCGCCTGAACGGCGGCCTGGAGCACCGCCTGCCCGGCAATGCGAACATCAGCTTCCCGGGCCTGGAGGGCGAGACCATCCTGCTGGATCTGGATATGCACCACATCTGCGCATCCACTGGTTCGGCCTGCAACTCCGACAGCCTGGACCCCAGCCATGTTCTGCTGAGCATCGGCGTGCCGGAGGAGATCGGCCATGGTTCCATGCGGTTCACCTTTGGCCCGCAGAACACCATGGAGGAAGCAAAATATCTGTGTGACGTGCTGGAGGAGGTCATTCCCCGCCGCCGCGCAATGAGCTGTATGTGGCTGCAGGGCCAGAACACGGCTCGTCATTTCAGCCTGAAGGGAGAAAACTAAGATGGCAAGTATGTATAGCGCAAAGGTCATGGAGCATTTCGCAAACCCGCACAATGTCGGCGAGATCCCCGACGCAAACGGCGTGGGTGAAGTGGGCAACCCCAAGTGCGGCGATATCATGCGCATGTACCTGAAGATCGAGA
>OGQJ01001779.1_pt1 | contig 18376 bp, 18 predicted proteins | sample 1553161 | NCBI WGS metagenome assembly OGQJ01 (sample SAMEA2579923, study PRJEB22360) | human gut metagenome | biome: human gut; feature: human-associated habitat; material: faeces | place: Denmark | collected 2008/2010 | reverse complement strand
CTTTCTTCTTCATGTCTCTGTCAATCAATAGCTTCCATAATTTTTTATAGCTTACCGCCATCCTTCACACCTCGTCTGCTATGTATGAAACCACTTCTTGGAAATCGGTTTTTAGTGAATTGATTTCAGCGAACGCTGAATTTTCATCAGTATAGCACATAATCTCGATTTTCTCAATAGCTGAGGATACTTTAATTGACGAAAGACCAGCTTTTTTCGTAAAAAACTGGTCTTTGTCAGTGATCATTTACTTGCTTTGCTTATCTGGCATCATCCCTCATGTGCGTTTTTCCTCTATGACGGGAGAAATATGCCCATAGGCTGTTTCTATCGATGATCTCCTCGTAACGGCGCAGCTTACTGCGAAGATCTTTGTTCTCCTGCTCCAGTTGTCCGGTACGGAGATCGCCACGGACGGACTTATACTTGGCGATTTCTGCTTTGGCAGCTGCGAGCTGCGCTTTCAGATCGGTAATTGTGTTTTTCAGGTCTGCAATAGTTTTCTTTGCTTCCTTCAACAGCCTTTTCAGCGTACTTTCCTGTTTTTCCTGCACCACATACTTTTCTGCCGCCGTAGCGAGCTTCTCATAATCTTCTCGTTCAATAGAAACTTTAGAAGAAAACGGCAGTGGCTTTGCTTTGATCTGCTCCACAGCTTCAATATCAACCTGTTGCTGTTGAACACGCTGGATGGTATGTTCCAGTTCTGCAAGCTCCTGCGTACGCTGCTCTCGCTTATATTCCAGAACACTCAGGTGTTCCCGGTGTTCGCCCTTTTGCTCCCATTCGATACCATGCTCCAGCATGATTTCTGCAAGGGTTTCTTTCTGCTAACCTTTCAGGAGGTCTATGAACGCTGGTCGAAGGAAAAATTCCCGACAATATCTGATTCCAATGTTAAAGGCTATGAAGCATCTTATAAGGTATGCGGAACACTCTACAATAAGGTGTTCAAGGAAATGAAGCTGGCAGACCTCCAGTTTGTGGTGGATACCTGCGGCAAGAATTATCCTACCCTGAAGAAACTGAAAAGCCTGTTTAGCCAGCTGTATGATTACGCCATGAAAAATGACATCTGCAACAAGGATTATTCTGAGTTTGTGGACATCGCCAAGTTCAAAGACAGGAACCCAGATAAACGCAGCCGGAATAAATTCACCAAAGCAGAGGTCAAGCGACTCTGGGAGCTTGCAGAAGATCCTTATTATCAGATCGTACTGATGCTGATCTATAACGGATGCCGAATCTCCGAATTCCTCGATCTCAAGAAGGAAGATGTCCACCTGGATGAGCAATACTTCGATGTGATCGCCAGCAAGACGGAGAACGGCCTGCGAAAAGTTCCCATAGCAGACAAAGTGCTCCCGTTCTACAGAGCATGGTTCGAAGGTTCCCAATGCGAATACCTTCTCCATACCCCTGATCAGAAGCACTTTGATTACAGAAATTATTACGACAGCTATTTTACACCCCTCATGGAGCAGGTCGGCTTTGACCACAAGCCCCATGATACAAGACACACCTGTATCTCCATGCTGACAGAAGCGCATGTAGATCAGACCATGATCAAAAAGATCGTCGGACACTCCGGTGCAATGACGCTCACCGAACGTGTTTACACTCACCTGGACATTGAAACCCTCGTGGAGGCGATCAACAAAATATAAGAGAATACAATGAAAACGCTGATAACGAAAAAGCAGGAGATGTACTCCTTGCGGATACATCTCCTGCTAATCAGGCCTTTGTTTTCACTTGCGATATTTGCTCCATGTGCGCTACTTGCTCGCTGCTTACGCAGTCAAGCACACCACTTCACAGGAACTCTCACAGCTTCCAAATCCTCGATAAATCCTGCAAAACAGCGTCCTGAGACGCACTGAAAAGCAGTGGATTTTATCTCTTGCAGAAGTTTGATTATCGCTTGCTGAACTGAGGAGCGCGACGTGCGGCTTTGAGACCGTACTTCTTCCTCTCCTTCATTCTGGGGTCACGGGTCAGGAAACCTGCCTTCTTGAGGGTTGCGCGATATTCTGCGGAATCAACGTCGAGAAGAGCACGGGAAATGCCGTGACGGATTGCGCCTGCCTGTCCGGTGTAGCCGCCGCCGTAAACATTGACGATAACATCGAACTTGCCGAGAGTGTCGGTAAGCACGAGGGGAGCGCGAACGATCATCTTGAGGGTTTCATAGCCGAAATATTCTTCGAGATCCCTCTTGTTGATTTTGATAACGCCGGTGCCGGGAACGAGACGAACGCGGGCAACGGAGCTTTTGCGCCTGCCGGTTCCGAGATACTGAGTGGTTGCTGCCATGGTAATAATCTCCTTCCCTAAAAATTATTTGAGCACGAGAACTTCGGGCTTCTGTGCTTCGTGCTTATGCTCGGCGCCGCGGTAAATGCGAACCTTGGTGAGCATCTGGCGGCCGAGGGGACCCTTGGGCATCATGCGGCGGATAGCTTCATAGACTGCGAATTCGGGCTTCTTGTTGAGGAGCTCACGATACTTGGTCATTTTGAGTCCGCCGGGATAACCGGTGTGATGATAATAAATTTTTTCGTCAAGCTTTCTGCCTGTCATGATGACTTTATCTGCGTTGATTATGATAACGTGATCGCCGCAGTCAACATGCGGGGTAAAGATGGGCTTGTGTTTTCCGCGGAGTATTGCGGCAACCTGAGATGCGAGACGACCGAGCACCATGCCTTCTGCATCTACAACGTACCACTTACGCTCCATGGTTTCTGCTTTTGCCATATAGCTTTTCATGCCATGTCCTCCAAAGGTATGTTGAATTTCTTAATTAAATAATTTTGCTAAGATTTCCGACAACGGACGGGGCTGGTGACCGCAATCCTCCACCATAAGCAAAGCACAAGGCATATTTTACTTCCGGCGGAGGCATTTGTCAAGTGTTGTTTTCAAAAAATACCCGATTTTTCAGATATATTTTTATTGTCCGCAGTGGGAATGCGGTTTTTGCAAATCGGGCATTAATCGTCATTTCCGTCCGCCTTCTCAAATTCGGCCGCAACATCGGCCAGCAGCTTGCGGATCGGAAGATTTTGAGGACATGAGCCCTCGCATTTTCCGCATTTTATGCAGTCGGAGGCCCGCCTTCCGGGTGCGGTATGAACATTTGAGTAGTAGTAATTTGCATTCCAATCGCGATGCAGCTGTTTCGCATTCATCAGCGCAAACAAGTCGGGAATCGCAATATGCTTCGGACAGCCGTCCGTGCAGTAGCGGCAGGCGGTGCACGGAATCAGCTCCATCCCCTTGTAAACAACGCGAACCTTTTCAACGGCTTCGGTTTCGGTCTTGTCAAGGGGTTTGAAATCACTCATATAGCTTATGTTATCTCTGAGCTGCTCAATGCTGCTCATGCCCGAAAGCACAACAAGCATCCCCGGGAAGCCTGCAGCGAAGCGAATTGCGTAGCTCGCGGGACTCCCTCCGTTGAGAGAAGCGAAGATCCTCTGCGCCTCGTCGGGAAGCTTAACAAGGCTTCCGCCCTTTACCGGCTCCATCACAAGCACGGGCTTGTTGTGTTTTCTGCACACTTCATAGCATTTGCGGCTCTGCACGCCGATATCGTCATAATCCAAATAATTGAATTGAATTTGAACAACCTCAATTTGCGGATACTCCGAAAGAATCGCATCCAGCACCTCTGCCCGGTCATGAAAGGATATGCCGAAATGCCGAATCTTTCCCTCTTTTTTCAGTTCGATTGCGGTTTCGTACGCGTTTCTCTCTTTAAAATATCTGAAGCGCGCCTTATTTTGTGCATGCATAAGATAGAAATCGAAATAATCAACTCCGCAAAGCTCAAGTTGACTTTCGAAAAAAGGCCGAATATCGTCGTTTGTTTTGAAATATTCATCGGTAAGCTTGTTTGTCAGGATAAAACTTTCCCGCGGATAGCGCGACGTGAGGCAGGTTTTTGCTGCTTTTTCGCTTTTCCCGCTCAGATAACCGTGCGCAGTGTCAAAATAGTTAAACCCTGCCTTGATAAATTCGTCCACCATAAGGCAAGTCTGCTCAATATCAACCTCTCCGTCCTTCATTGGAAGCCTCATAAGACCGAATCCGAGTTTTTTGTTTATGCGTTCCATCTTGTTCATCCTTTCCTGATTAATTGCTTATCGTTATTGTTTTGCAGCGATTCATTATGCTGCGCGGAAGTTCCGATTCTATTTTAGCATTGTTGATCGCTTTTCGGGCAGATGTTTTGATATATATTTTTGAGTTCAGACTCCCATGTTTCAGTCTCAAACTTTTGCAGTGTTTGCGATATTTGCCCGCTTATGCCCCGATTCAGCTTTTTATCGTCCTGTTCTCTTCACAATGTGCAAGTCTGCATATTGAAAAACCCGATTGCATATGGTAGAATAAAGCTGAGGTTGTGTTTTCAAAATGGCTGCAGCAGCCGAAAGTACGAAGCAGCACAGCCGCGCAAACAAGGAATGACCTTTGTTTAATGATTATTAACGGATAAGTGAATACTTAGTTTATGGAACTGTCTCAAAGATTTGTACGCAAGCACCTCGAAAGGATTCATCCTTTCACAAAGGCCTGTTCGCTCGAAGCCACACGGCGCGGACAGGATCTGCTCGGCAACGTGCTTGCAAAAACAATGCGCACAAATGTTAATATTGTCCCCGTTGATCATCCGAAACTCAGCGGGAATGTTGAACCATGCGCCTGTTTTGCGATTCCGCACGATGAATTAAAGCGCGGAGTTATCCTCTATCTGCACGGCGGCGGATATACATGCGGTGACCTTGAATATGCAAAGGGCTTCGGGTCCGTGTTGGCTTCCGAATGCGGTATTCGGGTGCTTTGCCTCGCTTACCGTCTTGCGCCCGAAAATCCGTTTCCTGCTGCATTGGACGATGCGGTGGAAGCGTATCGCTATCTGCTTTCACTCGGCTACCTCAGCAGCCAGATCGTGCTTGCAGGCGAGAGCGCCGGCGGCGGACTTTGCTTTTCGCTTTGTTTAAAGCTTCGCCAGTTGGACTTGCCGCTGCCTTGCAGCATCATTGCAATTTCGCCGTGGACAGACCTTACCCAAAGCGGCGAGTCGTTTATATTCAATCACGATGTTGATCCGAGTCTTTGTAAAGAGACCTTGGACTTCTATTCAAAGTGCTACTCGCGAAATCCGACAGACCCGCTTGTTTCGCCGCTTTTCGGAGATGTTTCCGGGCTTCCTCCGTCCTTAATCTTTGCGGGCAAGGATGAAGTCCTTCTGGATGACTCGCGCCGTATGCACAACAAACTTGTTTCATCCGGCTGCACAAGCGAACTGGTAGAAGCCGAAGGCATGTGGCACGCCTATGTTCTTTACTGTATCAAGGAACGTGCATGCGACCTTGACCGCATCAATGCCTTTTTAAACCGTTTCCTTTCCCACGAACGCAAGCTTCGCTGGATGCGGCTTGATAACGCCGCAAAAATCTATCCCGCCGCAAAACGCAGAAAATGGAATAACTTTTTCCGCCTTTCCGCAACACTCTGCGACGCGGTGGACAAAACAGTCCTTAGAAACGCAATGGATGTCACCATGCGGCGATTCCCGTCCATTGCCGTTCGTCTTTGCAGAGGCGCATTCTGGTATTATCTTGAGGAACTGTCCTCCGCACCCGAAATCACGGACGAAAAAAGCTGGCCGCTCGCACACACGCCGTTTGAAAGCATCAATGAATGCGCACTGCGTGTCATCGTCTACAAAAACCGTATTGCAGTTGAATTCTATCATGCATTGACGGACGGCACAGGCGGTATGGTGTTTTTAAAATCACTGCTTGCCGAATACATCGAACAGAAATACGGGGTTGAAATTCCCAATGAATGCGGCGTGCTGGACAGGCTCACTCAGCCGCAGGAAGAGGAGCTTGAGGACAGCTTTTCGAAGAATGCCGGTTCCGTAAGCGTCAGCAGAAATGCGAGCACCGCATTCAAGATTCATTATACGCCGGAAAGGGATGATTTCAGGCACCTTACAACGTTCATCTTGGATTCAAACGCAGCTCTTGCCGCGGCAAAAAGCTGCGGGGTGAGCCTTACGGTGTACCTGACAAGCGCAATGCTGCTTGCATTGCAGCGGATTCAGGATGAGCAAACGCCCGATAAGCGCCGGCAAAAGCCGATTCGCGTCGTTGTTCCGGTGAACCTTCGCCGTTTATTCCCAAGCCGCACGCTTCGGAACTTTGTGCATGTCATTATGCCGGAGATCGATCCGCGAATGGGCGACTATGAGTTTTCCGAGATTCTGACATCGGTGAAACATCAACTCGGGCTTCTTGTCACAAAAAAGAACCTTTGTGCAATGTTCACTCCGAACGTCAATGCAGAGCGTTCGCCCCTGCTCCGCGTGATGCCGCTTTTCCTTAAAAACATTGCAATGAAGCTTGTTTACGACACCGTCGGCGAACGCACAAACTGTCTTAATCTCTCTAATCTCGGGTATATTAAAGTGCCGGATGCAATGCGCCGATATGTAACACGATTTGATTTCATCCTCGGCGTTCAGGCAACCAAGCCCAACAATTGCGGAGTTTTGTCTTATAATGGCAAATTATATATGAATTTCATTCGCAACACTGTTGAACCCGTGCTTGAATTTCAATTCTATCAGGTTTTGCGCGAACTTGGGCTTCACGTCAAAGTTGAAAGCAACGGTGCGGGCAATGTGTTGATTCCAAACTGAAAACGGCAATGCAGCCCGATAGTTTGAAATCAATAATTTACGGATTCAGAAAGGAGACACAATATGTACTGTATAAAATGCGGAGTTGAGCTTGCGGACAGCGAAAAAGTCTGCCCGCTTTGCGGAACGAGGGTTTATCACCCCGATATAGAAATTAAAACCCCCGAACCTCCATTTCCCGAATACAAGCTCCGTGAACCCCGCATGAATCTCAGGGGTATTATGTTCATCGTTACCATGATTTTTGCCGCGCTGATCGTTCAGCTTGTTATCTGCAACATCAGCATCAGCAATGCCTCGGAATGGTCCGGCTACGCAATCGGTGCAGTGCTGCTGCTTTATGAGCTCGTTGCGCTCCCGCTTTGGTTCAAACGGCCCAACCCCGTTATTTTTGTTCCCTGCGGTTTTGCTGCCGTGCTTGCTTATCTGCTTTATATCGACCTTGCTGTTCACGGAGGATGGTTCCTCAAGTTTGCATTCCCCGTTGTCGGTGCATACGGATTGCTCGTTACGGCGGTTGTAACACTGCTGAAATACGTTCGCCGCGGACATCTTTACATCTTCGGCGGCGCACTTATCGCACACGGAATTTACATGACATTTTTGGAAATGATGATAAATATTGCCTTTTCCGAAAAAACAGTGCTTCAGCTCAACTGGTCATACTTCCCCTTGTTCGGATGCTTTATTCTCGGAATGGGATTAATCATCGTTGCGATAAACAAACCCATGCAGGAATCGCTTAAAAAGAAATTCTTTGTTTAATTTCCGATTAAGATTGGATTTCAATAAATATTTGCAATTTGAAAATGCTTATGCCCGATGTGCATGGGCATTTTCTTTTGCGCATAGCAATGCGGCTTTTCGGGGCATACTAACGGACGGCGGGCAGCGGCTTGTTTCAAGCCGTTCAACCGCAAAAAAACACACGGAGGACATTATTATGCAGAATCGACAGAACGGCAGTACCGGCAGCAATTCCGGCAGCAGTTTCGATTCCTTCTTCAACTCAAACCCGTCTCATTCAATGGGTTCGGCGAGTTCCGGGAATCAGTCCGCCTCTTCGGCAAATTGGAACACCGAAGCGGCCTCCTCAATCGACACAAAGGATCTTTCCATCCTGCAGGATGAAATGTATTCTGAAGCGTTGCTTTTTAAAAAATGCACTGTTTATGCCGGGTATTTTAACGATCCCGCGCTCAAACGCATGGCAGAAAACGCTGCCGGGCATCACCGCAGGCATTTTGATACGCTTCACGGCTATCTGAACGGCAATAACTGAGGAGGGTTACAGGCATGAACAATCAGAAAACCAACAATGCTTCCATGAGCGAACAGGAACTTCTTACGGACCTTCTCCATTCAGAAAGGGACGCCGTAAAGCAGTATGCAAGCAACTGCACCGAGTCGGGCTGTGAAAACCTGCGCAGTCTGCTTATCAACTGCATGACCGAATGCTCCGAGGATCAACTCGCCGTGTTCGAACAGATGAAGCAGCGCAATATGTATAAAACCAAGCCCGCAAAGGTTCAGGAGCTTCAAACCGCAAAGCAGGATATGACCTCGCTTCAGCAGCAAACGTGGTGATGTGCGGAAAGTGTTGATGCCGCGCAATCGCTTGTTTCGATAATGCGACACCAAATGACAGCGCACTGATATCGCTGCGCTGAAAAAATCCGCAGCAGGGACTGTTGTATCAGTTCCCAAACAAAACCGGGCAGCCCGCGAAGGGTTGTCCGGTTCTTTTTCGCAGCAAAACATAAAACGGCTGCATGAATTCCCGCTGCACATATGTCTTGTATTATATTTGCGGCAGGTCAATCAGAATCACTCAAGCATTGAGAATATTTCTCCGTCGGAGTATGTAATGAATAATCTATTTGTTATTTCCTAATATCTTTTCATCAGTTCCTTCCGTCCGGTTTTCGGACTTCTTTACGTGCTCATTGCAAATGCTAATGCAAAACGGATCGCTGCATCCAACGACCCGTTTTGCTTCATTGCGGCGAATATCCGAATTCAGTTTTCGGGCAATTCAATTCCGCTTTGATTTTTTCAATTTATGGTTTGAGCCGTAAATCAGTTGAGGCCCATTGCAATACGCATGATGCCGATTGCATCTGCGATGTTTACAACGCCGTCCTCGTTCACGTCGCCGTGAATGAGCTGAGTTTCGGTCAGTTCAATGAGACCGAGTGCGTAACGCATTGCGAAAACAGCGTCCGCAGTGTTGGTGTTTCCGTCGCCGTTGATATCGCCGTCATGTTCCTCAACAGGAGGTTCGGGAGTGGGCTCGGGGGTAGGTTCGGGAGTGGAGGGAGTCGTGCCGGTGAAAGCAACATTATCAACGCAGACGCAGTCCTCACCCTGGCTTCCGCCGGAATCCTTCGTGTATTCCCAAACAAAGTAGTACACGCCATCCTCGGGAGCAGTGAAGGTGTAACGCTGCCAATCGGGCTCGGTAACGCCGGACTTGCGGAGTTCAACCTGCCTGTTGACATAGAAGTTGAAGAAATCGCGATCTGTCTGGCTGCTGCAGATATAGTCGAATGCCATCGTATCGCCGCTCTGCATCGCTATGGTCAGCATGAGCTGTGACTTGCTGTTAACAACGCGCTTGTTGCCGGAACGTGCGAAAACCCTTGTTCCGTCATCAACAGCAGTGAAGGGATACTCGGTGGAAGTGCCGAACCAGAGATTTCCGCCTTCAACGTTGAGTGCTGCCGCAAGTGATTCATCACCGGTAACACTGACGGCGATAACAGCAGTGCCGTAAACACTGCCGTTAACCATGACCGTGCCGGTCACGGTTGCGGTGCCGCTGCCGCTGCCTGTAATCTTTACCCTGCGCTTGTTGCCGTCAACAACAGCAACGTTCTCATCGGAAGAAGTCCAGATAATGTCATAGAGGTTTGCATCCTCGGGTTCGCGGTTGAACTTGACGGTGACCGTTTCACCGACTGCAATATTTGCCTCGTTTGCGCTGAGGGTATAGCCCTCGAGTGCAATAGGTTCTTCGGATTCGCCGAAAAGAGTCCAATCGCAGTAAACCGTCTGTGCCTGGTCGGGATTTGCGGGGAAATCATCAACGGGGCTCATGACGATGGGCCATGCATCACCGTAAGGATCAACGGGACCCCATACGTCAACCATTGTTGCGTATGCTTCGGCAATAGTTCCTTCTTCTTTGATAACGTTCCAGAAAGTTTCTTCGAATTTATAGTCTCCGACGAAGGTAACGCTCTGAGAATAGCCGTAAACCGCACCGCAGCCTGCACGGAGGAGTGCATAGCCGGTAGTGCCGCGGCCGCTGAGCTTCATGCCTTCGCAGATAGCCATCCAAACGAACGGATTGTCAAGTGCGCTTGTGATATGGTTCTCGACATATCGACCGTCAATGAACGCTTCGTTGCCTGAGCGAACTGCCCAGCCGTTTGCATAATCCTCGTTGGTAATGCCCTGGTTGGTGGTAAGGCAGAGATAAGAGGAAGTGCCGCTTGCGATGCCGTGGCTGTCGTAAATGACAGCACCCTTGTCGGGGAATGCAGCAGCGATCGCGGGACCGGTTGCATCATGGCCTGCAAGAATTGTCAGCGTGCCGCCGGTTGCCTCCGCAATGGAAGTTGCTTCACGGCGATACTGATCGGTGAAGGTGGGGTCATAGCCGCCGTAATAAGGTCCGACGAGCAGAACGTTCGGAGAGGTTGCGTCACGCATTTCAACGACTTTGCCGTTGGATGCGTTGAAAGTTACGGAACCTTCTTCGGTTACATTTGCTTCAATTTTGTTGCGGAGCCTGTAGTTGTATGCACAATGCATTCCGTTGACGGTAAAGAAGAAACCGTCGGCGGTGAAATCTGAAAAGCTGTCTGCATCAACATTTTCGTTGTTGAGAGCAGCGGTGTAAACGGCGTTGATAACGTCGCTTGCGGGAAGGTTGTCAGCAAGTGCTTCGGCTTCGGCAAGTTCAATTGCCGCCCAAGCATCATCCATGCGCACCGACAATGCTGCATCTGCCGAAATGGAGCTGATTTCCTCTGCAAATGCAACGGGAATGATGCTGAGCATCATCAAAGCGGCGAGCACAACGGCCATGATTCTGCGTGTTTTCATGTGTTTCGTGTTCTCCTGTATTGTTAGTTTGCACACAGCACCGCTTCATCATTTATCAATGCAAAAGCAATGCAGTCGTGCAGCGCATTTATGCGCCGCTTTATATTTTATAATTTATTTTTCCCGCTGTCAAGAACACTGACGTCATATTAGAATTTATATCATTTTTGCAGCGCTGCCGTTATGTAAAAAGGGTGCAAGTATCACCCGCACCCTCTTCTTAAACGTAAAAATTTCCGCCGATTATATTAATATGCTGTGCCCTCTTAATCCTTATCGGAATCGGAGTCGTCACCTTGGGGCTGCTCTTTCAGCCTCACAACAGTTGTTTCGATTCTGTGATCGCGAATTTCGAGAACATCTATGTTCATGATGTCCGTTTCAATGCTGAAGGTTGTTCCGTCATCGGCAATTCTTCCGAGGGTTGCAAACACATAGCCGCCGAAAGTATCATACTCATCGCACGGGAGCTTGATATTAAGCTGCTCTGCAACATCCTCAATCAAAGCGCTGCCGCGAATGCGCCAGTTGCCGTCCGGAAGGTGAACAATATCTTCCTCCGTCTCAATGACATCGTCCTCATCGTCAAGATCGCCGACAAGCTGCTCAACAAGATCGTTCATCGTGAGAATACCGCTCATTCCGCCGTATTCGTCAAGCACAACCACAAAACCGCGCCTTGAATGCTGCATATCACGGAACAAAACGTCCGCTTTTACGGCTTCAGGCACAAAATACGGCGCACGAACCGCATTTTCCATGACGTTTTTACGACTTCTGTCCGCAAGGCGGAAATAATCCTTTGAATTCAGTATGCCGATAACGTCATCAACGCTTTCACCGCAAACAGGAAACTGAGAATACCTGTGTTCATAAATGGTTTTTTCCCATTCTTTGTCGTCATCCTCCTCCCAGAGGATTACAATATCGGTTCGATGCGTTGCAATTTCACCCGCGGTAAGATCGTCAAATTCAAATACATTTTGAATTATTTCCTGTTCGCTGCGGTCGATTGTGCCCTTTTCTCCGCCGGCATCGACCATCATGCGGATTTCTTCTTCCGTGACCTCTTCATCGTCGCCGTTCGGATCGATATGCATAAGCCGCAGGACTCCGTTTGTTGAAACCGTAAGCAGCCAGACAAGCGGAGCAAAAATCGTTGAGACAAAATTCAGCAGTCCGCTGATGCTCAGCGCAAGGCTTTCGGACTTTTTCATTGCAACGCGTTTCGGCACAAGTTCACCGAAAACAAGGGTGACGTACGAAAGCAGGATCGTGATAACGATGATGCAGAGTGATTCCGGTATGTTCGGAATAAGCTGCTTAATGTATTGAGCAAAGTTTTCCGCTGCAAATGCACTTGCAAGGAAACCGGCAAGAGTTATTGCAACCTGTATTGTTGCAAGGAAGCGCGCCGGCTGCTTTGTCAGCTTCGCAAGGCGTTTTGCGCGTTTGTTGCCGCTTTCGACAAGGATTGCAAGCTTTGCATCGCTCACGGAAAGCACGGCGATTTCAGCACACGCAAAAACTGCGTTCAATGCAATGAGTACAATTTGCAAGACAATTTGCCAAATAATGGTTCCGGCATTATTGCTTGCCGCGGCGGTAAGTGCGTCTTGTGCGTGGAAAAATCCACGTATAAGCGGGTCGATGTCTGTCATAGTCAGATATCCTTTCAAGATTCCTTTCAAATTCGATTTTTCCGGCAGTTTCGCCGCAGGAAGAATTGTGTGCGGAAAGCGCGAACACTATTTGAATGTAACAAAAAACATAGCCAAACAAACTGCGCTCGTTCGGTTATGCCCGTTCGTTCCGTATTCGGTTATGCTGACGCTTTCGGTCGCTGCTGTCGCAACTGTCCACAAAAAACCTCTCTGCAACTGTACTGCTCCTGATATTATACACAGTTTCGGCCGTGTTGTCAACACCCTTTGCATGAATGTCATGTTGTTCGAAACTCTTTTGTGAATATATATTGTTTTTCATTGAAAAAAACCACACCTTATGGTAAAATGCGATTGAAAAAGACAGTTAACGGAGGAAACCTGTATGCGGCGCGCGCTGAGCATAATTGCTCTTGTTTTAACAGGAGCGGCGTTCATTCTTTTGTGCCTTATTTGGGTGCTGCGAATCAATGCAATTATACCTGTTCTGATGTTTGCGGCAGCAATCATCCTGCTTGGGATATGCAAAAAAATGCCTGTCAAACCTCAAACCGGCATTGACAAATCACAAATCAGCAATGATGCTTTTTTTGATGAAGACAGCAAGTAGGTGCGTTCACCCCGCCGTCGTCCGCCGCACGGCGAATGATGTACAGTAAATTAAAGCGAAATCAAAGAACCAAAGACTGATGCCATGAAAAATAAAACAGACAATACCGCGAAAAAATCAAACCTGAAGCGTTTTGCTTCCTATTATAGGCCGCATATCGGCATGTTCACTGTCGATATGCTTTGTGCGTTGTTCATTTCATCCGTGGACATCGCCTATCCCCTGCTGTCTAAACTGGCACTGGATCGCTATCTTTCCGCAACCGCGCCGCAATACCGCCCGTTTTTCATTCTTATGGCGGTATGTTTCCTGCTTTATATCCTTCGCACCGGTGCAACATATATCGTCACGGCACTCGGGCACAGACTCGGCGTTCATATTGAGGCCGACATGCGCCGCGATGCTTTCACGCATCTTCAGCAGCTTGGCTTCAGCTTTTACGACAAGTCACGCACGGGCAAATTGCTGTCGCGCTGCACAAACGATCTTTTTGACGTTACGGAGCTTGCTCACCACGGTCCGGAAGATGTTTTCATTTCCATGCTGACATTCATCGGCGCGTTTGTTGTAATGCTCACAATAGAGTGGAGGCTTGCGCTCGTTCTTATTGCCGTCGTTCCTGTTATGTTGATTTTCGTTATGAATCTGCGGAAGCGCATGAGCCGCACCTCGCGTAAGGTCAAAGAAGGTATGGCGGTTATCAATTCGCAGATCGAATCCTCCATAAGCGGCGCACGGGTTGCGAAAGCCTTTACAAATGAAGATTATGAGATTTCAAAATTCGAGCAGGGAAACGGCGTTTTTGTCAACTCCAAGTCTGCGTATTACAAAACCATGGGCATGTTTATGGCGGGAATGGAGTTTTTCACAACCATTCTCAACGTCATTGTGCTTGCCGTGAGCGGTGTGCTTATTATGAAAGGCGAAATGACGACAACGACGCTTATCATCTTTATGATGTATATTTCATCATTCGTTACCCCGATACGCAAGCTTTCCGCATTTGCGGAACAATACACAATGGGCATGGCCGGGTTTAAACGATTCACGGAGCTGCTCGATACAGAAGCCGAGATTCAGGATAAACCCGATGCAATCGAGCTCAAAAACGTTAAGGGCGACATTGAGTTCAAAAACATTTCCTTTGCATACGGTTCCGGCGGCAATGTGCTTGAAAACATTTGCCTCAGCATCAGGCACGGACAGACACTCGCGCTTGTCGGTCCTTCCGGCGGCGGCAAAACCACTCTTTGCCACCTTTTGCCCCGTTTTTATGATATAACCTCCGGCAGCATCACCGTTGACGGAATTGATATTCGCGATGTTACGCTTTCATCACTGCGCCGCAATATCGGCATCGTTCAGCAGGATGTGTTCCTTTTTGCCGCGAGCATCAAAGAAAACATTCGTTACGGCCGAATCGATGCAACCGATGAAGAAATCGTGCAGGCAGCCGTTGCGGCGGAAATTCACGACGATATCATGAAGATGCCCGACGGATATGACACCATCGTCGGCGAACGCGGCATAACGCTTTCCGGCGGGCAGAAACAGCGTGTTTCCATCGCGCGGATTTTTCTGAAAAACCGCCGATTCTCATTTTGGATGAAGCAACAAGCGCATTGGATTCCGCAACCGAAGCGCGCATCACGCAGGCATTCGACAGGTTGAGCAAGGGCAGAACAACGCTTGTTATTGCACACCGTCTCTCCACAATTCGCAATGCGGATGAAATTGCCGTTGTTGACGAACACGGAATTGCCGAAATGGGAACCCACGATGAACTTCTCGCCGCCGGCGGCGAATATAAAAAACTGCACGAAGCGCAAAACAGGTTTTACGTTTCTGTCTGAAGAAATCAAACTGCAAAAGGAGTCCTGAATTATGAAAATACCTAAGAATGTGAACGTTGTCAACGATTCGTACCGTACACTGAGTGAACGTGCCATCATGCTGCGCAACACGCTTGAAAAGCTCGGTTACAATGTTGAATGGGGCTATTATGACCGCCACACCGTTACCGTGAACGGGGACAACTTTCTTGAATACTATCCCATCCCTGTTCTGACCGTGAACGGAATCTGCGATATTGCCGTTGACTTTTTGCAAGTGTCGATCGACGGCAAGCTTTTCGCCGCCGAGTTTGAAGAAAAGCTCGATTTTGCAAAGCTTAAATCACACGGGTTTGAATGCTACGGCGTTGAGAACTATCTTGAAAGCCTGTATGTTCCCGGAATGAGTTTTGAGGAACTTGTTCAAATCGTACGCGCCTGCGGCGAATCCGAAATCGGTGTTGCGGCAGCGTTCGAAGGCGAACCGCTTACGAAAGAAATCCTTGAGCTTATGCAGGTTTTCATCAGCATGGGTACACACACCGAAGCGCACAGCCCGATTGACGAGGGCGATGAAACCGAAAAAAACGCGCTGAACGGAATCGATGAAAGCACTCCGGCTTTTCAGGTTGCGGATGCGCTGTTAAACGAATGATGTTTTTACATAAGGAGAGGAAAAATGCTTAACTATATTCTTGATGAACTGAAGAAAATCATGGCAATAGACAGTCCGAGCGGGTTCACGCGCAAAGCTGCGGATTACATAATGCAGCAGCTCCGCGAGTTCGGTTTTGAGCCCGAGCTTACCCGCAAGGGCTGTGTGCTCTGCTGCCTCGGCGGCGAAGGCAGCCCGGTTGTCTTCTCTGCACACATTGACACCCTCGGCGGAATGGTATCCGAAGTCAAGAGCAACGGAAGGCTTAAGCTGACCCGCATCGGCGGCATGAACGCAAACAACGCCGAATGCGAAAATGCACGTGTCTATACCCGTGACGGCAAGGTTTTTGAAGGCTGTTTCCAGATGAACAACCCTTCCGTTCACGTCAACGGCGAATACGACAGCCAGAAGCGCAGCTACGATAACATGGAGCTTGTGCTTGACGAAAAAGTGTTTTCCGCCGACGAAACAAAAAAACTCGGCATTGCAACGGGCGATTATGTCTGTTTTGATCCGCGCACAAGAATCACCGAAACAGGCTATATTAAAAGCCGTTTCCTCGACGACAAGCTCAGTGCGGCGATTCTCATTGGCATTGCAAAGGCAATTAAAACAGAAAAGCTTTCTTTGACCCGCAAAGTTTACATCTATCTCACCGTATTTGAAGAAGTCGGCCACGGCTGCTCAAGCGGTATTCCCGCCGATGCCGAGGTGACGCTTTCGCGTAAGGTTTCGCTGCTCTTTACCGTGTACGAGGAGGTGGGCCACGGCGGCGCCTTCGTGCCGGCCGACACGCGCGAGATGATCAGCGTTGACATGGGCTGCGTCGGCGACGGACTTGAATGCAAGGAACATCAGGTTTCCATCTGTGTAAAGGATTCACACGGTCCGTATAATTACGATGTTACGTCCCGTTTTGTTGAGCTTGCAAAGAAGCATAATCTTGATTACGCGCTTGATGTCTATCCCTTCTACGGTTCCGATGCGGATGCGGCGCTTGATGCCGGTTACGATCTGCGCCACGGACTTATCGGAGCGGGAGTTTACGCTTCCCACGGATATGAACGTTCCCACATTGACGGCGTAAAAAACACTTATGAACTTGTAAAGGCCTATATTACCGAATGATTCAATGCGACTTTCTCCGAATCATTTGATTCCCAAAAAAAGGATATAACTACCGACAGCTGCGGTTCGAGCTTCATTGTTCCGAAGTTCCGAATCGCAGTTTTGTTTTTCAAAGTGAGAGTTATTCATTGGTTAATGCATTTTTTGCATTACTGAGTATAATTTTAGTTTGAATTGTGGCAAAACTGTTAACAAACGGAAATTGCGCATGTTCCTGAATTGCACCCGATACGACTGCTGCGTATAATAGCAGGGTAATCGGCGGAACACTGCACGATCCGTACGGACGAATGCAGCCGGCGTTTATATCCAAACAGATTGTTTAGTCATTCACCGGAATGATTTTATTGACCGAAAGGAGATTCTATGGATAAGGTTCAATATTACCGCAGAAAATCCCTGCCCCTTGAGATGCACAAGATTTGCATCGTTCAAAAAACACGCATCCCGTCCGTTGAAGAACGCGTCAGCGCAATTCGCGAAGCGGGCTTCAATTCATACTGCCTCCGCAGCGAGGATGTTTATCTCGACATGCTGACCGACAGCGGCGTCAACGCAATGACCAACGAACAGCTCGGCGCGATGATGGTCGGCGACGACAGCTATGCCGGCAGTGCAACCTATTATCGCCTTGCTGCCAAAATCAAAGAGATTTTCAACAAGGATTATTTTCTTCCCGTTCATCAGGGCCGCGCCTGTGAACATATGCTTGCGCTTGCGTTCGTGCAGCCCAAGCCCGGTTCGATCGTTCCGATGAACTTCCAGTTCGGCACCTCTGTCGGCAAAATCAAATACTGCGGCGGCGACTACGTTATCTGTTTGCAGGAAGACGGGCTTAACAGGCAGAGTTCCAACCCGTTCAAGGGCGATTTCGATCTTGAAAAGCTTGAGCGCGTGCTCAAAGAGCAGGGCGACAATATCGCCTTTGTCCGCATTGAATCCGGCACAAATCTCATCGGCGGCCAACCCATTGCGCTTGATAACATGCTTGCAGTATCCGAACTGTGCAAAAAATACGGAGTGCTTTCCATTCTTGACGCAAGCCTGCTTCAGGACAATCTGTACTTTATCAAAACCCGCGAAACCGCCTATTCCGACAAGAGCATTCGTGAAATCGTGCGCACCCTTTCGGACGCAATGGACATCATCTATTTCTCCGCACGCAAACTCGGCTTCGGCAGGGGCGGCGCAATCATTCTTAATGACAAAAAGCTCTTCGAGCATATCAAAACCTTCGTTTCAAGCTTTGAGGGCTTCCCCACTTTCGGCGGCATGAGCGTTAAAGAGATGGAAGCTATCTGCGTCGGTCTTGACGACACAATGGATGAAAATATTATCGCTCAGGGCCCGCAATTCATTGAATATCTCTGCAATGAGCTTGAAGATGCAGGCATTCCCGTTGTCACACCGCCCGGCGGTCTCGGCTGTCACCTCGACGCAATGAAATTTGTTCCGCATATCGCCCGCAAGGACTATCCGGCGGGCAGCCTTGCAGCTGCAATTTATATTGCTTCCGGCGCAAGAGGCATGGAGCGCGGAGCAATTGATGAGCCGTGGGATGATGCGGATGTTGAGCCCTACGGCGCAATGGAACTCGTTCGCCTTGCCGTGCCGCGCAGGGTATACACCGTTTCGCAGATGAACTATCTCATT
>OGQJ01001763.1_pt1 | contig 18489 bp, 14 predicted proteins | sample 1553161 | NCBI WGS metagenome assembly OGQJ01 (sample SAMEA2579923, study PRJEB22360) | human gut metagenome | biome: human gut; feature: human-associated habitat; material: faeces | place: Denmark | collected 2008/2010 | reverse complement strand
AACGGCCTTGGCGGCGGCTTCGCCGGCTACGGCATTTACCCGGAATATGCGGAACAGTATGCGTTCCACGTTTTCTATAATAATGTAAAAGCAAAAGAGGAATGTGAGAAGTTCATCAACGAGCATTTCGACGTCGTGAACCTTTCCAAAATTCCGATCCGCAAGATTCCGCAGATCACGGACGAGCCGCTTATCTGGCGGTACTTCGTAACACCGCTGCACACAAAGCTTGCGGAAAGCCAGCTTGATGAAGACGAGTTCACCGCCCGCTGCGTCAACCGCGTCAATACCTTTATCGATGGCGCGTATATTTTCTCCAGCGGCAAAAACATGGGCGTGTTTAAGGCCGTCGGCTACCCGGAGGATGTCGGTCGGTTCTATCGTCTCGATGAATACGCCGGCTACTGTTGGACGGCGCACGGCCGCTACCCGACGAATACCCCCGGCTGGTGGGGCGGTGCGCACCCGTTTGCGCTGCTCGACCTTTCCGTTGTCCATAACGGCGAAATCTCGTCCTACGATGCGAACCGCCGCTGCATTGAGATGTACGGCTACAACTGCAACCTTTTGACCGATACCGAGGTCATCACCTATATTTTCGATTATCTTGTACGCCGTCAGGGCCTCACCCTGCAGGAGGTCGCAAACGTCATCGCGGCACCGTTCTGGACGACCATTCAGAACAAAGGCCCGGAGGAGCGCGCGCGTCTGACGTATTTGCGCAATGTGTATTCCGGCCTGCTCGTCACCGGTCCGTTCTCCATTCTGGTCGGCTTTACGGGTGGCCTTATGGCACTCAACGACCGCTTAAAGCTGCGTTCTATGGTCGTCGGCGAAAAGGGCGATATGGTCTACATCGCCAGTGAAGAATCCGCCATCCGCGTCATTCAGCCCACGCTCGATAAGGTCTGGGCGCCCGCAGGCGGCGAGCCTGTCATCTTCACGCTGGACAAAAAGTAAGAGTTTGTGTTCTCTGAGAAATGAGGTTACTATAAATGGCTATCGATTTTTTATATCCGCAGTACGAGGTCGTCCGCAACCCCGCGCGCTGCATTGCCTGCCGTGCCTGTGAACGACAGTGCTCCAACGAAGTACATGCTTACGACGATGAGCTGAAAATGATGATCTCCGACGAAAGCCGCTGTGTGAACTGCCACCGCTGCGTTTCCATCTGTCCCACGCGCGCTTTGAAGATCGTCAAGACCGACCACATCTTTAAAGAAAATGCCAACTGGTCCGGCGAGACCATCATGGAGGTCTACCGTCAGGCGAGCAGCGGCGGCGTGCTGCTGTCTTCCATGGGCAACCCGAAGCCCCTGCCGGTCTACTGGGATAAAATCCTCATCAACGCGTCGCAGGTCACGAACCCGTCCATCGACCCGCTCCGTGAGCCGATGGAAACGAAGACGTTTTTAGGTCAGAAGCCGTCTAAAATCGAGCGCGACGAGAACGGTAAGATTAAGACGAATATCACCCCGCAGCTTGAGCTTTCCGTGCCGATCATGTTTTCTGCCATGTCCTACGGCTCCATCAGCTACAATGCGCACGAAAGCCTTGCCCGCGCCGCAGAAGCGCTCGGCATCTACTACAACACCGGCGAGGGCGGTCTGCATCAGGATTTCTACAAGTACGGCGCAAATACCATCGTGCAGGTCGCGTCCGGCCGCTTCGGCGTGCATAAGGATTACCTCAGCGCCGGCGCCGCCATCGAGATCAAAATGGGGCAGGGCGCAAAGCCGGGCATCGGCGGCCATCTGCCGGGTGCAAAAATTGTCGGCGACGTTTCCCGCACGCGTATGATCCCGGAGGGCTCGGACGCTATTTCGCCCGCACCGCACCACGATATTTACTCCATTGAAGACCTGCGTCAGCTTGTTTTCTCCTTAAAAGAAGCCTCAAACTACAAAAAGCCCGTCATCGTCAAGATTGCGGCGGTGCACAACATTGCAGCCATTGCGTCCGGCATTGCACGCAGCGGCGCGGACATCATCGCCATCGACGGTTTCCGCGGCGGCACGGGCGCGGCGCCTACGCGCATCCGCGATAACGTCGGCATCCCGATTGAGCTTGCTCTGGCGGCGGTCGATCAGCGCCTGCGCGATGAGGGCATCCGCAACAAGGTTTCGCTCGTCGTCGGCGGCTCCATTCGCTCCAGCGCCGATGTTGTCAAGGCCATCGCGCTCGGTGCAGATGCGTGCTACATCGGCACGGCGGCACTTTTGGCGCTCGGCTGCCATCTGTGCAGAAGCTGCCAGACCGGCAAGTGCAACTGGGGCATCGCAACCCAGCGCCCCGACCTTGTGAAGCGCCTCAACCCGGACATCGGCTATAAGCGCCTTGTGAACCTTGTCACCGCGTGGGAGCACGAGATTAAGGAAATGATGGGCGGCATGGGCATCAATTCCATCGAGGCGCTGCGCGGCAACCGCCTTATGCTGCGCGGCGTGGGTCTGAACGAAAAAGAGCTTCAGATTCTCGGCATCAAGCACGCGGGCGAATAAGCAGAAAAGGGAGCGTAACCATGAAAAGAGTATATGTTGATGAAAAATGGTGCCTCGGCTGCCATCTTTGCGAATATTACTGCGCCTTTGCAAACTCCGGAAAATCCAGCATGATCAAGGCGCTGAAGGACAGAACCATTCACCCCCGCATCCGCATTGAGGGGGACAATCAGGTCAGCTTTGCGGTTTCCTGCCGCCACTGCACAGACCCGCTGTGCGTGAAAAGCTGCATTGCGGGCGCACTTTCCAAAAAGGACGGCGTGGTCTGTATCGACCAGAATAAGTGCGTCGGCTGCCACACCTGCGTGCTGGTATGTCCCTACGGCGCGCTGATGCCCTCGGAATCCGGCGTCATGCAGAAGTGCGAGCTGTGCATCGAAAACGCCGGCGGCAAGCCCGCCTGTGTGCAGGGCTGTCCGAACAAAGCCATCATCTTTGAGGAAAGGGACTGAGCACCATGGCAAAATATGTAATCATCGGCAACTCCACTGCGGCCATCGGCTGCGTGGAAGGCATCCGCAGTAAAGATAAAGACGGAGAGATCGTGCTGATTGCTTCCGAAAACCACCACACCTACGCGCGCCCGCTCATTTCCTATTTATTGCAGGGCAAAACGGATGAGGAGCGCATGAAATACCGCCCGAACAGCTTTTACGAAGAAAATCACGTTACCGCAAAGCTCGGTGAGACCGTCACAAAGCTCGACCCGGAAAAGAAAACCGTGACCTTAAAAAGCGGGGAAGAGATACCCTATGAAAAGCTCCTTGTCGCAACAGGCTCCACGCCGTTCGTACCGCCCATGGAGGGGCTTGATACCGTTCCCGAAAAGTTCACGTTCATGTCGCTCGATGACGCACACGCACTGGAGAGCGTCCTTACAAAAGACAGCCGTGTTTTGATTATCGGCGCGGGCCTCATCGGTTTAAAGTGCGCAGAGGGCATCAAGGAGCGAGTGAAATCCATCACGGTCGTCGACCTTGCCGACCGCGTGCTGCCGAGCATCCTCGATGAGACCGGCTCCGCTATCGTCAAGGATTTTCTTGAAAAGCAGGGCATCGAGTTCCACCTCGGCGATACCGCCACAAAGTTTGCGGGCACGACCGCCACACTCAAAAGCGGTCTTACGGTCGATTTTGACGTGCTCGTCATTGCGGTCGGCGTGCGCCCGAATACTTCGCTCGTCAAAGATGCAGGCGGCGAGGTGCGCCGCGGCATTGCGGCGGATGATACCGGCAAAACGACACTGCCCGATGTCTACGCCGCAGGCGACTGCGCGGAGAGCTTCGATATTTCCGCCGGCGTCAACCGCGTACTGGCGCTGTTGCCGAACGCCTATATGCAGGGCAATACCGCCGGCATCAATATGGCGGGCGGCAAAGCGAGCTTTGACCGGGCGATCCCGATGAATGCCATCGGCTTCATGGGGCTGCACATCATCACTGCAGGCACGTATGACGGCGAGACCTACGTCCACCGTGACGGCGAAAACTACAAGATTCTTTTCTATAAAGATGATGTTTTAAAGGGCTATATCCTGATTGGCGACGTGGCGCGTGCCGGTATCTACACGGCGCTTATCCGTAATCGCACGCCGTTAAGCTCAATCGATTTTAAGCTGATCTGCGAAAAGCCGCAGCTCATGGCATTCACGGCCCGTACGCGCCGCGACCTGCTCTCAAAGCAGCAGTAAGGGGGAGAAACATGGAACAGAAAACATATGCACTCGGCCAGCGCTATATCGGCGCAGGGCAAAGTGAGGGTACGATTATCTTGAACGAAGTGCCGGGCAACGCGCTCGGCGCGTATCTGGACGGCGCAAATATTATTGTAAATTGCAGCGCACAGGACGCGACCGGCGACACGATGAACGCGGGCGAGATCACCATTCACGGCAGCACGGGCGACGCGGCAGGTTACGCCATGCGCGGCGGTGCCATCTACGTGCAGGGCGATGCCGGTTACCGCGCAGGTATCCACATGAAGGAGTATAAAGAGAAAGTACCCGTGCTCGTCATCGGCGGCAGAACAGGCAGCTTCCTCGGCGAGTATCAGGCTGTGCGCTGCATCACCGTCCTCGGCACCGGCAGTGAAGCCCGCCAGCCGGTCGGCAATTTCTGCGGCACGGGCATGCACGGCGGACGCATTTATCTGCGCACCGCGCACCTGCCGAAGGATTTGCCGGAGCAGGTCGTGGCGCATAAGGCGACCGAAGAAGACATGCAGATTGCGGCGCCGCTCGTTCAAAACTACGCGGAAAAGTTCGGTGCAGATGCCGAAAGTCTTCTGCGCGACGAATACTACGTGCTGCGCCCGAACACACAGAATCCGTATAAGCAGCTCTATGTGACGAACTGATTTTGCCCCTGTAATTCTCTGCAAATTAAGGTTTCTTTTCTTGCATAAATCGACGGTGTATTTTGGCGATAAACATTGTGCGTTCTGTCTTATTGCAAAATACACCGATCTTGTGTTATAATATTCAAAAGCGGTCAGCATACGCTGTATTTTGGCAGAATATCTCAAAATGCGGCAGAAAAGAAGAACAGGTACAGCGTGAAAGACGGCAACACCGGATTTCACGCGTATTTGTATGTTTGAAACGCGCTTTTAAAAAAGAAAGGAAGGGTTCGGCATGCAGTATACGGAGTCCGAGGTCACAGAGTTTATCACAGATAACGACGTTAAGTTCATCAAAATGGCGTTCTGCGATATTTTCGGCAGACAGAAGATCATCGCCATTCAGCCGAGCCTTTTGGCTTCTGCGTTCGAGGGCGGCATTCCCATTGATGCTTCGCGCATCATGGGCTTTGAAAAAGAGGCGGACAGTGAACTCTTTTTGGTGCCGGATACCTCCACCATGTCGCTTCTGCCGTGGCGGCCCGCACACGGGCGCGTCGTGCGCTTTTTCTGCGACATTCGCCGTTCGGACGGCACCGGCTTCGACATCGACTGCCGCGGCATCCTGAAAAAAGCGGTTGACATTGCAAAACTTCATGGTATAATATTTGAATTTGGGGCAAGAAACGAATTCTACCTTTTCAAGAACGATGAAAACGGCAATGCAACGGCTATCCCCTTTGACAACGCGGGCTTTATGGATGCCGCGCCGGAGGATAAGGGCGAGGACGTACGCCGCGAGATCTGCCTGACACTCGAGGATATGGGTGTCACACCGGAAAGCTCGCACCACAGCGGCGGCCCGGGGCAGAACATCATCGATTTTCAGCACAGCTCTGCCATTCAGTCCGCAGACGATGTCGTTACGTATAAGTCTGTTGTGAAGACCATGGCGTCGAGAAACGGCCTTACGGCGTCGTTTGCGCCGAACCCCATTCCGGGTAAGGACGGCAACGGCTTCCACATCACGCTAACGCCGCGCATGCAGATGGGCGACTGTTCCGAGTATTTCCTTGCAGGTATTCTGGAGCACGCCGCAGAAATTACCGCCATTTTGAACCCCACGGCGGATTCCTATAAACGCCTCGGTGCGTTCGGTGCGCCGGAGTTCATCTCTTGGTCGGAGAAGAGCCGCTGGTGCTTTGCGTATAAAAAGGAAGGCAGCAGCACAATAGAGGTGCGCTCACCCGATTCCACTGCGAATCCGTACCTTGCGTACGCTGTGCTCATTTATGCGGGGCTTGACGGCTACCTCAAAAAGACGAAGCTGCCAAAGCCCGATCTTGCGCGCGAGACCTGCGGCAAGCTGCCGAAGTCTGCCGAAGAAGCGCTGCAAATTTTCGCAAAGAGCAGCTTTGTCCGCAACGTGTTCCCGGAGTATTTCGTAAAGACGTATATCCGCACGTTCGGCAACGGGCCCGCAGATGTGTAAAACAAGGGGGCACAGGGCATGAATGCGATCATTCAGCACAGCGTCCTCATCGTGTCCGGCACGCAAAAAGGTGCGGCGTATATCACAGAGCTGCTTTCCCCGCGCGAGTTTGCGCCCATGACAACGGCGCTCAGCGGCGGAGATGCCCGGCGGCTGCTTTTGCGGCGCAGCTACGACCTTGTGGTTATCAACACACCGCTCCCGGATGAATTCGGGCACGAGCTGGCAGAGTATATCACAGAAAAATTCGTTTCCGGTGTCATGGTCATTGCAAAAGCGGAGCTTTTCGATCAGGTGAACGACAAAATGGAGCCGTTTGGCATATTGACGGTGCAAAAGCCGCTTTCGCGCCCGCTGTTTTATCAGGCGCTTCACCTGCTCATCGCCACGCAGAACCGCTGGCAGCGCTTTGACCGGGAAAACCAGAAGCTCAGAACCAAAATGGAAGAAGTGCGCATTGTGGCGCGTGCAAAGTGTATCCTTGTGGAATACCTGCGCATGAGCGAGCAGCAGGCGCACCGCTATATTGAAAAACAGGCGATGGATATGCGCACATCGAAAAAGGATGTTGCGGAAAATATCCTGAAAACCTATACGTAAATGAATGCGTACAGGGCTGCACCGCAGCTTTGACATAGATTGCATACAGCAGAAAAGAGTAATTATTTCAGGGAAAGAGGAACGTACGTTATGGGCAACAAAGCATATTTGGTACTCGAAAACGGAAAGGTCTTCTGCGGCGAATCCTTCGGCGCGGCGGGCGAAGTAACGGCTGAGGTCGTTTTCACGACCGGCATGACAGGTTATCTCGAAACGCTCACCGATAAGAGCTATTTCGGGCAGATTGTCGTCCAGACATTTCCGCTCATCGGCAATTACGGCGTGATCCCCTCCGATTTTGAGGGAAAGATCATCGGTCCCTGTGGTTATATCGTAAAAGAATGGTGTCAGTCGCCCTCCAATTTCCGTTCGGAGGGTGATCTTGACACCTTTTTTAAAGAAAGAGGCGTCATCGGCCTTTGCGGCATCGATACACGTGCCCTCACAAAGGTCATCCGCGAAAGCGGCGTCATGAACGGTATGATCACAACAGAGCTTACGCATGTCGATATGGATAAGATTCACAGCTACCGCGTGACAAACGCGGTGGAAAGCACCTCCGTCACCGAGATGACGCGCCGTGAGAACCCGGAGAAAACATGCACCGTGGCGCTCATGGATTACGGCTACAAGGAGAACATCCGCCGCGAGCTCGAAAAGCGCGGGGCAGAGGTTATTGTATGCCCGTACAACACGACGGCAGACGAGTTAAAGGCTCTCAACATTGACGGCGTGATGCTTTCGAACGGCCCCGGCGACCCGGCGGATAACATCGAGGTCATTGAAAACCTCAAGAAGATTATGAACATGGGCAAACCGCTCTTCGGCATCTGCCTCGGTCACCAGCTGCTGGCGCTTGCAAACGGCTTTAAGACCGAAAAGCTCAAGTACGGCCACCGCGGCACAAACCAGCCGGTGCAGAATCTTGAGACCGGCCGCGTCTACATCTCCAGCCAGAACCATGGCTACGCGGTCGTGTCCTCCACAATCGACCCCGAGATCGCCGACGAATATTTCAACAACGTAAACGACAGAACGTGCGAGGGCGTGCGCTATAAAAAAATCCCCGCTTTTTCCGTGCAGTTCCACCCGGAAGCCTGCGGCGGCCCGCGCGATACCGCGTTCCTCTTTGATAAATTCTTTGAGATGATGGGAAAATAAACAGTACCCAGAGCAGTATAGAAAGGATTGTTTACAGCTATGCCATTGAATAAAGACATTAAAAAGGTTCTCGTCATCGGCTCCGGCCCGATCGTCATCGGTCAGGCGGCGGAATTTGACTACGCCGGCACTCAGGCGTGCCGTGCTCTGAAAGCGGACGGCATCGAGATCGTGCTCGTCAACTCCAACCCGGCGACCATCATGACGGATAACGCCATGGCGGACCACATTTACATCGAGCCGCTTACGCTGCCCACCATCAAGCGCATCATCGAAAAAGAAAAGCCGGACAGCATCCTCTCCGGCTTCGGCGGCCAGACCGGCCTCACGCTTTCCATGCAGCTTGCAAAGGAAGGCTTTTTGAAGGAACACAACGTACGCCTGCTCGGCGCTTCCCCGGAGACCATCGATAAGGCGGAAGACCGTCAGATGTTCAAGGATACGATGGAAAGCATCGGTCAGCCGTGCATCCCGTCCAAGGTCGTCACCACGGTAGAGGATGCACTGGAGTTTGCGGAAGAGATCACGTACCCCGTTATCATCCGCCCGGCGTTCACGCTCGGCGGCACCGGCGGCGGTATCGTCGATAACCGCGAAGAGCTCATGGAGGTCGCGGCAAACGGCCTTGCGCTCTCGCCGATCACCCAGATCCTCGTTGAAAAGAGCATTGCGGGCTGGAAGGAGATCGAGTTCGAGGTTATTCGCGACAGCAAGGGCAACGTCATCACGGTCTGCTCCATGGAAAACTTCGACCCGGTCGGCGTCCACACCGGCGACAGCATCGTCATCGCCCCGGCGGTCACGCTTTCCGATAAAGAATATCAGATGCTCCGCACTGCGGCCATCAACATCATCGACGCGCTCGGCGTAGAGGGCGGCTGCAACTGCCAGTTCGCGCTGCACCCGACGTCCTTTGAGTACGCCGTCATTGAGGTCAACCCGCGTGTGTCCCGTTCCTCCGCGCTGGCATCTAAGGCGACCGGCTATCCGATCGCAAAGGTCGCGACGAAGATTGCCATCGGCTACACACTCGATGAGATCGTCAACGCCGTCACCGGCAAGACCTACGCAGCATTTGAGCCTGCGCTCGACTATGTGGCGGTCAAGTTCCCGAAGTGGCCGTTCGATAAATTCGTCTACGCAAAGCGCAACCTCGGCACGCAGATGAAGGCGACCGGCGAGGTCATGTCCATCGCCGATACGTTTGAAATGGCCCTCATGAAGGCTGTGCGCGGTGCAGAAATCTCGCTCGATACGCTCAACATGCCGAAGTTCGCAAACTACGAGGACAGTGCCCTGTGGCAGATTTTAAAAGACGCGACGGACGAGCGCCTGTTCGCCATCTACGAGCTCATGAAGCGCGGCGTCACCACCAAAGAGATCCACGACTTCACGATGATCGACATGTGGTTCCTCGAAAAGCTCAATAACCTGCTCGCGTATGAGCGCGAGATTAAGGATCAGCCGCTCACGCACGCACAGTATACGCGCGGCAAGAAACTCGGCTACACGGACGAAGCCCTCACGCGTATTTGCGGCACAAAGCCGACCTTCCGTCACGAAGCGACCTTCAAAATGGTCGATACCTGTGCAGGCGAGTTCGCTGCGACCACACCGTATTTCTACGGCACCTACGATACGCCGGAGCAGGGCGGTGAAAACGAAGCGATGGAGTTCATCGGCAAAAGCGGCAAGGAGACCGTCATGGTTTTCGGTTCCGGCCCGATCCGTATCGGTCAGGGTATCGAGTTCGACTATGCCAGCGTCCATTGCGTGGAGTCTCTCCAGCGCCTCGGCTATGAAGTCGTCATCGTCAACAACAACCCGGAAACCGTTTCCACAGACTTCGACACTGCAGACCGACTCTACTTTGAGCCGCTGTGCGCCGAAGACGTTATGAATATCATCAACATCGAAAAGCCGAAGGGCGTTGTCGTCGCGTTCGGCGGCCAGACGGCCATCAAGCTTACAAAGACGCTTGCGAAAAACAACGTGCCGATCATCGGCACAAGCGCCGACAGCATCGATGCCGCAGAGGACAGAGAGCGCTTTGAAGAACTGCTCGAACGCTGCAACATCAAGCGCCCGAAGGGTCACACCGTTATGACGACGGAGGAAGCCCTCGCAGCCGCACACGACCTCGGCTATCCGGTGCTCATGCGTCCGTCCTACGTGCTCGGCGGTCAGAACATGATCATTGCATACGGCGATGAAGACATCAACGAATACATGGCGATTATCCTGCGCCAGAAGCAGGATAACCCGGTGCTCATCGATAAGTACCTCAGTGGCACCGAGATTGAAGTCGACGCCATCTGCGACGGCGAGAACATCCTCATCCCGGGCATCATGGAGCACGTAGAGCGCACCGGTATCCACTCCGGCGACAGCATCGCGGTCTACCCGGCAAAGGACATCGACGACGAGCTCAGCGCGAAGATTGTCAAGACGACCGAAATGCTCTGCACGGAGCTCAAGGCCATCGGCCTCATCAACCTGCAGTACATCATCATGAACCGCGAAATCTACGTCATCGAGGTCAACCCGCGTGCATCGAGAACGGTTCCGTACCTCAGCAAGGTCACGGGCGTGCCTATGTGCGACCTCGCTACAAAGGTCAGCCTCGGCATGAAGCTCACCGACCTCGGCTACGGCACGGGCCTCTATCCGACTTCGCCGTATACGGCCGTCAAGGTGCCGGTCTTCTCCTTCGAGAAGCTTACGGATGTCGATACCCAGCTTGGCCCGGAAATGAAATCCACTGGCGAAGTGCTCGGCATCGGCAACAACCTTGAGGAGGCGCTCTATAAGGGCCTCATCGCCTCCGGCAGCAAGATGAACAAAAAGGGCGGCGTGTTCATCACCGTCCGCGACGGCGATAAGAAAGAGATCGGCGAGATCGCGAAGAAATTCGACAAAATGGGCTTCCCGCTTTACGCCACGACGGGCACCGCAAGCGTGCTTGCAAAGCTCGGCCTCACCGTGAAGATTGTCGATAAGATTCACGAAAGCCCGGTCAACACCATTACGCTGCTTGAAAGCGGTAAGCTGGCGTACATCATCTCCACCTCCGCAAAGGGCAGAAACCCCGCACGCGACAGCGTTAAGATCCGCAGAAAAGCGGCGCTGCTCGGCATCCCGTGCCTCACGGCCATCGATACCGCAAACGCCCTCGCGGACAGCCTGATGAGCCGCTACACCCCGTACAACACGGAGATTGTGGACATCAACAACCTCAAAAAAGAAAAGGTCAAGCTGCCGTTCACCAAGATGTCAGCGTGCAGCAACGACTACATTTATATCAACTGCTTCGAAAACGAAGTTTCCTCTCCGGAGTTCCTCTCCATCTACCTGTCCGACCGCCACAACGGCGTCGGCGGCGACGGTGTCATCCTCATCTGCCCGTCCGATGTGGCAGACGCTCAGATGCGTATGTTCAACCGCGACGGCAGCGAGGGTCTCATGTGCGGCAACGGCATCCGCTGCGTCGCAAAGTACCTCTTCGACAACGGCATCGTGAAAAAGCCTGTCATCAATATCGAGACAAAGAGCGGCATCAAGTCTTGCAGCATCATGACGATGAACGGCAAGGCGTACAAGATTACGGTCGATATGGGCGCGGCAGCGCTTCGCCCGGAGCAGGTGCCCGTAAAGCTCGAAGGCGACATGGTCGTCAACAAGCCTGTCATCATCGACGGTCACGAGTATTACATCACCTGCGCATCCATGGGCAACCCGCACTGTGCGGTGTTCGCACCGTCCATTGATAAGCTGGATCTCAATGCCATGGGCCCGAAGTTCGAGTATAACCCGCTCTTCCCGGAGCGCGTCAACGTCGAGTTCATCGAGGTCGTGGACGAGCGCACCCTTAAGGTACGCGTTTGGGAGCGCGGCAGCGGCGAAACGATGGCCTGCGGTACAGGTGCTTGCGCGGCTGTTGTCGCGGCAACGCTCAACGGCAAGTGCGAAAAAGGCGAGGACATCCGCGTCATCTTAAAGGGCGGCGACCTCACCGTGCGCTACACCGATGAGAAAGTGCTCATGACCGGCGGCGCAGAGAAGGTCTTCGACGGTGTCGTAGAAGTCTAATTGATGTTAAATAGTTCGGCGTTCCGCATTTTTGCGGAGCGCCGAAAAACATTTTAAGAATAAAATCAGAATTTTTTTCTAAAAATTTGAAGAAGATAAAAGGTAAAAATTCAAGAGAAAGCGGTGAAATTCCATGAACAAGTACTTGAAAAAAGCGGAAAACAGCTCGGGCATCGACCACTATGTGCGCGTGCCGGGCACCGGGGCAAAGCAGAAGATCACGTTTACCAAAATGCACGGCTGTGCAAATGATTACGTGTATATTGACTGCTTCCAAAATGATATTCAAAACTACGCCGAGCTCGCAATCTATCTTTCCGACCGCCACACCGGCATCGGCGGCGACGGCGTCATCTACATTTGTCCGTCCGATGTAGCCGACGCGAGAATGCGCATGTATAACCTCGACGGCAGTGAGGGCATGATGTGCGGCAACGGCATCCGCTGCGTTGCAAAGTATGTCTACGACAGCGGCATCGCGAAGAAAGACGTTTTGCATATCGAGACAAAAAGCGGCATCAAAATCTGCCGCGTGCATGTCGAAAACGGCGAAGTTACCACTGTCACGGTCGATATGGGCAAAGCGGAGCTCGTGCCCGCGAAGATCCCGGTCGATTTCCCGGGTGATACTGCCGTCAAAGAGAAGATCACCGTCCTTGACAAAGAATACGAAGTCACCTGCGTTTCCATGGGCAACCCGCACTGCGTCATTTTCGGCAAAGATCCCGATACGATCGACCTCGAGAAGATCGGCCCGCATTTTGAGCACTTTGAGAAGTTCCCGGAGCGCATCAATACGGAGTTCATCGAGGTGCTGGATAACCACACCTTAAAAATGCGCGTGTGGGAGCGCGGCAGCGGTGAAACCATGGCGTGCGGCACCGGCGCGTGTGCGTCTGCCGTCGCGGCGTGTCTCAACGGCTACTGCAAAAAGGGCGAAGATATTACCGTCAAGCTGCGCGGCGGCGACCTTGTCATCAATTATACCGATGACGGCGTGCAGATGACCGGCAGCGCCGACACGGTTTTTACCGGCATCGTAGAAATTTAACTGTAAAAAAGCCGAAAACGGCTTTGATAAAATGAAATAGGGTATTGGAGAAATAATAGGTTTCTCAGTCAAAGAAAAATATAAAAGTTTCACTGTAAAAAAGAAAGGGGTAAGTTCTATGACAAAGTACATTTTCGTAACCGGCGGCGTGGTTTCCGGCCTCGGTAAGGGCATCACGGCGGCATCGCTCGGCCGTCTTTTAAAAGCGAGAGGGTTAAAGGTCGCCGCACAGAAGCTTGACCCGTACATCAACGTTGACCCGGGCACCATGAGCCCGTACCAGCACGGCGAAGTTTACGTGACCGAGGACGGCGCAGAGACCGACCTTGACCTCGGCCACTACGAGCGCTTCATCGACGAAGACCTGAATAAATTCTCCAACCTCACGACCGGCAAGGTCTACTGGAACGTCCTCAATAAGGAACGCCGCGGCGAGTACCTTGGCGAGACCATTCAGGTCATTCCGCACATCACGGACGAGATCAAGAGCTTCATTTACAGCGTCGGCCACAAGACGAATGCAGACGTCGTCATCACCGAGATCGGCGGCCTCCGGGGGCCGGGCGGGCGATATAGAAACCCAGCCGTTTCTCGAAGCCATTCGTCAGGTTTCGCTCGAGGTCGGTAAGGAAAACTCCCTTTTCATTCATGTCACGCTTGTGCCGTACCTCAAAAGCTCCGGCGAGCATAAGTCGAAACCGACCCAGCACTCTGTAAAAGAAATGCAGGGTATGGGCATCTCCCCGGACATCATTGTCCTGCGCTGCGATGAGCCGATCGATCCGAGCATTTTCCACAAGATTGCCCTGTTCTGCAACGTAAAGCCGGACTGTGTTATTGAAAACATGACGATCCCGGTGCTGTACGAAGCGCCGATTATGCTGGAGAAAAACAATTTCTCCAGCGTTGTCTGCCGCGAGCTGAACCTCAAGACAAAAGAGCCGGATATGGCCGAGTGGAGCCGCATGGTAGAGAAGATCCGCAGCCGCAAAAAGACCGTCACCATTGGCCTTGTCGGCAAATATATCAAACTGCATGACGCATACCTTTCCGTCGTCGAAGCACTCAACCATGCCGGCTATGAGCACGGCACAAAGGTCGAGATCAATTGGATCGATTCCGAGCTCATCACGCAGGAAAACGCTGCCGAAATGCTCAAGGGCTGTGATGGCATCCTTGTGCCGGGCGGCTTCGGCAACCGCGGTATCGAGGGTATGATTTATGCCGCACAGTACGCAAGAGAGAGCAACGTCCCGTACCTCGGCATTTGCCTCGGTATGCAGATTGCCGTCATCGAGTATGCCCGCCACGTGTGCGGCATCGCAGATGCAAACTCCGGCGAATTCGACGAGTACGGCCTCAATAAGGTTATCGATTTCATGCCGGACCAGTCCAGCACCATCAATATGGGCGGCACACTGCGCCTCGGCAGCTACCCGTGCGAGATCGCGGAGGGCACGCAAATGGCGCGCTGCTATGGCGTTTCCCATATTGATGAACGCCACCGCCACCGCTATGAGTTCAATAACGATTACAGAGAGACACTCACAAAAGCAGGCATGGTCATCAGCGGCACCTCGCCGGACGGCAGGATCGTCGAGACCGTGGAAGTGCCGCAGAACGACTTCTGCATCGGCGTGCAGTTCCACCCGGAATTTAAGTCCCGCCCGAATAAGGCGCATCCGTTATTCCTCGGCTTTGTCGGCGCATCACTCAATAAGAGGGAAAAGAACGCATAAGAGACGGTAATGAAAATAAAAAAGGTCCAAGTATAAAAAGAAGGGAAGAAACCGGCATGAAACTCAACCAAAACTACGCAAACCTTCAGGAAAGCTATTTGTTTCTGACCATCGCAAAGAAAGTCGCCGCCTATACGGAGGCGCATCCGGATAACCACATCATCCGCATGGGCATCGGCGATGTTACCCAGCCGCTCGTTCCGGCCGTCATCGAAGCCATGCACAAAGCAACGGATGAAATGGCGCACAAGGAGACATTCCACGGCTATTCGCCGGATCAGGGCTATGATTTCCTGCGTGAAGCCATTCAGGGCTATTACGCAAAGCGCGGCGTGGCATTAAAGCTCAGCGAAATTTTCGTCGGCGACGGCGCAAAGAGCGACGTCGGCAATATCGTCGATATCTTCGCAGACGATAACACCGTCCTCATCCCGGACCCGGTCTATCCCGTGTATGTCGATACGAACGTCATGTCCGGCAGAAAGGTGATCTACCTCGACGCAAACGAGCAGAACGGCTTCCTCGGTATGCCGGATGAAAACGTCAAGGCCGACATTATCTATCTCTGCTCGCCGAATAACCCCACCGGCGCCGTGTATAACAGAGCACAGCTCAAAGCGTGGGTCGATTACGCGCTCAAAAACAACGCGGTCATCCTGTTTGATGCCGCATATGAGTCGTTCATCACGCATGACGATCTCCCGCACAGCATTTTCGAGATTGAGGGCGCGAAAAAGTGCGCCATCGAGTTCTGCTCGTTCTCGAAGACCGCAGGCTTCACCGGTGTGCGCTGCGGCTATACCGTTATCTGCGATGAGCTTGTTTCGGACGGCACCAAGGTCAATACGCTGTGGGCGCGCCGTCAGGCCACAAAGTTCAACGGCGTCAACTACATCACCCAGCGCGCCGCCGAGGCCGTCTTCACGGACGAAGGCCAGCAGCAGGTGAAGGACGTCATCAACTACTACCGTGCGAACGCCAAGGTCATGGTCGATGCGTTCAAGGAGATGGGCGTGTGGTTCACCGGCGGCGAAAACTCCCCGTACATCTGGCATAAGGTGCCGGACGGCATGACCTCCTGGGAGTTCTTCGATTATCTCTTGAACGAAGCCGAGGTCGTCGGCACGCCGGGCAGCGGCTTCGGCAAAAACGGCGAAGGCTTCTTCCGCCTTACCGCGTTCGGTACGCTGGAAAAGACACAGGAAGCCATGGAGCGCCTCAAAAAGCTGCTTAAAAAGTAATTCAAACGAAGGCAAAGGGGACTGTGCAAAACCTGCGCAGTCTCTTTTTTGCTCTTGACTTGTGCAGACAAGTTGCTATAATGAAACTGAGCTTATTTCCTACGGAGGATACACTATGCATTACAAAAAAGATCGCGTCGCTTTAAAGCCGCCGCTTGGCTGGAACAGCTGGGATTGCTACGGCCCCGCCGTCAATGAAGTACAGCTTTTGGGCAATGCGCGTTATATGGCAGAGCACTTAAAAGCGCACGGTTGGCAGTATGTCGTGTGCGACATTCAGTGGTACGAGCAGCCGGAGGCCGGGCAGCGCCACTGGGAGTATAACCGTTTCGCAGAGCTGTGCATGGACGGATTCGGCCGCCTCATCCCGGCGGAAAACCGTTTCCCTTCCGCTGCAAACGGCGCGGGCTTTAAGCCCATCGCCGACCAGATTCACGCACTCGGTCTGAAATTCGGCATCCACATCATGCGCGGCGTACCGCGTCTCGCCGTGCATCGCGCCCTGCCTGTAAAGGACACGAACGTCACTTGCCGCGACATCGCTCACGCAAACTCCATCTGCGCGTGGAACACCGATATGTACGGCGTTGACGCTGATCGTGACGGCGCACAAGCGTACTACGACGCTATCTTTGAGCTCTACGCTTCATGGGGCGTCGATTACGTCAAGGTCGATGACATCTGCAACGTGAAGATCACTCCGCTCGAGCCGTATTCCGCGCGCCGCGAGATCGAGATGATCCGCCGCGCCATTGACCGCTGCGGGCGCGATATGGTGCTCAGCCTTTCGCCCGGTCCGGCTGTACTGGAAGAAGCATGGCATCTTGCGAAAAACGCGAACATGTGGCGCATCACGGACGATTTCTGGGATAATTGGGACTCCCTCAAAGAAATGTTCTGGCGGTGCGAGCGCTGGCAGGCGCACGTAAAGCCCGGTCAGTTCCCGGACTGCGATATGCTGCCGCTCGGGCATATCACCATCGCGGCGGACGGCATAGGGCACAATACGAACCTGACACACGCCGAGCAGATCACCATGATGACGCTGTGGGGCATTTTCCGCTCGCCGCTCATCATGGGCGGCGAAATGCGCGATAATGACGCGTTCACGCTGAGCCTGCTCGCAAATGACGAGCTTTTAAACCTCAACCAAAACGGCACCACGCCTTTGCAGCTTTTCCGCGACGAAACAAAAGCCGCGTGGCTCAATTTCGTAGGCAGCACGCCGTATATCGCACTTTTCAACCTCACGGAAAACCGCGCCGTTGTCAGCGCCGAGCTGTCGGAATTCACCGATAAAACGCACGCAGAGGAGATCTGGAGTGGGGAGAAGACCGCATTCACAAAAACGCTTTCCGCTAAAATAGAGCCGCACGGCGCAAAGCTTTATAAACTCATTTGACCGGATACAGGAGGAGAACATCATGCTGGAAAAACTGAAAGAAGAAGTCTACAAGGCAAATATGCTGCTGCCGAAATACAAGCTCATCACGTTCACGTGGGGTAACGTCAGCGGCATCGACCGCGAAAGCGGTATCATGGCCATTAAGCCGAGCGGCGTGGAGTACGACCTCCTGCGCCCCGAGGACATGGTGCTCGTCGATGTGAACACAGGCAAAAAGGTGGAGGGCGACCTTAATCCGTCGTCCGATACGCCTACACATGTCGAGCTCTACAAGGCGTTCCCGAACATCGGCGGCGTTGTCCACACGCATAGCCGCTGGGCGACCGTGTTCAGCCAGTCCGGCCGCGGCATCCCGGCGCTCGGCACCACGCACGGCGATTATTTCTACGGCGAAATTCCCTGCACGCGCAAAATGACGCCCGAGGAGATCGGCGGCGCTTATGAAAAGGAGACCGGCACCGTCATCATCGAGACGTTCAAGGATAAGTCCCCGGACGACATCCCCGCCGTGCTCGTCCACAGCCATGGCCCGTTCACGTGGGGTACAGACCCCATGAACGCTGTGCATAACGCTGTCGTCCTCGAGGAGCTCGCGTTCATGGCATGGCACAACCTCATGCTTGACCCCACGATTCCTCCTATGCAGCAGGAGCTTCTGGATAAGCACTACCTGCGCAAGCACGGCGCAAACGCGTATTATGGGCAGGGGAAATAAAGAGCGCAAGGCTTTTGCTGCGCTCACGCTTTCGCTTTACGACCTTCCGACCGAGCCCGTGCTGTACGCCTTTGCGCTTTCGGGTACGGTACTTGGGGTGTCCGCCGTTTTCGATTTCGTACTGTTTGTGCGCCGTCACCGCCGCCTGTCGAGAGTCC
>OGQJ01001737.1_pt1 | contig 18744 bp, 18 predicted proteins | sample 1553161 | NCBI WGS metagenome assembly OGQJ01 (sample SAMEA2579923, study PRJEB22360) | human gut metagenome | biome: human gut; feature: human-associated habitat; material: faeces | place: Denmark | collected 2008/2010 | reverse complement strand
GGCGGGTCCCGTCCGTCTTTTGTATCGTCACGCGGACGTGGCCAGTTATGTGGAATAGGTTCAGATTTCGCGACATCTGCAATCGAAAATCTGAGCCATGATACACTTTCATGCCACGCTTCAAATATGAACCAGATAAAGTAAGGAGCGACTATGTCGCTGACAGACAGACTCTTCGGCAACTTCGGTAGCGATATGGCTATCGACCTTGGTACGGCCAACACGCTCGTGTCCGTCCGGGGCCAGGGCATTGTCATCAACGAGCCTTCGGTGGTCGCCATCGAAAAGCAGGACCAGCGCGTCCTCGCCGTCGGCGCCGACCCGGCGGTGACCAATTACGAATCAGCGGGCAGATACGGCCGCACCCCGGGCAGCATCATCGCCATGCGCCCGCTTAAGGACGGCGTCATCGCCGATTTCGACGTGACCGAGGCCATGCTCCGTTACTTCATCTCGTGCGCGCAGGGTAAGCGCATGCCCTGGCATCCCAAGCCGCGCGTCGTCGTGTGCGTTCCCAGCGGCGTCACCTCCGTCGAGAAGCGCGCCGTCTTCGAGGCGACCATCACCGCCGGCGCGCGCCAGGCATTCCTCATCGAGGAGCCCATGGCCGCCGCCATTGGCGCCGGCCTGCCCGTCGACAGCCCGACCGGCTCCATGGTCGTCGACATCGGTGGCGGTACGACCGAGGTCGCCGTGATCAGCATGGGCGGCATCGTCAACGCGACGTCCATCCGCATCGCGGGCGATGCGTTCGACGCGGCCGTCGTCCAGTACGCCAAGACCCACTACAACATCGCCATCGGCGAGCGTACGGCAGAGGAAATCAAGATCACCATCGGCTCGGCGGCGCCGCTCGTCGAGGAAGTCGATGTTGAGGTGCGCGGACGCGACCTCCTCTCGGGGCTGCCGCGCACCGTGCGAATCGAAAGCGAAGACGTGCGAGAGGCTCTCGAGGAGCCCATTGCCAAGATGATCCAGGCGGTCAAGGACACGCTCGACGAGACCCCGCCCGACCTGGCAAGCGACCTCATGGAATACGGCATCACGCTCACGGGCGGCGGTGGCATGCTGCGCGGACTCGACGAGCGCCTGCGTGCCGAAATCGGCGTTCCCGTCCACGTATCCGAAACGGCCCTCATCAACGTCGTCGAGGGTTGCGCCATGGTGCTCGAGGTCCCTGATTTCCTCTCGCAGTCATACATGCAACAGAGGTAGCGCTTCATGCCAGGACTCTCGTTTGGCAAACAGAGTCAGAACAGACGCTCGGGCCTTTGGTGGGTCCCGATTGTTCTGATTGTCATATCCGTCATGCTCATTACGCTCTGCGTGCGTTTTGGGAACTCGGGCCCCTTCGCGGTCGCACGTGGCGTCGTGCAGACGGTGACCAAGCCCGTCGAGCGGGTCTGCTCGCTCGTGTCGACGCCGTTCTCCAACATAGGGGCCATTGACGTCGACGAGGAAGTCGCCCGCCTCAAGGAGGAGAACAGCCAGCTGCGCACGCTCGTCGCGGAGCTCGAGGAGTATCGCCAGCAAGACCAGCGTCTCACCGCGATGATGCAGTTCGCGGACATCTACGGCCTGGAGACGCTGAGCGCGGAGGTCGTTTCCACGACCACCGGCTGGGATCGCACGGCAACTATCAACAAGGGGTCGCGCGATGGCGTGCGGGTCGGCATGGCCGTCATGAGCACCTGCGGGCTCTACGGGCAGGTCGAATCGGTGACCGACGCCTCGAGCGTCGTGCGTCTCATCAACGACGCGAATTCCTCCGTCGCCGCCATGGTGCAGAACTCCCGTGCGCATGGCATCTTGCATGGCGCCTATGACGGAACCCTCACGCTCGAATACGTGCCGATTGACATGACCGTGGGCGAGGGTGACATCGTCATCGCATCGGGAAGCGGTGGCGTCTACCCGCGCGGCATAGTCATCGGTACCGTGCGCACCATCGAGACGGATTCCTCGAAGCTGTATCATCGAATCATCGTCGAGCCCCTCTTCAATATCGAGTCCTGCGAGGAGGTGCTCGTCTTGACCGGTAACGAGACCGAGACCGAGCGCATCCTCAACGAGGAGCTCCTGCAGACCATCATCGACTCGGCCAATTCGGTGAACGCCTCTTCCGCTCAAGTCGGCGCGGTCGCCAAGGCCCTGCTCAACGAGGCAAACGAGGCGTACCGCGCCGCCGAGGAGCAGCGCCAGGCCGCCGAACGCGCCGCGCGGGAACAGAGCGCGGGCAATGGGGCCCAGGGTGCCTCGGGTTCCGGATCAGGTGGCGAAACGGGCTCCGGGTCCGGCACGAGCGGAGGTGGCGCGAATGAGTAAGCAGGTCGTATACGCCATCACCATCGTCTTGTGCATCCTACTGCAGGCGGGCATCTCCCCTGCCATCGCCATCATGGGCTGTTCGCCCAACTTCCTGCTTATTCCCGTCTTGCTGATCAGCATGCGCTCGGGAACGGGGATGGGGAGCATCGCCGGATTTCTGCTCGGGCTCCTGTACGATCTGATGGGCAGCGGGACGATCGGCTGCATGGCCCTCGTGTTCACGCTCATCGCCTTCATCGTGGGTGTCGCGGGCGAGAGCATGGACCTACTCACTCCCGTCGCGACGATCATCGTCGCCGCGCTCTCATCGCTCATCCTCGAGGTCGGCTACGGCATCGCCGCGATTCTCACGTCCTCGGAAGGCGGCGGCGTGATGTCGACGATGCTCAGCTACTCGCTTCCCTCAGCTCTGTACACGGCCGTTTTCGCCGTGATCGCGCTCGTCACCATCAGCCTGGTGATTGCCGATGACAACGCGGGAATGCCCACTCATCTGGGAGAGCGTCGCGATGGCGGCATGCGCGGCGGTCCACGCATGAAGTCGCGACTCAAGTAGGGAGATGAGTGCATGACGGCAGCAATCTTTGCGGCAATCAGCGTTCTTCTCATAGTCGTGGCCATCGCCATCATCGTCGTCGTCGTGCGATCGGGCCGCCGCCGGCCCACGCGCATCCCAATCGACACGCGTAGCGCTTCCGAACTCGCCATGAGCACCGAGGCCCATGGCGGGCCCGGCGGCGATTCCCAGGGCCCGACGCGTCGTCGCTTCTTCGGCTTCGTCGCCGTCATCGGCGCGTGCATCGGCGCGCTCATCGTCAAGCTGTGGTCGATGCAGGTCATCTCCGGTGCCGAGTACACGGCCAAGGCAGAGGGCAACCGCATCAACGAGTACACGACCATTGCGCCACGCGGACGCATCTTCGATCGCAACGGCGTGGAGCTCGTGGGAAACCGTTCGACCTTCGCCGTGCTCGCGAGTGCCGACGTCCAAAACGACCAGCTGGTGTTGAAACGCCTCTCCGATGTCCTGGGCATTCCGTACGAGACCATCTCGTCGCTTGCCGCCTCGCAGACGCAGGGGGCGCAGGCCGACCGCGTTATCGCCCTCGATGTCGATGACCGCGCAGTCGCATACATCTCGGAGCATCCCAACGCGTTTCCCGGCGTGCGGATCGAAAGCCGCACCGTGCGCACCTACCCCAATGACGACCTGGCGGCGCATGTACTCGGCTATACGGGCACGATTTCGCAGGAAGAGCTCAAGCGGGAGGCAAACGGCATTACCTACGAGTCGGGCGATATCGTCGGCAAGGATGGCGTGGAGCAGGCCTTCGAATCGTACCTGCAAGGCGATCGCGGCATCAAACGCGTCGAGGTCAACGCGGCCGGCGAGGTCGTGAACGCCGTCGATTCTGTCGAGCCCGTCCAGGGAAACGACATCCGCATAACCATCGACGCCAACGTCCAAAAAGTCGCCGAGGAGGCATTGCGGCGCGCGTTCGCCGATGCGGCGATGTCGGGCCACGATGGTGCCCGTTCCGGCGCCATCGTCTGCATGAATTGCAATACCGGCGAGGTCATCGCCATGGCATCGGCCCCCTCGTACAATCCGAGCCAGGTCATCGGAGGCATCTCGTCCGACGTCTGGGAGGAAATGACGAGCGAGGATTCCGCCTATCCGCTCTCGAATCGCTGCATCGCCGGTCTGTATCCGGCTGCATCAACCTTCAAGGGCTTCACGGGTCTGGCGGGGTTGGAATACGGCTTCGTCACCGACAGCTCGACGTGGGAATGCGAGGGCACGTGGACGGGGTTCGGCGAGGAATGGCCGCAGAAGTGCTGGAAGACGGAGGGCCACGGATCGATTGGCTTCCATAACGGCATCGTCGAAAGCTGCGACGTCGTCTTCTACGAAATCGCCAAGAACTTCTACCAGTACAACGAAAGCGAGACGGCGCTCCAAGACTATCTCAAGACCTGGGGCTTTGGTTCCAAGACGGGCATCGAGCTCTCCGGCGAGTCGGAGGGACGCGTGCCCACGCCCGAGTGGAAGAAGAAGTTCAATCGCGACGCACCCGAAAGCCAGGCGTGGTTGCCGGGTGACCTCTCGAACCTCATCATCGGCCAGGGCGACCTGCTCGTGACGCCGCTGCAGATATGCTGCGGATACGCGGGGCTCGCCACCGGCCGCGTCCCCAAGCCCGTGCTGCTGCATTCCGTCATTTCCACCGACGGCACCATGACGGCAGTGGACGGGGCTCGCTACCAGGGCAGCATAGTCCAGCCCGAATTCGACCAGAAGAACATCGACATCATGCGCAGCGGATTTCGCGGCGTCGTCGAGGATGGCTCGGTATCGGGCGTTTTCGAGGATATGGGCATCGCGACTTCGGGTAAGACGGGCACCGGCGAGGTCGCCGGCAAGGACGACTATGGTTGGTATGTTGGCTATGGTCCGACGGAAGCGCCCGAATACGTATGCGTCTGCTGCATCGAGGAAGGCGGATCCGGCGCCCTGTGCGCCGCCCCCGCATACAACCCCGCCGTGCGCTCGGTGCTCGCCGCCGCCTTTGGCCTGTCCGCCGAGCACGTTTCCGGTTCCGCGACCGAGGAGCGCTGATACGGGCATGCCGCAGCTTTCGTTCGGGAAATCCCCCAAGGTCCACGCGCGTACCGCATCGGCCAGCTTGGCCGGTTCGGGCGAGAAGCGCTCGTTTTCGATTCCGGCCAACATCATCTTGCTCGTCCTGGTCGTGCTCATCTTGATCTGCGGCCTCGTCACGTTGTATGCGGTGACGAGGACCGAGACGGAGTATTCGATAACGCGCCAGATCGTCGGCGTCGCGATTGGCGTCGTCGTCATGGTGGGCGTTTGGCTTTTCGACTACCGTCGTCTGGCCAATCTCGTCATCCCCCTCATCGTCCTCGATGCCGTCCTCATCTTGCTGCCGATGGTTCCCGGCCTCGGATACGAGGTCAATGGCGCGACCTCGTGGATTAGGGTCGGCTCCCTGTCCTTCCAGCCCTCCGAGCTCGCCAAACCGGTGACCATCTTGGCGATTGGCGCGGCGACGGCACAGTACCAGGGGTCGATCACGAGGGGCATCGACTTCCTGAAGTTGCTCGGCATCCTGCTCATTCCCTTCGTCTTACTCATGCGCGAGGACCTGGGCACGGCACTCGTCATCCTCATCGTCGGGTTCTGCATTCTGCTCATCGGCGGCGTCGCGCGTCGCTGGCTCATCATCTCGGTCGTCACGGCAGTGGTCGGCGTAGCGGGCCTGCTTGGCCTCAATGGCGTCGTCAACGATTGGACCGGCGGAGACGTCCAGCTCATCAGGCAGTACCAGATGAGCCGCCTGCTCGTCTTCATCGATCCCGACAATCCCGAATATGCCGACGATGCCTACAACCTCAACCAGGCCAAGATCGCTGTCGGAAGCGGCGAGCTCGTCGGAAAGGGCTGGGGTAACGCGACGCAATCGTCGGGCGGCTTCCTGCCCGAGTCGGCGACGGACTTCATCTTCTGCGTCTTCGCCGAGCAATTTGGCTTCGTGGGGGCGTTCATATTGCTTGTCCTGTACCTTGCGCTGCTCATGACGGCGCTCGGCATAGGACTTTCGTCATCCGATTTGTTCGGCTCGCTCATCGCAGCTGGTATCATGGCGATGTGGCTGTTCCAGATTGTCGAAAACATCGGCATGGACTTGGGGCTCATGCCCATCACGGGCATTCCCCTGCCGTTCATGAGCTACGGCTCGTCGTTCATGTTCACGAACTTCATATGCGTCGGGCTGCTCTTGTCGGTCTGGTCGCGGCGCAACGATGCGATAGGGTAGAAAGAGGAAGGTCGGACACGCTATGCCGAGCATGCCAATTGACGTAAGCAAGCTGTTGAGCGCAATCACGAACATCGGGCAGCAGCGCGACATGCCCTCGCGCGTCGAGCTCGTCTTCGACCCGACGGCAAGCGACGCTCTCGTCGACAAGGTGATCGACGCCTTTGTGGACGTCTCGTCCAACGCCCACGTCACGGACACCGTCCTTTCCGAGAAGGTCCCCGCCTTGTCCAAGGATACCGACCTCGTCGTCATCGTCGGCGGCGATTCGCTGCTCCTGGGCGATGTCGCGCACGCCGCAGAGGAAATCGGCGTTCCCGCGGTTGTCGTCATCGAGCGTGGCAAGACCTATTTCGCCAATGACAGAGGGTCCGCGCAGGCCTACGCCGACATGACCCTCGCGGCCAATTCCGCTCCCACCTTGACCGGCACCGCCCAGGCGCCTGGCGTGGGCAGGGGCATCGATCTCGAAGACCTCGTCGATATCGAACTCGACGGCGATGTCCCCCGTCCGCTCGAGCAGCTCGGAACGTGGGTCGTCCAGAACGTGCCCGACAAGCGCCTGTCGCTCGCCCGCGCGTTCCCGTTCATGCGCCATCCGCTTGCCGTCGAGCTCGCCAAGCAGACGACCATCCAGAACGGTGCCATCGGCCTCGTGTTTTTCGTGCCGGGAGCGGACATGCCGCTCATCGCCCTCAACCAGGCCAAGATGGTGCTCCAGATCGCGGCCGTTTACGGCAAGGAGATGAACAGGGACCGCATTGGCGAGATTCTGGCTGTGATGGCGGGCGGCTTTGGCTGCCGTGCGGTGGCACGCCAGCTCGTCGCCCGTGCCCCCGTGCTGGGCTGGGCCATCAAGCCGGCCGTTGCCGCATCGGGGACGATGGCGATGGCCATCGCCGCGATCGAGTACTACGAGGAGCACGGCAGGCTGCACGGTCTGTCAGAAGTCGCGGCCAAGGCCGCGGAGAAGGCGGCTCCCATCGTCGACAAGGGCGCCGATCTGGTCGGCACCGTCGTGAGTGACGCGACCGCGCGCATCTAGACGTTGCGGTACGACGCTTCGCATCGTTCGCAGAGCTGATCTGATAGGGGAGATCGCGTGCAGGAATCCAATCTCTGGCAACGATATGCGCAGCTTCTCGATCGCGTCGAGAAGCCTTCGCGCTACCTCGGCCAGGAATGGGGCAGCGTCACGCCGGCCGAGAAACGCGAGGCCGACTACCATGCGGTGCTCGTGTATCCGGACACATACGAGATCGGCCAGGCGAACCAGGCCATCGCCATACTCTACGATTGCCTGAACGCCGACGAGCGCGTCTACTGCGAGCGCGCCTATCTGCCTTGGATTGACATGATCGCCCTCATGCGCGCCCATGACTTGCCGCTCGCATCGCTCGAGACGTATACGCCCGTGCGCGATTTCGACTTCGTGGGCATCACCTTGCCCCACGAGCTGTGTGCCACGAACGTCCTCGAGTTCCTCGACTTGAGTGGCATCCCCCTGCATGCCGGCGAGCGCACCGAGGACGACCCCCTCGTCTTTGGCGGCGGGCCGTGCGCATATAATCCCGAGCCCTTCGCCCCCTTCTTCGATGCCATCTTCGTGGGCGAGGGCGAGGAGGTCGACCTCGAGGCGGCGCTCAGGCACCGCGAGCTCAAAGGACGGGGGGCGTCGCGCGCGCAGATCCTGCGCGAGCTTTCCCGCATCGAGGGCGTCTACGTCCCGGGACTCTACGATGTCGAGGAACATGCGATTCGCGATGATCATCTGGCAAGGGGGTTGCGTGGCTACACGACGGTGACTCCCCGCGATGCGGATGTTCCCGCACGCGTCGAAAAGCGCATCATCCGCGACTTCGATGCGCTCAACGCCCTGCCGCGCCAGATCGTGCCATATTGCGAACTCGTGCATGACCGCCTTGCTATCGAAATCCTGCGCGGCTGCAACCGTGGATGCCGGTTTTGCCAAGCGGGGATGATCTATCGTCCCGTTCGCGAGCGAAATGCCGACACGGTCATCGCGGCCGTGATGGACGGTCTCTCGAGTACCGGTTACGACGAAGTCTCCCTCACCTCGCTGTCGTCTACGGACCATTCGACCATCGAACGGATGCTCAGACGCTTGAACCACAGCTTTTCGCAGACGGGAAAGAGCGTGAGCCTGCCGAGTCAGCGCGTCGACGCGCTCGGCGTCGAGCTCGCGCGCCTTGCCGCGGGCGAGAAGAAGGGAAGCCTCACGCTCGCCCCCGAGGCCGGAACCCAGCGCATGCGCGACGTCATCAACAAGGGCGTAAGCGAAGAGGATCTGATGCGCGCCGTGACGAGCGCCGTCGAGGAGGGGTGGCGCGGATTCAAGCTTTACTTCATGATTGGTCTACCAGGCGAGACCGACGAGGACGTGGCTGGCATCGGGGCGTTGTGCAGACGCGTCTACGCCGCCGCCAAAAACGCCGTGCCCGAGGGCGAGCCGCGAAACATACGCCTCAACGTCTCGGTCGCGCTTTTCATTCCCAAGGCGATGACGCCGTTTCAGTGGGACCGCCAGATTTCGTTGTCCGAGATCGCGCATCGTATCGACGTGCTGCGCGCGAGCTTTCCCAAGAAGGGGATCACCTTGCACTGGCATGATTCGGACACGAGCTACGTCGAGGCCGTTCTCGCCCGTGGTGGCCGCGAGTGCGCGGAGCTCGTCGAGGAGGCGTGGCGTCGAGGCGCGCGCTTCGACGCATGGACCGAGCAGTTCACGTTTGCCGCCTGGGAGCAGGCCGGTGACGTATGCGGCGTTCCCATCATGCAACGCGCGAATTGCGAGTACGAGGAGGGCGCTCCTCTTCCCTGGAGCCATATCTCGGCGGGCGTGAGCGAGGAATTCCTGCGCGCGGAGCGAGCCCGTGCGCATGCGGAGTCGCTGACACCCGACTGCACCTTCGCGAATTGCGCGCAATGTGGAGTATGTCCGCTGTACGGTATGACGAACGTCATCGAGGGCACGCGCGTCTTGCGAGGTGAGCGCTCATGAGCGAGGGGTTCCGCCTTCGGGTCAAATATCGGATCACGGGCAGACTCGCCTACCTGTCCCATCTCGAGACCGTGCGGTCGATGGAGCGCGTCGTGCGCAGGGCCGCGTTACCCTTTGCGATAACCGAGGGCTTCAACCCGCACATGAAGATAGCCTTCGGACCTGCCCTGCCCGTGGGGGCGGGGTCGCGTTCGGAATACTTCGACGTGCGTTTGCGTAGCTACGTTGCACCTGATGAGACGTTGGCGGCGTTGCAGGCAGCGGCTCCGGAGAATCTCATGCCCGTCGAGTGCGCGTACCGCGCCCACGGCGACGATGCGATTGACGTCATGTACCCGGTGAGCGTATGGCGTGCCGAACTCGTGTGCGAGCGGGCGTCTGTTGATGACGTGGCGCGCGCATTCGGGCAGCTCGTGGATCGTGGCTTCATCGAAGTCACGAAGACCAAGGGACGCAAGACGACGGCCAAGCGCGTCGAGTTCGCAGGCAGGCTCGTGGACGGTCCGCATGTAACTGCCGATGGCGATGTTATGACGGTCGACTTCTCCACCTTCCAGGGTAACGAGGGGGCGCTACGCCCTGACAAGTTCATCGCCGCCGCTTGCGAGCTGATGGATGATCAGGTTACCGTCAGGAGCCTCACCCGGATGGAGCTGCGGGAAGCGTAGTTTCCCCTGTTTTCATCGTCGCGAGTGGGGCATGATAGCCAACGGGTGCTATGGAGATGTACAGAGCGCTCTGAAATAAAATGAAAGGGAGCACGGGATCCGGGGCATCTCGAGCAGACTCACTGTGAGCGCGATGCGGTTTTGCGAGGACTGTTTGAGCGCGCGTTCTATGCGCGCGAGTTCCACAGCGGCATCGCGCGAACTGTGAGTCGGGTGCGAGAGCAAGCCCCCGGTCCCGTGTGCCCGAAATTTTTCCTTGCCTCGATTCCATCCTCCTAGTAGACTATTAGCGTTTGCCCCCTCGTGACGGTTCTTTTCCCTTTCCCGCACGAAACGGGCATGTCAGAGAGTAATGAAAGGTACGCACATGTACGCGATTGTCAAAACAGGTGGCAAGCAGTACACCGTAAAGCCGGGCGACGTGCTCGACGTTGAGAAGATCGAAGGCGAGGCCGGCGACAAGGTCTCCCTCGACGTGCTCTTCCTCAACGACGGCTCCAATGTCGTCACGGATGCGGGCGCTCTTGCCAAGACCAAGGTCACGGCTGAGATCATCGATCAGCACAAGGGTGACAAGCAGATCGTCTTCAAGTTCAAGAAGCGCAAGGGCTACAAGCGCACGCGCGGCCATCGCCAGCAGCTTACCCGCCTTTGCATCGTCGACGTGAATGGTGCCAAGGCAAGCGCCCCGGCACCCAAGAAGGCCGTCGCCGAGAAGCCGGCCAAGGCTGAGGCCAAGAAGGCCGCTCAGCCTGCGGCAGATGTCGACTTCAACAAGATGACCGTTGCCGAGCTCAAGGATTACGCCAAGGAGCATGACATCAAGCTCCCGAGCGGTGCCCGCAAGGCCGACATCATCGAGACCATCACCAGCGCAGAGTAGCGAAGGGGGCTGAAGTAGCATGGCACACAAGAAGGGCCTCGGATCCAGCCGCAATGGCCGTGATTCCCACGCGCAGCGTCTAGGCTGCAAGCGTTTTGCCGGTCAGGTCGTGAACGCGGGCGAGATCCTCGTTCGCCAGCGCGGCACGCACTTCCATCCGGGCGAGAACGTTGGTCGCGGCAAGGATGACACCCTGTTCGCGATGGTTCCCGGCACGGTGAAGTACACCAAGGGCCTCAAGCGCAAGGTTCACGTGATTCCCCAGGCGTAGCGCCCTCCCAATCACGCAACAAAAGCCCCGTTGCCATATGGCGGCGGGGCTTTTGTGTAGCTGCTCTGAATTATGGCTAGGAGCAGGGGGCTTTGATAGAATCTATACTTCAAGACTCACCTCTGAAAGGCAGATTTCCATATGTGCGGAATCGTTGGCTATACCGGCACTGCTCCCGTGCGTGACATATTGCTCGAAGGGCTGCGCAAGCTCGAGTACCGCGGTTATGACTCGGCCGGCATTGCCGTCGAGACGAACGACAAGATCAGCATCGTGCGCCGCGTGGGCAAGGTCGAGGAGCTCTCAAACGCGGTCGAGGACTGGGATGTCACGTCGACCTGCGGCATCGGTCACACGCGCTGGGCGACGCACGGGCGTCCCACCGAGCAAAACGCCCACCCCCATTCCGACTGCTCGGGTAAGGTGGCCGTCGTCCATAACGGCATCATCGAGAACTTCGTGCAGCTACGAGGCCTGCTCGAATCGGAAGGGCACGTGTTCAGGAGCGAGACGGACACCGAAATCGTCGCGCACCTCATCGAGAAGTACTACAAGGGCGACCTGATCGAAGCCCTCGCGCGCACGACCGATGACCTGCAAGGTGCGTACGGCCTTGCCGTCATGCACGTCGACCACCCGGGCGAGATAGCGGTGACGCGCAAGGACAGCCCGATCGTCGTCGGGCTTTCCGAAGGGGACGAGCCGGCCGCCCTCGTGGCGAGCGACATCGTTGCCATAATGGATTTCACGCGCGACGTCGTCTTTCTCGAAGACGGTCAGTTCGCGTTGCTCAGGCCCACGAGCATCGAGTACTTTAGCGCGCCCGGTCATGCGGTCGAGCTCGAGACCACGCATATCGATTGGGATGCCGAAAACGCCGAGCGCGGCGGCTTCCCCGATTTCATGCTCAAGGAAATCTTCGAACAGCCGCGTGCCGTGCGCGACACTATCAGCGGTGCCGTCAAGAACGGCTACGTGCTCTTCGACAGCCTCGCGCTCGACGACGATGACATCGACGCCATCGACAACGTCTACATCATCGGCTGCGGAACGAGCTACCATGCCGGCCTCGTCGCCCGCGACCTCATCGAGCGCTGGGCGCGTATCCCGACGACGGTCGAGGTGGCGAGCGAGTTTCGCTATCGCAACCCCATCGTTTCGTCATCGACGCTCGTGATCGCCATCTCGCAATCCGGCGAGACGGCCGACACGCTGGCAGCCGTGCGCATCGCCCGCTCCAAGGGCGCGCGTGTCTTCGCCATCACCAACTGCGTCGGTAGCCGCATCACACGCGAGTCCGACGGGACGCTCTACGTCAAGGCGAACATGGAGATATCGGTTGCGGCGACCAAGTCCTTTCTCGCCCAGATCTCCTGCCTCGCGCTCATCGCGATGTTCCTCGGCCAGAAGAAGGGCCGTCTCACCACGCGCCAGGTCAAGTCGTTGTATTACGAGCTGCGCGAGACGCCCTCGCAGATCGAGGATATCCTGCAGGACACGTCCGTGATCGAGGAGGCGGCCAAGGAGGTCGCCAAGGCCCATTCGGTCATGTACGTGGGACGTGGCATCGGCTCTCCCATCTGCAACGAGGGAGCACTCAAGCTCAAGGAGATCAGCTACCTGCATGCCGAGGCGTATCCGGCCGGCGAGCTCAAGCACGGTCCGATTGCGCTTCTGGACGAGAACGTTCCCGTCGTCGCCGTCGTGACCGAATCGCCCACGCGCATGCAGACGTTGAGCAACGTGCAGGAGATTCTCGCACGTGGGTCGCGTGTCGTCGCCGTGGCGACCGAAGGTGACCAGGAGGTCGCCGATATCGCCGACTACGTCTTCTACATTCCGCCTATCGCAGATTGGTGCACGGCCATCACGGCAAGCGTGCCGCTGCAGTTGTTCGCGCGCTACATCGCCATCGAGCGCGGATGCGATGTCGACAAGCCGCGCAACCTCGCGAAGTCGGTGACCGTGGAATGACAGGCGCCGCGACTGAGTCGCCCATGACGGGGCTCGGGGTGGACATCGTCGAGATCGACCGCATGGACCGGATCCTCCAACGTTCCCCGCGCTTTGCGTATCGCGTCTTCAGCGATGACGAACGCGCGTATTGCGAGGGGCATCACCGGCCCGCCGTACGCTATGCCACGCACTTTGCCGCCAAGGAAGCCGTCCTCAAGGCGCTCGGCACGGGTTTTGCCGACGGCATCGCCTTCACCGACGTCGAGGTCACGCACGATGAGAAGGGCAAGCCAATCGCGCTTTTGCATGGCCGGGCAAAACGGATAGCCGAATCGCTCGGCATCCTGGAGATTCCCCTGTCGCTTTCCCGCACCAACGAGACGGCTGTCGCAAACGCCATCGCGGTAACGGCGGCGACGCGCCCCGTCGTCGAAGAGAAGGTCACGCCTGCCCAGGAACTCGCGATGCGCTTCAGGGAGCTCCGCAGCATGCTGGATGACCTTGAACAGGACATCGAACAGGCTGACGAGGAACCGGAGGACATCGATGCGTGAGCCCCTGGCACTCGTGCTCGGCGAAGATGACATCCGCGCGCTCGTTCCGCATCCCGCATGGGATACGAACAAGTACGCGCGGGGTACCGTGGGCGTCGTCGGCGGAAGCGCGGCGTATCCGGGAGCGCCCATCCTCGCCGCCAGTGCAGCCGCGCGCTGCGGAGCCGGCTACGTCCGTCTCGTGACGACGAGCGGAGCTACGGCCTGCGCCCACGCGCACCTTCTCTCCATTCCCGTTTCAGCATGCGATCAGGGAATCTGGGGCACGCTGTGCGCGACGTCGGCAATCCAGGCGGCGCAGGACCTCGCCAAAAGCGATGTGATCCTCGTCGGGCCGGGCATGGGCACTTCGGATGATTCGGAGCGTTTTCTCGAGGCGCTTTCACAAGACCGCCCCATGGTCTTCGACGCCGACGCCCTCACCCTCATCGCCCGCAATCACGGTTTGCTCGACATGCCGGCGCGGCACCCGCGCATCCTCACGCCACACGAGGGGGAGGCAGCGCGCTTGCTGGGTCGTAAAATCGCCAATCGCAACGAGGACGCGCTGCAGATCGCCCGTGACTACGAGGCTACCGTCGTCCTCAAGGGCCCCGAGACGCTTGTCGCGACGCCGCTTGGTCTTGTGAAGCTTGGCGAATTGCGCGCCGTCGCCGAAGGCGGCCCCGAGCTTGCCAAGGCCGGGACGGGTGACGTGCTCGGCGGCATGGTCGCGTCCTTTCTCGCGCAGGGGCTCGACGCGCTTGACGCCGCGACGCTCGCGGTGTCCGTCCACGGCCGTGCGGGCAGGGCCGCTGCATGCGAATTGAGCGTCCACGCGGTGATGCCTGAGGATATAATCTGTAAAATTGGTTCCGTTCTCCTGGATCTGGAAGCTGAGGACAACTCGTGAGCACGAACGAGGTCAACTATTTTGGGGCGCATCCCCGCGTGGGCGGTTCGCTCGGCGAAGATGCGATGAACGAGCATGAGCATATCGATCGCAATAAGCTCAAGCTCAAGGAATGCTATACCCGTGAGAACGTCCCGCGTGGGGCGTGGGTCGAGGTCGACCTGAACGCGATCGCGCACAACATCCGTGTCATTCGCAAGCGCGTCGGGCTCGACCGCCAGATCATGGCAATCGTCAAGGCGGACGGCTACGGGCACGGTTCCGTGCATGTAGCCCGCACGGCGCTTAAGGCAGGCGTCGACCAGCTCGCCGTCTCTTCGGTCGAGGAGGGCGTCGAGTTGCGCGAGCACGGCATCGAGGCTCCCATTCTCGTGCTCTCGCAGCCACCCATGCGCGCCATTCCCTACGTTCTCGCGTACGATCTCATCCCCACGGTCATCACCGAGGAATTCGCTCTCGCCCTGGGCGAGGAAGCCGATCTCAACGGGATGGTCGCCAAGTATCACCTTGCAATCGATACGGGCATGAACCGCATCGGCATCTTCTATCTGGACGTGGTGGATTTTCTGCAGTCCATCAACTTCCATCGAGGTCTCGAGCTCGCGGGCGTCTTCACGCATTTCGCGACGGCGGACGAGGAGAGCGATTGGGATTTTCGCATGCAATTGCAGCGCTTCAACGAGGCGCTCCAGCTCATGCGTAACGCTCGCATCGATTACGGTCTCGCGCACAGCGCCAATTCCGCGGCGACGCAGCGCTATCCGGAAAGCTACTTCGACATGGTGCGCGTGGGCATCACGATGTATGGTCTTGCTCCGAGCCCCATTCTGCGCGAAAGCGACGATCTGCGTCCGGCGATGTCGGTCAAGGCCCAGATCATCCAGGTGCGCGAGCCCCAGATGGGCGAGGGTGTCTCATACGGTTTCAACTACCGTGTGGCAAGGCCTGTCCAGATCGCCACGGTGCCCATTGGCTATGCCGACGGCGTGCGTCGCATCCTGTCGGGCCGCATGCGCGTGCTCTACAAGGGACGTCCGTGCAGGCAGGTCGGCAACATCTGCATGGACATGATGATGATCGAGATACCGCTCGACGCATCTGGCGAGAGGGCCGAGATCGGCGACGAGATCGTGATCCTGGGATCGCAAGGGGACTACGAGATCACCGCCGACATGATGGCCGACGAGATTGACACCATCAACTACGAACTCATCTGCATGTTCGGCGCGCGGCTTCCGCGCATCTACGTGTAGCGCATGACGAGAGGCGCGTGATGGCGATGGCGGAACCATTGACGGATATGGACGACCACATCCACAAGTCGCTGAGCGAGGCGTTGGCGGGTATCGATAATTGCCACAAGTGCGGGTTGGGTGACACGCGCACGAACGTCGTTCCCGGTGCGGGCAACCCGCGTGCCAAGGTCATGTTCATCGGCGAGGCGCCGGGCAAGAACGAGGACCTGCAAGGCGAGCCCTTCGTGGGCGCCGCGGGCAAGCTGCTCAACCAGATGCTCGAGCGCATAGGCCTCGCGCGCGAGGACATATACATCGCCAACATCCTCAAGTGCCGTCCCCCCGGCAATCGCGATCCCAAACCAGAGGAAATCGAGGTGTGCACGCCCTGGCTGCGCGAGCAGGTCAAGGCCGTGCATCCCACGGTGCTCGTGACCATGGGCAATTTCTCCACGAAGTTCATCCTGCAGACGAACACGGGCATTACGCGCCTGCGTGGAAAGATTCACGTCACGGGCCCGTTCAGGGTCATACCGACCTTCCATCCCGCGGCCGCGATATACGATCGCAGCAAGATCGGGGCAATCGAGCAGGACTTCGACCTGATCAAGCTCCTACTCGACACCGATGCGGCACGCGAGAAGGCAGGACGAGACGATGAGGAGGCGAATCACGATTGATTCACTGTCGATGTAATTCCGTCGAGGACACCATGAGGCTGGGCGAGAAGGTCGCCGGGCTCGTGCAGATGAACGACTGCATCGTGTTGAGTGGCGACCTGGGCGCAGGCAAGACGCAATTCGCAAAGGGTTTTGCCGCCGGCCTCGGCGTCGATGACGACATCACCAGCCCCACCTTCAACATCCTGTTCGAGTATGTCGGCGACGAGTTGCCGCTGCTGCACTTCGACCTCTATAGGCTTGACGAGGAAGACGAGCTGACTGACATCGACTTCTTCGGCTTGCTCGAGAGCGGGGGCGTATGTCTGATTGAATGGGGCGACAAGTTCGCCGCCGCCATGCCCGAAGACCGCGTTGACGTCAGGATTCTCGTTTCCGATGACGAGACGCGCACGGTCGATATCTCGGGCAACGGCGCGCGAGGCACGCAGCTGGAGGCGCAGCTCGCGAAGGTCCTCGATATCGCATCCTAGGAAAGTCACGGTACAATAGCCAGTCATGCAGCAAAACGATCCATATTCGGTACTCGGTGTCGCTCGGGGCGCCTCGAAGGAGGAGGTGACCAAGGCCTACCGCAAGCTTGCCAAGAAGTACCATCCGGACCTCAATCCCGGTGACGAGCAGGCTGCGAAGAAGATGGCCGAGGTGAATGCCGCTTACGATTCCATCATGAACGGCACGCCCTATGGCCCGCGTGCGAGCGCGGGCAATCCCTATGGCGGCCAGGGTGCGGCTGGCAATCCGTATGCCGGCTATGGCAGCGGACAGGGCGGCCAGGGTGGCCAGCAGCAAGGTGGATGGTACTACGGTCCGTTCGCCGGGGGTGGCCAGCAGCAAGGCGGCGGGCAATACTACGATCCGTTCGAGGAGATGTTTCGCCAGTGGCAGCAGGCGACCGATTCCGATGCCTACCGCGAAGCGCGCGAGGAACAGCAGCGCCAACAGCGCGAGCAGGCGCGCAATACGGCGAATGGTTGCTTCAGGTGGGTCATGCTCATACTCATCATCAACCTCGCCCTCAACATCTTCATGGGCGGATGCTCGGCATGGCGTAACTCGCTGCTCTTCCCCAATGCAAGCACGACGTCAAAGGAGGCGGCGCCGCCCCTCAACGCCAACGGCGGTTCCGGGGATACGGGCTCGTCATCGTCAAGCAGCTCGGCGGCCACCACGCAGAGACCTTTCTCGTTTGACGTGATAGATCGCGCAAGCACCGTTACCTACACGGTCGACTTGCCGCACGAATGATGCCGCATGTGAGATGCGCATGTTCTCGCGGTTCAGGAAAAACGAGGATGCTCGGCAGGAGATGAAGCTGCGCTCTGCCGCGACCGCGCTCGCCGCGGTGGCGGTCATCATCCTGGGCGCGGGGTTCTTCATGCTGGTCGCGTTGGCGAGCGGGTATATCAAGACGACCGGCACGTACACGACGACGAAGCTCGTTGCGGGAAGCTACTCGAGCACCGTCGAATGCTCGGGCAGCGTCGAGCCGATCCGCGTGACGGACGTGAACACGAAGGCCGCCGGGACGGTCACGGCCGTTTACGTGCAAGATGGCCAATACGTGAAGCAGGGCACGGTACTGTTCGAGATTCAGGATGCTGGCGCGGACGCGCAGGCGATAACGGCCAGCGTCTCGGGTACGGTGATGAACATGGTGGTTGCGATGGGCATGACGAGCGATCAGCTCGCGCAGGCGGGCATGGCGATGCAGATCGCGGACATGAACGTGCTCGTTGGCGTCGTGCAGGTGCCGGAGTACGTCTCGGTGCTTCTCGAGGATGGCCAGTACGCGAATGTCACTTCCACCGTGACCCCCGGAGTTCACTACAAGGGGATGCTCACGGGTCTTTCGAAGGACTCCGGTTCGTCGTCTTTGACCAGCAGCGGGCAGGCGCTTTACGATGCGTCGATCATGTTCGACGATCCGGGAAGCCTCAAGGTGGGCGACCCCATCGACGCCCAGATGCGCATCGATGATTTCGGACAGGTGTTCTACGTGCCCGCGAATGCCGTGCGCGAGATAGATGGCACGGCGTACGTCGATATAGTGCGCTCGAACGGCACGATCGAGCAGCATCAGGTCGAGCTGCTGGGCACGGGCGATGACGGCCGCAAGATCATCAAGGGCGACGTGCTGACGAGTGAAACGACCATCCGGGCCGATTTGGGCGAGTAGGAGAGGGACATGAGGGCATTGGCGCTCGATACCGCGAGCACGCAGACGGTGCTCGCGCTGGCGGATCTCGACGAGATTTCGGGAGAGGCCACCCTGCTCGCATCATGCCAGGTCGATGCGCCGCGGCAGGCCAACCAGGTCCTGCTCGCACGGGCCGCCCTCCTGCTCGAGGAAGCCGGGCTCGTGACGGGTGATGTCGATGCCGTCGCCGTGGGCCGCGGCCCTGGGGCGTTCACC
>OGQJ01001718.1_pt1 | contig 18860 bp, 18 predicted proteins | sample 1553161 | NCBI WGS metagenome assembly OGQJ01 (sample SAMEA2579923, study PRJEB22360) | human gut metagenome | biome: human gut; feature: human-associated habitat; material: faeces | place: Denmark | collected 2008/2010 | reverse complement strand
ATGCGGTGACGCGAACGCAGCGCCGCGGAGCTCGCTGCCGGTACGCCCAAGTCGGCGCTTGCTAAGCAACTCGCTCGCGAACTTGGCCTTCCCAAAAACAAGCTCTACGAGCTGATTCTTTCTTTTCCAGAGTGATAATGATTGTCTGCTTGAAAAAGAGCGTATTCCTCATAAAAATGCCGGGGGATAAGCCCCCGGCGCTTGGAGGTAGCCTATTCAGCCACCGATTACTTTATAGCATGGGTGGTCTTTTCTATCAATATAGCTGGCATGAGGGTGCCTTGGGTATTCTTAAACACCCCGCTTGCGCTTTCTGCTGATATTTGATGTCAGCTGCTCATGTCGGTTTATCGCCAATTGCAGCGTATAATTTCGAGACGTCAACATCCTTTTGAATTAACAGAAGCATGCAATAGCATGCTTCTGTGTAGAACAGGCCGTTACGCGGGGAGAGCCATGCAGGCCAGCAACATCGATTATGCATTCAGCAAAACGCGAATAAACGAAGAGTTCTTCGAGGACGTCGTGGTTGAACATCTACGGGATAAGCTCGGCTATACATATCTTCATGGTCCAGACGTTCGTAGAACCAGTGATAAATACGATGACGTTTTTCTTCCGGATGTCCTGCCACGAGCACTTTCTCGCATCAACAAGGGTGTGCCAGAGGCCGCGATTCAAGAAGCCATATTGATAATCTCGAATGTCGAGGGCGATTCGCTTCAACATAGAAATGAAACCTTCATGGATTACCTTCAGAATGGCGTTGAGGTTCGCTATTTTGACGGCAAAGAGGAACGTGACGATATCATCTACCTCATTGATTACAGCGATCCTGAGAACAACGACTTTCATGTAGTAAATCAGTGGACATATGTCGAATACTCGGAGAAGCGTCCGGATATCATTGCGTTCGTCAACGGAATACCTCTTGTCGTATTCGAACTTAAGAGTCCTTCGCGCGAAGAGACGGATGCTTCCGAGGCATACCTGCAGCTTCGCAACTACATGCAGCACATTCCGGGCCTTTTTGTGCCCAACGCCTTCTGCGTGATGAGCGATATGGCAGAGACGAGAGTGGGCACGATTACAGCCGACGAAGACCGCTTCGTCGCTTGGAAATCTGTTGACGGAGATTATTCCGAAACCGCATCGGCCACATGGAAAACTATGCTCGATGGCATGATGTCGAAATACCACCTTTTGGATATTGTCAAAAACTTCATCTGCTTTAGCAATACTTCGAGGCAGGTAATCAAAATCCTCGCTGCCTATCATCAGTATTTCGCCGTGAAGAAGGCGGCTTTGAGAACCGAGGAGGCCGTCGAGGGTGATGGCAAGATTGGCGTTTTCTGGCATACGCAGGGAAGCGGCAAGTCACTTTCCATGGTCTTTCTTGCGCATTTGCTTCAGGAGCGACTTGATAGCCCGACAATTGTCGTCATCACAGACAGAAATGACCTTGACGACCAATTATATGGTCAATTCTCCCGATGCAGTCAATTCTTGCGCCAGCAACCTGTTCAAGCAACGAGTCAGGCGAATCCGAAGGATCAGACGAGTCTGAAGAAGCTACTTGAGGGGCGCGAAGCAAATGGAATCATTTTTACAACTATGCAGAAGTTTATCGACAGTGATGAGCCTCTTTGCGACAGGCCAAACGTAGTTGTCATGGTTGATGAAGCACATCGAGGCCAATATGGGCTTACTGAGCGCATGGACGCCGAAGGAAACATCATCGTGGGAGCGGCGAGAATCGTGCGAAAGGCGCTTCCCAACGCTTCCTATATTGGTTTTACAGGCACGCCTATCTCGACAGAAGACAAGAACACTCGTGAAATATTCGGCGACTACATCGATGTGTACGACATGACACAGTCCGTCGAGGACAATTCCACCAAGCCAGTGTTTTATGAAAGCCGCGTTGTCGCTCTAAGTCTCAACGAGGATGCGCTCAAACAGCTCGATAACGCCTATAACGAGTTTACCGCTGAGGCAGACGAGGCGAGCGTCGAGAAGGCAAAGCGCGACCATGTCGGATTGGATGCGCTGTTCGACACGCCGGAGACCATCGAATCTCTTTGTAAGGACATCGTTGAGCATTATGAGAACAATCGCGAAGATATCCTGGCTGGAAAAGCACTCATCGTCGCCTATAGTCGTCCCATTGCCATGAAGATCTATCATCAGATTCTCGCTTTGCGACCCGACTGGAAAGAAAAGGTTGGCGTCGTGATGACGATGTCCAACCAAGACCCGGAAGAGTGGTTCGAAGTCTGTGGCGGGACAACTCACAAGAAAGAAATGGAACGAAAGTTCAAGACCGACGATGATCCTCTGAAGATTGCCATTGTCGTCGATATGTGGCTTACCGGATTTGACGTGCCAAGCCTTTCCACGATGTACGTGTTCAAACCCATGTCCGGACACAACCTCATGCAAGCTATTGCGCGCGTTAATCGTGTGTGCAAGGGCAAGGAGGGCGGTCTTGTTGTCGACTACATCGGCATTGCCAACGCGCTCAAACGAGCGATGAAGGACTATACGAATCGAGATCAGGCCAATTACGGTGATATGGACATCGCCCTTACGGCCCTTCCGAAGTTCCAAGAGAAGCTTCGCGTTTGCCGGGATCTTCTGTTTGGCTTCAAGTACGAAACACAAATTTTCAGCGGAAGCAAATCAGATCTTGCGATGGCAATTGCCGATGGTACCGATTGGCTACTCAATCCAAAGCGTGAGTACGATAAGGAAGATTTCATTAGGCAGTGTCAGCTTATGAATCAGGCCCTGAGCCTTTGCAAAAGCCTCGTAGATGAGAAAGATCAGCATGAGGCTGCCTTCTTCTCTGTTCTGCGCGTGCAGATTCTGCGTATCGAGGGCCGAAATGGCAGCGGCGGCAAGGGCATGAGCTACGCGGAGTTCAACAAGCGCGTCACTGAGATAATGAACCAAACGGTTAAAGCCGAGGGTGTCATTAATCTTTTCGATAAAGACAAAGTCGAGATATCGCTTTTCGATGAGGCGTTTCTACGCGAAATCGCAAACATGAAACAGAAGAACGTCGCTCTCGAAAGCCTGAAGCGTCTTATCAAGGAGCAGGTGAAAACGTATCAACGCACGAGCGTCGTCAAGTCGGAGAAATTCAGTGACATGCTCCAAAAGACACTTAACGCCTATCTGAATGGAATGCTTACCAATGCCGAAGTCATAGAAGAGCTTCTGAAAATGGCACGCGAGATGATGCAGGATCGTTCCGACGCCAAGGCGCTGGGCCTTACCGATGAAGAGATGGCGTTTTATGACGCCATCACCAAGCCACAGGCTGTCAAGGATTTCTACGACAACGATCAGCTCGTCGCGATAAGCCGCGAGCTGACGGATACGTTGCAGAGAAGCGCGACGATAGACTGGCAGAAGAAGGAGAGTGCGAGAGCGGGCATGAGGCGTGCTATCAAGAGGCTGCTGAAAAAGTACAAGTACCCACCTGAGGAAGCGGCAGGCGCCCTCGAGACCGTCATGGCCCAGTGCGAGCTTTGGGCTGATAACAAGATTCACGAGTAAGGACGAGCATGGCAAAGAAGAGCGAGAATACCGCGGAGATAGGTTTCGAGGAGCAAATTTGGAAGGCGGCCGACAAGCTTCGCGGCAACCTAGATGCTTCGGAATACAAGAATGTCATCTTGGGTCTGATCTTTCTGAAATACATTTCCGACAAGTTTGACGAGCGCCATCAAGAACTCGTGGACGAAGGAGATGGTTTCGAGGAAGACAGGGACGAATATAGCTATAAGAACATCTTCTATGTTCCCGCAACTGCTCGCTGGTCTGTAATAGCATCTGCTGCGCACGAGCCGGAAATCGGCAAAGTAATCGATGAGGCCATGCGTCAAATCGAAGCCGAAAACCCGAAGCTCAAAAACATTCTTCCCAAGAACTTTGCTCGACAAGAGCTAGACAAACGGCGTCTTGGCGATGTGGTGGATCTTTTCACTAATGTTCAGATGGCCGAAAAAGGCGATACCAGAGACATTCTCGGTCGTACTTACGAGTACTGCCTGAGTAAATTTGCCGAGGCCGAAGGAAAGAACGCCGGCGAATTCTATACGCCAGCATGTATCGTCAAGACGCTTGTCGAAGTCATCAAGCCCTATCACGGGCGCGTCTATGATCCTTGCTGTGGCAGTGGTGGCATGTTTGTTCAATCAACGGAATTTGTTAAGCGCCATCAGGGAAACATTAATGACCTTTCGATTTACGGCCAGGAAAACAATCCCACTACCTGGAAGATGGCGACGATGAACCTCGCTATCAGAGGCATTGATGCAGACTTAGGTTCATTCAATAACGACACCTTTTTTAATGATGTTCATAAATACGAAGACTTCGATTTTGTATTAGCGAATCCGCCATTCAACATGAAAGATTGGGGCGGAAAAGACCTGAAGAATGACCCGCGCTGGGAATACGGGATTCCGCCCGAGGGAAATGCAAACTTTGCATGGGTCCAGCACATGATTCATCATCTTGCGCAAGGTGGTCGTATGGGAATGGTGCTCGCCAATGGCTCCCTATCGAGCCAATCCGGTGGTGAAGGCGATATTAGAAAAGCAATCGTTGATGATGACTTAGTCGAGGGCATTATCGCCATGCCCGATAAGCTCTTCTACAGCACGGGTATCCCCGTCAGTCTTTGGATTATCTCGAGGGGAAAGGCTCGACCAGGAGAGACCCTGTTCATCGATGCGCGTGAGATGGGCACGATGGTGAGCCGCAAGTTGCGCGAGTTCACCGATGAAGATATCGCAAGAGTTGCCGGTGCTTTTGACGCATTCAGAGAGGGAAAGCTTGAAGAAGAGAAAGGCTTTAGTGCGATAGCCACTATCGATGATATCGCCAAGCAGGACTACATCCTTACTCCTGGGCGTTATGTGGGCATCGCCGATGTCGAAGATGATGGTGAACCTTTCGAGGAAAAGATGGAACGCCTGACCGGCGAGTTGGCGAAGTGCTTCGAAGAATCCAATCGTTTGCAGGAACAGATTAAGAAGAACCTGGAGGCGATTGGGTATGGGATGTAAATGGAAAAACTGTAAGCTTGGAGACGTTATAACGTTTCAGCGCGGAAAAGATTTGCCACGTTCAAAGATGATTGATGGTCCATTTCCTGTTATAGGGTCAAACGGAATTATTGGCTGGCATAATGAATACACAAGTTCGGGGCCAGTCATAACCGTTGGCCGGAGTGGGAATACTGGAAGGCCGTTCATGTACAAAGGAGCGGCTTGGGCCCATAACACGACTTTGTATGTAAAAGAATTCAAAGAGGCGATTCCGGAGTATATCTACTATTTTCTGCAGACGCTAAATCTATCCTCACATGCTGGGGGAAGCGCCGTTCCAACTCTGAATCGCAATCATGTTCATACATTGGATATTTCTGTTCCCGATTTAGATACGCAAGCGCGCATTGCTACTACTCTAGCTGCAATTGACACTGAGATTAAGCTCAACAATCAGATAAATGATTATTTAGCTGATCTAGGTGAGACAATCGCCAGCAAAGCTTGTCGTGCGACTGATGGAGTTCTGGGCGACATTTGTTGCCAGGTATCCGACAAGGAGGCATCCGAAAACGCATCCATTGAAACCTATATCTCTACTGAAAGCCTTCTGCAAAATAAAGGTGGGCGACAAATCGCGAGCTCAATGCCCGCATCCGGAAAAGTAACCCGCTATAGGAAAGGCGATACACTCGTTTCTAATGTTAGACCATATTTCAAAAAAATTTGTTATGCGTCAGAAGGGGGAACCTGTTCTGGAGATGTATTAGTGTTCAGGGCCAATGACGCGTCTTACGCTCCGTATCTTTATTTCTGTCTGCACCAAGACAGTTTTTTCAATCATATGATGCAGGGGGCAAAGGGGACAAAAATGCCCCGTGGCGATAAAAAACAGATAATGGAATATGCCATTACGAAGAGCTGCGATGAAGAAAGCCTCCGTATTTTGAATGCGGCGACTGATCTAATCGCAAAAAACAGTAGCGAATCAAATTACTTGGCGGAGCTTCGCGATGCACTGTTGCCAAAACTCATATCGGGCGAAATCGATGTCTCGAAAGTCAATATCACGCAGCTAAATAATCATTTATCTGATTGTTGAGCTCGATTTTTGTTTCTATGCATTCAAACAATGAGATAAGACTATTTCTTGTTTTAGATTTGGCGGGAATCTCCCAGTTTAGGAAGTCGGAGCGGGATAAAGACATGTTCGTTGTTCCCATCCCGCGGGCTTTGCAATATGCTCTGTACTGTGGAGTGCGTAGGCTCCAGTAAACGTATTGTTTATCCAGCTCATTTGCAGAAGGATTGAATTCGAGTTTGACAGTGTCTTGTGTTAGACGCCCCTCTTTCAAGTCGGCGGGTATGCGGGAAACTGCACCAAGCAAATTACAGCTTTGAGTTAGATCCTTAAGAGACACATAGAGGTCGCCTGGATGAAGAATGATACGAGAATCGGATTCTTCCGGATAATGCTTCCAAGCGCCTCGCTTGAATCCACCGCCTTCTCTGATGCTTCCGAGGCCGAGCAAAACCGGGCCTTCTGTTTCAGAAAGTAGCGAGCTCTTATATGTATTGCCCCGGACAAGGGTAACAATATCCCCAAGCTTCATTCCAAATACCTTCTATGTGAAGCCTTAACGTTATTCTGGCTCACCATCGCATAATGCATGGTTGTATCTATTCTCGCATGACCGAGGAGCTTTTGCACTTGCTCGACAGGCATTCCCTTGTCTATTGCATTCGTGGCAAGCGTTCGCCGGAATTTGTGAGGGTGAACGCGCTGGGGAAGCAGTCTTCTTCCCAGTTGCCTCAAGCGCAGTTCGACTCCGCTAATGCTTAGACGCTCGCGCCTTCCACTCAAACTTACGAAGAGGGCAGGATTATCATCAGTTCGGGAGGCGAGATAGTTCTTCAAATGCAGTTTCGTTCGCGCGTCGAAGTAGACCGGGCGTTGCTTATTTCCCTTTCCAAGAACCAGGCACTCTCGTTCGTGTAAATCGAGATCTGTCCTGTCGAGGCGAACGAGCTCGCCGACCCGCATTCCTGTAGAGGCGAGCATGTCGATAATGGCAAGATCGCGTTCGCAACGGCATCCATCACGCAGCGCTTCTAAATCTTCATCGCTCAGCGTTTCCTTCACAAGTGCTGGTGCTTTCACATGATGAATACGTCGGGCGGGGCTTTTCACAATGTAATCCTCATCTTCGAGCCATGAAAAGAAGCTCGAAAAAATGCGCCGAATATTATCGATGGTGACCTTGCTCGTTCCACGTTTGACCTCGTAATTGCTAAGGTATTTGCGAAGGTCATCAGTAGTCAGCTGTGTGTAGGGCTTCGCAAGCGCGGCGCTCATTTTGCTGATCGTGCTTTCGTAATATGCCAGTGTTTTTGGTGAGCATCCCTCTACCTCTTTTGCAATGAGGAATGACTCTAATAGATTACCTTCGTTTTTTTGCAGAGTTTGCGCTTCTTGTAGCGCCCTTAGCTCTGTTTTCAAAACCTTGAGCTGTTGGCATGTCAGAGTTTTACTCATGCGCTGCAGAATGCCATCAATTGTTGCGTCAGTCATCTTTTATCCTTTCGTTGGACAATGCAACAAAAGGTATAGGATGATTCCATTTCTATAGCTGAACGGAGGTCTCAGCAGTGCTTTTTCCTAAACAAGTTGACACGACAGTTCGAGGCAGGATGGCGGATGTCGTGAAGGCCTATCAAAGCGATGCAGTCCTGTCTGCAATTTCACTTGCGTTGACTATTCCTGATATATGCGGCGAACGTCTTTATCCAGATGATAAGGTGGGCCCTCGATATGAGAAATGGTTCGATGAGTATGTTGCCCCGTTTTACCCGGACAAAAGAGCGTCTTGCGACGCAGGTGAAGCAGGAACGCCTTTTGGCTCTTCCGCTCGAGTTGAGGCGGCTTCTAGATGCTATTACTTTTCTGGTAGTGATTGCTATCAGCTTCGCTGTGTCTATTTGCATGAGGGGAGCAATGCTCCGCATATAGAAAGAGGAAAAACAGCTTACAACGTTATTCAATTCCGGGTTTTCGAGGGCTCTGGAAATTGCGACCATATCGGCAACCTCGAAGAATCTTCCGATGGCGAGATATTCAGGCAAATTGATCTCGATCTGCGCAAGTTCATTGAGAGCCTGGATGCCGGCGTTGAGGCTTTCTTGCACGAGCATCCGGAAATGAATGAAGATAAAGGCTCGGAAAGCTTCTTCTATCGACCAATTCTCGATTTCAGAAATCGCAACACAGCGAGCTAAATGATTATTTAGCCGAATTGGCGTCAACGATGTATGAGGGCTTCTGCTCGCACGCATCTGGCAGGATGGGCACTTTGGCAGATTTGGTTGAGCTTCGAAAGGATTCCACAAAAGCGGGCAAACACCCAGAATTGCCTTATATGCCAATCGATGTTATCCCCATGAAAAGCATGAGCGTAGCAGAGTTCAGACCAAACGATGAGGCGAAAAGTAGCCTCCAGATGTTCCAATGTGATGACATCATTGTTGGCGCCATGCGTGTTTATTTCCATCGAGTTGTTCTGGCACCGTGCGATGGTATTACTCGTAATACTTGCTTTGTTCTTCGACCTAGGACTCGGCTACTTCGTGAATATGCCTTGCTTACATGTTTCCAGCCAGAGGCAATTGAATATGCCAGCGTTAGATCCAAAGGGTCGACGATGCCTTATGCAGTATGGAATAACTCGTTCGAAACATATCCAGTTCTTATCCCGAGCGAATCAGAGCTTGAGGAGTTTTCAAAACGTCTTGCTCCAATCGTTAATCAACTGCGCGATTCGTACAAGACAAACAACTGCCTTACAGACATGCGTGACACGTTGCTGCCTAAACTTATGTCCGGCGAGATTGACGTTTCGCGAATCAATATCACGCAGCTAAATAATCATTTAGCTGAGAGCCCATAAATGATTATGCTGCTCTTTGGTACATGCGCTGCATCACTCATCAAACAAATCCGAATGCGTACCAGTTCTGGAAGCGGTAAGAATCAGCTTCTCCCCATCAATCGCATAGACGAGCAACCAATCTGGTTTAATGTGACATTCACGAAAGCCTATGTAACCGCCTGCGAGTGCGTGATCATGGTTACGTTCGTCAAGCTGCACGCCGTTCGCAAGCTTTTGAAGCACGTCATGGAGTGCCCCAAGGTCATAACCACGCTTCTTTATACGTTTATAGTCTTTTTTGAATTGTGACGTTGGGACAAGCGTTAATTTCATATCATCTATTTGTCCAAATCAGCAAACATGGCATCGACCGAATCATAACCGGCGGCTTCAGCCTTTCCGGCAATAATATCCCGTGCCTCTTGTATTGCCCGCTCTGTTACGGCGTTATATCGAGGCTGCCTAACGTCGAATGGAAGGCCGCCCTCCATAATGGATTTGTGCAGAAATACGTTGATAGCATCGGCAAGGGTAAGGCCGAAATTCCCAAAGATGGACTCAGCTTCGCTCTTGACTTCGGGATCGATCCTCATGCTGATTGCTGCTGTTTTAGCCATCACGCGCCCCTTAATTATGTGTTTCATTATAAAGTAATTGTAACACAATGAAATACATTCATGAGACTCAGATCATCCATTCGGATACTCTTGCGCTCAATCTGGACAGCCTACGCCTTATGTAAGCCGCTATAATCTCCACCAGCATATCCGTTCGAGTGAGGACCAAGACCCCATGAGCAAAGAACCCTTCTACGTAACCACGCCCATCTACTACGTTAACGGCGAGCCGCACATCGGTACCGCGTACACCACTGTCGCGACTGACGCCACCGCACGTTTCGCGCGCATGGACGGGCGCGATGTCTTCTTCCTCACCGGCATGGACGAGCATGGCGAGAAGGTCGCCGAGGCCGCTGCCGCGCACGGCATGACGCCACAGGAGTGGTGCGATAGCCAGGTGACGCAATTCACCGAGCTGTGGCGCGACCTCGATATCACCAACGACGACTTCATCCGCACGACGCAGCCGCGCCACGTGAAGGGCGTCCAGGACTTCATGCAGAAGCTCCATGACAACGGCTACCTCTACAAGGGAACCTACGACGGCTACTATTGCACGCCGTGCGAGACGCAGTTCACCGAAGGCGACCTGGTTGACGGCAAGTGTCCCGACTGCGGCCGCGAGGTCAAGGTCATCCACGAGGAGAATTGGTTTTTCAAACTCTCCGAGTTTGGCGACAAGTTGCTCGCGTACTACGACGAGCACCCCAACTTCATCCGCCCGCAGATTCGCGAGAACGAGATCCGCTCCTTCATCGAGGGCGGCATGCGTGACCTGTCCGTGAGCCGCACGGCGTTCGACTGGGGCATTCCGCTGCCGTTCGATCCCGAGCATGTCACCTACGTGTGGGTCGACGCGCTCATCAACTACCTCACCGCGCTCGGCTACGGCAGCGATGACACCACGCTACTCGAACGCTTCTGGCCGGGGGACTTCCACTTCGTAGGCAAGGACATCATCCGCTTTCATTGCGTGATCTGGCCGGCCATGCTCATGGCCGCTGGCATGGAGTGCCCCCGTCACGTCTTCGCGCACGGCTTTCTGATGGCCGCCGATGGCTCCAAGATGAGCAAGTCGAAGGGCAACGCGCTCTATCCGCGCGACCTCATCGAGCGCTACGGTGTGGACGCCTATCGCTACTACTTCCTGAGTGACGTGACCTTTGGTTCCGATGCCAATATTGGCCACGATCGCATCACGCAGGTCTACAACGCCGATCTGGCCAACACCTACGGCAACCTCTTCAGCCGCGTGAGCAATATGGTCATCAAGTACTTCGACGGACAGGTGCCCGAGGTACCCGCCGAGTTCGGCCTGGAGGAAAATCCGCTCTCGGAGATTGCCGAGGGTCTCTACGAGCGCTACGCCGCGTGCATGAACGACATCGACTTCGGCGGGGCGTCCGCTCATGTCATGGAGCTTCTGCATCGCGCAAACCTCTACGTCGAGGAAAGTGCGCCGTGGAATCTCGCCAAGAACGAGGAGACCCAGGGCGAGCTGGCGTTCGTGCTCTACAACGCACTGGAGACCTGCCGCATCGCCGCGCTGCTCCTCGCCCCCTTCATGCCCAATACGTCGACGGAGCTGTGGAGACGCCTGGGCTTGGAAGACCCGTGCGCTGTCGACAACGCTGCCGAGCTTGCGCTGTGGGGCGGGCTTCCCGCCGGCAACGAGGTCACCAAGGGTGACGCCCTCTTCCCGCGTCTCGAGAAGTAATGGGCTACAGCGACTTCAAACACTTCGACGAGCGCGACGCGCTCTTTCGCAATTCGAAGGGCAAGGTCAAGCCTGCTCCCGAATTGCCGTACGGTACGCTTGTTGCCGACACGCATTGTCACCTGGGCATGTTTCCCGAACCGGGGCTCACGCTTGCACAGGCGGCGCCCCATGGCGTCGACTTCATCTGCTGCGTGACCGATCCGACAAGACCCGAGCTTGACGGCGACGACGGAGACGTGACGCGACGGACGGCGCGTGATACCTACGATGGGCTCGGCTCGTGGTTTGATGATGCCGCGGCATTGCTCGAGGAGTGGGGGATGGCGCAGGCCATCATGCCACGCGTTCGCTTTGCCTGTGGCGTGCATCCGCACAACGCCAAGTACTTCGATGATGCGCGTGACGAGCTTATCGCCCTGCTTGCCCGTCCCGAGACGTGCTGCCTAGGCGAGGTGGGGCTCGACTACCATTACGATTTCAGTCCGCGCGATGTGCAGCGCGAGGTCTTTGCCGCACAATTGCAAATGGCACAGGAGCACGGGCTTCCCGTAAGCCTGCATCTGCGCGAGGCCCATGATGACGCGCTCGCCATCTTGCGCGAGACGGGCGTCCCCAAAGCTGGCTGCATCGTGCACTGCTTCAACCTTGACGCCCAAACGCTTGCCCCGTTTCTCGAACTCGGCTGCTACGTTGCCTTTGGCGGTCCGCTCACCTTCAAGAAGAGCTGGGAGACGCGTGCGGCCGCTCTCGATGTCCCCGTCGATCGCCTGCTGACCGAAACCGATGCTCCCTACATGGCTCCCGAGCCCTTGCGCGGCACGGTCTGTACGCCGAGTCAGACCGTCTTCACCTTGCGCGAGCTGCTCGATTGCTTTGGATATGCGGGGGCCGAGCGCGCCTTCGAGCTTTTGCAGCCGCGTCAAAGCGACATCGACAAGGGTGCCGTGGCGCCGGTGACGTTCATGCCAGACTATGCGGCCCTGCAACGGGGGCTCACCGAGGCGCAGTTCGCCGAGCACGTCTTCCAGAACGCTATCGATTTGCTCGACGTGAAGCGAGGGTGAGGCTCCTCCGTGGCGAAGAAGTCGAGAAGACAGAAACTTCCAACCGAGAAGGACTTCGAGAGGCTGAAGGCTCCCAAACCGGCAAGGCCGGAGCCCGTCGAGGAGCAAGTCCCGGTCGACGAGTTGGATTCCGAGGAGGACGTTCCCGTCGCGCAGGATGTCGAGCGCGACGTTGGCACGAATGTGGGCGATGCGGCAGCTGCTGAGGCAGGCGAGCCAATCGAGACCACGCCGATCTATAACGTCGATGGCGGCATGTCCGTTTCGTTGGCAGGGGACGTTACGGGGCAGCGGGCTCCCGATGAGATTGCCGAGGAAAACATCCCCGAAGAGCATGACGAGCTGATGACCGATGTTGCGGATGAGGGCGGCTTCAAGTCGGCATGCGCCGAGGTGTCCGAAGTCGACTCCGGGCAACCGGAAGCCACCACGGATGAGGGCGGACCTGTCGAGGATGTCCCGTCCCCTGGTGACTCCGCCCTCGATGATCCTGATTCCGAAGACGGACATGCCGTCGAGGAGACATTCGTCGGTCGAGGTACGGACGTTGGCGATGATGAAGAAGGACTCGAAGACGAACATGATGAGCCTGATGACGAGGCTCCGCGACCGCCCGAGGTCCTCATCCTGGTGGGCTCACCGCATACAGATGGCAAGTCGGCGCTTTTCGGGCGCAAGCTTTCGGAGTACCTGCGCCTGTCCGGAGCCGCCGTCACGCTCTACGAAATCGCGAAATACCCGGTCGCGGCATGCACGGGTTGCGAGGCATGCAGCCGGACCGGCCTGTGCTGCATCAAGGGGGACGCCTGGAACGTGCTCTCTCGCCATATGGAATCCTGCGCGGCGCTCGTCGTGGTCGCGCCTGTCTACTTCGCAGGCCCCTCTGGTTGGCTCAAGGCGGCACTCGACCGCTGCCAGATGTATTGGGCGCGCAAGTACGTGCTCAAGGACTGGATTCCGCGCAAGCGTCCCGCGCATCTCGTTGTCATCGGCGATGGGGGAGATCCCTACGGCACCGAGCCTCTCGAGACCATCTGCACGTCGGCGCTCAACTGCGCGAACCTGCGCATCGAACCCGATCGCATCATGCGCATGATCGGCGACCAGTACGATTTGCGAAACGCCATCACGCTCTCTGGCAGGGTGATGGCGAGTATCGGGCGGATGTGACGATGCCGTATTCCCCGCTGGCAAATCCCCGTGCAACCAAGGGCGTTCTGCAGGAATTCGGGCTGAGCGCGAAGCACGCCCTCGGCCAGAACTTCCTCGTCGACGACAACGTGATCGGCAACATCCTGCGTCTCGCACGGATTCCCGAACCGGGAGCGGACGGCGAGCTTTCCACGCTACTCGAAATCGGTCCGGGTATCGGCACGCTCACCCTCGCATTGCTCGAACGCGCGCGGCTCATCGCCATCGAGAGAGACTCCGATCTTGTCGACGTGCTTGCGCAGACGACCATGGACCTTTCCCATCGTCTCGTTCTGATCGAGAAGGACGCCCTCAAGGTGACGCGCGCGGAAATCGAGCAGGCATGCACGCGGCTTGCGGCGCCAATGCCCCATCAGCTCGTATCCAACCTGCCCTACGGCATCGCTGCGACGGTCGTGCTCGACTGGCTGGAGCGTTTCGACTTCATCGAGGCGATGACGGTCATGGTACAAAGCGAGGTCGCCGATCGCATGTGCGCTGCGGTGGGTACCAAGAACTACGGCGCGTATACGGTCAAGTTGCGTTTGCGCGCACATGTGACCGACCGCTTCCAGGTGCCGCCTGGCTGCTTCATGCCCGCGCCGCATGTCGAGAGCGCTGTCATCCATATCGAGCGAAACGAGGATGCACCGGACCGCGAGCTGCTCGAAGTTGCGAGCGCCTTGGCAGATGCGGCCTTTGCTCAGCGGCGCAAGACCATCCGCAATTCCATGAGCAGCCGCTATCCCAAGGACGTGGTCGATCGTCTGCTTGCCCGATGCGATATTGCCCCCACGACGCGCGGCGAGACCCTCGAGCCCGAGACATATCTTCAAATGGCCAACGTCCTGCTAACCCAGTAAACGGGTGCCTGAATGTCCCCTTAACATCCCGTGCGCATGTTGTGAAGCGATTGGCGCTTGCTATCTGCTTGCATTACAATGCAACAACGAATCTACAGACACCACCCGGAGAGGTACCGCAGCGAGAATATGGCGACATTCGTCAACACCTTCAACCTGTTCCTGTTCTTCGTATTCAGCCTTTGCTACATGTATCAGGCCGTGTATGCCGTCATTGTCTTGGTGAAGGACCATCGTCGCAAGATCACGCACGTGCAAGACGAACCGCTCCACAAGTTCGCGGTGATGATTGCCGGACGCAACGAGGAGGCCGTCATCGGCGAGCTCGTTCGCAGCATCAAGAACCAGGACTATCCCGAAGAGCTCATCGACGTCTTTGTCATCGCCGACAACTGCACGGACAACACGGCCCAGGTCGCCGAGGAGGCTGGCGCCGAGGTGCTCGTGCGCAACGATCGCCTGGTGGTGGGCAAGAGCCATGCGCTCGACTTCGCGCTCAACCGCATCCGCGTCTTATACGGTGATTGCTCGGGTCGCACCGATTACGATGCGTATTTCGTCTTCGACGCCGATAACGTGCTCGACCCCGGTTTCGTCTCGGCGATGAACCGTGGCGTCAATCGTGGGTACCAGGTGCTCACCTGCTACCGCAACTCGAAGAACTACGATTCGAACTGGATTTCCGCCGGTAGCGCGCTGTGGTTCTTGCGCGAGGCCAAGTTCCTCTCCAATGCCCGCTACATGATGGGCAGCTCGTGCGCGATCAGCGGTACGGGTTTCATGATCAGCGCGGACATCCTCGAATCCAACGGCGGCTGGATCCACCATCTGCTCACCGAGGACATCGAGTTCTCGACGGACTGCATCGCGCATGGCATTCGCATCGGCTACTGCGCCGATGCCTACGTCTATGACGAGCAACCCACGACCATGAAGGACTCCTGGCGCCAACGCATGCGCTGGGCCAAGGGCTTCTACCAGGTGCTGCTCAAGTACGGCTCGTTCCTCTTCAACGGTATTTTCAAGGGCAAGCAGGGACGCTTCGCCTGCTACGACATGTTCATGACCATCGCCCCGGCAATGCTCCTCACGTTGGCGGGCGTTGCCGTCAACCTCGTCTTCTGCCTCACCGGCATCGTGCAGATGGCCGGTATCGCGGCATCCGTGCAGACGGTCGCCGCGAGCACGTCGGGCACTGCCGGTATCGCGGCAAGCGACCCCAATTGGTTCTCCATGGCCACCGGCATGATGAGCGGCTCCATGTTCGAGGGAGACCCGTTGAGCTCGTTCAATGTCAGCCAGGTCTCGACGGTGCTTGCCTATGCCGAGGCCCGCGCGACCATCGTGACCTCCGTTCTCTCCCTTGCCGGCTGCTTCCTGAGCTTCGCGGTCGTCATGCTCGTGTTTGGCACGCTCACGACCATCACGGAGTGGAACCATATCCATGCGAAGGCCTCCGACAAGATTAAGCACCTCTTCACCTTCCCCATCTTCATGCTCACGTACGTCCCCATCGCCCTCATTGCCGTGTTCAAGAAGGTCGAGTGGAAGCCGATCACGCATAATGTCGTGCGTTCGGTCGCGGATGTCGTGAGCAAGGGATAGTCGCGCTCTTGCGAATCGAGGAAACGACATGAGCAAGCTCAGCCACATCGAGGATGTCGAGCGTCGTGCTCAACAGGAACAGGAACGCGAGGCGCAAGTCTCCGTGCCCGAATCTGCCTCCCGTCCCATTCCATCCGTTGAACCGGACCGGGCCGAGGCACCGTCTGCGCAGGAAGACATGACGGCCGAGCAGGAAGAGGAATTCCACGGCCTTGACACGATGCAACCCATGGGGGGCGGGCACAAGGCGCTGATTGTCATCGCGCTCGTCGTCGTCGCAGTCGCAATACTGTATATTGTCAATAGCTGGATTCATTTCATATAGGGGCAGTCATGGATAAGCGCGAAAACGATGAGCAGGGAGAGGTCGAGGTTCACCTCTTCACCGAGGAGGACTTCAACGACAATCAGGATGTCGATGAGACCCCCAAGGAAGAGATAACGGTCGACTTTGGCGAGGCTGCCGAGTCCATGCTCGACGATATCAAATCAGACAGCCTCTATGGCGTCTCCGCTTCCGCAGAGGCAGACGACTTCGATCCGGGCGAGCTGTCATCGGATGCCGTCATCAACGTCGACGATGTCGTCGTCGAGCGCGGCGAAAGCGAAAGGCTTGCAGAAAGCACAGACCTCGACGAGCCGCCCGAGTCCATCACCATCGATACGCAGGAGACAATCGAATACGTCGAGGATGACAATGACGAGGAGGCTTCCGCCGAACGGGCGGCTCGTAGCAGGCGGCGCCTGCGCAACCTGCTCGTCTTCTTCATCATCATCCTGCTCGTCCTCGTCGCCATCATCGGCCTGTTCATCTGGCGCAACAGTACGCCTCCCGATGTCAAGCAGCCGGATTCTGACGTGCTGCAGACTTCCACGGCCGGTGCAAACGCCACGCAGTTCAAGGCGATCGACGCCGACAGCATCCCCGACCTCGTCAGCTACTTCGACATGCCCCCCGAGGCCGCGGCAGAGGCGAGCGGCAACTCCATCGCGCTCGATGCCGAGGCGGTTCGCGCCACGGACGCGAGCTTGCCCAACGTGACGAGAACGCGCAACGGCTGGCTCGTGGGCTCGAATGGCGAGACGCTCGCCAGCATCACCTTCGGGCTGGATGCCGGCGGCAATATCAACTACGTCTTCGCATCCTTTGACTTGGATGCGTTCGGTGTGGCCGATGCGAAGTTCGACGAGCTCGCCGCCTCCAAGGTCGTGGCCGCCTCCATACTTACGGGCATCGGCCTCGACAACGCCGTCGTGGATTCCGCGCAACTCACCATCACGGGCAATCCCCAGGCGGTGATTTCGCGTGACACGTCTGGTCAGGAGGTTGCCGAGTTCAGTGGCACCACCAATATCGAGGGCGTGCCCTCGACGTGGAAGGTGACCGAGACGTACGATCACACGGCCGGTGTCACCCTCGGCGACAACAGCGTGATTCGCACCCTGAGCGTCGATCTGCGCTAAATTTCTCCTTGCGTGTGCCTGCGGGCACGTGTAAACTACACGTCCGTATCTACGAAGTGAAGGGTGCGCAAGCTACCTTCCACCTTTCGACGAGCATGTGCTCAGTTGTCTGGTCACCTACAAACCGATCCCCCCGGGGGTCCTTGTGCGTGCCTGTCGGCTGAATGCAGCTCGATGGGCTTTTTTATTGGAGGTGTTTGTCATAGCAGCTCAAGACACACGGATCAACGGTGAGATCCATGCGCCGCAGCTTCTCGTCATCGGCGTCGATGGCACCAAGTACGAGATGTCCAACGATGCGGCACAGCGCTTTGCCGAGGATCAAGGTCTCGATCTGGTCGAGGTCGCTCCCAATGCCGAGCCGCCCGTTTGCCGCGTCATGGATTACGGCAAGTACAAGTACGAGCAGGCGGTCAAGGCCAAGAAGGCGCGCAAGAACCAGACCAAGATCGAGGTCAAGGAGATGAAGTTCCGCCCCAAGATCGATACGGGCGACTACGAGACCAAGAAGGGTCACGTGCTTCGCTTCCTCGCCAAGGGCAACAAGGTCAAGATCACCATCATGTTCCGCGGTCGCGAGATGGCTCACCCCGAGCAGGGACTGACCATTCTCGAGAGGCTTGCCGATGACCTCAAGGACCTCGCCGTCGTAGAACAGCAGCCAAAGATGGAAGGGCGCAACATGCACATGATGGTGGCGCCGCTTCCCAAGGACGCACGCAAGAATTCCAACAAGGAAGACGAAGACAAGGAGTAAGCACCATGCCTAAGATGAAGACCCACAAGGGCACCGCAAAGCGCTTCCGCACCACGGGGTCGGGCAAGATCATGCGTGGCAAGGCGTTCAAGAGCCACATCATGACCAAGAAGTCCCAGAAGCGCAAGCGCAACTTCCGTCACGAGACCGAGGTTGCCCCCGCCGACGTGAAGGTCATCAAGAAGAACCTGGGCAAGGCGTAAAGCGCGCAAGCCCGTATCCGCATCAGTAGTTAGTAGGAGTTGATAAGAATGGCACGTGTCAAGCGCGCAGTTAACGCCAAGAAGAAGCGTCGTACCGTATTCAAGCGAGCGAAGGGCTATTACGGCGCCAAGTCTCGTCAGTATCGTGCGGCAAAAGAGCAGGTCCAGCATTCGCTGCAGTATGCCTACCGCGACCGTCGCAACAAGAAGCGCGAGATTCGCCGTCTGTGGATTACCCGCATCAATGCCGCCGCCCGCATTAACGGCCTGTCCTATTCGGTTTTCATGCACGGCCTCAAGACGGCCGGCATCGAGCTCGACCGCAAGGTGCTCGCCGACATGGCCGTCAACGACCCGCAGGGTTTTGCCGAGCTGTGCAAGATC
>OGQJ01001715.1_pt1 | contig 18873 bp, 10 predicted proteins | sample 1553161 | NCBI WGS metagenome assembly OGQJ01 (sample SAMEA2579923, study PRJEB22360) | human gut metagenome | biome: human gut; feature: human-associated habitat; material: faeces | place: Denmark | collected 2008/2010 | reverse complement strand
GCCAAAGTCGACAGTGCCCGCGAAGCGGCGCTCAAACCTTATCTTGCTTCCAAGGAAAAACTGTCGGCCGAACTGGATAAGGTTGCGGCAAAGATCAGCGAACTGAACGATCAGATCAGTCTGGCCGATTCGGAAGCCGCTTCCGGTAACGCCAAGGCCGAAAGTTCGTACAGCAACATCAGGCTGATGAACAACCGCGGCACCACCGACGATTCCGTATTGTACGAAATGGCGCGGAGCGATTTTGCCGAAGGCAGCAGGCAAATGACCGAAAACATGGCGACGGCGACACAGTTGCGGGCGGAGGTTAAAACTTATGAAGGACAGCGGGACGAACTGAACAAGAAAATTGATTCGGTAAACGAAAAAATTGCCTCGATCGAAGAGGATTATCTGAACCGCAAATCCGTCGTTGAAGCGGAATACGACGCCAAATTGGAAAGCGCCGCCGCCGGTGCGAAAGCGCCTACGCTGGCCGCGCTGGTCGACAAACTTGATATCGACGGCTTTGGTTTGAGCAGCGTGATTTCCGATGCCGACAGTTTGGTTTCCGATGCCAAAAACTATGCTGTCAAACTGATCGACAAGGCGCGTCAGGATATGTACAACCTTGGCGACGGACTGTACGAAACCAAAAATAACGGAGTGGTTGTCAAACGCCATAAGGAGCTGATCGACGACCTGAAGAACATGCCCCGCGAGCAGTTTATCCGTTCCGCGGTTTCCGTCGTCGGCGACGGCGCGTCCTCGTCGGTTGCCTCAATGTTGTCCGGCGCGCTGACGTCGGCGATCACGGGACAGATCTGCGGCAAGGTTTCCTGTAAGGCGGCGGACAGTGAATATTTTGTCGGCCTGCCGGCCAAACCGCGCGATTTTGCCGCGCCGAAGGCGCCCGAGTTCGAGCACTATCCTTCGCCGCGCGACATCGTTCATTTTGACGCGACGGACTATAAAAATATCCGGAAGACAAATGACGGAATTGTGGCCAAGTCTTCGATTCTTGAATATGGCGGAGAAATCCCCGGTATCTGGCGGCAGATGCTGGCCGACGACGCCTTTGTCGAAAAAGGGCTGAATTTGACTTCTCTCTTGGAACAGGGCGGAGAAAGCAAATATCTGATGCGCGGCACGCTTTATCCCTGCCGGATCGGCAATTATACGATCGACGTTGCTTCGTCCAAGGTGGATTTGGCGCAAACCAGCGGACAATATCTCGTCAGCCCTGTCGATTCCCCGAAAAGACCGGTCTGCGGTGACATCTCCGTCAGGGGAACGCTTTATTACACGGTTACCGATCTGGAGCTGGACGAAAGCGTCCGCGCCGGCACCCAGAAAACGCCGGCCGTCGTTTCGCCTTCCGAACTGGGAACGCTCTTTGCCTACAGCGGCCGCAAGCTGAAGTTTAACGATGCGGCCTACAACGTCTATGAACGCATGCTGGAACTGGAAGACAAGGCAAACGGCGACAACTTCAAATACGAAGTGCGTGACAACGTATATCAGAAGTCGATGTATGCCAACAATCAGATCGGGAATTTCCTGCATTTTGTGGACAAGGAAAACAGCATTCGTAAAAACATGGATGAGCTGCAGCTGAGCATTGACGACGCCAGGGAAACGATCAGGGAAATGTTGTCCGAGATGGGATTCAAGCTTGCCGACGACTTTAATCTTGCCAACGACGAGGAATACGCTTATATTCGCAATAAGCTGATTGAATACAAGAGCAATCTGGTCGGTCTGGCGGCTTCGGATATTTCAACCGTCAACAACGCCAACCCGGTTGTCAAAGAGCGCTACGACAAGGTGGAAAATACGCGGGCGGCGCTGGTTCAGGACCAGGAGGCGCTGGTCAATCTGACAAATTCGACCGCTGCCGGCAGTTCTCTGAGCGAAGCGATCATCAGCGAAAAGGCTAATCAGGAAGTGATGGAAAAGTCGCAGCAGGAAGCTCTCGACGCCATCCGCAAGGAGATCGACAACTATGAGAAGCCGCTTTGCACCGCGTATTAACGAAAGTAAGAGATGAACAAATTCAGTAAAATTCTTGAAGGCAGCAAAATTCTGGCCATTACCGACAAAAACGGCAGGGAATATCGTTTTGTCGGCGACAGGGAACGGGAAAAGGTCAGTGCCAAGATGACGTATTATCTGTGGCTTTCCCGTTTCTTTATCGTCACTTCCGCCGCTTCGCTGCTTTTGTTTCTGGCCGCGTCTCTTTCTTTGTTCAACCTGGCGCCGCAGGTGACGGTCGAGCCTTTCCTGATCATTGACCAGAGTTCTTCGGACGAGATCGTCCGCTATGAACCGATTGCCCACGATATGGCTTCCAAAAAAATGATGATGGAAACCTTCGTCCGCCAATATGTCATGTATCGCAACACCATCATCAACGACGAGCGCGAAATGATGGTGCGCTGGTATGCCGGCGGCATTCTGAATTATCTTTCCGCGCCGCAGGTATTTGACGAATTTGCCAAATATCGGGAAGGTATCTGGAAAGACATCACCGACAACCAGACCAGCCAGGAAGTGGAAATCATTTCGATCGGCCGCGTGGGCGGCGAAAAAAGCCCGGTCTGGAAGGTGGATTTCAAAACTTACGAAGTTTCCGCCCGCCGCCGCAATACGGAAACCGGCGCGTTGTTTCTCCGGGTTCACTATTGGACCGCTTCGGTCACTTCCTATTTCATTCCCGAACGCGCCTTTATGGGCCGTCGTCTGCTTAATCCTCTCGGTTTTACGGTTACCAGATATTCGCAAAGCGAAGTTGAATTCTTGTAAATTTGTTAACCATTTTGTTCTATAACGTAAGCAGATCAGAGTTTATTTAAAAAATGTTAGACTTTTGCGAAAAAAAAGTTTAATTTCAATATATCTTATCATGAACGAGGATGTTTCGATGTATAAAAATGTAATGTTGGTCCTGATTCTTTTGCTGCTCTCGGCCTGCGGCCTGTTCGGCTCCTATTATGAACCGGAACCGGTCGGCATCGGCCGCGCGTCGGACGAACTGAAGCTTTCTCCCTGCGCCTGCATGCAGGTCGAGCTGCCGAAAATGCTGCCCGACTGGTTTGTTGAAACGATCTGATGGAAAGTTGCCGGCATGGTACAGCAGTTGGGGGTAAACAATCAAAATCAGCGCTTGCTGGCCGGACGCGGCCGGCGGCCGGAATCGCCGGCGTCTTCTCAGGACGCCTTTGTCGCCAACGTCGCCGAAAAACGCTATTTGTGGACGGCGCGCGCGTTTGCCATCATTACCGCGGTCAGTCTTTGCTGCAACATTGTGCTGCTGCTGGCGATCGCGCAGGTAATACCGTTGTACCGGGTAGAACCGTTTTTGCTCACCTTTCAAAACAAGCAGGAGCAGGTTTATAACATTCAGCCGGTCAACCGCGATATGGAGGACGAAAAGGAAATTACCGAAGTGTTCGTCCGCGAATATGTGCTGCTGCGCAGTTCTTTTAACCGCGACATTCCGGAAGTGGAAGCCCGCTGGATGCCGGGCGGCATGATTGAGGAAATGTCCAGCCCCGCGGTTTACAAAGATTTTGTGGAAAATACGGCCAACCGCGCGCTGGAACTGATCCGCACCCGGCAGATGATCCGCGACGTGCGGATTATGACGGTTAACGAGCTGGGGTCGGGGATCTGGCAGGTGGAATATGAAACGCGCGACATGTATCCGGATTCCAAAGCGCCGGAGATCAATTACTGGACGGCCAGCCTGAAAGTCGGCTACCGCAGCAAGAGAGTGAAATTCAAGGGAAGATTGAAAAACCCGGTCGGCTTTACGGTGTACCAATACTCGCTGACTTACAACAAAGTAAAATAAGGTGGATAAAGATAATGTTATCAAAGTCTGTAAAAATAAGTGTATTAAGTTTGTTTGCCGTCGCATTTGCCGCGGAAGCTTTCGCCCAGGCCACGATCAACAGCATGGACCAGAACGCGGACCAGTCGCAGGGACAGTACCAGCCGATGGACATGGGCTATGCCGGCTTCAACTCTCTCGGCATGATGCAGAGCGCCTGGCTTGATCCGTTGCAGAACCTCGGCGAAGGGCAGAGCAAACCGGCTTATTCGAAATATTACTGGTCGCCGGATCTGGTTTTGCCGCTGCGCCTGCGCGAGGGCATGATCACTTTGTTGAACTTCCCTGAATGGGAAATGATCGAGGATATTTACATCGGCGACAACGCGACTTTTGACGGACAGATTTCGGGGCCGAACACCTTGCTGCTTTATCCCCGCAAGGGCGCCAACGTCGGCGTTGACACCAACATTATCGTTTTCGGCCGTTCGGGCAACCGTTATGTGTTTTATGTCCGCAGCGAAGGCGTCAATACCGAGCGCCTGACCAACGCGATCGTTGACATCGACGTGATCGACGGCGCCGGCGGGGCGGGGACGCTCGGTTCCGGCGGTTCGTCTTCCGGCCGCGTCAACGCCAGCAAATATTACGGCAACGGCGGCAAGTCGGTAGATTCCACCTTTACCAAAAGATTTCAGAAAAACGACTGGATCAAAAGCATTCCGCTGGATCCGACCCAGTTCCGTTTTGACGTTGAAGTTTATGTTCCCAACCCGGATGATGTTGTCATTGCGCCGGAACGCGTATGGCGCGACGACATTTTCACTTATATCGATCTGGGCGAAAAAGCGCTCAACATGACCCAGCGCCCGATCGTCACCCTGATTGTCGAGCGGGTTGAGGTTCCGGTCGGATTCCGCACCAAAGGGCCGAACAACCGCCTGATCATCGTCGAGGCGATCGGCGACATGGTTCTGCGCAACGGCAAGCGTATCGTCTGCCTAAAACTTCGCAGGTCCGATGAGGTCGGATTGGATAATATCAGTTACGCCGACGACATTACCGACAAGGAATGGGACGTTCCGGGCGCCCTGCCGGAAGGCAAACGCGGAAAAGCCGGCTCGGCCAGCTATCCGGACGGTTTCGGCAGCAATTATGTGGAAGGACAGGTTGATGTCAATGCCGGTTCGTCCGAGATGATTGTTCCCGAATACAGCGGCGGCAATAACGGCGAAGGGGTTACCATCCGCTACAAGGCCGGCGGCGCCTTCGGTGCCGGCAACGGTCAGGGTGGCGACTTTGATTACTCCAAGATGCGCCGGATCAAAAATACGCAGGAATTTGATGCCGCGGCCAGCAATTTGGCCAGCCAGTATCGTTACGGATCGGGATTTGCCGACGGAGGCTCCAACATTTCGATTGAGCTCGGCACCGATGCCAATGTGGACAACTTGGAAAATTTATGGGACAACCTGTCCTCTAAATATTCCAAAATTTTGAAGAACTATGACCCGTTCTTCTCAGTTGACGCGCCGGCGGACGGACAGGGCAAAGAGCTCTTCCATCTGCGCATCGGACCGGTCAAAACCTTGGACGAAGGTGACAGCGTGTGCAGCAAACTGGGCAGAAACGGCGTCTTTTGCAGCGTAGTCAGGACCCAATGAGCAAAGAAGTTTTAACACACTCTGAAAGCTATATCAAAAAAACCAACCGCATAATTCTTGCGGTTGGTATTACTTCTTTCGTCGTTTTCCTTTTCGGTTTGTATCTTCTGTTTTCAAGCGACGAGCCGATTGACGAATACGAAGAGCCGGTTTTCACCGACAACGATGACGCTTTAAATGTCGTTGACAACACTCCCGTGCAGGAAAGCATAGAGTTCAGCACCGTGGGCGATACGGAGGTTCCGCTGACGACGACCCCGAACCCGGTTCCGCTGGGGCAGGTGGTGCTCGGCACCGATGCCAAAAACGTCCTGACGCTCGGCACCAACGGCAAAACCTCGGTGATGATCGTATCGGTTCAGCTGGCGGAAGCGCCCTTTGACGGCTTTGAGTTCAACGACAACTGCAGCGGCAAGCTTTTGCGCGGCAAGGAAACCTGTGACGTTACCATGAGTTGGACTCCGGTTGTGGCCGGAAACGTTCAAAACAACTTTATCGTTTCCTGGCACGAAAGCAATGTTTCCCAAAACAGCGCCAAGGCGGAAAAAGTACCGGTTTACGGCAATGCCGTCAATAAGGAAGACTGCAATTTCTGCGAAACCGTTCCGGGGGCGTCCGGCAGCGGGACGGCAGCCGCCCCGACGGCAAAGAAAATGCAGCGGGCAATCGTCGGTCCGGGCGGCGCCGTGATCGGTTATGCCGATGAGGACGGCTATATTTATGATGAAAACGGCAATGTCGTCGGCCGGGTAAACGAGAACGGTCTGGCGGTGGACGGGGAAGGCAACATCATCGGCGTTGCCAACAACCGCAAACTGGTTTACGACGACAACAACAACGTAATCGGCTATGTCAATCCCGACGGCACGATGGTTGACGTCGACGGCAACGTTACCGGCCGCATGCTGCCCGACGGAACGGTGGTCGACAATGACGGCAACGTGGTCGGCAAAGCGGTGGACATGGGCTATGTTTATGACGAAAACGGCAACATTATCGGCCGGGTAATGCCCGACGGTACGGTAGTCGACCTGAACGGCAACGTGATCGGCCGCGTCAACGAAAAAGGCGAAGTGGTTGACGCCGACGGCAACGTTATCGGTCATGTTACCAAATCCGGCCAGGTGGCGGTAGACGGCGACGGCAACATCATCGGCGTGGTTATGCCCGACGGCAGCGTGGTCGACGCCAACGGCGAAGTGGTCGGCCGGGTGGACGAAAACGGCAACGTTATCGCAGACAAAAACCTGGATGCCAAGAGTGTCCGCCGCCGGCTGGCTTATGACAAGGACGGCAACGTAATGGGCTATGTCGACGAAAAGGGAAACGTCGTCGACTTTGACGGCAACACCATCGGCCGCAGCCGTCCGGACGGCACTTTGGTCAACCTTCGCGGCGAGGAAATCGGTTCGGCCGGAACGGCCGGCAACCTGTTGGCTTATGACAAAGACGGCAAGGTTATGGGGTATGTTGACGATGACGGAAGCGTCATCGGCGCCGACGGTAAAAAAATCGGCGAACTGCTGCCCGACGGCAGTCTGGTCGACGGACAGGGCAACGTCATCGGCCGGGTTGACAACAGCGGCCGCCGGCTGGCTTACGACAAAGACGGCAACATTATCGGCTATATTGACGAGAACGGAAACGTCGTCGATTTTGCCGGCAACGTCATCGGCAAGGTTCAGCCCGACGGCACCATTGTCGACGAAAACGGCAACGTCATCGGCAAAGCCGGTCCGGCTTATCAGCGTCTGGCTTATGACAAGGACGGCAACATTATCGGTTATATTGACGAAAACGGCAACGTGGTCGATTTTGACGGCAACGTCATCGGCAAAATGCTGGAAGACGGCACCATCGTCGACGAAAACGGTAACGTCATCGGCCGGGCGGGAACGGTTAACCGCAAATTGGCCTACGACAAGGACGGCAACGTCATCGGCTACGTCGACGAAAACGGCAACGTGGTGGACTTCAACGGCAACGTCATCGGCAAAATGCTGCCCGACGGCACCATTGTCGACCTGGACGGCAATCCGATCGGCGAAGTTGCCGGTTTCTCTCAGATCGTGCTTGACAAGTTCGGAAAAATCAGCGGCTATGTCGGCAAAAACGGTGAAGTTTACGACAAGGACGGCAACATTGTCGGTTATGTCGACGAAAACGGCAATGTGGTCAACAGCACGCAGACGATCCTCGGACGCCTGATTCAGGAACAGATGATTCCGGTTACCCCGCAGGGGGAAATTCTCGGCAAGGTCAATTCAAACGGAACGGTTGAAAACGACCGCAAACAAATCGTCGGCCGCATTCTCTCCAACGGACTGGTGAAAAACCCCTCCGGCTCCAAAATCGTCGCCCGGCTGGTTCGCGGCGGGCTGGTTGTCGGTCTGGGCTGCAAAAACATCGGTTATCTGGAAAAAGACGGCGTAATCCGCAAGTCTAACGAAGATACCGGATACAAGGTCAACGCCGACGGCGTGGTGGTGGACGAAAGCGGCGCCTACGTCGGCGAAGTGGTCACCCCCGGTCCGGTGTTTGACAATACCTGCACCATGATCGGTGAGGTGGATACCGACGGCATTGTTCGCGACGGCGGCGGTTCCTATGTCGGCTGCGTTAATCCGGACGGTACCGTTTTGGACGAGAAGGGCGAGATCGTGGGCGGCGTTTCCCGTTCGGGCATAGCGCTTTCTTATGACGGCAATTTCCTGGGAACGGTCAACTCCAACGGACTGGTGTTTTCTCCGCAGGGAGAAGCGGTCGGCTGCGTCGGCACTTACGGCGACGTGTTTGACAAGAAAGGCGGCTACGTCGGCCGGGTGCTTGAAAATACCTACGCTTATGATCTGGAAGGAAATTTCCTTAACATGGTCAACGAAAGCGGACGGGTTTCGATCAAAGGCCAGTCGGCGGGAAAATTATTGGCTCACAATGTCCTGGTTGACGAAAACAACAAAATCATCGGCGTGGCGATGCCGGAAAAAACGGCGGTGCTGAACCCTTCCGGCAAACTGATCGGTCATTTGTTCCCCGACGGATACGTCTATGACGCCAAAGGCGTGTCAATGGGCAAAATGTACAGCGACGGCATGAGCTTTTACAACCATGTGCCGGGCAATCCCGCGGCTTCCGGGCTGATTGCCGATTTTGACGGCAATATCGTCGGCCAGACCGGCTACAACGGCGAAGTCGTCAACCGTTTCGGCGAAAGACTCGGCCGGGTTGATGCCAAAGGCGTCTTCTTTGACGCAAACGGCGAATACAAGGGGGCGGTGCTCAAACGCGGCGCGGCCATCGGCTATGACGGCGCGTTTCTCGGTTACAGCCTGACCGACGGCCGGGTAGTGGATTTTGACGGCAAAACGGTCGGCCGCAGTTCTTCCGACGGCAAAGTGCTGAATTCGGATCTGGAAGTGGTCGGAGAGGTTATCCCCGAAAATATCGTCATTGACATCTGGGGCGCCTACAAGGGGCGGGTCAATTCCCTGGGCGACGTAATCGACCTTAAAAACAACAACGTAACCGCCATTTTGCCGGGCGGTTCGACCGACAAGAACCTAAGTCTGCTCAAACGCGGCGCGGTCATTGACTTCGGCGGTAAGGTGATCGGCGCGGTCATGCCCGACGGCAGCGTGATTGACGTCTTGAACATCAATATCGGACGGGTTTTGTCCGACGGCAGCGTGATCAACAATTCCGGCAAGCTGATCGGCGAAGTGATCGACGGCGACATTGTTATTGACGACGCGGACAAAGTGGTCGGCAGCGTCAACTTTGCCGGCATTGTCACCGGCCGCAGCGGCGAAGTGATCGGCCGCAGCCTGTCTTCCGACCTGGCGGTGGACAATAACGATGCCGTTCTGGGGCGGATTTATAAGATTGGTACCACCATTCTCGGCAATGACGGCCAGTATGCCGGACGCCTGCGTTATGACGGCAGCGTCATCGGCCGCGACGGCAAAATTATCGGCTACCTGAAGAGCAACGGTTCGTTTGTCAATCTGGATAAAAAAGTCGCCGGCTACGCTTTGCAGGAAGTGGCTAAAAATCGGAGGAACTAGCATTGAAACTTAAGTTGGGCAAAATCTTGACGTTATCCGTGAAAACCGCAGCGGCAGTCGGCTGTCTGGCTTTTAGCGTTTCCGTTGCTTCGGCTCAGGAAATCACCGCCATTGACTTCAACGGCGACCTGATCGGCAAAGTGATCCCCGACGGCAAAGTCGTCAGCTTTGAAAACCAGCTGATCGGCAACATTACGGCCGACAGTTTGATCGTCAATTTCGAAGGCAGCCTGATCGGCGGCGTGGTGCCGAAAGGGATTGCCATCGGCAACGACAACCGTCTGCTCGGCAAGGTGAACAATGACGGTACCGTGCGTCTGGCCACCGGCAAAATCGTCGGCAAGGTGCTGCCCAACGGTTTGGTCGTCGACGACCGCTTTTCGGTTTTGGGCGCGGTGCTGTTTCCCGGTTTGGTTTATTCTGACAGCGGCGAAACCGTTGGCCGGCTGACCGGTGACGGTTTGTATTCCAATCTGCAGGGACAGAACATCGGCTTTGTTTCCCCCGACGGTTATGCTTATCGCCGGGTCGGCAACGATTATGTGATCGACGGCCGGCTGATTTCCTCCAAAATGGTGATTGACGCGGGGGGCAAGTTTATCGGCAGCATTGCTCCGGGCGGCAAAGTGACGGATTTTGAGGGCAAGGCGATCGGCCTGATCAAAGCCAACGGTTTTGCCTACGACAATCAGGATAAGATTATCGGCCGCATCGTCAAATCGGGCTATGCTTTCGATAACGGTGGCAAATATATCGGTTTTGTAACTTACAACGGTGAGGTCGTCGCCAAAAACAAGGTGATCGGACGCCTGCTGATTGACGGTACCGTTGCCGACGCCAAAGGCGAAGTTATCGGCTATATGGCGGACATCGCGTCGACGGTGACCGACGCCGCCGGCAAATATGTCGGCCGCATTATGCCGGAAGGGCGGATTGCCAAAGCGCGCAATTTTATCGGCACCATGGGGCCGCGGGGACTGGTTTTCGGCGCCGACGGGGCCGAAATCGGCCGGTTGGCGGTAACCGGCCCGGTGTTTGACTATCGCGGCACCTTAAAAGGCCACGCTTTAAGAAACGGACAAGTAATTCTCCTTGGCGGCACGCCTGTCGGCACCGTTTACGGCAGCCGCGCTTCCGACTACCGGCCGCAGCATCGGCATGACTTTTGAAACCCGCCTGGTCGTCGATTCCTTAAACCGGGCGCTGGGTGTCAACGGTATCGGGTCCGCCTATGTCAACGGAGAAGAAAAGAAATTTCTGTCGCCGTTCGGTTATGTTTATAATGCGGACGGCGGCATCGACGGCAATCTGCTGCCGCTGGGCGGAATCTATAATTTGAGCGGCAGGACGGTCGCCTTTGTGCATCCGAACGGAGAAATGGTCAATAACAACGCGGTAATCGGCGGCCGGCTGACGCAATACGGCTACGGCGTGGATGAAAAAAACCTGATTCTCGGCAAAAACATCGACGTCGGTTATGCCGTTGACGACCGGGGCAACAGTTTGGGCATTCTGGCGGACGGCAACATGCTGCTCGACAAGTCGTTAAAGACCGTCGGCAAAATTTTGCCCGATGACGAAGTCGTTTCCGACCTGAATAACCCGAACGCCATGATGCCGGTTGTCGGCAAAGCACGTGCCCGCAGCCTGGCGCTTGGTTTTCAGGGACGTTTTATCGGTTATGTCGACAGCAGCGGAACGGTTCGCGACACGGGCGCTTCCGTCGTCGGCAAAGCCGGTGCGGGCGATGTTGTTTTTGACAACGGCGGCATTGTTGTCGGCGGCGCCGTTTCTTATATGCCGGTGATTGATGAGCGGTGCGAGTTTGTCGGAGTGACGGCGGCGCAGGGCGAAGTCCGCAACTATCGCGAAGTCAACATGGGACGTCTTTTGCCCAACGGACAGGTGTTTTCCGTCAACAATACGATTATCGGTCATGCGGTAACACCGGGTGCGGTAATTGACTTTAACGGCAATACGGTAGGCACCGTTGCCGCCAACGGCAAGGTGCTGAATTACGCCAACCAGAATCTCGGCTGCATCAATCGCCGCGGTCAGCTTTTGGACGGCAAAGGCGCATTGACGGGCAAACGGGTGGAAGTGGCGCCGGTGATGAATTTCAACAATGTGATTACCGGCCGGTCAACGCTCGACGGTACCGTAATTAATGCGCAAAACAGCGTCATCGGCTATATTCGTCCGGACGATTCGGTCAGCTCCAAAACCGGGCTGCCGACCGGAATTTTGTTCAAATACCGTTTTGCTTTCGGCAATGACAACAAGTTGATCGGTACCGTCAACGACAAGGCGGAAGTGATCAACGGCCGCGGCGAAAAGAGCGGCATGGTCGATTTCGACGGCAATGTCGTCATCGGCGGCGAAAAGGCGGGATATGCCCTTTACGACATGTATATTTACGACAACAATGATCTGGTCAGCGGCTATATTACCGCCGACGGACAGGTGCTGTCGCTGGGCAATCAAAACCTTGGCGCCCTGACCAGAGGTTTTCTGGTCAACAAGGAAGGCAAAGCGGTCGGCCGCGGCAACCGTGATTTCCACATCCGTGACAATTTAAACGCCATTCTCGGTGAACTGAGGCTCGACGGCCGGGTTCTGAATGCGGAAAACGAGCTGGTCGGCACTCTGGGTTCCTCTGGCGACATCATTTCCGCCGCCGGCGAAGTGATTGCCCGCGCCCGGCCGCTGCAGTTTTACGAAGCAGTGAAAAGACAGCCCATTTATGACAAGGACGGCAACATTATCGGTTATGTTTCGCCCCGGTTGCAGGCGGTGGACGCCAAGGGCAGGGTGATCGGCCGCGTCAGCGCCGACGAGCAGCAGCTTGCCGTTGCTGCCGACGGCAGGGTTCTGGGGCATATTGACGCCAACGGTAACGTACTTGACAAGGACGGAAAAGTTATCGGCAAATTGCAGGCCGACGGTTCCGTCGTTGACGGCGAAGGCAATGTAATCGGCATGGCCGGAGAAAAGCGCAAACTGGTTTATGACAAAAACAACAAAGTTATCGGTTATGTCGACGCCAAAGGAAAAGTGCTTGATTTTAACGGCAACGTTCTCGGTGAAGCGGTTGAAGGCGGGGAAATCGTTGACGCCCGCGGCAATGTCATCGGTCAGCTGAACAAAGACGGTTCGGCCATCAGTCTGGACGGTTCGGTAATCGGCAATACCAAATTGAACTGGTATGAGAAGCCGCAGCCCGCTCAGCCGGCGGAGTTGCCGGAAGTCGGCGCGCGAGAGGTTGCCGACGTCGGTCAGTTCAAACGTTCACTGAACATTGCGTTGACGCCGGACGGCGAATATCTGGGCGATATTCTGGAAGACGGCAATGTCGTTGACAAAAAGGGAACGGTTATCGGCAAATTGTTGCCGGACGGCTTGATCGTGGACGGCGAAGGTTCGCTGATCGGTATTGAAGAAGCGGCCAAAAAAGCCGATACCGGCGAAATGTTCGTTCCGGCCGGAACTTTCGGCCAGGGTGGCGCGTACGGCACCGGTACCGGCGGCGGCAACCTCGGTCCCGGCGGCGGTTTTGGTCCGGGCGAGCGTTATGATCCGCAGCGGGCGGCAGCTTTGCAGACGGCGCAAAACGAGCGCCGGCAGGGAATGTACGTCGGCAAAATCAGTTCCAGCATCCGCAAGGAGGCGTTTGACGGCTACCAGAAAGATTGGCAGGAACAGGGCATTGACAAGGTTATTTCTTCCTGGCGGGTGGACATGAGCGAAATGATTTTGGCCGACAAGCCGATTCCGGCTGTTATTGCCCGTTCCATTGATACGCAGAATCCGGTGCCGATTACGGCGTTTGTTGAGCGCAATGTCTATGCCGAAGACGGCAGGAACATCGTCATTCCGGCCGGCAGCCGGCTGATGGGCGAACTCGGCGGCACTGCCGGCGGCGGTGGTACCGAAACCGCGTCGGAATCCGCGCGCATTACCATTGTCTGGCAGCGGTTGATCCGTCCCGACGGCGTATTGTTTACCTTCCAGGGCGAAACCGGCGACGCTCAGGGACGCGGCGGCGCGCTGGGTTATGTTGACCAGCAGCTTGGCAAGAAATACGGCATGCCGCTGATTACCACGCTTTTAACCAGCGCAACCAGCTATATGATGGCGACCGATGAAGAAGAAAGCACCATGGATTCGGAAACGTCCCGTCAACAGGCGGCCAATGACGCGCGTCAGAATTTCATTGACCAGATGAACCAGATTTTTGAAATGATCCTGTCCGACAAGACCAACATCCGTGCGCTGACTTATGTTCCGGCCGGTACCCGTATCATCGTCTATCCGAAAGTCGACCTGTGGCTGAGAACGCTGGAGCGTGATGCCGACGCCTCGACCAACATGAAGAAGAAAGACGTGCTGATCGACGATAAGGAAGCGCAGGACCGTATTGCCACGCAGGCGGCCGAACGTCGGATCAAACAGGCCGGCGGCGGTGGCGGCTCGGCTTCCTCTCAGGTCGTTTACGAATCTGAGAAAGCTGAAGTTCAGCCGGTTCTGCTGGAGGACAGCAGCGCCAAACAGTCCGGCCGCGCGCCGGCTTCGACGGTCGGAGCAACGCCTCCGCCTCCGCCGAGTATGGGCGGCGGTTCGTCTTCTTCGTCGTCTTCGTCTTCATCAAGCAGCGGCGTACCGCAGTTGTTTTAAGGAGGTTACATGAGCTTTGAAGTATTGGAATCTGTTCTGCGACCGCTTTCATACTGGTACAATCAGGACAATATCGAAGAAGTGGCAATCAACCGCGCCGGCCAGGTCTGGCTGCGCCTGCGCGGTAAACGCGCCTACCCCTGGGTGATGTACAAGGATGAAAAGCTGACGAAGGAATATCTGACCGATTTGCTTTATATTGTCGCCAACACCTATGAAATTCCGTTTGATCCGGTTGCCGGCAGTCCGGTGGTTTATGCCAGCATTCCCGGCGAACACCGTTTTTCTGCCATTTGCGGCAAAAACGTGATGTATGACGAAGAAGATCTGACCGGCGGCATTGCGCTTACCATCCGCGTGCACAGCGACGACGTGGCTTTCGGCTTGGGCGACTACGGTTTGAAGCAGGGGGAAAAGCTTCATCAGATCAATCCGCTGAAAACGATCAAGGATCCGGAAGATCCTTATGAACGGCTGTTGCTCAGCATCAAGCGCGGCGATCATATTCTGGTCAGCGGTGCGACTTCTACCGGTAAAACGACTTTTTTGAACAACCTGCTGAAGATTTTGGATATTCATAAACGGATCATCACCATTGAAGATACGCGCGAACTGCTGGTTCCGCATCCTAACCGCACCCATATCGTGATGTCGCGTACCGAACAGACAAACCAGTTCGACTATGCCAAAATCATCGACTTGGTGGTACGTTTTACGCCCGACGCGATCATCGGCGGCGAAATTTCCACCAGTAACGCCGGCGCGCTTTGGGAACTGATGGGATCCGGCCACGACAACTGTCTGGCCACCATTCACGCGGAAAGTTCGACCGCCGCTTACGAGGCTTTTGTTGATCGTATTCTGCATACTTATCCGACCATGGATCGCAAGAAAACGATTGAGGAAATGCATCATAAACTGCGAGTCGTGCAAATCAACCGTGACGGCAACCTGCGCGCGGTAACGGAAGTTACTTAGAGCGGGGATTTCCATGTTTTTTATCAAAGCCGAAACCTTGGGTTTCGGCTTTTTTGTAACGGGAAAACCCTGTGCCGGGTGCATGGTTGAGGAGAACTTACGGCTTTTGTCGTTTCCTTTTCTTCTTTTTCCCGCTCTTTCTGCCTTTCCCGCTTTGCTCTTCCTCTTTTATTTTTCGTTTTTCTTTCCCTTTCTCTTTCCTTTCTTTCTGTCCTTCTTTTTCCTGCTCTTTCCGCCTTTCCTGCTTTGCTTTCCCTCTTTTTTCGTTTCTCTTTCTCTTTCCTTTCTTTCTGCCCTTCTTTTTCCCGCTTTTCCCACCTTTCCCGCTTTGCTCTTTCTCTTTCCTTTCTTTCTGCCCTTCTTTTTTCCGCTCTTTTCCTCTTTCCCACTTTGCTCTCCCTCTTTTTTTCGTTTCTCTTTTCCTTCTTTCTGTCCTTCTTTTTCCCGTCCTTTCCATCTTTTCCGCTTTGCTCTTTGCGTATAAAATTCCTTTGCTATTGTAAGAAATACGGGCCGGCAGCGGTCTTAATGAACACACAATATGGAACCCGAAAATACCATCGTCCCGAAATATCGCAGAAAGGCGTTTTAGGGCAGACGTCGTCTGGAAATAGGAGCTATACTTAGGGAACATGCCGACGAAAAGGAGCAGGAATTGTTGAAACCGAAGTTTGTCCGGACCATATTCATATGTTACTGGAGATACCACCTGAATATTCCGTAAGCTCAATAATGGGATATCTCAAAGGTAAAAGCAGTCTTATGATATACGAAAGATGGGGAAATGCGAAATTTCGATATAGAAACCGAGAGTTTTGGTGTAAAGGGCACTGTGTCGATACCGGTGGAAAGAATACCCAAAAGATAGCCGAGTATATCCGAAATCAACTTAAAGAAAACGCGGAGAAAAGTCAGTTGACTATGGATTTTGATCCGTTTACGGCAAGCTGGTAATAATCGCCTTATCAGTCCCTCTTATATCCTTAAGACATTGTCGGCACCGTGAGGATTATATCCGCATACGAAAAACCGCGCGTTTTATGCGGGAACCTTTTGCCGCGCATGATGCGAATGGATCGGCGCTGGCATAATTATGTTCGACGGCCGGCAAACGATGGTGCAATTTTTCGTTTTTTTCTCATTTTAGCTGCTTTTCGGTCAAAAGACAAAACGGTTTTTCCTGCCGGGTAAGGCATGCGCTTAAAAACTTTTATAGCAGTCTGCTTGTTTTGTGCGCAAAACCGGTTTTTTCTGCGGGCAGGAGGAAAACGTGCCGAAAAGCTTATTTTAAAATTGAAGGTTAGATGTTGCCGTTTTTAAAATAAAAGTTGTTATATTTATCAAGTTCCGTTTTTACTTTAATTTAAAGAAAGCGGTGTATATCCTTGGCCGCAGGGGTGAGAGAAGAAATGCCGGGTACATGTATCCCTGCATGTCGGGATTTTTGCCGTTCTTCAAATAGTTGTTGCTTTTGGCAAAATTATTGTTTAACTTGAAAAACAGGCAGCAATGTTGCTGCTCAGCATCCGAGAGGATGCGGAGTCGTAGAAAGCTCTCGCATAACCGGTATTAGCGGATATCATACCGTGAAACTGTCGGCCGCATTGTCCGTACAGTTTGTATATCCCCTGCCAAGCCAAGGCCGGGGAGCTTTAAGCAATATCCAGAAACCCTCAGGTTTTAAAGGCTTAAGGGATCATAGTTATGCATGATTTTTCTACCTCTCCGACCACCTTCTGGTGGTTTTTGTTTTATTTGCGAACGAAAAACGGAAAGGTGGTCAGATTTTTGGTAAAAAATTTGAGGAACAGACTATGACTAACCCTGTTAAAAACTATCGTGCCCGCACGCCAAACAACCAGCCTAATCCGATAGACGTTTTTATCGGCGGCCGGATACGCTATTTCCGCAAGCTTCGGCATGTAAGCCAGGTCGAACTGGCCGGCTCGGTAGGAACAACCTTTCAGCAGGTACAAAAATACGAAAACGGCAATAATCGCGTGTCCGGCAGCCGTCTGTGGATGATCAGCCAGGTGCTGCAGGTTCCGGTCAGCCTGTTTTTTGAAGGCATAAACGTCAAGACCGGACGTTCTTCGGTCAAAATCATTTCCGGCAAAGAAGAAGCCGTTTATTGTCCGCCGGATAAGTTTATGCCGTTGCAGGTACAAAGAAAGAAACCGTAACCGCCCAAAAAAGGCGTTTGCGGCGTGGCGTTCCGGCAGCTGCTGAAATATGTCTTTGTTTTTCTTTGCAAAACCATCGAAGGCACAGCCCAAAGAAGAGGACAGTTATCGCTGCTTCCGACGGATTGTTCCAGGTGTGTAAAAATCTTCCGTAAAAGGAGAGACGAAAAAAAGCTGCTGGCGCAATAAAAAGGGCCTCACATAAAGCGCGGGGTTCTTCATAAGCGGGTGTAACCCTCACGGTGCCGGCAAACACCTTAAGGGCATGACACCCTGACAGAACGATGGCTGCCCGGCTCCCGTAAACGGGGCAAAGTCCGGTGTGAGCAGACTTTGCCCGGCGTCTTTTTACGAATGCTCTTGACTATCCTTTGAGTGTTCTTAGAGATCAGCGTAGTGTCCTTGGTGCCAAAATTCCCGGTTGCAATCCCGAAACCTTGCATTTCCCCAACACTTATATATCGACAAACTGCTCTTGCCTTTGAAACAGCCTGCAATTGAATTGACGGAATATTCGGGCGGCATCCCCGGTAACATATGAATATGATAAAACACTCTCCGGCCTCCGTAATACCTAAACCTTTCCGCCGGCTGATTTTCCGGGCATTTCTCCGTTTTCAAGCGTTTTTCTCCGTAAAAGAGCGGTCTTCAATATTTCGGTACGAAGAAACAAAGTATTTTCGGGGTCCGCATTATATGTGCAAACGGTACACATATTCATAAAAAATGCCTTTGTCCTTTGTCAGGCATTTTCCGACCGTTTTTGCTACAACGGCAAAAGAGTCTTATATACGCAAAGAGCAAAGCGGGAAAGGTGGAAAGGGCGGAAAAAAAGAACGGAAAGAAGGAAAAGGAAAGCAGAAAAGAGGGAAAAAGGAAGAACAGGGAAAGAAACGAAAAAGAGGAAAAAGGGGGAAAGAGCAAAACGGGAAAGATGAAAAGAGCGAAAAAAAGAAGAACGGAAAAAAGCAGGGAGAGCAAGAAAAGACGGAGGAAGGAAAAGAGGAAACGAAAAAAGCTGTAAGCTCTCTTTAACCACATGCCTGCCGTGGGGCGGTATAAAAAAATCCCTCCCGTCAAGGGGAGGATGAAAGAAAACGACTTATTGCAAAGGCGGAATGTTAAGTTGCGCAATTTCGCCGCCACATGCCTGCCGTGGGGTGCGGTATAAAAAAATCTCTCCCGTCAAGGGGAGGATGAAAGAAAACGGCCGGAATATTAAGCTGTGCAATTTCGCCACCACGCGCCTGCCGCGGGGCGGTATAAAAAAATCCCTCCCGTCAAGGGGAGGATGAAAGAAAACGGCCGGAATATTAAGCTGCGCAATTTCGCCGCCACACGCCTGTCGCGGGGCGGTATAAAAAAATCCCTCCCGTCAAGGGGAGGATGAAAGAAAACGGCCGGAATATTAAGCTGCGCAATTTCGCCGCCACACGCCTGTCGCGGGGCGGTATAAAAAAATCCCTCCCGTCAAGGGGAGGATGAAAGAAAACGGC
>OGQJ01001693.1_pt1 | contig 19011 bp, 18 predicted proteins | sample 1553161 | NCBI WGS metagenome assembly OGQJ01 (sample SAMEA2579923, study PRJEB22360) | human gut metagenome | biome: human gut; feature: human-associated habitat; material: faeces | place: Denmark | collected 2008/2010 | reverse complement strand
GCCGCGCTCGATCTCCGCGATGCGCTTCACCGTCTCTCTCGCGCTTTCGTTGGTGTAGTAGACGCCGGTCTGGTACTGGCTGCCCCGGTCGTTGCCCTGTTGGTTTTGTACCGTGGGGTCGATCACATAGAAGTAGGCCAACAGCAGCGCATCGAGGCTCACCTGCTCGGGGTCGTATTCCACCCGCACGGTCTCCCGAAAGCCGGTCTCGCCCTTGCAAACGGTCTTGTAATCGGCGTCCGCCTCGCAGGTGCCGTTGGCGTAGCCGCTCTCGGCGTCGATGACGCCGGGGATGGACTGCATCAGCTGTTCCATGCCCCAGAAGCAGCCGCCCGCCAGATATATGACATTTTCCGTGGTATCCATATAGGTGATCTCCTCGTCAGACCGGTCAAAAGCCGGGCCGTCCATGTTTGTTTCCTGTCCGCTCTTTTCCTTCGGCACAGTCTGCCGCCCGGCGGCGCAGCCGCTGAGCAGCAGCACTGCGGCGAAAAGCAGTGCCAATACACTTCGATACATCGTGTTTCCTCCTCGTATAATAAGTTTAAAGTTAATAATTCAGATATCAGCAGGCTTTGAGATGCCCGTGATACAATGCTGTAAGGTCGGCAGGGTCAAGCTCTTTTTTCTCCAGTTGAACCGAAAGGTTGCTTCAGCGAAAGTCCGTTCCCCTGGGCCGGAAGTTAGCTGCAAACTCATTGGCTGTTTGCCGGATGTGAGGCCGCCCCTTCAGCAGTGGGAGGACATCGCATTGGCCTCCTTCGGAATGATTCTTATAAGCGAGGTTGCTGATGCTCCGGTCATCATGGGTATCTCAAAGCCTGCTGACCTGAGATCCACCATGCGAGGAGGTGATATTCGTGAACAAGCTTTTCGTTGGCATTGATGTGAGTAGCCAGAACAACGTTTCTTACTTGATGGATTCGGATGGAGTCAAATATAGCAGCTTTTCCGTGCAGAACAATCTTGGCGGTGCTAAACTGTTGACAGAAAAGATCGTGTCGGCAATGGAAACGCTGAAGCTCTCCGATGTGGTCATCGGGATGGAGTCCACATCCATCTACGGAAACCACTTGGTCCACTCTCTGCGGGAGGACGGAACGCTTGGCCGCTACCAGCGAAAGATCCATGTGCTCAACCCAAAGCAGGTCAGCAAATTCAAGGAGGCTTATCCAGACCTGCCAAAGAATGATTGGGTGGATGCTTTTGTAATTGCCGACTGTCTTCGATTCGGAAGGATCAGATCGGAGGTCTACATGGACGATTACCGCCATGAAGCCCTGAAAACCCTTACCAGAGCCCGGTTTTACGCCGTACAGAACCTTGCCCGGGAGAAGCAACGCTTCGCCAACCTATTATTTCTCAAGTGTTCCGGCCTGGCTCAAAGCGCAGATATCAAGAACACCAGCTCTACTGTTCTCTCCCTCATGGAAGAATATGAAACGGTAGATGATCTGGCCAACGCCGATCTGGAGGATTTGACCGTATTTGTGACTGCGGCAGGTCGGGGCCGCTTTGCTGATCCCGAGAATACTGCGAAGACTCTGCAGGCCGCTGCAAGAGGCTCTTACCGGCTTCCCAAAACCATCAACGACTCTGTCAATCAGGCCATGTCGGTTTCCATTGCGACCATGCGCTCCATGAAGGAGCAGATCAAGGTGCTGGAGAAAGCCATTGAGCAGCAGTTTGAAATCATCCCAAACACGCTTACCTCCATTCCGGGCATCGGCAAAGTCTACTCCGCTGGTATCATCGCCGAGATCGGCGACATCAACCGTTTCCAATCTCAGGCTTCCGTTGCCAAGTATGCCGGCCTTGTGTGGACACAGCATCAGTCTGGCAATTTCGAAGCCGAGAACACCCGCATGATTAAATCCGGCAACCGATTCCTTCGCTACTACCTGCTGGAAGCTGCAAACTCTGTGAGAGGATGCGACCCCGAGTTTCAGCGCTACTATGACCTCAAATACCACGAGGTCAATAAGGGCCAGCATAAACGTGCACTCGCTTTAACTGCCAGAAAACTGGTTCGGTTGGTCTTTCGACTGCTGAAAGACAACCGCCTGTATAACCGTTGGTGAGTTGATCTCACTGACATTTCTACCCCTGCTTTTGAAACATTTTGCAGGCAGGGCTTGGATGAGTGTTGCTTTTTTTCTGAGCAGTCCGCCTAAAATTGCCGTTTTCCTCCGATTTTTCCTGCATCACCCTCTTGACTTAATACCATTGGACTTTCAGGGGAATCAGGGCTCACTCCGCCCTGTCGCAGTCCTGTCTCTTGCCGCGACCGGGCCACAGGACGGTATACAGCAGCGACCCAAGGACGCAGCCGAAGCCGGTGGAGAGCCACGGGCTGGACGTAACGGCACAGGTGCCGGTGGTGCAGCCCACATAGCGGTAGTACAGCCACCCTCCGGCACTGCCCACCAGAGGCAGGGCAATGACGCGCAGAATGCTCGTCAGCTTACAGTTCTTTTTCTTCATAATAGCCTCCCTTTGAAGATATTGGATCAGCCCATATCGGCAGCCAGTGCCTTGTCGATCGGGGCTTGCAGCGCCTCGGCCTGCGCCTTGCCGGTGACAGCGCCGACGATGGGATCACCCACGATGCGGCCGCTGCGGTTGACCACATAGGTGGTGGGATAGGCGTAGATGCTCTCCACGAACTTGCCCGCCTCGCTGCCGGAATCGAAGTATACGTTCTGATAGGTGGCACCGCTCTGGGTCAGCACATCCTTGGCGTCAGAGATAGCCGCCTCGTTGCCGTCCAGCGTAAAAGCGTTGATGCCGATCAGCGCACCGCCCTTACCGGAAAGATCCTTGTTCAGCGCGTCCAGATCGCCCAACTCGCCCACACAGGGACCGCAGGTGGTGAACCAGAAATTCACCACGGTGACGGCATTGCCGGAGAACAGATCGCTGCTCTTTACCGTATTCCCGTCCAGATCCTTGCCCTCAAAGGCAGGGAACTTCGGCAGGCTGCTGTCATCCGTCTTGCTGCCCGTGCTGCCGCTATCGGTCTTATTGCCTGTGTTTCCGCTGTCGGTTTTATTGTCCGTACTGCCGCTGTCGGTTTTGTTGTCCTTATTGCCGCCGTCGGGCATCGTGTCCATATCCTTGTCCGTCGGCATATTCATATCGCTGTCCAGAGATTTTTGCATGATCTCGGGATACTTTTCCTCCAGTGCGGCCAGCTTGTTTCCGATGTCGCGGATCTTCTCCGCCTCACTCTGAAGCAGCTTCAGCTCGTCTGATGAAAACTGATCCTTGGCGGCGTCGATGGTTTCCAGCAGGAAGTCGCCGTAGTTTTTGCCGTCCTCCATCATGATCTTACCCTTGTCCGCTGCCATAAAGACCTTTTCCCAAAGTGCTGTGTTCTCCGCCAGAATAGCAGCCTCCTGCGCTGTCAGTTCCTTGTGCATGGCGGCTGCCTCCTCGGCGTTCTTCGGCTCGTTGTCCATGCCGTCCATGTGATCGCCGCCCTTTGCGCCGCAGGCGGCCAGAGAGAGCACCAGCACGACTGCCAACAGCAATGTCATTAGTTTCTTCGTGTTCATGTTCGTTCCTCCTTGCTCTTTGTCGTCGTTCTTCTGCGGCGTTTCTGCCGCAAGGACTGTTTATTTTTACTGTCTCCACGGCCGCAGCGGAAGAGGGCGGCGTCGGTGGGACAGATACGCTGCATTCTATTACCATAATAAAGTGAATGGGTTAAAATCCTTGTTAAGAACGGGGATTTAATGGAAATATATCTTAAATTCGCTGAGAATAAAGCGATTGGAGCAAAAGACAGTGGTAGCAAGAAGAAAGCACCTGCGAAAAATAACCAAACCCCAAAGCCGCACAGCCGTTTGTAAGGTTATCTGCTTTTAATGCAAGACCTGCATCTCCGGGTTCTTCTCTCCGAATTTCTCGCGCAGCGCACTGCAGATATCCTCCCGGGACTTGCCCTGCTTCTCACCGTTTTTAATGAGCTTGTACGCCTGAAACAGCGCCGAGGGGCCGATCTCGCTGCTGAAAAAGCCGATGCCCTGATTCCATGCCAGCAGCTCGAACACGTCGTCCAACGCGGCGCTCTCCACACCGTGGATATATGCCTTTACCAGCTCCCGCGCCGCCTGCCTCATCCGGCCCGCACCGACAGCGTTGGTCAGGGACAGCAGCAGCCGCGTTTCGTAGGGCAGTACGCGCTTCTCGCTCTGCCATGTGGTCTCCCAAAAATCCACGGCGATCTGCCCCAGCTTTTCATCGATCATGGGATAGTTCAAAAGAGCCAGCGGCTTGAAGGGAGCGGAGCTGTCGCCTTCCTTCTTCTCCACACGGCAGAACCAGACATGGAACTCCGCCTCACTCCGCTGCTCGGTGTGGTGCTCGTAGCCCAAGCCCTCCATGACAGCGTACAGTGGATGCGGCTCAAAGGTCTGGATGATGTGTAATCCTTCGCCCACCTCCAACGCCTCGGCTCTTTTCTTCAGCCCTTCAAAGAAGCTGCCCTGTATATGGCGCACATCCACGGTCTGAAACCCCTGCGCCTTATTCTTCCAGTTTTCGTAGCTCATGCGGTTATTCTCCTTTCTTCACTCGATAAAACCAGATGTGATATTCGCTGCCGCTCACCTTCTCCGTGTGATGCTCAAAGCCCATAAGGGCCAGCACCGGGTACAGGGGGACAGGCTCGAAGGTCTGGATGATATGCAGTCCTTCGCCGTTTTTCAGCGCGGCAGCCTTTGCCTTCAATGCGGGGAAGAAGTCCATCTTTTTGCCCCGCACGTCCATCACTTCAAATGTGCCGATTTTGTCCTTCCAGTTTTCATAACTCATAGTCTTTGCCTCTCTTGCAGAAAGCTCACGCCTCTTCGAAGGAATCCTTACCCACGCCGTCCAGCTTAGGACAGCCCACCAGGGTGATGTGTCCCTTGATGAACCGCTCGTGGAAAGCGGCGTAGGCGTAGGCGGTGCAGTCGGCGGCAATCAGGAGCCGTGCGCCGTCAAAATACGGGGCGTTTATCCTGATCGATTTCAATGATCCGTCGTTTCATGTTCGATCCTCCTGTTGCTTTTGTGCGTTCATTGTACTATACTAAGAGCAACAAGTCAGTTGAATTTTCAACGAAAGAGAACTTTTTATGAAAGAATTTTTTCCGGTACTTCATACGGCGGCGCTTTTCTCCGGCATTTCCGACGATGAGCTTGCCGTCATGCTCTCCTACCTTGGGGCGAGGATCGACACCTTCCCCAAAGGCTCACGCCTGCTCCGCGCCGGGGAGCCGGTGGAGGAGGTGGGTCTCGTGCTGGCGGGCAGCACCCTCATCGTGCAGGAGGATATCTGGGGAAACCGCAACATCCTCTCCAAGACCGGGCCGGGGCAGACCTTCGCGGAGGTATTCGCCTGCGCGCCGGGAGCGGTGCTGAACATGAGCGTAGAGGCGGAGAGCGCGGTGACGGTGATGTTTCTGCACATAAGGCGCGTTTTGAGCGTGTGCCCCTCCGCCTGCTCCCACCACAGCCGGATCATCCGCAACCTGCTGGACGAACTGGCAGAGAAGAACCTGCGGCTCAACGAAAAGCTCACCCACATGGCCCAGCGCACGACGCGTGCAAAGCTGATGTCCTATTTTTCCGCCGAGGCCCAGCGGCGCAGCGTCTATGAGTTCGACATTCCGTTTTCAAGGCAGCAGCTTGCGGATTACCTCGGTGTGGAGCGCAGCGGGCTGTCTGTAGAGCTTGGAAAAATGCGGGATGAGGGCCTGCTCGACTTTCACAAAAGCCATTTCCTTCTCAAAACGCCGGAGACTGACCGTCCCTTTCCTTCTGCGCGTTAAGGAGCCCTCTTTGGGCGTATTGGCAAGTGCGGATAACCCCGTCAGCCACGGAGCGTCGGGGTTTTGCAGATGGAAGAAGCAACTATACTACGCAAAAAAACACAGCCGCAGAGTACATCTGTGGCTGTGTTTTGTGTTCAGTTGCTTACTGTTGCGTGGACTGGATATGGAGAGACAACATATCTCCCGATCTTACATGGGTTTCTTATCTGCCATCACTCTGGCAGTTTGCCTTGCAGATATGTCGGCATCCCCACTGCGGTCGTATCCGGCCTGACCTTAAACATGGCTTTTTCAATCTACCTCCCTTATCGGTTTTCCGCGATATATTTCTCCGCCATGTGAACTGCCACCGCGCCGTCCGCCACGGCGGTGACCACCTGACGGAGGGGCTTCGTCCGCACGTCGCCCACGGCGTAAACGCCGGGAATACTGGTTTCCGTGGTCTCTCCGGCCACGATATAGCCGCCGCCGTCCAGCTCCAGTTGACCCACCGCCAGCGCCGTGGCGGGCTGTCGGCCCACGCTGACAAATACGCCGTCGCAGTCCACCACGCTTTCCTCACCGGTGACGGTGTCCCGCAGGCGGACGCCGGTCAGCCTGTCCCCGGAAAGCAGCGCGGAAACGACGCTGTTCCAACGGAATTCCACGTTTTCGGCCTGTGCCAGCGGCTCGTGATAGATCTTGGTGGCCCGCAGGGTGTCTCTGCGGTGGACGAGGATCACTTTTTTCGCCACGCGGCTGAGAAGGAGGGCATCTGCCGCGGCGGAATTGCCGCCGCCCACCACGACCACCGTTTTGCCCTTGTAAAACATCCCGTCGCAGGCGGCGCAGTAGGCCACGCCTCGGCCCACCAGTTCCGACTCTCTGGCCACGCCCAGTGTTCTGGGGTTCGCACCGGTGGCCAGCACCACGGTTTTCCCCAGAAAAATCCCCTCGCTGGTCTCCACGAGCTTGGGAACCGCCGTCAGATCCATGCGGAGGACTTCTGCGTATTCGCTGCGTGCCCCGAAGCGCTCCGCCTGCTTTTGCATCTTCTCCGCCAGAGAGAAGCCGTCGATCCCGTTCTCAAAGCCGGGGTAGTTGTCGATCTGCTCGGTCAGGGCCATCTGCCCACCGGCGGACAGTTTTTCCAGCACGATGGTGTCCAGCCCCGCCCGTGCCGCGTACAGGGCGGCGGTGTAGCCGCCCGGTCCGCCGCCCACCACGAGCATATCATAAACATGATTGTTGTTCATATCTGAACCCTCCGTTATTTCGCCAAGGCTTCCTGAATGAAACGGTCGATTTCTGCCTTTGAGCCGGGCGCGATGATGGAATCCACGGCCTTTCCGTTCCGGTACAGCACCAGAGTTGGGATGTCCTCGATCCCCTCGGCCCCCGCCAGCCGCGGCTCCTCGTCAATGTTGATCTTGCCGACGGCGAGGCTGTCCGCGTATTCCTCTCCGATCTTCTCATACGCGGGGCCGATCCTCCGGCAGTAGCTGCACCAGGGCGCCCAGAAATCCACCAAAACGGGCTTTTTCTCCCGGATCGCCTGCTCAAACTGCTCCTGATTCATGTTCATAGCTGCCATATCTGTCAGCTCCTTTCCTTTGTTTGGATATTCTCAAGACTCCGGTCTCGCCCTACACCACATCGTGACCTCAACCTGAGATGACGGTAGCCATATAAAAAATACCTCCTATTTTCCTTACTCAGACTCTGACTGATAGGTTCTTCTTTTCTAATGAAACATACGCTCAACCGCGGATCGACGGTCGCGCATTTTACCGTTGCCTTGCTTCCCCCAGAGTCGTTATATGTGGCACACCGCAGCGGAGCGAAGTCCTTCCGGCAGGCCGTCGGGCGCAGCAGGTGAAAGTTCCCAGCGTACCTGCCCCGCCCACTGGGAGGCGACGGCGGAGAAGTGGAGCATGACAATACCGAGATCCAATGCGGCATCCAAATTATCGGTGTAGGCATCCTCCTGCTGCACCAAATAGATGCTGTGATCCTGCACAAGGAAGCCATAGGGCTGACGGTTGAGATAGCTGGGGGAGAGCGAAGCGGCGTAGAAGGACTGCCAGAGCATATCGTCGTAGAAGTCCATCATCTCGTCAAGCCCAGACTTGTTGCTCCAGCTCCCCATGTGAACCAAATCATGCACGCCCTTTTTGGGCGCGTAGTACTGCTGCTCGGCCCGCACATCGATCTGAGACATACTTAGGATATTCAGCCGCAGCTTTTTTGCGGTCTTTTCCCCGTAGCCAAAGGCAACGATTGCCGCCACCTCTAACGGGGTGGCGAGAGACAGTGCCTTTTTGATTTTGTCGCTGTCGGTGAAGGTCATCCAGCAGGTGTCAATGTCCAACTCAGTCAGCTTGAGGACGAGATCTTCCATCATGTAGCCGGCGTTGATGGCCGCATAGGAATGCGGGGCAGACATAAGGAGCAGGTAGTGCGGTGCTCCGATGAGAAATTGATTATAGCCCGCTGAGCTCTCCAGCGCCGGCTGTGCATCCTTGTCCAAGACGATCAACTCCGTTGCAATCTCCGGGACAAGACGGGGGCAGGTCTTTTCATAGTAGGATCGGAGCTGGCCGATAGCCTCGCTCGGAACTTCCTTTTCGCGGAATGCGTGAACGGATCTGCGATTTTGAATCATAGCGCTGTAATTCATAGTAGTATCTCCTATTCTGATGTCTTTGGTTTTCTTATAAATCGTCTATCAGTGCGGTGCTCTTGGCGTAGGCGGTACTGCGTGCCTCAAAGAAATCGGTCTTGACCATGTTGGCGTCGGCGTACTGGCTGACCCATTCCATGCTCTCCGGTTCGCTCTCAAAGCCTGGATACAATGCGGGATAGCCAAGGCTCGTCCAGCGGAGGTTGCCGAGATAGCGGATGTAATCGCTGATCATCTGCCGGTTCAGCCCCGGGATGTCGTCGCCGATTACATAATGCCCCCATGCGATCTCCTGCTCCACGCCCTCACGCATCATCTCGCGCAGCGCTTGTACGCTCTCGGCGGTGAACAACTCCGGCTGCTCCTTTTGCAGCTCCGTGATGATATTGCGGAACAGCCACAAGTGCGTGTTCTCATCGCGGTTTATGTAGCGAATCTCCTGCGCCGAGCCGGGCATCTTCCCGTTTCGGGAGAGATTGTAGAAGAACATAAAGCCGCTGTAAAAATAGATGCCCTCCAAAATATAGTTTGCCATCATCACGCGCAGCAGCGTGGGAGCGTCCTTCCGCTCCTGAAACTCGTTGTAGCAGTCCCCAATGAAGGTGTTGCGGCGCAGCAGATGCTCGTCCGTTTTCCATTGGTAGAGGATGTCATTGCGCTCCACGGGGGAACAGATGGTGTCGAGCATATAGCTGTAGCTCTGTGAGTGGACACACTCCTGAAACGCCTGAATGGACAGGCAGAGATTGACCTCGTTGGCGGTAATGTAGGCGCCGATATTAGGCAGGTTCGCTGTCTGAATGGAATCCAAAAAGACAAGAAAACTCAGAATTTTATCGTAGGCGCTGCGCTCGGCTGACAGCAGGCGGGGATAGTCCTTCACATCCTGCGAGAGATTGATCTCCTCAGGGATCCAAAAGTTGTTCATGGCCTGCCGGTACCAGTCGCTGACCCAAGCGTACTTCATATTGTTGAAGTCGTTGAGGTTGGTGGTATTGCCGCCGATCATGCGCCGCAGGCGCACATCAGGGTCGCCCTCCGGGTTAAAGAGGGGCTTTTTCTTCAGTTCCGTCATGCTATCCTCCTTATGACGAGCAGCTTTCGCAGGTCTCGACCTCAAGGGCCTTGCTGCGGACATAGTAAATGGTCTTGACGCCGGCCCTCCACGCCTCCAAATACAGTCTGAGCACCTGACGCATGGAATAGTCGTTGGTGATATAGAGATTCATGCTCTGCGCCTGGTCAATATGTCTCTGGCGAAGGCCCGCGGCGCGTACCGACCAGCTTTGGTCGATCAGATGCGCTGCCTTATAGTACCACCATGTGTCCATAGAAAGCTCCGGAGCAACGCGGGGCAGCATGCTGCCCTTTTTTTCCTCTAAAAAGAATTTCTTCATAATTGGATCTATGCCCGCCGACGTGCCGGAGAGGATAGATGTGCTGGAGGTCGGTGCGACCGCCAGCAGATAGGCGTTGCGCATTCCCTGCACCGCCACCGTTTTCGCAAGCGCCCGCCACTTTTCGGAGGTATAACCCCGCTTTTCAAAATACGCGCCCGTCTGCCAGTCGCTGCCCTCAAAGAGCGCGTAACGACCCTTTTCCCGTGCCAGTGCTGTGTCCGCCTTGACGGCGGCGTAGTTGATGAGCTCGAACACTGCGTCGGTGAAGGCAAGGTGCTCATCGCTCTCCCAGTGGATGCCGCGCTTTGCCAGCATGTGGTGGTAGCCGCTGACGCCCAGGCCGATGCTGCGGTACTTCTGATTGGTAAGCCGCGCGTATTCCAACGGGTAGAAGTTGAGGTCGATCACATTATCCAGTGCGCGGATGGCCGTTTCCACCGTGCGTTCCATATAGGCCTCGTCCTCCACCGGCAGATTACCGAGAGACAGACTCGCCAGATTGCAGACCACAAACTCACCTGGGCGTGTGGCCGTCACCACTATTGTGTCGCCGTTCTCCGTGTGCACCTCAGTGCTGATGTGCTCGATGGGTGCCATGTTCTGCGCGATCTCCGTACAGAGATTGGAGCAATAGATCATTCCCGTGTGGCCGTTTGGGTTCATATGATTTACACTGTCTCGATTGAAAGCGAAGGGCGTGCCGGTCTCCACTGCCGAGCGAAGCACCAGCCGCACGATGTCCTTGACGGTGACGCTGCGCTTTTCGATGCGCGGGTCATTGACGCAGTCCAGATACCGCTTCTCCCATTCTGTACCCCAGTAATCCTCCAGTGCGTAGCCCTTGACCGTGAGGATCTCATGCGGACACATGAGATGCCACGGCGCGTCTATGTTCTCCTCCGCCAGTCGCCAGAAGAGATCCGGATAGCACACGGCGGGAAACACATCATGTGCCTTCATGCGGTCGTCGCCGTTGTTGGTGCGCAGTTGAAGGAATTCCGGCAGATCCCGGTGCCATGCGTCTAAGTAAACCGCCACAGCGCCCTGCCGCATCCCCAACTGATCCACCGCCACGGCGGTGTCGTTGACCAGCCGGATCCAGCGGATAACACCGCCCGCCGCCCCTTGAAAGCCGCGGATGGTGCTGCCTGCAGCGCGCACCTTACCGAAGTACATCCCCATTCCACCGCCGAATTTAGAGACCTTTGCGAAGTTGTCCAGCGAGCGGTAGATGCCGTCCAGACTGTCCGGCACAGTGTCCACAAAGCAGCTTGAAAGCTGATGGTAGGGCTTTCGTGCGTTGGACATGGTAGGTGTCGCCATCGTGACCTCCATACGGCTGAGCATATCGTAAAAGCGTTTTACCCACCCCATGCGGTCAGAGCCTTCGTTCATAGCAAGATGCAGCGCGATACCCAAAAACATCTCCTGCGGTGTTTCCAGCGGCACGCGGCTGCGTGACTGGATCACATAGCGTTTGAGCAGCAGGTCAAGGCCGGAGTAGGTGAACAGCTCGTCCCGTTCCGGGCAGAGAAAGTCCTCCGCCATGGCAATCTCCTCGTGGGTATAGTGGGCAAGGATATAGTCACCGTAGAGTCCCTTATCCGTCAGATAGCGAAGCTTGCCATAGAGGTCGCCGACGCCGCGCCCCTCCCATTCCTGTGCGTTGCGACAGCGAAAGGAGTGGTTCAGAAGCCGCGCCGCGATGAACTCCCACTTGGGTGCCTCTGCCGTAGTCAGCTCTACCGCCGCCTTGGTCAGTGCCTCAGCCCGCTCATCCTCCGTCATGCCCAGGCGACAGAAACTCTCAAACTTCATTTGAAGCGCCGCGAGGGAGTAGACTTCCTCGGTAAAATCCATCTGGATGCGGCGCAGCACCTCGTCAAGCGAGTCATCCCCCACCGTCCGCGCGATGGTATGCCGGACACGGCGCAGCGCAGACCGCTTTTCGCGGTAGAGGATGTACGCCTTGGCCACCTCATAGTGTCCGCGCTCCATGAGCGTTCGCTCCACCTCGTCCTGCACACGTTCTACGGTGAGCGGCACTGTGACGGAGAGATTGTTGAGAACGGTGGCGAGGATCTCATCCATCTCTCTGCTCCCGATCTCCTTGCCCTGTCCGTCAAACGCCTTTTTCATGGCGTTGAAAATTTTCTCCTGTTGAAAGGGAACAGACTCCCCGTTTCGTTTTCTGATCTCCATTTCGATCCTCTCATCTTCTCCGGTCACTTCTCATGTCCTTTTGGGCAAAGAGCGGGCAAGCGCAGTATCACGCTTGCCCGCTCTGTTTTTGAAAGCCGGTTTTTCTGCAGCCGACGCGGCGGGGCTGTTTGTTGTCTGTTGTCTTGGTTTTGGCTTTCCTGCCAGTTACTTCATAGATTCCAGAATGGCGTCCGCCAGTGCTTCCAGCTCAGTGCGCTTGTCCGTGCCCATGGACGAGGCGAGGCTGAGCCGCTCGTTGAGCACCGTCATGTTCTTAAGCTCATTGTTGACGAATTTCTGCATGAGGTCACCGGACTTCACCGCCCATGAGCCGTTTTCAATGATGGCAAAGGTGCGGTTTTGCAGATTCAGTGCCTTCATATCCATGAGGAAGTCATGCATGGCAGGGTAGATGCCGAGGTTGTAGGTCACAGAGGCCAGGACAATGTGACTGTACTTAAACGCCTCGGAGATCAGCTGGGAGACATGAGTGGAGGACACATCGTACATCGCCACCTTGCTCATGCCCTTATCGCAGAGCGACGTCGCCAGCGCCTGCGCCGCGTTCTCCGTGTTGCCGTACATAGAGGCGTAGACGATGAGCACGCCCTGGGTCTCAGGGGCATAGCGGCTCCATGTGTCGTACTTTTCGATGAACCAGCCCAGATCCTTGCGCCACACGGGGCCGTGGAGCGGGCAGATGTACTTGATCTGATCCAAAACGCCGCCGGCCTTTTTCAGCAGGAGCTGGATGTGGGGGCCGTACTTGCCCACGATGTTGGTAAGGTAGCGACGGGCGTCGTCCAGCCAGTCCCGCTCGAAGTCCACCTCGTCGGCGAACAGCTTGCCGTCCAGCGCGCCGAAGGTGCCGAAGGCGTCGGCGGAAAAGAGGACGCCGTCGGTGACGTCGAGGGTCACCATGGCCTCCGGCCAGTGAACCATAGGCGCGCCCACAAAGGTGACGGTGTGCTTGCCGAAGGAGAAGGTGTCGCCCTCCTTCACCTCGATGCACTCATGTCCGTCCACATGGAAGCCGAACTGCCGCATGAGCATGAATGCCTTCTCGTTGGAGATCAGTTTCACCTTGGGATGGCGCAGCAGGATCTCCTCGATGCAGGCGGCGTGATCCGGCTCCAGATGGTTGACCAGCAGGTAGTCCAGCTCGCGGCCATCCAGCACATACGCCAGATTTTCCAAAAGCTGGCGGCAGGCAGACCAGTCCACCGTGTCAAAGAGCACCGTCTTTTCATCCAGCAGGCAGTAGGCGTTGTAGCTTACGCCCCGGGGAATGGGAAAGCAGTTTTCAAACAGGGCCAGGCGATGGTCGTTGGCGCCCACCCAGTAGAGGTCGTTCGTTACTTTACGCACGCAATACATCTTATCTTGCCTCCTTCACGGCCTCAAGCCTTTACAAATTGATCCTTCGTCTCCGCGCACTCGGGACACACCCACTCGGCGGGAAGCTGCTCAAAGAGCGTACCGGGCGCGATCTCGCCGTCCTCGTCGCCCAACTCCGGCACATACTCGTAGCCGCAGCCGCTGCAGACGTAGCGGTCGCCGATGGGGGCGGGCTTCGGCGGCGTGGGCCGCTTCATCTTTACCATGGGCGGCGCGGGCAGCTTTTCGCCGCTATCCAGCGCGGCAGTGAGCAGGGGCAGGATCTCCTCCACATCGCCCACGATGCCGTAGTCGCAGTTCTTGAAGATAGGCGCGTTACCGTTCTTATTGATGGCCACGATGGTGGAGGCGTCCTTGATGCCCTTAAGGTGCTGGGATGCGCCGGAGATGCCGCAGGCGATGTACAGATTGCCGGTGAACTTCTGACCGGACATACCCACATAGCGGTTCAGCGGCAGATATTTGAGAGTCTCCGCCACAGGGCGGGAAGAACCGATGGCCGCGCCGGCGGCCTTGGCCAGCGACTCTACCAGTTTCATGTTCTTTTTCTCCCCGATGCCCTTGCCCGCGGAGACCACCCGCTCCGCCTGCGGGATGGGCGTATCCATAGGGATGCCCACGGAGAAGTCGTGACCATCCTTCTTCAGCGCCGCCACAAGGTCGGCCACCTGCTGGGCAGCATCCCCCTCCCGGAAGATGGTCTTTTTGCGAATGCCGGTGATGGGCGCGGGTTTCTTGGCCGCCGAACGGCTCTCGCCGCCGGAGCTCTTGCCCAGCCTGCCCAACAGATGAGAGGCGATGACCACCCGCTGGATCTCGTTAGTGCCCTCGTAGAGGGTGGTGATCTTGGCGTCGCGGTAGGCCCGTTCCACCTCCATGCCCTTGAGGTAGCCGCTGCCGCCGTGGATCTGCAAGGCATCGTTGGTGACCTCCAGCGCGATGTCCGAGGCGTACATCTTCGCCATGGCGGACTCCATGCCGTAAGGCGCGTGCTGCTCCTTCAGCTCCGCCGCGGAGTAGATGAGGAACCGGGCGCAGCGCAGCTTGGTTGCCATATCCGCCAGCTTGAAGGCGATGCTCTGCTGGGCCGCGATGGGCTTGCCGAACTGGACGCGCTCCTTGGAATAGCTCAACGCGTGCTCAAACGCGCCCTGGGCGATGCCCAGCGCCTGCGCGGCGATGCCGATGCGTCCGCCGTCCAGCGTGGACATGGCAATCTTGAAGCCCTCGCCCTCCTTGCCCAATAGGTTTTCCTTGGGAACCTTCACGTTGTTGAAGATCAGCTCCGCCGTGGAGGAGGAGCGAATACCCATCTTGTCATAGTGGTCGCCGAACTCAAAGCCCTTCCAGCCCTTCTCCACGATGAAAGCGGAGATGCCCCGGGTGCCGATGTCCGGCGTGGTGACGGCGAAAACCACATAGGTGTCCGCCTTAGGGGCGTTGGTAATGAAGATCTTGCCGCCGTTGAGGAGGTAGTAGTCCCCCTTATCCAGCGCCGTGGTCTCCGTGCCGCCGGCGTCGGATCCGGCGTTGGTCTCCGTAAGGCCGAAGGCGCCGATCTTCTCGCCCTTGGCCAGCGGAACCAGATATTTCTTCTTCTGCTCCTCGGTGCCATAGGCGAAAATGGGCCATGAGCCGAGGGAGACGTGGGCGGAGAGGATTACGCCCGTGCCGCCGTCCACACGGGCCAGCTCCTCCACCGCGATGGCGTAGCTCAGAGCATCAAGACCGGCACCGCCGTACTCCTTGGGGTAGGGAATGCCCATCCAGCCCAGCTTACCCAGCTTCTTGACAGCCTCCTCGGGAAACTCATTGTTCTGATCCATTAAAAATGCGAGGGGCTTGATCTCCTCCTCCGCAAAACTCCGGATCTTCGCGCGCAGCTCTTCGTGCGCCGCCGTGGTTTGAAACAGCATACGGGTACCTCCTTTTAAAATTTTACAGCTTGCTTGTATCTTGGGGATCGGATCCGCCGGTCAGCAGCCTGCGCAGGCTCACGGCACGGAACGCCTCGTCCTGCTTTTGCTGCAAGGCCGCCAGCTGACAGTGGATGGTGCACCGCCCATGCTTGTCCTGCCAGCGGCATTCATATCCCGGCTCCATGCAGGCGCACAGGATGCCCCGCTCCCCCACGACCCCCATGAGATCGTAGAGGGAGGTCGCGTCCAGATCGCAGGACAGCTCGCAGCCGCCGAGAGCGCCGCGGCTCACCCGCACCAAATTGCCGGCGGAGAGCTTGCGCAGAATCTGGTAGGCAAACTGATTGGGGATCAATTCCGTTTCCGACATCTCGGCCACCGAATGCTTCTCCCCGTCCAGCAGCACCCGCAAAATGCGCAGCGCGTAGTCCGTCTCTTTGGTGATGATCATGCTCCACATCCTCTTTTCGCTTGCTTGTTAATACCATCATATCAATCTTGATAAATTTTGTCAAGATTATTTCAAAAAAAATATCGCTTTCATACAGACCGCCCCAGCCCGGGTCAGCTTCGCTTTCCATTCAGCGAAAAGCCATGTTCCTTACAATTATAGAAGCCGAAAAAGCTGTGCCGTGGCAGTCCGCCGAAAGCAGAAAAGACTATGCCTGAAAACCAGAAAGCGGAGAAATTGGTTGGGGCTCGCAGGGGTCGCCCATCCAAGGCGGATGAGGCGATCCCTGGCAAGTCCAAGGCAAGCACCAAAGTGCGTGCTTTTCATTTTATATCCGACGCATTATGTTAAGATGTGCAGTAGATGTTCCATTTTACCATCCCACTCTCTGCTGGAATCGGCGCACTCTTTCAGTTCAGTTTCGATTTCAGCATTTATCGGCAGATTTTTCTTATAGCGGATGGTATGCTCAAGGCTTGCCCAGAAGTCCATCGCGATTGTACGGAGTTGTATCTCCACTGGCACATGGATCTCTTTTTCCGCAAAGAATACCGGCAGCCGGATCGTCAGGTGCAGACTGCGATAGCCATTTGGCTTAGGGTGTGAAATATAATCTTTCTCCGTGATGATTTCAATGTCAGACTGATCTTTTAAGCACTTTGCCAAAAAGAACACATCCTCCTCGAAAGAGCAGATCACACGCACACCGGCAATATCCATGATATTTGCCTGCATGGTCGGAAAATCCAGAGAAAGTCCGCGCTTCTGCATCTTATTCATAATGCTGGACGGCGACTTCAAGCGGCTTTTCATACTTTCTATCGGATTGCGGTCATGCTGCAATGAAAACTCTTCGTTCAGAATTTCCAACCGGCTTTCAAGTGCTTTCAGTGCGCAGCGGTATTGCAGCATGACTTCCTGATACCTGCGATTTTCACTTAAAAGGCGCTGGCATTGCAGATCATCCAAGCCTTTATCTGCCGCAACCGTCAAACCGAATAGATTTTCACTCATAGCTTCTCCATTCCGCAGGGATAGGCGCTCCGCGCTGTCTGCTGCTCTTTTGTTACGACCCGATAAAAGCTGTATCCGCCGGAGAGATGGGCACAGGTAAAACCATACTGCGTCAAAAGCCGGCAGGCCAGATAACTGCGAAGCCCTGTCTGGCAATTCACATAGACAGGCTTACCCCGGTCTAACTCGTCCAAATGCTCCCGCAGATCGTCCAGTGGAATATTGCGGAATCCATTCAAGTGCCCACGCCGATATTCGCCTTCCGTGCGGACGTCCAGCAGCGTCGCACTGCCATCGCAAGGCAAGTCCTCAACCTCATTCCAATGGAACTGCCGTACCTTCCCGCTCTCCAAATCCTCGATCATAAAACCGGCCATATTGACCGGGTCTTTGGCAGAGGAATAGGGCGGCGCATAGGAAAGGTCAAGCTCCGTCAGTTCCAAAGCTGTCATTTTTGCGCGAATGGCCGTTGCCAGTACATCAATGCGCTTGTCCACGCCCTCGCCGCCAACGATCTGCGCACCCAGCAGCCGCAGGCTTTCTTTTTCATACAGCACCTTCATTGCCATAGACTGTGCGCCGGGATAATAGGTAGCGTGGGATGCCGGGAAAAGTACGACTTTGTCGTAAGCGATTCCTGCTGCCTGCGCTGCCTTTTCATTGATCCCCGTGGAGGCCGCTGTCAAGCCAAACAGTTTCAGAACAGACGAGCCCTGAGAGCCGTGAAAGCGGCTGTTTCCGCCGCAGATATTGTCAGCGGCAATGCGTCCCTGCTTGTTGGCAGGCCCCGCCAGCGAGATCAACGCTTTCTGCCCGGTCACGAAATGGGTGACCTCTACGGCATCGCCCACAGCATAGATGTCCGGCACGGAGGTTTCCATCCGCTCGTTGACAGCGATGCTGCCCCGGATGCCCAGCTCAAGTCCGGCCTCTTTTGCCAGATGGGTGTCCGGCGTGACGCCGATGGCCAGCAGCACCATGTCGGAGCGCAGCGGCTCACTTTCCTCCAGCAGCGTCAGCACGGAATCTCCGTCCTGCCGGAATCCGGTGACGGTTTCACCCAACCGCAGAGCCACGCCGTGTCTGCGCATTTCCGCATGGACAAAGCTCGCCATATCCGTATCCAGCGGCGCTAATAGCTGCTTTGGACGTTGGACGATGGTGACGGAAACGCCCATCTCCACAAGGTTCTCCGCCATTTCCAGACCGATAAAGCCGCCGCCAGCCAAAACAGCGGTTTTCGGCTTCTGATCCTCTACAAAGCGCCGAATGCGGAGGGTATCCTCCACGGTGCGCAGCGTGAAAACACGCTCACTGTTGACGCCGGAAAGCGCAGGAACCGTCGGCTTTGCGCCGGGGGCAAGAAGCAGTTTGTCATAGGTTTCCGTATAGATCTTCCCGCTGTCCAGTGTGCGGACAGTGACGGTTTTCTCTGTGGGATTGATCGCAGTTACTTCCTGCCGTACCCGCACATCAATGCGAAAGCGGTCCCAGAAGCTCTCCGGAGTTTGCAGTGTCAGTTCTTCTTGCTCCTTGATCACACCGCCCACATAATACGGCAGACCGCAGTTGGCATAGGACACATAGCCGCTGCGCTCGATCATGATGATCTGCGCGTGTTCATCCAGACGGCGGATGCGGGCGGCGGCAGAAGCACCGCCCGCCACACCGCCTACGATCACAACTTTCATCTTGCGCCCTCCACCATTGCGGCAATCTCCGACTTAGGCCGATAGCCGACCGATTTGGCAACGGCCTTTCCATCCTTGAATACGACCAGCATCGGGATGCTGGATACCTGAAAACGCATCGCCAGCTCCATCTGCTCGTCCACATTGACCTTGCCCACCTTGAGCGTACCGCTTTTTTCTTCGGCAAGCTCATGCAGTATAGGAGAGAGCATTTTGCACGGTCCGCACCAGTCGGCGTAGAAGTCCAGCAGGACGGGCTTGTCGGAACGCAGTACCTCGTTTTCAAAATTCGCAGCAGTAATTTTCAGTTCAGCCATGAGTAAGGCTCCTTTCTGTTATCTTTGTTTATTCTTTGTTTTTCAGCTTGCAAATACCCTGCGTCATGGTTCCCATCGGACAAAACGCACACCATGTGCGGGGCTTGTAGAGCACCATAACGATCAGACCCAGCA
>OGQJ01001689.1_pt1 | contig 19024 bp, 17 predicted proteins | sample 1553161 | NCBI WGS metagenome assembly OGQJ01 (sample SAMEA2579923, study PRJEB22360) | human gut metagenome | biome: human gut; feature: human-associated habitat; material: faeces | place: Denmark | collected 2008/2010 | reverse complement strand
GGTAAAACTCCACTGGTTTTTCTGTTTAAGGTTGGGTTTTGTCCCAGCCTCTTTTTTATTCCATATGCTTATTACAATCTGCGCATAACAACTCCTTGCGTAGTATCATCCCACAAAAGCTCCAGCTGCAAATCCGTGAAATATCTTCTCTGCATGCCGAAGGTAGCTTCCGGAGGCATATATTCATATTGGCTGAGCAGAATAAAACGTCCGCTGCCATCCGTATTAATCTTGGTCACAATTTGCCGCCATTGGTCAATGGCATAGCCGTTTTTAGCCAAATCTTCCAAGGCTACATATGTCACCCATTGTCCGTTTTCCTTACCGATAAGCCAATAACCGCAGTTCTGCTCATGAGCACCGATAGTGGCATTTATTTCAAAAAATATATTTTCGGGATTGGCGGTAAAAACATCCCGCACCCTATAGCCAACCATTCCATTCTCCGCAGGAACGAAGGTCTTATAAACATCTTTGGTATTTTTGTTCATCAGCTGCAGAGTGCCGTCATCAGCAAGGAAGAATTGCACGCCTTCCTCCTCATCACTGATTTCCAGTTCTCTGCTGTTCATATAGAGAAATGTTCCGTCATCAGCAGTCAGAAATTCCGCTGCCCGAACCTTGGGAGCATCTGCAAACAAGCACAGAATGCAAAGTAAAAATAAAGCTAAGCAGGAAAACAATTTCTTACCTATACGCATATTCATCAACCTCCTAAATTAGTTTCTGTCATTATAATTATAGCAACAAGAAACTCGTTTTCCCCCACCCCAAAGCATGATTTCAGGTAGGACGGAAGAAGTTTTCTTGTGCTGACAAGCAAATTTCCCAAAGCTCAAATTAAAAAGCTACAGCTTGCTCCCGTACTCAGGAGCATAGCTGCAGCTTTTGCTTTTATTCTACTATTATAACAGAACTGCTCTCTTGTGCTTTACACCAGTTCCTCTTTGGACTCATGAATCTTCTTCAAAAGCTCCTTACCGGCAATACCCGGTCTAGTCATTTCCGCAGGAGCAAGGATAACATCCAAGTCCTCTTTGCTCAGCACCTTGCGTTCAATAAGCAGGTCCTTAATGTTTCTGTTGGTTGCCAACGCCTCCTTCGCCAGAACGGAGCAGGTTTCGTAACCGATATGCGGCAGCAACGCCGTAACAATGCCCACGCTCTTATCCAGCCATTCCGCGCATTGGGCACGGTTAGCCTTAATTCCGTCTACGCAGCGGGTGCGCAGAGTATTAACGGCATTGGTCAGGAAACGTAAGGAATTGAAAATATTGTAAGCCATAACAGGCTCCATAACATTAAGCTGGAACTGGCCGTTTTCTACGCCAAAGGCCACAGCCAAATCGTTGGCAATTACCTGATAGCAGGTCTGATCCACTACCTCGGGGATAACGGGGTTAACCTTACCCGGCATGATAGAGGAACCGGGCTGACGCGGCGGCAACGTAATTTCGCAGAAGCCTGCCCTCGGACCGGAGGCCATCAGACGCAGGTCATTGGAAATTTTAATCAGCGAAAGTGCCGATGTTTTCAAACTGGAGGATAAATCGGTGAAGATATCGGTGTTACTGGTAGCATCAACAAGATTGTCCGCGGTAGTGAAGCTCTCGCCGGTAACAAGCGTAAGCTGTTCGCAAACCTCTTTGATATATTCGGGATCGGCATTCAGGCCGGTGCCGACTGCTGTTGCGCCCATATTCATGGTGTGTAGCAGCTCACAGCTGCGGCGAATGTAGTTACTGCGTCTGCGCATGGAAGAAGCAAAAGCTTTAAACTCCAGTCCTAAGGTAATAGGCACAGCATCCTGCAGATGGGTACGGCCGATTTTCAGCACATCCTTGAATTCCTCGCCCTTCTTATCAAAGGAATCCGCCAGGTTTTCCAAGGCAATAATAAGCTGTTCAGCGCGCATCAGAGCGCAGACACGGATGGATGTAGGAATAACATCGTTAGTGGACTGCGACATATTGGCATGGTTATTAGGACTGATATAATTATAATCGCCGCGCGGACGGCCGAGAATTTCCAAAGCACGGTTGCAGATTACTTCGTTCGTATTCATATTGAAGGATGTTCCGGCACCGCCCTGAATCGGATCGGTCGGGAACTGGTCGTTCAGCTTGCCGCTGATGATATCATCGCAGGCCTGCACCATAGCATTGCCGATTTTTTTCATCCAAAAGACCGATTTTCATATTGGCCAAGGCCGCAGCCTTTTTGACCATACCCAAGGCTTTGATAAAAAGCGGATCGGCAGTATAGCCTGTAATCTGGAAGTTTTCCATGGCACGCATGGTCTGTACACCATAATATGCATTATCAGGAATTTCTAATTCACCTAAAAAGTCGTGTTCTTTACGCATAATACATTTGCCTCCTTCTTCAAAAGCGTGCAAAAGCTGCTTTTAATCGAAATCTGTATTATGTATACATAATACATTCAAGCTACAATTCTGTCAAGCATATTATTGCGAATTTTGAGAAATTTACTTACAAAAAAGAACTGCCTTAAGACGCTAAGCTTAAGGCAGCTCAAAATAATCTGCTTTAGATAAAATCTACCAGTCCGTTCTCCAGATGATACATAGCACCGATAACGCGCAGGCCTTCCTGATGCTCAACCTTTTGAATCTCCAAGCTTGCTTCGATTTCCGCTTCACAGCTTTTGACATTCAGGCAGGCAGCCTTATACGGGTCGCACTCGTCGCCAATCGCTGCTTTGATTTTATCCGTAATAAATTTGATATAACCCTCCGGATCATGATTGATTGCAGTATGCACCGCACCGCAATGCGTATGCCCCATAACAACAATCAACGGCGCCCCCAGATGACTGGCAGCGTATTCAATACTGCCCAGCTGATGCTCATCAATCACATTACCGGCAATACGGATAACAAACAGCTCGCCGATACCTGTCATAAAAATATTCTCCGGAATCACGCGGGAATCAGAGCAGGTAATAATAATCGCGTAAGGCTTCTGACCGTTAACCAAGGTATCTGTTCTCTTTGCCTGCGAAATGTCCTCGCTGTTGACCATGGCATCAATATATCTGGCATTGCCTGCTTTTAATTTTTCTAAGGCTTTTGCCGGTGTTGTTGTTACATGCTTAATCATAAAATCGCCCCTCTTAGAACATGCTTTGCAAAAAAAATCACTCGGTAATCGCTATCTTGATAACTCCGTCTAATCTGTTTTCGAAAATGCGGTAAGCTTCCTCGATATCCGCCAGCTTGAAGCGATGCGTAATCAGCGGCGTAGTATCAATTTTGCCTTCTTCAATCAGGTGCAGAATCTCCGCACAGTCGCAGCCATCCACGCCACCGGTTTTGAAAATAAGATTTTTGCCGTACATATCGGGCAAAGGCAGGCTCTGCGCTTCATCGTAGAGCGCCACAACCGTTACGATAGCGTTCGGACGCGCGCATTTCCACGCGAGCTGGAAGGTGTCGCGACCGCCGGCAACCTCCAGAACAACGTCCGCACCGCCATGGTCGGAATGCTCCTTAACAAAGGCTTAGCATTCCTCAGGCTCGCAAAGCAGTACATCGGGATAATGCTTTCTGACAAACTCCGCTCTGGCTGCATCTTTTTCGCAGATGATGATGCGCTTCGGCTGCTTCAGCATAACACACAGCAGGGTGCAGATACCCGTCGGTCCCGCACCGATAATCAGCACCGTATCCTCCTCGGTGATTTCCGAAATGCGTGTTGCCCAAAAGCCGGTAGCAAGAATATCACCTACAAAAAGTGCCTGCTCATCGGTAACGCTGTCGGTAATTTTGTTCAACCCCTGGTCAGCATAGGGCACGCGCACAAATTCCGCCTGTCCGCCGTCAATGCGGCAGCCAAGCGCCCAGCCGCCATGAGGATCGGTGCAGTTGTTGACAAAGCCCTTCTTGCAGAAGAAGCATTCGCCGCAGAACGTTTCTACGTTTACCGTCACGCGGTCACCGGGCTTCACGGTTTTTACGTCGGCGCCGACCGCTTCCACCACGCCAACCATTTCATGGCCCACGGTAATTTCCGGCACAGCACGCGGTACCGAGCCATGCTTAATATGCAAATCACTGGTGCAGATGCTTCCCAAGGTTACGCGCACGAGAGCATCACGCGCAGAAACAAGCTGCGGCTTGGCCTTTTCCTGCAGAGCAAACTTTCCGTGTTCAATATAAGTCAATCCCTTCATAAATTTGCAGGCCTTCTTTCTCTATTTTTGCTTCAATAAAGCTCATATCGCTTCCCTCATTATATCATAATATTGACGCTGTGAATAATGACATAAGCAACATGTCACGCAGTACTACCTTCGCTGTTAAATTCAATAAGCTTTCTAAATAAAGAAATCACAACTTTTTCGCTGATAAAAATGCCGGAATGTGTTAAAATATTAGTTAGATTTTTTAGGAGGCTTTATCCATAATGCATCAATATCTCTTTTTTATCGGCGATTTTCCCATACGCATGTATGGTCTGATGCTCTGTACAGCAATTTTTCTGGCCACCGGCACTGCCTACTTTTTGGCTAAGCAGGACGGACGCTGGCACGAGCACATTTTAGACATCGGTATCTACGGCGGCTTCGCAGGCCTCATCGGCGGCAGGCTGTGGGATGTTTTCTTCTTCGACTGGGATTACTACAGTCATCATCTTCTGGAAATCCCCTTCGTCTGGCAGGGAGGCATGGCCGTGCAGGGCGGTATGCTAGCAGGCATTGCTGCCGGCATTGTTTACTGCAAGCTGCATAACATCGACTGGGTAGCCTTGGCGGATATCGTTTCGCCTTCTCTGCTTATCGGCCAGTCCATCGGACGCATGGCCAACCTGCTCAACGGTGACGCCTTCGGCACACCTACCGGCGGCAGCTTCGGTATTCTGTACCCGGAAGGTACTCTGGCCTACAAAACCTACGGCCCTGTCCCCCTGTGGCCGGCGGAGGTCTGGGAAGGTCAGCTGGATATCGTAATCTTTGCCCTGCTGCTTTTATTCCGCACCACCAAGCATGCACGCGGTCAAGCTTTATGTATGTACGCCATGCTTTATTCCGTAGTCCGCTTCTTTTTGGAAATGCTGCGCGGTGACTATGCCGAACCCTGGATGTTCGGACTGAAGTCCGCTCAGGCAACCAGCTTAGGCTTCTTCCTCGTTGCCTTAGGCTTCTTCATTTACTGCGGTTGGCTAGAAAAACATCAGCCTGTTGCCAAAGAAAAAGCTGTCGGCAAAAAATCTAAAAAATAATTGCAAAAAAGTGTTGACAAGAAGCGTACTTTTCGCTATAATATCATTGTTGCTTGAAACAACAGCAACGCTGATGTGACTCTGTAGCTCAGTTGGATAGAGCGTTTGACTACGAATCAAAAGGTCGCAGGTTCGAATCCTGCCAGGGCCACCAATTGAAACTAAACTCTGTAACTTTGGTTACAGAGTTTTTTTGTTTTTGCGTACAAAATATATTCTTCCGCTAACCGGTACTCACCCGCTTGTTAGCTCTACCATTCAGTCTTATAATAAAGATATATAATCAAAACCGTGAGGTAGACCTATGAACGTAAAATATTCTACAATAGCCTGCATCATCCTGGCGTCCGGCGTAGGCCGCCGCTTCGGTGTCAACAAGCTGCTGACAGCCATCGACGGAGCGCCCATGCTGCAGCACATCCTTGATATCAGCCAAGGACTTTTCGCCAAGCGTATCGTTGTTACACGCCATAAGGAGGTTGCGGATATCTGCGCGCAGCAGCAAATCCCCTGCCTGCTCCACGACAAGCCCTATCTGAGCGATACCGTGTGCCTGGGCACAGCTTATATAGAACAGCACCTGCCTCAGGCCGAAGGCCTGCTTTTCGCCGTTGCCGACCAACCGCTTTTACAACAGGCTTCGCTCATCCGCCTCACCGAAAGCTTTTTAGCGCAACCGCAAAAAATCCATCGCCTGTATTACGAAGAAACTCCCGGTAACCCCATCATCTTCCCTGCAAAATTTGCCGACGAGCTGCAGCAGCTGCCGCAGGACAAAGGTGGTTCCGTACTGACAAAAAAATATCCTGAACTGGTAGTAAAAGTACCGGTTCAGGATATCAACGAGCTGCTGGATATCGATACCCAGCAGGATAAAATTACGCTTGAGCGTCTTCGCCCCTATTCAGAATAACATTCAGCAGAATTGCTACAAAGGCTGCCGGAACGATACCGGATTCACCGAACATCATGCGCATAGCCTCCGGGCAGTGTGCCAGAATGCCGGGTGTAGCGCCCATGCCATAGCCAACGCCTAAAGCAACGGAAATAATCGTCAGGCTGCGCGGGTTAAGCTTCTCTTTAGTAACCAGCTGAATACCGCTGACAACAATCGAGGAGAACATCATTACGGCAGCGCCGCCCAGAACGGATTGCGGCATAATGGAAACCAAAGCGCCCAGCTTAGGAATCAGGCCGCAGAGAATCAAAAATACCGCACCGGTTGCCAAAGCAAAACGGTTAACAATCTTCGTCATCGCAACCAGACCGACATTCTGAGAGAAGGAAGTATTGGGCAGTACGCCGAAGACAGCAGCAATAGCAGAGCCGATGCCGTCACAAATAACGCCGCCGGACAATTCCTTGTCCGTAGCTTCACGGTTCAGACCGCTTTCAACAACGGCGGAAATATCACCGACAGTTTCAACCGCAGTAACAACAAACATAATCAATACAGGCATAATAGCACGCATATCAAATACGATATCAACAGGCATAAGCTGAGGCACAGCGAACCAGGAGGCGTTCGCTACCTTGTCCCAATGCAGTACCCAGGATTTGGTGTATTCCACTCCGTCAGGCGTAACTGCAGTTGTAGGCAGTACAAAGCCCATGAAAATAGCAGCAATGTAACCGGCGATAATACCAAGCAGAATGGAAGAAGAACTCAAAAAGCCCTTGGTGCCATGCTTGAAGAAAAGAATAACGCAAAGCACAAACAAGCCAAGCAGCAGGTTTTCAATAGAACCGAAATCCCTCGTCTTGAAGCCGCCGCCAAAGGAATTGATACCTACGGAAATCAGCGACAGACCGATGGACAGTACAACAGTACCGCAGACAACAGGCGGAAAGAAACGGCGGATACGCTTGAGCACCAGACCAAGCACTGCTTCAAAAACACCGCCGATAATCGAAGCACCCATAATAGCGCCATAGGCGACAACACCGCTTCCCAAGGTTGCAACGATACCGGCAAATACGCCGATAAAGCCGGAGCTTGTACCCATGATAATGGGCACCTTGCCACCGCAGGGACCAACGGAATATAATTGCAACAGAGTTACCAGACCTGCAACAATCATCGCATTCTGAATCAAAACAACCTGCAGCTGTTCAAAACCGGCACCGCCGACAATGCCGCAGGCACCACCAATAATCAGAACCGGTGTAAGATTGCCGACAAACATAGCCAAAACATGCTGCAGACCTAAAGGAATAGCCGAGCTCAAAGACAGCTTGCCTTCAAACTTATAAGCTTCCTCAGACAGTTTAACAAACTTAGACATATAAGCACCCCTTCATTTTTCATGCATATATTTTATCGCATATCAGGCAATATTGTAAAGAAAATTACAGAGAAAATCCGTATAAATTTTATCAGATAGCCTTTTTCGTTCGCAATTCAAAAGAGAAATATAAAAATGAGCACCGACGACGTACTTTTGCTACGTCGAGATGCTCATTTTTATATAGATAAAGTATGTGGTACATTCCCCTTTACTCATCAGCAGAACGCAGAGAAGGTACCAGAACGCTTTACTATTTAAACAGAACACGAAGAAAATATTTGATACCTTTACCATTAAACAGAACGCGAAGAAGGTATCAGAGACGAAGAAGGAGGCCCGACGGCGTACTCCCGTTACGTCAAAGGCCTCCTGATGAAAGTATATGATGCATTATACTTTATAATCAACAGAACGCGGAGAAATTACCGGAGACGAAGAGAGAGGGCCGACGACGTACTACTGCTACGTCGAGGCCCTCTCGATAAAGTATACGGTGCTTTATACGCGTTCTGCCCTAGTTTGGATTAATTGTGCTGCAATACTCACCGCAATCTCCGCCGGCGTCTCACTGCCTATGTCGATGCCGATGGGCGTAATAACACGCGCGAGCTGCTGCTCGCTGTAACCGTCCGCCAACAAAGCGGCTCTGGCCATGGCTGCTTTATTTTTACTGCCCATAATGCCGATATAACCCACAGGCGTAGTCAACAGATAGCGCTCCACATTGGCGTCATGCACGTGACCGCGCGTCATAACTACCGCATAATCCTTTGCCGTCAGGCTGCAAACCTCCTGCAGCTTAGTAAAATCAACCTGCTGTACATGCTCCGCCTGCGGAAAGGCCGCCGCATCCGCAAACTCCGCCCTGTCATCCAGCACGATGCATTTAAACCCGAGATGACTCAAAAGCGGCACCAGCTCACGCGCAACATGACCTGCGCCAAAAACATAAACCGAACCGTCATAATCATAGTGCTCCGCATAATAAGTGCAGCCATCTATATTGATTACACCTCTGCGACCTGCAAGCTGCAGGTCTTTTTTTATTTGCGGCAGTGCATTGCCTTCACCCAAAGGCAGTAAAAACCACCAGGGAGCACGCTGCTTCATTGCACTAAGAGCTTCCTCTGGCAAGTCCCCCGTTTCTTCCCCCACAGGCAGGTAGCAGAACTGCACCTGGCAACTGCCGCCGCAGGCCATGCCTGCTGCCGGAGAAAGGTCAAATGTTTTGACAAAGCTGCCGCCACCGCAGCGCAGACGCTGCTGTGCCAGCTGCTGCGCCGCATATTCCATACCGCCGCCGCCGATGGTTCCGTAAAGCAAACCCTTTTCTCCGACCAGCATATAGGCGCCGCTGGTGCGCGGAGTAGAGCCTTCACTCTCAATCAATGCAACAAGATAGCAAGGCTGCGAATCCAAAGCCTGCGCCTGTATTTTTTTCATTAAATCCTTCATTTTTGTTTCTCCTGTGCATAACGGCAGACTAATTCCAGAACGCTGCCGGCAATGCAGCGTGCCTTATCCGAAATCGTAAAGCAGTTGGCCAGTTCTTCTTTACGTGGGTCGATATCGGCAATTTTAAAGCCCTTGGTAACAGCAAAGCCATCGCGAATCATGCCGCGAATCAGACCGGACAGTGTTGCCTTTACCGCCACCTGATTACTGCCGTCGGTAATAGTTGCAATAGTTTCGCCCTTTTCCACAATGCTGCCAATGTCATGAACAACGTACAGAACACCTGCGCAGGGTGCGTGCAGCACACGCTCCTTGCTATAGCCTGCGATATTACCGGGCACGCCGCTGTTAGGTGCAGCACTGGCGTTGCGGATAATGCGTCCCAGGTTATGACCGCGCTTCGTTTCTACAATTACGTCGGCATCTGCGCCCACGCTGAAGCCGGGGCCTAAAGCAATAACAAGCGGTGCCATTGTACTGCTTGTACCAAGATTACGCTTGGCAATAATCGCATCAATCACAATATCAGGCGCAAAAGCATGCACACTGTCCGCTGCTTCATCAACCAACACCGGTACTTCATCATGCTCCCAGACAGCATCTGCCTCCGCAAGAGAGTTTATCAGCCTTGCAGTCAGGCCTTCTACCTGAGCGCTGCCCTGATACACCGCTTCGCACAGCGCTACCTGTCGACGAATCGCCGCAGGCTTAGCACATTCCAGCACTAAAACTTTGAAGCCTGCTCCCCACAAGCGATGGATAACGCCTGTTGCCAAGTCACCGCCACCGCGTACAATAATCTTCAGCATTTGTTATTCTCCCCTTTCACGAAGCCATATTCTATGCTCGTCCATTCCTGCACCCACTAACAGCCGAAGCATTTCCTCCTGTTGCGCTGCTTTTAGCAGGTCGCATTTATTCAAGACAATATAATAAGCGCGTACGACGACACTTTTGCGTGTCCCCTGCTCCGAAAGCAGCAGCGAAGCAAGCATTTGCGCATCAATGATTTTTTCTGCGCTGCAGCATAAAAGCTCTGCCGCCAGCTGTGGACGCTGGCAAGCCTGCTGCAGCGAATTGCCTAAAGCATCCATACCGGCAACAGCAAGCACTATGTCACTGTCAGGCAAAAGTACAGGCTCATTCTCCGCAGGCACCTTGCAGGGATGATGTCTGGAGCCATCAGCCTCACACAAAATTACGTCTGCCTGCAGGTGCAGCGCTTCATATAAATCTTGCGGCGGCGCTGTCAGCTTACCTGTTGACAGTTCCGGTGTACCGATAACGGCATAACGCCCCTGCTGCCACAAATTATGTACCGCTGTTGCGTCGGCAGCAAAGCTGCCATCCGCAGGCTGCAGGATATGCGTACTCGTCAACACCAGCACCTTGCATCCGCAGGCTGCCCATGCCGCTGCCAGCTCGTACATAACCGTCGTTTTACCGCCACCGCCGACAAGGCAGATATTATGTTTCTTTCCGTCAGTAAAAAAATCAAAAGGACAGTGCGCCATCAGCTTCACCTCGCAAAAATGTACTTATATTATATCACACTCACTAAAAAAGGCTGTCGCTTGCCTGCGACAGCCTTTAATAACATTAGTCTTTATTTGCCTTGAGCAACAGCAGCGATAACTTCTTCAGTCAGATCCTTGCCACCGAATACAACAGCACTTGCATCAACTACGTTAGCAATGCCATGAGCCTTTGCTACCTGGCCGATAGTTTTGCGGATTTTTTCGCGGATAGGATTCAGCAGGGAAGCTTCCTTCTTATCTACCTGAGCGGATAATTTTTCGCCCAGTTCACGTCTGCCCTTGTCATCAAGGTTCGGAGCCTTTTGGTTGAATTCATTTTCAGCCTTTTGGCGCTCCAGATTGATAGCGCTCATAGTAGTCTGAATATCAGGATAGCTGCGGAAAACACGTTCAACATTTACATAACCCAAATCTTCCGCAAAAGCACTGGTTGCGCAAGCTAAAGCCATAACCAAAGCCATAATCAAAGTCAATAAGCTCTTTTTCATTAAAACAGTAACCTCTCTTCTTAAGATTTTGATACTAATATTATCTTACACTATTTCCTATAGAAAAGCAAGCTGTTTATAATTGGCCGCTCTGCCACGTACGTTTGCGCAACGGCGGTGCAGGATAAGCCTTGCGGCTTGTTTTGAGCCCCTGCCGCACAAGGCATTCCGCCAGCGCCACAGGTGCCACCGCCGGGTCAACAACAGGAACGCCCAGACGCTCACTGAGCGGGTGCGCCAAACCTAAAAAGGATAAGCAACCCAAAATCAGTACCTGCACTCTGCCTACCGCCAGCAAATTTTTGCCGGCTTCCGTAAGCAGGTCCAGAACCCGCTCACGCTCTGCCCACAAATCGACACCACGGGCCTCAATACCACCAATTGCAGCAATACGCGCAGAATCAACACCGCATTGAGCAACAAAAAGCTGCTTTTCCGCATAGCGTGTCGTATCTGCCAGCAAAAGCCCGGCCTGCCTGCCTACCAGCGGTGCCAGAAGACAGCTAGCCTGACCGCCGCCCACTACAGGTATGCTCACCACCTCACGGCAGGCATCCACCGCGGGGTCACTGAAGCAGTACAGCACGACTGCGTCATAGCCTTCGCTTTCCGCACGCACAGCCATTTTGATAATCTCGGGCGCAGCAAGCGCAGCATCCAGAGCAGAATCAATTTCGATATGATTTTCAACAAGGCACTCCATGTGCAGCTCCACATCCGGACCTACATGCACACTGAGCAGATGACAGCGTGCTGCCATCTGCTCAGGAGTAACCCCAAAGTCAGGATTAATTATAAATATTTTCATTAGTGTATCCTTATACCAAAACAGAAGCAAGGAACTTCTTCGCACGTTCCGTTTTCGGATGATTGAATACTTCATCCGGCGTACCGCTTTCAATCAGGTACCCGCCGTCCATGAAATAAACTGTATCCGATACGTCCTTGGCAAAACCCATTTCATGGGTAACAAGAACCATGGTTATACCGGTATTGGCAAGCTGCTTGATAACATCCAGTACCTCCTTGACCATTTCCGGATCAAGTGCGGAGGTAGGCTCATCCAAAAGCAGTACCTTCGGCTCCATCGCCAAAGCACGCGCAATCGCTACACGCTGCTTCTGGCCGCCGCTCAGACGGCTGGGATATTCATTGGCTTTATCGGAAAGATTGACCTTAGCCAACAGCTTCATAGCCTTTTCCTTGGCCTCCTGCTTGGACAGACCGTTTACTACACGGGGAGCGTAGGTCATATTTTCCAGAACAGTCATATTAGCAAAAAGATTAAAATGCTGGAACACCATGCAGGCATTCTTGCGGATATCTTCAATTTTAATTTTGGAATTTACGATGTCCTTACCTTCGAATAAAATCGCTCCGCCGGTAGGCTGCTCCAACAGATTGATACAACGCAGCAGCGTAGATTTTCCTGAACCGGAAGAACCGATAATGGTCACAACCTCACCTTTTTTTATTGTCATGGAAACATCCTTAAGGACCTCTAAATTGCCAAAGCTTTTAGACAGGTGTTGAATCTCAATCACTGACGCGCACCTTCTTTTCTAACAAACCGCCCAAAAAGTTCAGGGCCATAACCAAAACATAATAAACAGCAGCAGCTACGATAAAGGCTTCAAACGCACGGAAGGTTTTTGCCTGAATCAGATCCGCCCAACGCAGCGTATCGGCAACACCGATAACGGAAACAAGGCTGGAATCCTTCAGCAGCATAATGCTTTCGTTTACCAAGGAAGGCAAAGCATTCTTAATAGCCTGCGGCAGAATAATATCCAGCAGGAAACGATGCTTAGGCACGCCCAAGGACATTGCTCCCTCCCACTGACCTTTGTCGACAGCAAGAATACCGCCGCGCAGTGCTTCGGAAATATATGCGGCACTGTTCAGGCCAAAGGAAAGCACGCCTGCCTCCAAAGCGGAAATAGTATAGCTCGTCAGCTGCGGTGTTGCAAAGTAAATCAGCATCAGCTGTACTAAAAGCGGCGTTCCGCGGAATACAGATATATAAACCTTCGCCAGGAAGGAAAGTACTCTGTTCTTGGACAATGTTATCAGCGCGAGGATAAAGCCTCCGAAAAAGCCCATAATTGTAGAAAAGAAAGTAAATTTAAGCGTAATCCAGACAGCGGTTGCCAAAAGCGGTATATAAGGTTCCAGAACGGAAAAATCTAACATCTGCTCAATTCACCTCTTACAGCTTTGCAATATCCAGCTTTTCAATTGCAGCTTCGTATTCTTTAGTGCCTTCTTCACCCAGATGAGCTACGAGAATTTTGTGCAGCTCGCCATTGGTGCGCATTTCTTTCAGGATTTCGTTGATTTTTTCAACATCCTTGGAATCCTTCGGCAAAGCGATAGCAAAGGTATCGTCTTTCACTACAGCTCCTTGCAGAACGTGCAGCTCAAGATCAGGATTTTGTTTTACGAAAACAGCAGCTTGGGAAGAATCGAACAGACCTGCAGCCAGACGGCCGTTTTTAATATCCTGAACAACCAGCGGAGTGGTATCCATTTCAACAACTTCGATACCGCCGACAGCCTTCAGCTCTTTAGCATAGGTAGTACCCATAGAAGCACCGGCTTTTTTACCCTTCAGTTTATCCATAGCGTCATAGCCTGCACCCTTTTTGCAGAGAATAGCCTTCATCGGGAAATAATAAGGCTTGGAGAAGGATACAACCTTTTCACGCTCGGAAGTCGGAGAAATTGCAGAAATAATAACATCAGCACGGCCGCTTTGCAAAGTCGGCACCAAAGAAGCAAATTTCATATCGGTGAATTCGATTTTCTTGTTCATCTTCTTGGCGATGTAGTGAGCAATATCAATATCGACACCCTGATAATCCTTGGTACCTTCCTTTACGGATTCAAACGGCGGGAAGGTGGAGTTGATAGCAACAACCCATTTGTCACCCTTGCCTGCATCAGCTGCAGCATCTTTTTTCTCGCCACCGCAGCCTACCAGCATCATAGCCAGCATTGCTGTTGCCAGGAAAGCAAAAATACTTTTCATTTTAAATTTTTTCATTAGAAAAACCCCTCTCAATTTTTAATATCTGTTTACTCCGTACATTTAATGAGTAAACTTGCTCATATAATGAATTATTATACCATAGAATTAACGACACTGCCAACAGAATTTTTTAATTCAGTAACGAACCTCAATGTCATAACCCTTCTGCTTTAAAACATGTTTAGCACAGGATTCGTCAGTAGTAATCCAGGCTCCATTTTCTTTTGCATAATGAATAAATGAACGCAATGCGCGAACATATCCCGGACGTCCGACAAACTGCGGATGCATAACGAAATTAATGATGCGTCCTTCATCTGCCAGACCGTCAAACTCATCCTGCCAAATCTGCACCATTTCGCGCCCGCTGCGCAGGTAATGATGCTCCGGATGCTGCAGAGTGTACATGTCATAGGAGGTATCATCAACAATACCGTCCTTCGGCAGCTCCACGATAGGTATTTTCTTGCCGTCTATCTTCAGCAGGAAAGGACCGTCATTATTGCGCCAGTTAGAAGAATAAATACAGCCGCGATCCAGCCACAGCTGCTTATGAAAATCATGCAAGATACCATCAGGCATACGCACACCTACGGGACGTTTGCCAGTAAGGCTGCGGAAGATAGCATCAACCTTATCCATCAGTGCATTTTCTTCTTCATAAGTATCCTTTACTTCATGCAGATAACCGTGATAGCCGATTTCATGTCCCCGCGCTGCAATGTATTGAATGATTTCCGGATGAATCTCCGCAGTATAGGCAGTAGTGAAAAAGGTTGCCTTAAGGCCTTCTTCCTCCAGCATCTTCAGGATGCGCGGCAAGCCCTGCTTCGTGGCATAAAGACCACGGGACATGTGCACCAGATGACGTTCATTGATATCGTTGCGTGTAAGCCACAGAGTTTCCGCATCGATATCAAAGGAAAGCAGGAAAGCAATGCGCTTATTATCAGGCCAGTTCCAGTTCATCATGCTTCGCCTCCTTCCGCACGTTTAGCGTAAAAATCCTTTACGTAACGAGCTACCTCTTCGCAGCTGGCAAGCCATGCGCCGTTCGCCTTCATATAGGCAATAAAGCGCTCCAGCATGCGCACGCGGCTGCTGCGGCCGATAAGCTGCGGATGCAGCTTGAGAACAAAAATTTTGTCGCCCTCATTGGCAAGCTCGTCAAAATTATCCTTCCAGATATCGTAAACATAGTCCACCGGATAACTACAGGTGATAGTAGCTTCATCCGCATAGGAAAAATAGAACCAGGAGAAATCATCCAGCGTAGGCTCAGTAGGAAGCTCCACAATCGGATAGTCCTCATGCACGTACGCCCAGTCGCAATCCTTAAGCGTAGAACCGTATAAATATCCACGTTCAGCCATCAGCTGCATGGCACAGTTGGGCAGCAAATCCAGCGGACCGCGATAGCCGACAACCTTACGTCCGCTTACTTTTTCCAACAGTTCCTCGCTCTTGGCCATATTTTCTCTTTCCTCGGCAGCAGGCATATCTACAGAGGCTTCATGCAGATAGCCGTGATAGGCAAGCTCATGGCCTGCATCCGCTATTTGCTGCACCTTATCGGCATAAAGCTCCGCAATGCGTCCGGGAACAAAAAAAGTAGTTTTAAGCTGTTGGCGTTCAAGCATATCAAGACAACGCTTTAAGCCCTCATCAGGACCGTATTGGCCCCTGCTTGTGTCCGAAAAGCCGATTGTTCGCTTGCCGATTACAGATTTACGCAGCAACTCCGCATCAAAATCAAAGGTAACCATCACGGCGATACGCTTGCCGTCAGGCCAAACCATACCGTCACCATTTTTTAAAGTAAACATTCTTGCCTCCTTGGTAATTATTCAAACATATTCAGTGAAATGAATCCATATTCTTGATAACTATTTAATTATGTCACTATAAGCAGATAAATGTCAACTCATAGAATTAAAAACGCAGGCCTTTCGACCTGCGTTCACTTCGTTTTGCTGATGTAAGGTATTGGTGGGCCCAGTAGGGTTCGAACCTACGACCAGCCGGTTATGAGCCGGCGGCTCTACCACTGAGCTATAGGCCCATGCAAGCTACCAAACATTATTATTTTATAATAGTTACAGTTGTTTGTCAACTATTATTCCAAGAAGTCCTTCAGCTTTTTGCTGCGGCTGGGATGACGCAGTTTACGCAACGCTTTAGCCTCAATCTGACGGATACGCTCACGGGTAACGCCAAAGTGCTGGCCAACCTCTTCCAAAGTACGACTGCGGCCGTCCTCCAGACCAAAGCGCAGCTCCAATACCCGTTTTTCACGGATAGTAAGCGTTTCCAGAACCTCCTCCAGCTGTTCACGCAGCAGAGTAAAGGAAGCAGCGTCGGCAGGCGCCGGTGCATCGTGGTCCTCAATGAAATCGCCCAGATGCGAATCCTCTTCTTCGCCGATAGGAGTTTCCAGAGAAACAGGCTCCTGCGCAATTTTCATAATCTCGCGTACTCTGTCAACAGAGGTATCCATTTCCTTGGCAATTTCTTCCGGCAAAGGCTCGCGGCCAAGCTCCTGCAGCAGCTGGCGGGAAACACGGATAAGCTTGTTAATGGTTTCCACCATATGTACGGGAATACGGATAGTACGTGCCTGATCGGCAATCGCACGGGTAATCGCCTGACGAATCCACCATGTAGCATAGGTACTGAATTTAAAGCCCTTGTTATAATCGAATTTATCTACAGCCTTAATCAGTCCCAGGTTACCCTCCTGAATCAAATCCAAGAACAGCATACCGCGACCGACATAACGCTTGGCAATACTTACTACCAGACGCAGGTTGGCTTCGGACAAGCATTGCTTAGCTTCGTCACCCTGATGCGCAACTGCTTTCAACAGCTTTTCGAAATCCTCATCCAGATTGCAGTAGGCTTCGACAACAGCGGAATCCTTTTCTCTGCCGTCGCTCATACGCTCTCTGAGCTCGTTGAGAATAGCCTTAATCTGATACAGCTTGTGATCATCTATATCGCTTGTTTCACGCGTTACTACGAACTGCTCGCAGCCGGGAATCAGACATCTTTGTTCTGCCATCAGGCGCTGCAGATGCAGGCGCTCATCCTTGGTAAATTCAAAAATCAGGTCCTCGTAATCTTCAACAGTATAAGGCTGACCTACGCTCTGACGCTTTTTAATCATCTGCGCCACACGGAAAACAGAACGCATATTGGTAATCTGCCATTCCTCTTTCAGGCTATGACGCAGCTTTTCAATCAATGCGCTGCCGCTGTCCTCAGCAGTAAAAGCAGGCTCCTCCAGCTCAATCATTCTGCCGCGCTGAATACGCTCTGCCTGACGGCCCTTATCCATACGCTTAGCGAGCTTAACCTCATCCTCACCGATAAGCAGCGGTACTCTGCCGATTTCCTTAAGGTACATGCGTACAGGATCGTCAATGCTGATGCCTTCGGGAACGCTCATGTTTTCCAGCTCACTGCTGCTGGGCTCATCATTATCTTCGTCGTTTCCTACCAAAGGCAGTATATCTTCGTCGGAGGCGTTGTCATCATCAACAAGCTCCAGACCTTTACGTGTAATAACCTCATAGATATGCTCAACATCTTCGGGCGTGATATCTTCCAAAGTATTGGTGAGGTTCATTACATCGCCATAGGTGAGAACACCCTTATTAGCTTTACCCTTGCGGATAAGCTCATCAATTTGCTCCTGCGTTATTTTAGTAGCTGCAGCCATGGTGTCCCCTCCTTCCTTATTTATTTTGGTTTCCATAGAGTTTTTTGATTTCATTCTTTATCCTTTGACTTTCCATTAATTCACTGAGAAAACGCTCATCTGCCGATCTTTCGTATTCATCCGCCAGCAGACGATGCTTTTCATATTCTTTTTCCAGACGAAGCCGCCGCATCTGCCTGAAGCAGTCCTGCATAAGCTTATCCATATCTCCCTCCGGAAGCTGATGTGCCAAAATACGCGCCAACGCTGTCTGCGCCGCATCGTCCAGGACATTATTCAGCTTATCCGTTGTATAAGCGGTGCCAAGCTCGCACAACCTGTCAAACAGCTGTGCCAGCACAGCATCTTCAAAGCCTGTTTCCTTTACCTCCGCACGGCATTCGTCACACAGCTGCGGCTGCTCCAAAAGCAATCTCAGAAGCAGTTCTTCCGCCTGCTGACCGATACCGGCGCTTTTTTCCTCCGGAATCACCGTCGGCTGCCCAGTCTGCTGTCTGCCACCTCTGCGTGCTGCCTTGCGGTATTCTTCCGCAATCAGGCCTTCATCAATAGTCAGCCGCTGTGCCAGCCTTCGGATATGCTCCGACGCTTCAATTTCATTTTGACATTCTAATAGGAATGGTAGTATATTCGACACAGCCTCTACTTTTCCTGCTAAATTAGCAATATTATTTTGCAGGATAGTTTCATCTATTTGAAAATCAATACCATTCTGCGCCGCCGCCAGCACCTGTGCAAAAGCAGCGCTGCCATGCTGACGTACATATTCGTCGGGATCCTTACCGTCAGGTACACCTGCTATGCGCACCTTCAAGCCTGCTTCCCGGGCAATGCTCACGGCACGCACCGAAGCCTTGCGGCCTGCGCTGTCGCTGTCATAGCAGAAGATTACTTCATCCGCCAGACGCTGCAGCAGCTTAGCCTGCTCCTGGGAAAAGGCCGTTCCCATAGATGCTACAACATTATCAAAGCCTGCCGCATGCAAGCTGATAGCATCCATATAACCTTCGACAACTACAGCCCGACCGCTTTTGCGGATAGCCTTCAAAGCTATATCCAGACCAAAAAGCAGCCTTCGCTTATTAAACCACTGCGTTTCCGCTGTATTCAGATATTTAGGCGTGCTGTTGTCCAGCACTCTGCCGCCAAAGCCGACTATACGTCCGCGCGCATCGCGGATAGGAATAATCACACGGTTGCGGAACTTGTCATAATAGCCGTCGCGCCCACGGGCCGCCAGTCCGGCAGCCTCCAGCACC
>OGQJ01001648.1_pt1 | contig 19366 bp, 26 predicted proteins | sample 1553161 | NCBI WGS metagenome assembly OGQJ01 (sample SAMEA2579923, study PRJEB22360) | human gut metagenome | biome: human gut; feature: human-associated habitat; material: faeces | place: Denmark | collected 2008/2010 | reverse complement strand
CACGTGCGCGCAGTTTCCGCTCCAGCTCCGCCAGTGACTGCACAGCCAGCTTATTATCCTCTGCCAGAGAGGAAATAAAGCTGTATCCGCCGTCCGCACCGAACCACAGCGTGTCGCCGGTGAACAGATACTTATCGTCAATGAGATATACCATGTGCCCCCAGGTATGACCGGGGACAAGGAAGCATTCGATTTTGATGCCGCCAATATCGAAAACCTCGCCGTCATGCAACAGTACCTTTTCGTTGTGGATCGTGACCTGCGGCAGCTTGTACAGGCGATAGATCACCTTGCGGCGCACTTCGCCGGTCAGATAGCGGTTCTCAACCTCGCCGATGTAGAGCTTTGCGTCCCGGAATAGTCCCGGACTGTCGGCCTCCACTGCACCCACATGGTCAGTGTCCTGATGCGTGATGAGGATGTGCCGGACGGATGCCGGATCGATGCTGAGCCAGCTCATTTTTTCGGCAAGGCGGTCGTAGTTATAGCCCGCATCGATCATAATGGTCGTATCGCCTTTGCGGTAGAAGAAGATGTTGGCCACCCACTCCCGCACGCAGGCCACATGGTCGTCGATCCAGCCGGTATTCAGCGGCTTGAAGATCTCCTTGCCGCGGTACATTTTGCTCATTTCTTTTTTCTGAAATTCGGTTGCTTTCTTTGACATATTATCGCTCCCTATTTTGATTTTCGGCAGACAAACCACGCCATGCTTTTCAGGTTTCCCATGTCCACATCCGTATACATTCCATCCAGCCGTGCTTTCAGACTGGAAACCGTCTCATAGGGCGGTGTGAAAAAACCTGCCTTTTCATAAACATGCCGGACAAACCAATCCGTCCGCTTGTGCTCGCCCTTCACATAAAAGCAGCCGCAGAATGTCCCGCCGGGTCTCAAGACCCGGAAAACCTCCCGATAAGCGGCCTCCTTGTCCGGAAAAGCATGAAAGCCGTTCAGCGACAAAACGATGTCAAAGGTGTCGTCTGCATAGGGAAGCGCACCCACATCGCCCTGCCGGAAGGTTACATTTTTCAGGTGCAGACGGTCAGCCTTTTCCCGTGCCTGCCCCATCATATCCGCCGAGTAATCGAGGCAAGTGATGTCCGCTTCGGGCATCGTCTTATAAACCGGCATGGTCAGAATCCCTGTTCCCACCGGCACTTCCAGCAGCTTGCCGGAGAAATGCTCCGGAATACCGGACATTGCCTTTTCCAGATAGGCGTCGTTTTCCGCCTTGTTCATTGCCCACACCAAGCGGCACACCGCTTTCCCGCTCAGAGTAGAGCAGGTGATCATGCCGTCATAAAAACTGTTTCCGCCCGTCATTCGGTACGCACCGCGAATGGCTTCTTTTCGTTCCATGGTTCTCCCTCCGTGTTTCAATCATCACACGACCGTTTCCGATCTCATTTTTTCAAAATGTCCACGATTTTCGCAAAGTCCTCCTTTGCCTCCTTGAAGATCGGCAGCATACAGTAGCAATGCACCATCTTCGGGCGGGCGGACACCGTATAGGGGACATTTGCCCGTTTGCAGGCTTCCTCAAAGTCCGGCAAAGCACCGTAGAGCACCTCGTCGGCAGAATAGAAGAAGTGAATATCGCCTACGCCGGTAAAATCTCCCCGTGAGCCGGAGAGCATATAGTCCGGCACATTCTCGCAGCCATGCCGCATGAACTTTTCCACCGTCACCATAAAGGCATAGTCGATGGAAACGTCCCGTTTATTGAGCGCCTGCATCCGCGCCTTTTCCGCGTCGTTCCACGGCACCTCGCCGGGGGATACGGCGACGATGTGCCTTGGCTGCGGCAGCGGCTCGGGCTGCGCGTTGTTGTGCGCCGCGATCCCCAAAGCCAGCGCACCGCCGGAGGAAAAGCCGCAGGTACTGACATTTCCGCCGCCGTACAGTGTAATCATTTTTCGATAACATTCGTACACCATCGCGTATGTTTCAGTAATGCAGTGTTCCATGCAGAGCGGGTAAAACGGAAACCACACATCACAGCCGGTCTCGCGGCAGAGCTTGCGCATCACGGGCAGGTCGCCCTTATCGGGGCCGATCACCATGCCGCCGCCAAAGAAATAGAGAATCGCGCGCTCGGACGGCTTCGGATGCTCTCGCACGATCAGGCAGGGAAAGCCGTTTACCGCGATCGTTTCATAATATGCCTTGCGGTCGGTGGGCGTAAAAACGCCACGATGCCGGTTCTGCTTTTCAATTTCCTTTCGCAGTGCATCCTCCGGCAAGGCGAACGCCTTTTTCGCGCCGGAGAGCTTGTATACGCTGCGTAAGATAGATGCAAAGATACTCATGATTTAGCCCCCTCATTTCCACGCCGTAATGCAGAGCCAGCTTTTCTTTTTGTGTATCTGCACATCGTGAAAGCCCGCCTGCTCCAGATACGTCTTCAGCTCGGCGTCCTTGTAGATGGTCATGCCGCCGATGATCTCCGTCCACTTCTTGTCCTTGTCCGTATCGCCGTTGCTTTCGTTGCAGATGAGTAATGTCCCGCCGGGCTTCAGCACCCGGTAAACCTCCCGGAAGCACTGCGGCAGATCGGGCCAGAAATAGACGGTTTCAAAGGCCGTTACCGCATCGAACCAGTCGCCTGCAAAGATCATATCCGCCACGCTGCCTTGCAGAACGGTGCAGCGGCCCTCCGCTATGGCGGCCTCGTTGACCTTTTTGGATTTCTCCACACTGACGGGGGAATAGTCAATGCCCTTGACAATACCCTCCGGGCATTTTTTCAGAAGTCTCTTGATGTTCGCCCCTCCGCCGCAGCCGCAGTCCAGCACCTTGGCGTCCAGAGTAAGCTCCAAAAAGCGAAGTCCCCACCGTGCCACAGGACTGTGCCCCAGGTTCATCATGGCGACCATGATTTTCCCGCCAAGCCCCACAGGCTTTCTGGTGTTCTCAAAAAATGACATCTTATCACACCTCCGATTTCACACATTCCGCATAGGTCAGCGGGAAGGACGCCTTCAGAACAGCGCTTTTCCGCACCGTCCAGCCGTTTTGCCGTAGGAAGCGCAGGTATTCCTCGCTCGTCCACCTGCTGTGGAGAGGGAAGCCTGCCAGCTTCATGAAAAATGCCCTGACCTTGCCGGAAAACGAGTTCCCTGCGTGGGTAAAGGTCGGCGCAATCAACACGCCGTCATCCTTCAGAACCCGCTTGATTTCTTGCAGGGCTTTCTCCGGCTGCGGCACGATGTGCAGTGCGTTGGACACGATCACCACGTCGAAGGACTCCTCCGCATAGGGCAGGCAGAACATATCCTGCACGGAAAAGTACAGCTTTGTCGAGCGATTATCCCGCTTTGCCTCGGCGATCATCTCTGCGGAGGCGTCCGTCGCCTCGATGTGCGCCGCCGCGTTTACGATGTGTTTTGCAATCAATCCCGTGCCGGTAGCAAGCTCCAGCACCGTCTTGTGCCGCACGACCGGCCGGATCAGCTCATACATCTCGTCATACGCCGCCCGATCCTTTCGCATAAAGCGGTCGTAACGTCCGGCATTTTTGTCCCAGAAATTCTTGTGTCCCTGCATCGCTATCATTCCTTTCAATGTTAGATTAACCTAACCGACGCGTGCACCCGGACGGTTAGATGGTGCTAACCGTTGTACCTTGGAAAAGCCGCATCTCTGCGGCCTTCCGCTTATTTAAATAACTCCCTGCAAGCGCCGTACACTAACGTTTCCAGCACCTGCGGGTACAGTTCTCCAATCTGCTCCTTGTGGGAAACAGTCAAGATCAGTCCCCGCACCGTGGCGGCAGCCAAAGAGATGCCGCGATTCGGCACAAGGTCATATTTCTCCAAAAGCTGGCGGATGTGCATCTCGTCATCGTGGTAATGCACGTTTTTGACATCCTCCGGCAGTCTCTGCAAAAGCAGCTTCGCATCGTTTTCAATGAAAACCATGTCGCCGGTATCGGACAGCCGCCGGCAGACGGCAAGAACCGCCTTTGCCGCACGCTCCGACGGCGGCAAGCCGTTTGCTTCGCTCAGTGCATGGTCAGCCACTCCGTAAAGCTCGGAGTGAATGTTCTCCAAAACCGCGAAGAAAAGCATTTCCTTGGATTCGTAGAATTTATAGAACGAGCCCTTTGCAATGCCGACCGCCATCGTCAGCTGCTCTACGGAGGTTTTCTTCATCCCCAGCGTGACAGCACAATGTCTCGTTTCCTTCAGCAACGCCTTGCGGAGCTGCTCAGTCTCGTAATCGGTAAAAGCCAAGGCCGCACCCTCCCTGAAATATGACCGTTTCGGTTCTTCCGGTCATATTATACCGCGCTTCTTTCTGGTTTGCAAGGGGTGTGGAGAAAAAAACGCTAATCAAAAGGAGTGCAGTGTTGCAGAAAGAGACGACGGAATTCCGGTAATCGTTGTCGCCGCTGTAAAAGAAACTATATCGTAAAAGGGCATCAGAATGAAGCATCCAAACGCTGCGTTCTGATACCCATTTTGTTTCATATTGCACGGATGGATTGATTACAAGAAAAAAGCAGGAATTAACACAACATGAACGACATAGCTCTACGGTGCTATGAGCTATTTGCAGATCACCGCTTCCGATATCAGCGACCAGCTGCTGAAGGACTTCCTGGACATGGATTCCAGCGAAATCGTGACCATGCACATCCAGTCCGTCGATCAGAACAAGGCCATCAAGCAGATCAAGCACACCATCACGGAGCTGGATCGCAGCAAAATTGAGGAGCAGAAAAAGGCTGTCCGCGCCGGCTATGACATGGACATCATTCCTTCCGACCTCGCCACCTACGGCAATGATGCCAAATCCCTGCTGAAAGAACTCCAGTCCCAGAACGAGCGTATGTTCCTGCTCACCTTTTTGGTTCTCAACACCGGCAGCACCAAACAGGAGCTGGAAACCAATGCCTTTCAGGCCAACTCCATTGCCCAGAAGCACAACTGCAATCTGCGGCGGCTTGACTACCAGCAGGAGCAGGGGCTGATGTCCTCTCTGCCGCTGGCCTACAACCGGATTGAGATTCAGCGGGGCATGACCACCTCCAGCACGGCAATTTTTGTTCCTTTCACCACCCAGGAGCTGTTTCAGGATGGGAAGGAAGCCCTGTACTATGGTCTGAACGCACTTTCCAACAACCTCATCATGGTTGACCGAAAGAAGCTCAAGAACCCCAACGGTCTGATTCTGGGTACCCCCGGTTCCGGCAAGTCCTTCTCCGCAAAGCGTGAGATCACCAATGCCTTCCTCACCACCAGTGACGACATCATCGTCTGTGATCCCGAAGCCGAATATGCGGCACTGGTGACGCGGTTGAAGGGTCAGGTCATCAAAATCAGCCCATCCTCCACCCAGTATATCAACCCCATGGACATCAACAGCAATTACTCCGAGGAGGACAATCCCATTGCCCTGAAATCCGATTTCATTCTGTCCCTGTGCGAACTGGTTGTGGGCGGCAAAGAGGGACTTCAGCCCGTGGAAAAAACGGTCATCGACCGCTGCGTCCATCAGATTTACCAGACCTATGTATGCCTACAGCCAAAGCAGTCAGATAGAAGGTCAAACCGGCTGCATCGGGCATCTCCGCGCTGACTTCGATTCGGACGGAAACAGCTTTTATTCCTCCTGGGCCGACCACAACGCAAGCCTGAAGGATCAGGCGTTCAAGGATGAATTCGATCACCTGATCAATACGCTGCGTGGTTTGGAAGCTCCCGACGCTTCACAGACCCAACACGAGGCAATCCTCAGAGACAGAGCAGTGCTCACATCGTACTGCTATCGGCACCCGGACAGTAAGAGACCAGGTTTCTACGGCAGAGAGCTGACTCTCAGAGCCGATACGCAGAAATATGCTTACATTCTCCGCCTCAATCCTAAAAAAGGCGATTACAATCTGTACTGCTATTGCTATCGCAAGGACTGGTTTGACCGGCACCTGAATAACGCGGAGAAGGGAATCCGCTTTATTGATCCGAACTACAAAGAGCTGTTTCGGATAGAGGATGGTGACAGAATTCGGTACTTTACAAACAGCGGAAAGCCCCGACATTTGATTTGCCACTACATTGACGACTACCATTTTGAGGCAACCAGCGATCGGGGGAAGAACCTGTACCACATCTGCGAGTTTACAGAACAGTATCAAAACCAAGGCTGTCACGGCATCATTCCGCTGCGGAAGTCGCTCCCGGAGAGCTGTTTCAGTACGCTGGGGGCCACCGGGGAGCTGATTGTCATCACCAAGGGCGAAAAAGGTTACTCGCCCACGGATGTATACCCGCAGAACACTTCCCCAAAAGAAGGTGCAGCTGCTCTGAATGCTGCCAATGGCGTGACCAAAGCGCAGGAAGCGGCAATGGTGGCTGGTTCCATGTTCGGCTGGGAGACGCCTGCTGCAAATCCCAAGAATTACGATGCCCTCGGGCATCCAATTCGAATTTCTAATTGAATTGTTCGGATTTCTTTGGAAACCGACATTGAAGACGCGAATAGACATTTGAAAAGATTTGATGCGGATTTTGATGAGTTGGAGGGATCTTTGAGCGGATATGCACCCCAAAGCTTACCAGACAAGGAGGAGATTTCATGCAGAGCAGAAAATACTATGAAGCCTACTGGAGCCAGTATGACGATGTCGTAACCCTAAACGAGTTTCGCAAAATGCTCGGCGGTTTGGGAGAGGTTCAGGCCAGACGGCTGCTTCAAAACAAAACTGTTAAGAGCTTCAAAATTCGTGGCGAGTACCACATCCCAAAGCAGTGCGTCATCGACTATGTTCTGAGTAGCCATTACGCAAAGTACAGACAAATCCTCAAGGCTCAAATACCATAACAGAAATCAATATGCTTTTCTCGAAAGGGTGTCGCGAAACGCGACACCCTTTTTCATATCCCCAAAACGAAGCGTAAATCAACAAAACTCATTAGGAGGTATATACCATGATTGACCCTACAGTATGGGGACCTATCATTTTGAAAATCACAGCAGAGCAGCGTTACTTCCTCAAGAAGGAGTTTGGAATTACAGAGGTCGATCTGAGACTCCAATCCTTACAAGATGTAAGTGAACTGATCAATGGCCTCGCCAGTATCGCCTTTTATGAATTCAATCATGAGCACCAGCGCACTGAGAGGGCTGATTGCGCTCTCAACCTTGTCTGGCTGTTAACAGAAGCAATCCCCAAGGAGGCCATCAGCAATCCAATCGATCCCTCTGAATGCAACCCAAATTTTTGGGATGATTATGATAATTATGATGATTATTATGATTGTGTAGCACCGAACAGGCGATGGTGCGATGATCCAATGTAAGAAGGGTCGTGGTATTCAGAGCGGCAAAATACAGGCAGATATGAAATGAAATGTTTTGAACCATCTGCTATACTGAAAGCAGAGGTGTTCGCTTGTGGATTATGATTTGAATTATGAGAAACAGTTTCTGGGGTTGCTCGCCAAGCAAGCCCGTGAAGAAAAAGAATGGGATCAGGAGTATCTGGCTGATGAGTTAGACATCGATATCCGCACTGTCCGCAAGATAGAAAGCGGTCAGGGCAATATCGCGTATGATCTGCTCACGGAAATCATTCATACGCTGGAAATTTGCCCGCAGGTTCTCTTCTACGTTGATGAAGCGGATAAAGGCATGAAAATGGACAGGCTTTACAGGGAACTGCTTCGGCTGCCTCTGGAGGATATCAAGATGGTTGCCGAATCCGCCTATAAGGTCAGAAGATGGCTGGATAGCCAAACTGCCGATTCAGAGAAGGCATAGCCGGTCAGCAAGGGTGTCGCGAAACGCGACACCCTTTGATTCCAAAACCGATATGCCGTTTGGGCAAATAGAGAACCTTCAGTATCGCTAACAAGAGCTGAGGGTTGTTTCTCACTCCTCGGTTTCCACAATCCCGTAGTCGATCAGAATGTTCTCCTTTGCACGAGGAGGAGAAACCATTCCCTGCATTTCATATTGATACCGTTTAACACGCCGGAAGTTGTGAATCAGCTCGGGTGCATAGGCGGCGATCTCACAGTGCGCATACTCAGGCATTTCTGCCAGATCCTCCGCTACATCCTTGATGAGTGCATTGGTCACTTCGTCGATACTCCCGCCAATCTCCACGGCAACCAGTTCGTGCTTTTTGATGTCCTTGTCCAAGTCCCCAAAGGAACGGTACAGAATATACTTCATTTTCTTCACCTTTGTTTCGTCTTGGTCCATATACGATGTGCTAATAGGGAAAATAACAACCCTCAGTATCGTCCTTCCAATACTGAGGGTTGTTATTCACTCTTGGTATCTAGCATCGTCGATTTGACCTCGCTTTCTGCAGATTGGATATCCTTCCTCAGGTATCCGGGAGTTACATGATCATTGGACCCACTCCTTTTCTGTAACTACATGGTACTATAAAAAGCCTGAATTGCAAGATGGAATATGTGATAAAATAGTACAGAACATTCTGTTCAAACAGGAGAAATCCGCATTTTCCGGCAAGTATATGTTGACGGCGATTCTGCGTCATGCTATGATAGTAATGTTGGGGCGGTTTTATTCACCGTCCTGTTTTGTTTATGGGGGTGAATGTATGTGCGGCAGATTCTATGTACCGGAGGACAGCGAAACAGCTATGCTCCGCAAGATCTTAGAAAACCTTGAAACCAGGAATGTATCTGTGAAAACCGGCGAAGTCAGCCCCGGTGATGTTGTTGCTGTCATTGCCAGCAACCGGGAGTTGAAGCCCCAACCCTTTGGAATGTTCTGGGGGTATCACCTTCCGAATGGGAAACTGCTGTTCAATGCCCGCAGCGAAACCGCCGCGCAAAAGGCCATCTTTGCAGACGGCATGGCACATCGCCGGTGCCTGATTCCGGCTTCTCACTATTTTGAATGGCAGGACACGCCTGACGGGAAGGCAAAATACGCGATTGCGCCAAAAGAATCCAGTGGTATGCTGTTGGCAGGGATCTACCGCTTTGAAAATAATCTGCCAGTATTCACGATTCTTACCCGCACTCCGTCTGACGATATTGCCATGATCCACGACCGGATGCCCGTCATCCTGCCTCGGGAGGCAGCTGCTGATTGGCTGAATCCAAGATACCATGGGGAAGAAATACTCAGTGCTGCACTCACGAACATGAAGTATCATGAATTGAAGGGTGCCGCGAAACGCGACACCCTTGATGGATATCCAATATAATGTCCAAAACCACATCAACCGACGCATGGATGGCTGATGTGGTTTTCTTACTGCAATGCCGGTTACTTTTCCAACAAATCCTCCATTGTACATCCAAGAACTCTGGAAAGCCTGAGAACGGTTTCGGCGCTGGCTTTGTTGATGTCCTTGTTGCGCTGTTCGTACATCTGGATGGAACGGAGGCTGACCTGGGATCGCTTGGCCAGCTCTGCCTGTGTGCAGCCGTAGGCAGTGCGGATACGCTTCAAATTGGTGTCGGTAAAGAACTCCCGCATCCGGGCATCCATAAGACCTGCAAATTTTGTAATGTCCGCTTCGTGGAGGGTGTAGTACATCTTCTGCAAGTCTTCAAAGGTAACTGCCTTGAAGATGTCGCTGTACCTTCTGCCGGAAAACCACTGATAATACGCGACTGCCCAGCCGATCCAGTATTCTCTGGAACGGCCATAGTGGTCCTGCGGCAAAGCCTCCGGCGCTTTTCCGGTTGTTTCCACAAGAATATCCATTGCCACTTCAATGCCGCTTTTCCCAGCCAGATAGTCCGGTTCGCCATTCTCCATTCGCCTGCTGATCGTGCTGGCAACAAATAGTTTTACAAAGCTGTCTCCAGGAATGATGCAAATATTGATCGCATAGTCAAAGGCATCCCCCAATATGGATTGGGCCTTACTCAGATAGATTTCTTGGTATGCGTGGGTCATCGTTGAGGACACCTCCTCTCATAATGTCCTGAATATACAGGCCATCGTTCTCCTCTTCCAGCATGTCAAGATAAAGCTGATTCGCTTCATCGTCTCTTGCTTTGCGGAGGACATAGTATTTCTCTTTCTCTGCCACATCAAAGCCTTCATAATGGAGTCTCGAAAATGCAAACTGAGATTTGATGACGATTTGCTCCCCCAGTTTTCCCAAGCGCATAGCCCTTGCAAGCTGCTCCACAGAGATTCCGTTGTTCAAGAAGGATTCTGCATAGTCAAAATAGGAATCGTCAGCGCGGTAGCCGGTGATCAGGTCGTAGGCGTTTACATTCACGCTGAAATGGTCAATCAGATAGCACTTGGCCCTCCGGGCCACAGGGGTCTTGATGGAAAACAGACGATGCTCCACCAAGACCGCGATCCAGTTCAGAATGGTGTAATCGGGGCTGTTCAGATTCAGAATGTTCAGATACTCCGTGTCCAGTGTATAGCGGTTGGCAAATCCGTTTCGGAGAGAGGACACGGCCCACTCCTTTGCCAGATCTTCACTTTTCGTGCAGTAGAAGCCCAAGCCGAAGTCATTGTTCTTTTTCCCTTTTCCAAAAGTCGGCTCCTCCACAAGCTGCTCCGAACCATGATACAGCGTTATCAGTTTCTCCATCGGCAGTTCCTCCCATTCGTTTTTTCTTTATAATATCACCACGGTGATATTAAGTCAACAAAAAATAGTCGAATGAAATGAAGTGTTGTTGCAAGCCTCGGATGGTGTTATAGTGATAGCGGCGTGAGGAGCAGTATCACATGAAATGGCGGTGCAGCTTTTTACACGGGCTTGATTGGCTCCGCCTGATCGAGATAGAAAACACATATCTGCTGCCGGGGCATGATAACTCCCGGCACCCGGTAAGAGCAGCTGGTATTCCACTGCTGCATTTCCGCCATGATTCTGCAAAGCCGCAGGCTGCTGATCTCCATGCTCCTTTTGCCCTTGTAGACTTCCGCCGAAACGCGATGGGAATGAAAATCTTTCTTCGGATATGGTTTCAGAATCAGCGTTTTTCCGTTTTCTCCGATCATAAAACAAATGTTGGCTGGAGACCCGATTAACCGCAGAGCGTCTACAAATATATGGATTCGATTTGCTTTGAGGTAGAACGAGAGATGGGTTTTGCTCATGCAGTACCCTCTGACTTGCAGGTCTTCCACACTTCGGGATGGCTGAAGTCAAACAATATCATCACTTTCTGATTCGCTGTCACCAAATGCCCTACCGATCTGTAAGTATAGTCCGGGTCCAGATTCCACTTCTGGTATAACTGCTCGCCAAAAGCCTTTGATTCCAGATTACGCAGGAACTTTTCCTTTTCTCCTTTGATCCAGCGAATGCCGTCTTTGTCAGATGAAGTTACCGGACAAACAAGCAGGCACTTTGTGGTGGGATTCACCTGAATTTTGATGTAATCACAGTAATGCAGTTTTTCCAGAGCCAGCTTGTTAAAAGAGATTCTGGAAGGCCATACCGTGCATGTCGCCTCACACTTCCTTGCGGGATGATGGAACAGGCCGGCATTTACAATCTGATATCCGTCCAGGCTCATTTCTTCGATCGGAATAAATTGACTCATTGGTTACTACCTCCTATGTTTTGTTGGTTGTGATATATCCGTCTGCTAAATTGATCTTGTAGGAATCTTCGTGCTCATCCACCGGGGTTCCAAAGTAATTGCGCCAATCCTCCGGAAGGTAGGACTTCGACTTTTTCCCGTTTACAAACAGCTCAAAGTCCGTTAGTTTGAACAGGTACAGCATTTCCGAATCACAAACAGCTGGCTTTCCCATCATCTTGTATCGGTACTGAGGGTTCCAGCCCATCAAGTCAAAGACTTTTGCCGCAAAGATTTTGCACAGAAGATCTCGATTGGAAAGCTCCTTTTCCCCGCCGCCTCTGGCCCAGCGGAGGGAGTCCGGGGCATCCGGGTCGCAGGGGCGGATGATAAGCCGTTTCTGCTCTGGATGAATTAGAATCTGGATGTGTGTTACTCCCGGAAAACGGCGTAGACATGCCATGTTGAACTTGATTCTGCTGTCCCAGATTGTAATAGCCGGCTCTCTTGTGTGCGCAAACAATTCCGCCTTTGTCACCTGATATCCGGCAAGATTGACCAGTTCTTCCGCTTCCTCGGGATTTTCCTGAAGGATGGTGCTGTCTGCGAAATAGTGTTCAATTTCCTTTGTTTCCATCTATTTTATTCGTTCCTCTCAAAAGATCGTCGATTGTCATTTGTAGTTGTTCTTGACTTGGCCCCATATACTGCTCAACACCGGGAGCGACTACGCTTCTGGCCTGCGAGTGCCACTCGGTGTTGGGTGCTATGTAGTAAAAGCCATTCTCTACCGTGTGTTCGTAAAACTCATCGCCAAAATCATTTTCCCATTCCTCCGGGCATAGCGTGATTCGCTTTTTCTGCTTTGCTTCCTCACCACCATCATCTGCCGGAATCAGCATGACAGGGACAGCATTGGGCAGGTTAAACACAATGATCTGCTCCCCCCGGCGGCTTGCCCATGTCCCACGCACTTTGTAGGTGTAGTCCGGGTTCCACTTCATGATAGAGTAGAGTGCATTCCCAAAATGCTGGCAGTTCAGTGTTTTGCTGTATAGCGGTTTCTCTGGGTCGGGTCTCCACTGAATACTGTGGGCATCGGATTCCCGGCAGGGGCGGATCGCCAGCTTTCTTTCCGCTGGATGGAGAAGCAGCTGGACATAAGCAACGCTGTCAAACTTCTGCATACAGAATTTGTTGAACGCGATTCGCTCATTTGTGATATTCAGCGTTGGCCCCTCATAACGAATTTGAAGGAACTGCCCCCTTACTACCTGATAGCCTTGCAAATCAAACGCACTCAGGGATGATTTTTCAATCCGTTTCGCTCTATTGGGCTGCTGCCGGACACTATTGGAAATATCGTAGTAAGTGCCGGGGTCGTCATTGACCCAATGATGATTGATGGGAATGAACCCCCGGAAGATACCCTCGTCAATGACATGCATAACGGGCAAGCCACCGCGCACATGGTGTTTTCTGTTCTCCATCAGTACCTGAACGGCTTCAAACTTTTCTTCCGGGATAATGGCGGTGTGCTTGTCGGTATAGAGATATTGGTCTCTGTCCTGCCTGTTTTTTCGGTGTTTGTGTTCATACAGGTCTGCGGTAAAGGTTTTCCAAGTCAGGACATTACCGCAATATCGTTCGTTGGTCAGGATATAGCCAATAGAGCCGGCATTCCAATCCGTGCCGCCCGCTTTCGTTTCTACGCCAATATCTTTCAGGAATAATGCAATCTGCTCCATGGACCATCCCGTGAGATAGGCATCATATATGAATACAACGATTTTCGCTTCCGATTCATTCACGATCAGCGGTGCATACTTGATGTATCTGCCTGTCACATCTTTCTGCCGGTCGTATCCCAGCGGCGCAGGGGTCAGGAGCTTTCCATCTTTGAAGCGTTGCTGTAATGACCAGTTCATTGCCTCGCTTTTCTTCACCGATTCCTCCTGCGCAAAAGTAGCAAGGAAAGAAAGCATAAACTCTGTATTCTCTGCCAGAGTATAGAGATTGTCCGTTTCAAAGAAAACGCCAACCGGCGGCACTTGGCCTTTCAGCATACGAATAAGAGAAATGCAGTCAACCAGATTTCGGGCAAACCGTGATACGCTTTTGGTTACAATGAGATCGTATTCTCCCCGCCTGCATGCAGCAATCATCTCATTGAACTGATCCCTGTTTTTAAGGGAAGTGCCGGAAATGCCTTCGTCAGCGTATATGTGTTTCAGTTCCCAGTTGGGATGATCCATCACCAGCTGTTTATAATGGGATTGCTGCAACTCAAAGGAAGAAAGCTGCTCATCGTTTTCCGTAGAAACACGACAGTAGGCGCAGACGCGAAAAACATGCTCGTCCCCATACAGATTGACCTTTGGCTTTGCTGGGATATACGCTTGATAGCGTGCTTCCGCTCTCTGATATACCTGGCGAAGTTCTTCTTTCACCTGATCCCTCGACATGTACTCACCTTCCACTTTCGGACTCTGGCAGAAGCCAATACCACGCGGTGTCACGCTTTACCGAACGGATTTCCAACTGCTTTTTTACCTGATGAATGGTTCTTTCGCCAATGCCCTCTTTTTTCAGTTCTTCAAGGATATCCGTCGCCTTGGCTGGGCCGTTTGCCAATCGCATTTTGAGAATACTCGTTGCGATCATCTGTTTTGTAGACTTGTCTGGCGGAACTTCAAAAGGCTGCTCCAGCCATTCCACCCGATGATTGGCATCCAGTGTGAAGTACACATCCTTGCTCTTTTGGGTCAAACTACTTTTGACATGATGAATGACTGCAATATCCTCATCCTCCGGCAGGCGTTCGATGTGCAGAACACTTCTGGCAGCTGCAACAAGGTCAATGCTCCCAAGGCCCCGGTACAGGTCTTTGGAACTCTGTTTCTTATTGAGATGTCCTATCAACACAACCGCACAATCATACATAGCAGCCCAGGCTGCTAGTTGGCGAAGCACTTTTCGCATGGCCGCCGCGCTTGCAATATCCGTTTCTCCCAGATACGCCTGAACAGGGTCTATTACAAGGAGCTTTGCGTTAAAGTCAGCGATTGCCCTGCGAATCTTTTCGTCATTCAGCGTAATCCAGTCCGTTTCCTCGTCCAAAAACGCGACATTATTACAATCAGCGCCAGCGTTCAACAGTCGGGGCTTGATTGTGTCGCTGATACCGTCCTCTGAACACTGATAGATGACATGAAGCGGCTTTTTGAGTTTCTTCCCGTCTGGTGAACAGTTCCCGCTGGATGCCGTTGCTATAAGGTTCATCATCAAGGTGGATTTTCCACATCCGGGATCACCTTGCAGCAATGTCAGCTTCCCATACGGGATGAACGGATACCACAGCCAGTCAACAGCCGTTTCGGTGACCCCGGAATACAGCTTCAATTTTCCGTCGCACATATCAATCATTCAGCTACCTCCTCTCTGAGCGGCCTAAAGATGCTACCTATGAAATATGATGGAAATATTATAATTGCAATCTTGCATTTACTCCACAAACTGACGGTTACATTTTCTCGGAGATGTAACTGTCGGTTACATTTCAACCAAGATTGCAACACACCGGGGAGCATCAAAAATGGTGCAATCTTGCATCCTTCCCCAGAATCGAAGGGCCAGAAACCGATACAGTCGATCACCTTGGTGTTTTGAATAAGGAGGTAAAAGTCTCAGTGATCGACATAGAAAGTATCGGGTCCAGGGTGAAATATCACAGATTAAGAAACAAAATCTCGCAGGAAGAACTGGCAGAGCTGGCGCAGGTGAGCCGGGTTCACATCAGCTATTTGGAGCGTGGAGAAAGAATTCCCAGTATGGAATCCTTTATCAACATTGCAAATGCCTTGAATGTCTCGGCGGATGAGCTGCTTGCAAATAATCTTCTTGTGACAGGCAGCAATATGAACTCCGAGGAACAGAATATTCTTTTTGACTGCTCTGTAAATGAGCGGTAGATTCTGCTGGAGAATATGCGGAAATTAAAGGATATTCTGCGCAGCTACCACATTTCCAAGTAAATAAGCATAGACAGCACCAAGGTGTAGACAGGCACTCCGGCTTACGGAGTGCTGTCTATATGGTGCTGCTTGAGAACACATACATAGAGAGGTTATGAACTTCCGAGATTCCTCGGTGGTTGGTAGCCGCTCTTTTTTCTACGGGAAAGCAAGACCATTTCACGGTGATCGAGCCACCGAAACAGCCTCGAAAAGAAAGGATGAAAATGAGCGAAAACGAAAACCTGAGCCTCGAAGTGTTTGACAGCCCTGAATTTGGACAGATGCGGATTTTGCGGGAGGGCGACAAGTATCTCTTCTGTGCCAATGATGCGGCAGTTGCACTCGGCTACTCCAACCCCAGAGCCGCGTTGCAGCGGCATTGCAAGGGTGTCGCGAAACGCGACACCCTTACTCCGGGCGGTGTTCAGAGCCTGTCCTACATTCCCGAGGGAGATCTGTACCGGCTGATCATCCACAGCAAGCTGCCCTCCGCAGAGAAGTTTGAACACTGGGTCTTTGAAGAAGTGCTGCCCTGTATTCGCAAGACCGGCGGCTACATGACCGACAATCTCCTGAATGAGTTGATGAACGAGCCTGACATCATCTACAAGGTCACATCTGACATGCTGAAGGAACGCGGTCAGCGGATGCGGCTGGAAGGCGAAGTAAAAGCTGCAAAACCCAAGGTGGAGTATTTCGATTCCTTTATCACCGCCGAGGACTGCACCAACATTCGGACCACCGCCAAGGAGATTCAGGTGCCCGAAAAGCAGTTTGTCGCATGGTTGCTGAAGAACAAGTACCTGTACAGGACTGCCAAGGGCTACCTGATGCCCTACGCCAAGAAGTCCAACGAGGGGCTGTTCATCGTGAAGGACTTCTACTATGGGTACGGGCAGATTGCCCACCACACCCTGATTACCCCCAACGGTAAACTCCTGTTTATGCGCCTTGCCAGCCGCATCCGCGAGTCTGCATAGATGCCAGATTGCCGCTGCGTAGGAAGAAGGTGCTGCCTATCCCTGTTTTCCGTGTAGAAAAGAACGCCAACTATACCACCATGAGCAATTACCACCTCAGAGACAACACCATTTCCTTCAAAGCCAAAGGAATCCTTTCTATGTTCCTGAGTCTTCCAAAGGATTGGAGTTACTCTGTGAGCGGTCTTGCTGCCATCTCCAAAGAGGGCAAAGATGGTATCCTGTCCGGGCTGAAGGAGCTGGAAGCTGCCGGATATCTGGAGAGGCATCGTTACAGAAATGAGCGAGGTCGGCTGGGCGACAGCGAATATGTCATCTATGAAATCCCGCGTCATGTCAGACCAGTTCCGGCAACTCCAGAACAGGATTTGCCTAAACTGGAAAAGCCTGTTTTGGAGAAACCAGTTCTGGATTATCCAGTGCAGGGTATTCCTGTGCGGGAGAAGCCTATGCAGGATACTCCTGTGCAGGAAAAACCTGCGGAGGAAAAGCCCTCACAAAGAAATACAGAACAAGAAAGGACAGATATAAAAAATGCAGATGAACAAATAGAAAAAAACAAACAAATCAGAAGATCACCGCCCTCTATTGCCGAATCTCTCTCGACGATGGCGGCGATAATGAAAGCATGAGTATCAGCAACCAGAAGCTGCTGCTCAAAGACCATGCCGAAAAATTAGGTATGTTCCAGTACGAATACTATGTGGACGATGGGTACACAGGACGCAACTTCAACCGCCCCTCTTTCCGGCGGATGATCGCTGATATTGAGGCGGGGAAAGTGGGCTGCGTCATTACCAAAGATTATTGTGCGATAATAGGACTAAATCAGAAAGACCTTGAAAATCAAGGCATTCTGGCTTAGTCCCTTCTTTTTTTGACCGAAAACAAAGGACTTTCACAATAATCAAGCAAGCCGGAGGGTGCTGCTGCACACTTCCGGCAGAAGGAGGATATAGTGGGTGCTATCAAAGTCTTCTTGAAGGAGGTTCTGCTTCCAATCGCGCTTGCGTTCTGCCTCGCGTCATTTCTCAAGCCGATCTATATGCCTGACGGCGTATGTGACTACTTCCTTATGTGGATCTGCGTCGGCTTGCCATTCGGCATCCGGAGGATGTGCCTCTGGCTCGTTCCCAGCGGCTACGGTATCTCCGGCTCAGTCGGCATCTTCGCATTGAACTTAATCATAGGCGGTCTTATCGGAGGACTTGCCTTCTTCATCGGGCTGCTGCTCGGTGTCATTCATACCATCCGAGAAATCATCTGAACTACATCGTAAACGAAGAGGGTTTGTTTCTTCTCCAATTTGGAGTAAGAAGCAAACCCTCTTTTTTTGTTGCCCAAAAGCCGCAATATTTGCTGGCGATGCGGCGAAAGAAAGGAGTTTTTAAGCATGAAACGCATGACAGCCGGTGATCTGCAAGCACTGGAATTGCTGATGCAGACCACACCCGGCTTTGAGCATTATGACAGCGGTGTGGATGGCATTCTCCCTGAGTGCCGAAGCTGCCGCTTTCATCGTCCCTTCTGGAAATATCAGTCCTGCGTGTTTGCGGAGTGTCCCTACTGCTGCAATCCCGTTTCAACCCTCAAAAATCAAAGTGGCACATCTGATGCCGGAAAGGAAGCCAGTCATGGATAACAAAATCGAAATCTTCAAGAATGAACAGTTTGGTGAGGTAAGAACGATCCTCGAAGGAGAAAAAGTTCTGTTCTGTGCAGCAGATGTTGCAAAGGCACTCGGTTACACCAACCCGAACAAGGCGGTCAACGACCATTGCAGGGCTATAACGAAACGTTCTACCCCTATCAGCGGGAAAGTTCAGAGTATCAACTTCATCCCGGAAGGAGACGTTTATCGGCTAATTATTCGCAGCAAACTTCCTGCGGCTGAAAAATTTGAACTGTGGGTATTTGATGAGGTCATTCCTACCATTCGCAAAACCGGTGGCTACATGACAGACTCCCTCCTGGAACGCATTCAGAAGGAACCTGCGGTCATTGTGGAGTTTGCTCAGGCGTTGATTCTGGAAAAGAATCGTGTGAAGGCTCTTGAGTGTGAGCTGAACACGGCGAAGCCCAAAGCCGATTACTACGACGCCTTCATCAATCCGAATGACTGCACCAATATCCGAACGACGGCGAAGGAACTGAAAATCCCGGAGCGCAAGTTCGTCCAGTTCCTTCTCAGAGAGAAGTACCTGTTCCGATCTCCCTCCGGTCAGCTTCTTCCTTACAACAAGGACAGCAACGCCGGACTGTTCATCGTCCGCGATTTTGTGACGTACTGCTACACCGGTTCTCAGACCTACTTCACGCCGAAGGGCAAGGAGGTCATCCGAATGAAGTTCCAGAAAAAGTGTGCCGAAGAGCTGCTTCCCAAGATGGCAAGGTGATTTTCGTGGCAGTCTATCGCGTAAACAAGAATCGTGGCTATACGGTCATGGCGAACTTCCACCTTCGAGACAAGAGCCTGTCACTCAAGGCAGTCGGTCTTCTCTCAAAGATGCTCTCGTTCAATGATGGCTGGAAGTTCTCAACCAAGGGACTTTCTGCAATCTGCAAGGAAGGTCCGGATGCCATTCTCTCCGCGCTCCGTGAGCTTGAAAAGCATGGCTACCTTGTCCGGCACCGGCAGAGAGACGGTAAAGGCAGGATGAGCAGCACAATCTTTGAGATATACGAAGAGCCGCAGGAGTCCACGCCAGAACGGGAAATACCACACACGGAAAATCCATGTGTGGAGAAGCCAGATGTGGATAATCCACGCGGGGATAAGTCCGCACAAATAAATACTGATCAAGTAATTACCCAAGGAAGAAATACTCTCTCAAAGAACTATCAATCCATCAATCTTGATGGGATGGACAGG
>OGQJ01001629.1_pt1 | contig 19555 bp, 17 predicted proteins | sample 1553161 | NCBI WGS metagenome assembly OGQJ01 (sample SAMEA2579923, study PRJEB22360) | human gut metagenome | biome: human gut; feature: human-associated habitat; material: faeces | place: Denmark | collected 2008/2010 | reverse complement strand
TTCGGGCATAAATAGGGAGCGGTCTGTTTTATGTGGAATCCTATTAAATGGTAAGTAAAAAATTCGATTTTCCATCCGAAAAGGGGGAGGGGTGAAAAATAGGGATTGTCCGCTCGGTCGGGGTATCTCGGTTTGTTTGTCTGCAAGTGACAACCTTTTCAGAAAAGGATATTTTATAGACCCTTTCACAAAGTTTGTCACCTTTTTGTTGCGGGACAATTTCGGTATAAATCGCACGATATGGGGAATGGATGATAAATAGATTTACCCAAAACTACCCTATAAAAGAAAGAATCGTTATCTTTGCCGAAAAGCAAGTGTATCATGTCCTATAAACCGCCTTACACCATTACGCCGAAGATCACGAATTTGGTTGCACAAATCAGCGAAGCAATCGGCAGCTATTATGCGCACGAAAATTTGCGTCTGCATCGTGTCAATCGAATCAAAACGATTCACGGGACGCTGGCTATTGAGGGCAACACGCTTTCGACGGAGCAGGTCACGGCGGTATTGGAGGGAAAACCCGTCGTTGCTCCTATTAACGAGGTGCAGGAGGTGCGCAACGCCCTTAAAGCGTATGAATTGCTCGACACGCTCGATCCCTGTAAAGTCGATGATCTGTTAAAGGCGCATGCCACGATGGAAGCGGGATTGATCGACGAAATCGGTTGTTTCCGCAAAGGCGGTGCGGGTGTGGTGTCGGGAAAAACGGTTATCCATTATGCGCCCGATGCCGAACGTGTGCCGTTTCTCGTAAACGATCTGTTCGAGTGGCTGCGCACCACGGATGAACACCCGTTGATCGCAAGTTGCGTCTTTCATTATGAATTCGAGTTTATCCATCCGTTCGCGGACGGTAATGGTCGCACGGGGCGATTGTGGCAGACATTGATTTTGAGCAGGTGGCGGCCTATCTTCAAAAACCTGCCGATCGAAAACATTGTATATAAGTATCAAAAGGAGTATTATAAGGCGATTGCCGTAAGCGGCGGTAAAGCGGGTTGCACGCCTTTCGTCGAGTTTGTTTTGGGGGTAATCGCCGAAACGCTCACTACCCAAGAAACTACCCGAAAAACTACCCAAGAAATTATTTTGGAAGCCATCGCCCGCAATCCCAGCATTACACGGGCGGAGTTGGCCGAGGTTGTCGGAATCTCACCCGACGGCGTGAAATATCATTTGCAGAAACTCACCAAGTCGGGCAGGCTCAAACGGGTGGGGTCTACACGCCGCGGGGAGTGGGTGATCGGGTGACAGGAATTCCGAAAAAGGTACTTTTATAGACCCTTTTCAAAAGTTTGTCACCGACCTGTTTTCACCCGTTACGGGCTATATGATCCGCTTTCCCAATTCGATGAACCGTTGTTTGTTGGTGCGCACCTCCCTGTACTCGAAATAGATTCCGATCATCTTTGCCGTCACTTTTTTGCGGTAGGGGATGCCGAGCCGCATAATCAGGTCGTTCATAAAACGGTTGACGACGCACACGGGTAGCTTGTCGCCCGTTTTCAGTTGGGCGTACACCTCCCCGCAGACTTTTTCCGAGGTCAGCAGTTGTTGGCTTTCGTTTTCCTGTATCTGTTTGCCGATTGCGTTCATGTTGTAGTTGTGCCGTTCGATCTCTGCCGCTCCGAGGGCGTAGTAGGCATCCACCATTATCGGCACTTGGCTTTGAATCTCCTCGCGCAGAAAGTAGTATTCATTCCACGTTCGGTTTTGTTCCAGTATCTCCAACTGCCGCACGATTTCGCGGAACAGCTCTTTCATTTTCAGTCGGGGATTTATGCGTTGCAGTCGGTCGCAGTCCGACAACGGATAGATATGTTCGGCGCAATCCGTGTGAAATGCTTTCGCGTACTCCTCCCGCACCAGTTCGGCGTCGGTGTAGTGCCGCTTGATCCGCTCGTCGTCGTAGGCGTTGTCCCACATGAACCAGTTGCGCGTTCCGTCGGCGTTCATGAACCGTTTGTAGTCCATTCCCTCCAACGCCTGCGCACGGGTATCGCAACCCGCCCCCGACGCTTCGATTTGCAGGACTTGTTTGTAAACCGCCTCGCACTCCTCCAACCTCATGGCGATTTCCTCCCGCGATTTGCAGGGCATCTCCTTATTGGTGCTGAAAATATGCGCGGCATCCTCCACGCCGTTGCGGAAGCGTCCGACGATCTGCACGGCTTCGGTCGTGGGGTCGATGACGGTGTGCGTCGCAAACGAAAGGTCGGTTACGATCAGCACGCAGGCTGTTGTCGGCAGTTCGATGTCCACCGCCGAAAAGAAACGGCTCGTGAAAAAGTTGATTTCATCCAGTTCTTCGAGCGAGGAGTAAGCCCGCGAAAAATCCCGCTTGCGGAGTTTCTTCACACTCTCGTAACTGCAAAAGACCTTGCACCGTTTTTCGATCTTATAGGTGCAGATCATGCAGTGGATCGTATCGGTCGAGTTCAGAAAGATGCAGAGCGGATGCCCTTTGCCTTTTACCTGTCCCATAAGGGTACGCACCCAGCCGACGGTGTTGTTCGTATGTATGAGCAACATTTTCGGCTTGTGGTCATAGGTCGGGCGGAGTATCTTCATCGTAAAGCCCTGCTGCTCGAAACGGGGATCGGACGGAATGATCGGCGTCGCAGAAACCATCGCCTTTTGCTTGCATCGGAAAAAATCATCCATCGGGAGCGTGATAGAGCCGCGGTAGCCTGCATCCTGTATCGTGCGTTCGCACTCGTCGAACAGCATGAACCATTCACCGTGCATATCCGTATGCGTCTGCACCATCGCCGAGCGGACTTTGGGGAAACTTTCGGGCGTGGTCATGATTTTCAGATAGCCGTCGTTGTAGTTCGTGTTCAGAAAGTCGATGATGTCCTCGGTCGTTACGCCCTCGAACACGCCGAGTATCTGCGGGTGCTTTTTCATCTTGCCCTCGATAACGGGAACATTCGGCTCGATGATGACGGAGTGTCGGGGCGCATTGATTTCGGCATAGGTCGCACCGCATCCCGTGACGGTCTTGTTGATGATCGAATTGGTAGGTATTTCGGGCATTACGGCGTCGAACCGCTGGCCTGCATCTATTGTGATATATTCAATCTTCATCTAATAATTTGATTTATAGTTAAAAAAAACTTGGGGAGCGAGCGGTGAAACCCGCTCCCCTCGTTCAGCAGTTTAGTTCAGCAGTTCGGTGATGTCCTCCATTGCCTCGGCAGGCATCACGACTTTGCCGTTGGGAAAGTGGTACTTTTTGGCGAGGTAGCCGATTCCCTCCTCGCTCTCGTTGTACTCCTCGGAGGTGATCGGGGTCAGTTTCTCCACCTCGGCGGCCACCTCTGCCAGCCACTCGGACTGACAGCAGATTTCACGGTCGGGTTCAAACTCCGTTACTTCGGGCAACTCCTTACCCATCAGGAACGCCATCAGGTAGTTCCAGATTTGGGCATTGAGCAACAGCTTCCCGTCCAACTCGGTGTAACCCTTACGGATTCCGAACCACACGTAGCCGCATCCAGCCACGTCTACACGGGTGGTCACGATCAGGGTGGTAGCCCCTGCCGCAATCGCTTTCGCCAGCGTGCGGAACATTTTGGCATTCCCTGCGGGTTTGATTTTGATAATGCGAAGATTCATTTTCTCCTCCTGCTCCTCGGCGGCTTTGATTTCCGCCATCTTTGCCTCGTGTGCGATTGCCGAGGCCATCATCTCCTCTGCGCGGTTCCCAGCTACCTGCTGCGATTCCGCATTTTCTGAAATTGTAGTCATAGTTTTATTAAATTTGATGTTAATATTGTCGTTGATGTTTGCAAGCGTTTTCATAATCGTTATCTTTTTTATTAAGTTTTGTTGCCGCCTCTTTCGGGCTGTCGGCTACTCCCCGAATCACTCGAATAACCGTACGCTTTATTCGCGGATTCTGGCTATTGAACCTGCATAAATCCGACCTTTGGTGCCTTGGCGAAATATAAATAATAGCCAGCGAAAACTGACCTATTCATTACCTTTGCTGTCGAAAATATTGCAAAATATATCAGGGAAAATATTGTAAATCTGTCCGTTATGACAAAATGGCAGGTGTCATGACACTGGCAGATTTTTGGCAGAAAAAAGAAAGGGAACCGCGATAAACGGCTCCCTTAAATGGTATGGTTATATAGTCCGATCAGTCCAATAGCGGAAAATCAAAATCCTGCATGATAACCTGTCTTTGCAATGGTATCGGTCTGAATCGTGGTGCTTGGTTCATAGCCGCTCGTTTCAGATAGGCGGCAAGGTCGGCGCGGATTACTTTCGGGTCGTATTTGCCGCTCTCTCCTTTATTATTGGGATAACAACCCGTGACGCGTGTATAGTCGTGAATGAGTTGGCATAATTCGTTCGGCATATTGGGCTGGCTGGGGATTGCGTTTTCTTCATGGAGCATTCGGTAAATGCCGTATGCAACTGCCGAATAGATGGCATTCTTCTTTTCTCGCCCCGCAGACGGTTTGCGCCGTTGAATATCCTGCCGTGCTTCCTCGGCTGTCTGTACTTCGGGAAAATAGCTTGCAAGTTCCTTTTTAATCAGACGGAATAACCAGTTATTGCTGTTTGGAATAGAAATCTGTTCCGCTTCCCCATTATTGGTGCGAATTGTGATGGCGGTCTGTTTGTTGCTTTTAAGTGTCCGTGCCTCCATTTGCTCCATAAAAAGCAATAGGTGCGCCCATTCGCTTTGGTATATGTCCCAAGTATGAAACTGAACAAGGTCATTGTATTCGTTTTCGTCGATCTGCTGTTCGCGGATGCAGTAGGCCACCAGCAATAGGGCTTCCTCTATTATCGGGGTAATTGTCCCGTAAGAGTTGATAAGCGACAACAAATCATGGCATTCGAGGTGTCGAAACGGCAAAACCAGATTGCAATCCTCTTTAATGCTGTACTTTACGATATTACCCTCTCGGTGAGGTATCAGACATTTGGCATTTGAAAGTTCTTTGTTGAAATAACCTGCCGTGATGCCGAAATATTTTTCCAGTAAGGGCAGGCAAGCGGTGAAATATTCGGTTGTTACGGGGTAAAAGGTTTGTTCTTCTTGCATAGGAGTATCTTTATAAAGACGAATTTACAAAATTCCGCTTTCTGCCGCAACCGACGACCGCAGAAAAAAGAAAAGGGACTACCCGATGCAAGCGGATAATCCCTTAAAAGGTAGTGATAAATTTAGTTTTGGGGGCTATAAGATAGACCTTTTTTCAAACCTTGTCACCACCTCACAATAAGTTTTGCATGGCCGCATCTATCTGCGAGTTCTCGAATGAATCGAGGTAGATTTGCGTAATCTTTTCCGAACTGTGCCCCAGCGATTCCGAAATGATGGATGTCGAAACTCCCGACCTTTTCAGAACAGTTGCGAACGAGTGCCGCGCAACGTATGTCGTGAGCGTGATAGGCAGGTGCAGATGCTCGCCGATTAGTTTCAGATAGCGATTTATCCGCTTGTTCGTCCGTTGCACCCGTCCGTACTGCTGTTGTGCCGTAATGTGAACAGAACGCCTTAAAACAGGGAAAACATAGTCCTGCGGATGTGCGTTCGGTTGGCGGTACTTGTCGAGGATGTCGAGGGCGGCGGGTTGGAGTTGGAACGACAGGAGTTTACCCGTTTTCTGTCGGTTGAAAACCAGCCGCCCGTCCACGATGTCGGCATAGCGGATGTGCAGAATGTCGGTCAGATTGATGCCGCATGATAAATAGCTGAACAGGAACAAGTCTTTTGCCAGTTGCAGGAACGGTTTGGGGTACTTGGTCAGCGTCCGTACCTCGCAATCCATAATCCGCCGAATATCCTCTTTTGTCAGCGACCGTTTGGCCGTGGCTTCCTTGAATCGGCTCACTTTGAACGTGTCGAAAGGGTAGTCCGTTTTCTTGATTAGGCCGTCGGTGATTGCGCTGTTGTAGAGTACCCGCAACGAACGGAAACGGATGCCGATGGAGTTGTCGGAATAATGCCGTTCCACCCGCAGCCATTGTTCGTATCGTTTCAGCCACTCGGCGTCGATGTCTATAAAATAAAAGTCCAGCGAACGGCAGAATTTCGTCAGCGAGGTGCGGAGTTCCTGAAAGGTCTTGGCGTTGCCTACACGTTTCTCGGCCAGCAGGCGGTCGATGTAGCCGTTCAGATATTCGCCGACGGTTTGGCGCACGACCTTGCGGGATGCCTTTTCGACAAGCGTGTTCAACGTGTACTCCTTATCGCTGGTTTTGAAATCCATGACCTGACTTTGGAGTTCCTGCGTTTTCTGTTGGATAAGGGCTTCGATGCGCTCTTTGTCGGGACAGTTACGGCGCGGTTTACACTTTTCTGCATCCCAGTATTGCAGAGCGAGGGAAATGTGCAGACTGATGTACTTCCGTTTTCGGTTCTTCGTCAGCCGTAACATAATGGGATGCTGACCGTTGGATAATGTTTTGGATGTGTAGAGTACCGCCTCGATTGTTGTGTTCATCGGGAAAATTCGGTTTACACATTGGTTTACACAAACTGCGTAAACCGACGGAGAACGGGCTCAAAACAAGACACGAAAAAACCACCTACATCGCTGTAAGTGGTTGATTTTGAGAGTGACGCCGACAGGACTCAAACCTGTAACCTTCTGATCCGTAGTCAGATGCTCTATTCAATTAAGCTACGGCGCCGAATTGCGAATGCAAATGTAGTGTGAAAATTGCTCTTATGCAAATAATTTGTCGTAAAATTTACCAGTCTTTTTATTTTATATCTTGGTAAGAGGGGTAATTTTGAATATAATACATTGATAATGTTTGATTTGAGGTAATCTGTGCTTTGTTCGGATTCTTTTCCGGGAGTTTGTCGGTGGAAATATCGTTGCCGGGAAAAGAGGGCATTTGTCGTGTCCGACTGGCTATGGGGACCGGAGATTTGTCATACAAAAATTACCCCTGCGGGCTGAAATCCGCAGGGGTAATTCGATGATTTTGCCGGATGCGCTTATTTGACCAGTTCGGCGAGCTTCTCCTTGATTCCTTCGCCTCGCAGGTCTTTGGCGACGATCTTGCCTTCGGGCGAGATCAGGAAGTTGGTCGGGATGCTGCGGATTCCGTACTCTTCGACGATCGGGGCGCTCTTGCCGTCGGTGACGGCGATTACGTTGGGCCACGTCATCTCCTCTTTTACAAGGAATTCTTTCCAACTCTCGGCATCGTTGTCGAGCGATACGCCGTAAATGTTGAATCCTTTGGGGCCGAACTCCTTGAACGCCTCCTTCAGATAGGGCAATTCGCCGCGGCAGGGACTGCACCAGGTTGCCCAGAAGTCGATCAGCACCCATTTGCCGGGGCCGATGAGGGGTGTCACCGAAACGGTTTCGCCCAGGGAGTCGGGCAGCGCGATTTCCAGATAGGGCTTGCCGATTTCGGTATTTTCCTGGGCGGCGATCGATTTGGCGATGGCGGTCAGGATCTGGGTTTTCTGCATCTGTTCGGGGAATTTATTCAGGATTTCGCGGGCTTCTTGCGGTTCCATTTCGTTATAGAGGTTTCCGAAGAAGTAAACGCCGACCAGGTTGTCGGAGTTGTTGTCCAAAGCGCGGCGCATGATGCCGTTGGCTACCTGGTTCAGCGAATCGAATTTCTCCATGTCGTTTTCTTGCATGGCCACCAGGAATTGTCCCTGAAGCATGCCCAAAGAGTCGTTTATCGGCTGGAAAATCTCGTTCGAGCGGGTGCCGCCGACTTGGAATTGGCCCAGATCCGCAGTTTTAACGTCGATTTTTCCCGGTTCGAGGAAGATGAATCCGATGCCCTGGCGGTGCCGGTTGGTAAGGATGGCCAGGTCCGGCTGGTCGATCGTGCCTTTGATTTTGAACGTACCGTCCGCAGCGACGGCTGCCGATGCGATGGTCGGATTTTCGGGATTGCCTTGCATCAGGAATACGGAGTCCGTGATTCCCGGGTCCAGTTTGCCGGTGATGGTGTAGGTATTGCCTCCGCATCCCACGAGGGTGCCTGCGGCAAGAAGACCTATTAACGCTTTTTTCATAGTGCTGAGAAAGGATTAAAATGATTATTTGGTCGGTTTGTGATTCGTCTTTTGGGGTGTTCGCGGCGTTTGCCGGATTTCGCGCTGGGGATTATCCTTCAAAAACCGTTCCCAGCTCGAACTGCCCTTTGCCGAGGCAGCCTTGCGGCCTCCGCCGAGTCCTTTGAACCGATCTTCGCCGAGGGCGCCGTTCAATGGGTTCGAACTCATGAAATGGTGGCACAGGGCGACGGCCATACCGTCCGTAGCGTCCAGTCGCCGGGGCGGACGTTCGATCGTGAGCATGCTGCTGACGAGAGCCGCGACCTGCTCCTTGGGGGCCGAGCCTCGGCCCGTGATACACTGTTTGATGCGTGTGGGGGCGTATTCGAATACCTGCAGTCCGCGGCTCAACGCCGCAGCCATCGCCACGCCTTGCGCCCGGCCCAGCTTGAGCATCGACTGCACGTTCTCGCCGAAGAAGGGCGATTCGAGGGCCACCTCGCGGGGGCGGTATTCGTCCACGAGGGCACCGACCCGCTCGAAAATGTAGCGCAGCTTTTCGTAAGGATCGTTCATCCTGTGCAGGTCGATGTCGCCCAGCACGACCGATCGGACCTCCCGTCCGCAAACCTCCAGCACCCCGTACCCCATGTAGTTGGTGCCGGGGTCGATGCCCATGATGCGGTATGTCGTCGGGTCGGACACGGTGCAGGGACGTTACTTCTCCTTGAGGGCCGCGATCTCCTTTTCCGCCTGACTCACGCGGCGTGCCAGGTCGGGCAGGTTCTTGAAGATGGCCGATGCGCGGTGATATTGCATGCCGGGCAGCGCCGGATAGCCGAAACGTACTTCTCCGTCAGGTACGTCTTTGTCGAGACCGCTTTTGGAGCCGATGCAGACCCTGTCGCCGATGGTCACGTGGTCCGCGATGCCGACCTGTCCCGCGAGGAAACAGTTGTGCCCCACCTTCGAAGTGCCTGCGATGCCTGTCTGGGCCGAGGAAACGGTATTCTCGCCGATTTGCACGTTGTGGCCGATCTGGATCAGGTTGTCGAGTTTCACGCCCCGGCGGATGATCGTCGAGTCGGTCTTGGCCCGGTCGATGCAGGTGTTGGCGCCGATTTCCACGTCGTCTTCGACGACGACGTTGCCCAGTTGCGGAATCTTGTCGAAGCCGCCTGCGGCATTGGGAATGAAGCCGAAGCCGTCGGCGCCGATCACCGCACCCGCATGCAGGATGCAGCGGCTGCCGATCACGCACCCCTCGTAAATCTTGACACCCGGGTAGAGGATCGTTCCGTCGCCGACGGTCACGCCGTCACCGATATAGACCTGGGGATAGATTTGGCAGTCGGCGCCGATGCGGGCTCCCGCCTCGATAACGGCGAAATCGCCCACGTAACAATCTTCGCCCAGTGTCGCCCGCTCCGAGATCGAAGCCCGCTCGCTGATGCCCTGTTTGCGGGGTTTTGCGGCCTGATACATTTGCAGCAGTTTGAGCACTGCGGCGCCGGTGTCTTCGACTTTAATCAAGGTGGCGGTCACGGGTTCCGAAGGGGTGAAATCCTTGTTCACCAATACGATCGACGCACGGGTTTTGTAAAGGTGTTTTTCGTATTTGGGGTTGGTCAGGTAGGTCAGGGCGCCGGGTTCGCCCTCTTCGATCGAGGAGACGGTGTGCACCTTGGCCTCTTTGTCGCCTGCGACTTGGCCGCCGAGAAAACCGGCGATCATTTCTGCGGTAAATTCCATCATAGCAATATAGTAATCAGAGGTATTTTTTTATGTCTATTCCTTCGGGCATGAATTCATCGACCGTGCGGCCGAAAGCCAGTACTTCGCGTACGGTGCTCGAGGCGATGTCGGCTACGGGAGCCGGGGTGAAGAGCATCACGGTGATGATGTCGGGATGCAGGCGGTGGTTGGTCGCCTCCATCGTCCGTTCGTATTCGAAATCGGTGGTGTTGCGCACGCCGCGGATGATGGCCGAGGCATGCTGGTCGCGGGCGAAGTCGCCCGTCAGACCGGTATAGATTCTCACTTCGACCCGGGGGTTGTCCGCATAGAGGTCTTCGATGAGTTGTTTGCGGGCTTCGATGCGCAGCAGTCCTGCCTTGGAAACATTGTTGCCGATGCCGATGACGACCTTGTCGAAGATTCGCAGGGCATCGTCCACGAGTGCCTGATGGCCCCGGGTAAAGGGATCGAACGATCCCGGAAAAATGGCGATGGTGTGTGACATTGGGAGCAAAGGTAATGAAAATGAATACAGAATCCAACAAATGGATCCGGGGGTGTCGCCGAATGTATCCGACTTTCTGCAAAAGTAATGAAAATGAGTGCAGAATGAAACGAGCGAACTGTTTTTTATGCCGAGTGTATTCCGATCTTTTGTAAAGGTATTGCAAATAGGGTGGGACAAAGGAAACCTGTCCGGTTTGTATCGGGCAGGATGCGTTAGTATAATTTGTTCAGGACGCGGGCGATACGTTCGGTGATGATTGCGGCGTAGAGTTGCCCTTCGCAGGCCGATAGCGAGGTGAGGCCCCGGTGATCGACATAGAAAATTTCGTCGAAACGGGCGAGTTGCTCCCGGCCGATCTCCAGCTCCAGCAGAGGCAGGCGGGCGGCTTCGACGGCCCGGTACGCCAATTCCCGTTCGACACTCGGCGGGGCGGGCGGAGTATAGACTTTTTTCCCTTTCACGGCGAACAGGGGCGCTTCGTCGCATACGTGCACGAATCCCTCGCCGTCGCAGCGGATCACCGCTTGTACGCCTGTCCGGACTGCCGCCCGTTCAATGTCCGCTTCCGCCGCCCGGTTGTCCGCCGTCACCGCTGCCTGCAAAGCCAGCATGCAGGCTGCCTCGCGTGCCGAGGTGGGGTATTCGGGGTAGGGAACGCCGTAGTTCACGACAGCCGCAGCGGGCCGCAGCGACCGCAGGGTATACCCGTCGTAGAAGGATACCGCTCCGGGGATCAGCAGCAGGTCGCCCGCCGGTGTGAAGGCCATGCGTACGAACGAAGAGCCTGCGACGGGGTGACGGTTGGCGTCGAGCAGAGTGGCGATCTGTGCCTCCAGTCGGCGAAGGTCGGGGGCCCAGCGCAGCCCGAAAAGCTCTTGTATATTGCGAGCCAGCAGTTCCGTGTGGCGGTCGAGCCAGAGGGGGCGGCGTCCCCGGACATGAAGCGTCTGATAGAGGTATGTGCCTTCGATGCGGGGCATCGGCTCCGGGATACCGTTGCGCAGCAGGATGCGTTCCATTATTGGAGGAAGATTTTGAGAAGCATCTCGCGGAGCAGCTCCCCGTCCGGGGCGCCGCCCGCGTTCATGCCCTTCGATTTGGCGTCGTATTCGCGCAGCAGCCCCAGGATGCGGAACACTCGGCGGTTGTCCCACCGTGCCGAGGTCTGCTTCAGTTCGCCCAGAGCGTAGGCGTTGTTCATTCGCAGGATGCCTATGAGTTCCGTGTCCGAGGGAAACGGAACTCCCTTGTGGCGGCTGAGCCACCGCAGGTAGTTGATGCGGAAAATTTCGCGGAACTGATTGAAAAGGGCCAGAATCGTTACCAGCAGGGGGTTGTCTTTGGGGTTGCGGGCGAAATGGTCGGCGATGCGCAGGGCCTGTTCGAGGTTCTGTCCCGTGACGGCCTTGCAGAGTTCGAAGTTATTGAAATCCTTCGAGATGCCGATGTTCTGTTCGATGTGTGCGTCGGTGATTTTCTTCGTTCCTTCCGGTAGCGAGAGCAGCAGCTTGCCCAGTTCGTTGGAGATTTTGGCGAGGTCGGTGCCCAGGTGGTCGGTCAGCATCGCCTGGGCTTTCGCGTCGATCGTGCAGCCTTTCGAGGCGACGAACTGCGCGAGCCAGGGGCCGATCTCGTAGTCGCGCGGCCGGACCGATTCGAGCACCGCACCGTGCTGGGCGATGCTTTTGTAGAGCTGCGAACGCTTGTCCACGTTCTTCTCCTTGTGGCAGACGATCAGGATCGTCGTGGGCGAGGGTTTCGAAGTGTATAGCGAGAGTTTGTCGAGACCGCGCAGTTGCTGCGCCTCCTTGAGAATCACCACCTGGTACGAACCCATCATCGGCATCTGCCGGCAGAGGTTCACCACTTGTCCCGCGTCGGAGTCCCGCCCATAGACGGTCAGCTGGTTGAAAGCCCGTTCGGACTCCTGGAGGATCGTCGAGGCCAGCAGGTCGCAGAGAGCGTCGATGAAGAAGGCCTCTTCGCCCATGAGCAGATAGACGGGCGCGAACTTCCGTCCCGCGATTTCGCCTCGGAGACGGTCGTAGGCCGCCATCGTATCTTTGAATTTTACGCCGCTTTTCGCCATGGCTTAAATGATCTCTTTGGTGATGCGCAGCACGTTTTCGGTCTCGGCCGTGAGCCGGTAGCGGGCGGCGATGCGCCGCCCGACGAGCCAGACGATCTCATCCCCGGAAAGCAGTACGAACTGCCGTGCCTTCTCCGGCAGCGGGACTTTATGGTCGATCAGGTAGTCGCTGACCTTCTTGCGGCCGGACATGCCGTAGGGAATGAACCAGTCCCCCTCCTGCCAGCGGCGCACCGTGAGCGGGTATTTGAGTTTGTCGGCATCCACCTGGGCGATGTGTTCGGGTACGCCGAAGCCCTGGATATCGTCGATGTCGCGCAGCTCGAAGTAGAGCACCGAGTTGCCGCAGTAGCAGCGCGGGGCGCCCGCCTCGACCTGCACCTGGCAGGGGTCGTCCGCCGGGATCGGGGTTACCATAATCCGTCCCCGGTCGATGTACGCCACGTGGGATTTGGAGTAGAACCGCTTGCCCGTGCCGGAGTTCTGTTCCAGCGCCCTGACCAGGGCGTCCGACACGTCGCCTTTGAACGAATAGGTCGAGTTGAGCAGTTCGAAGATTACGAAATTCAGCGGGAAAGCCCGGTCGATACGGTCGATGTGGATCGTGTCGATCCCGTTTTCGGTGGTGATGACCTCTTCGCGGATGCGCTGGATGCCGTGGTTGATGAAGAGCTGCGCGTCGGTCAGACGGCCGATGTTCTGACGCATCAGGTCGGTGAACTTGGGGCTGATCTCCTTGATGCGGGGTACGAGTCCCAGGCGGATCTTGTTGCGCAGGTATTTGGTCGAGCGGTTCGACGAATCTTCCCGGTAGGGAATGTGTTGTGCTACGGCGTATTCGAGGATGTCCTTGCGCGAAGCGAACATCAGCGGGCGGATCAGCTTCCCGGCATGGGTGGTGATCCCCGTCAGACCCCGCAGGCCGGTGCCGCGCAACAGGTTGATGAAGAAGGTTTCGATCGAGTCGTCGATGTGGTGGGCGATGGCTACCACCGTGTAACCGTGCTCGCGGCTCAATTCGTCGAACCAGGCGTAGCGCAGCCGCCGTGCGGCCATTTCCATCGATTCGCCCGTGCGCTCCATCTCGCCTTTGGTGTCGAAGCGTTTGTTGTACCAGGGCACGCCGTACTTCTCCGCCTCGCGGCGTACGAGTTCCTCGTCCTCTTCGCTCTCCACGCCCCGCAACTGGAAATTGCAGTGGGCCACGCCGACGCGATAGCCGCTTCGCACGAAGAGCGAGAGCATGACCATCGAGTCCACGCCGCCCGAAACGGTCAGCAGGATGAAATCCTCCGGAGCTGCCAGCTCGTTGCGGCGGATGTAGCGTTGGAAATTGTCCAGTAGGTTCATAGGCAGTGCCTTGTCGGTTTTATAATATATTGACTTCGGGTTCGATCTCCACGCCGAAGCGTTTCTTTACCTGTTCCTGCACTTTGCGGGCGAAAGCGACGATCTCCGTACCCGTAGCGCCTCCGAGGTTGATAATCACCAGCGCCTGCCGGGGGTGGATCCCCACGCGTCCTTCGCTGTGGCCTTTCAGTCCGGCGCGGTCGATCAGCCAGCCTGCGGCCAGCTTGACTTGCGAAGGGTCGGCTGCCGGATAGTGCGGCATATCGGGATAAAGTGCCGACAAGCGTTCGGCCTCCTCGCGGCCGACGACCGGATTCTTGAAGAAGCTCCCGGCGTTGCCCGTCACCGCAGGGTCGGGCAGCTGGGCCCGGCGGATCGCACAAACGGCCTCGCGGATGTTGCGCAGCGTGATGCCTCCCCGCGCTTCGACCGCTGCGGCCAAATCCCCGTATTCGAGTCGGGGCCGGGGCGTGCGGCTCAACGCAAAGCGGACCGAGGTGATGATTACACGTCCCCGCAGGGAGCGTTTGAAGACGCTGTCCCGGTACCCGAACGCGCAGTGTTCTCTGTTCAGGACGAGCGTGTTGAAGGTCTCCGTGCAGAACATCTCGACGCTTCGGATCGCATCCTTGGCCTCGCAGCCGTAAGCCCCGATATTCTGAACCGGAGCGGCCCCGACTTTGCCGGGGATGAGCGAGAGGTTTTCCAATCCCCACAGTTCGTGCTGTACGGCCCATTCGACCAGGTCGTCCCACTCGACGCCCGCGTCGGCTTCGACCGTCACGCAGTCCGGCTGTTCGTCCACGATGCGGATACCCTGTGCCACAGGGGTCAGCAGCGTACCGGGATAGTCTTGCGTGAAGAGGACGTTGTTGCCTCCTCCGAGGACGTACCACGGATCAGGCATTCCTTTCTCGAAGAGTTCCTGCAAATCTTCCGTCCGGTCGAACTCGATGAGGCGTGCCGCCCGCTGCGCCACGTGAAAACTGTTGCGCGGGGCGAGTTCGGGATTGTTAAATTCTCGTATCATATTTGCAAAGTTAGGAATTATTTCGTTAATTTGAATGTTTTCGACAAGCGAGGGCAGAACGACTTCACTCGCTCTGCCGGACGGAGAAAACAGAGAATGCAGTTCGATGTTTCCGATAAGCGAGGCAGGAGAGGACGACTTTTTGCCCGGCGGAGAGAACGGGGCCCGCAGTTCGCCGTTTTCGGTCGAGTGGTGCGGGACGTTGTGTCGGGCAGGGAGAACGACCGTTCGACGGTTTCGATCTATGCGAGTGAGAAGGGAGCTTTTTGTAACAGGCGGGCAGGGCGCCGTGTGCGTGAAGAGAAAAACGGGCGGAGTCGCTGTTTTTTATCGCCCGCTTCGTCGGGCGTCGGTCGATGTGGCGCCGATCTTGCTGAAAGAGAATGAATGTGACTGATAAACGGTTTCCGATATGTTTACGAAAGAGGATTTTGTGCAAATGGAGGAGCACGGCCTGACGCCGGCGGCTCTCGAAACCCAGTTGAAAAATTTTCGGGAAGGTTTTCCCTTTCTTCCCGTGACGCGGGCCGCTTCGTGCGGCGACGGTATTCGGGTGCTGGATGCTGCCGGGATCGAGCAGGCGGCGGCCCGTTACGACCGTGCGAAGGAGTCTTTGCGGGTGGTGAAATTCGTGCCCGCTTCGGGCGCCGCGACCCGTATGTTCAAGGATTTGTTCGAGTTCGTTCGCGAGGGGCGCCGTACGGCTGTGGTCGGGGAGTTGCTGGCCAACCGCCGCCGCTTCGCCTTCTGGCCCGAGCTGCGGACGATCATCGGTGACGATGCCGACGAGCTGCGGACGGTCGAAAATATCGTCGCCGAAGGGCTCCGTTACGGGGAAACCCCGAAGGGACTGGTGTCGTTCCACCGCTATGGGGACGAGGTGCGCAAAGCCGTCGAAGAGCATCTGGTCGAAGGGGCGCAGTACGCCGCCGCCGGGGGCGAGGTGAAGATTCACTTTACCGTCTCGCCCGAGCATCTGACCCGTTTCGAAGCGTTGCTGGCCGAAAAGATACCGGGTTACGAATCCCGTTTCGGGGTCAAGTATCGCATCTCCTTCTCCGTGCAGGACCCTTCGACCGACACGCTGGCCGTGAATCCCGACTGTACGCCTTTCCGACGTGCCGACGGGCGGCTGCTCTTCCGTCCTGCGGGACACGGGGCGCTGATCGGGAACCTCGGAAAGATCGATGCGGACATAGTCTTCGTTAAAAATATCGACAATGTTACTACCGATGCCCGGCGGAGCGATACGGTGCTTTATAAAAAAGCGCTGGCCGGAGTATTGCTCGCATTGCAGGAGCGGATTTTCGAATACCTCATGGCCCTCGAAGTGCCGGGTGCCGAATTGGAGCCTATCGCCGCGTTCATCGAGAATGAACTCTGCGTGAAACTGCCCAAGGACTACGGCACGGCTCTTTTGAGGCAGGTGCTCGACCGCCCGATCCGGGTGTGCGGCATGGTGCGCAACGAAGGCGAGCCGGGCGGCGGCCCCTTCTGGGTGGCTGGGGCCGACGGGCTGGAGACGCTCCAGATCGCCGAATCGAACCAGATCGCTCCCGAAAAGCGGGAGTTGATGCGCTCGGCGACTCATTTCAATCCGGTGGATCTGGTTTGCAGCTTCCGCACCTCGAAAGGCGGTCGTTTCGATCTGCGGGAGTTCGTCGATCCCGCTACGGGTTTTATCTCCCGCAAGTCGGACGGGGGCCGCGAGCTGCTCGCGCAGGAACTGCCCGGTCTTTGGAACGGTGCCATGGCCCGGTGGAATACGGTCTTCGTCGAAGTCCCCATCACGACTTTTTCGCCCGTAAAGGTAGTCACCGATCTGCTGCGTCCCGAACATCAGGGCGATGAATTTTGAATAAGCCATTGCTCCCTTCGGATTTTCATTCGGAGGGAGCTTTTTTCGAGATGAAGACGTTGGTTGTCCCAAACGATTGAAAAAATGCAATCGAAAAATATAAAAAACAAATTGAATAACATTTTCAGTGTTATTTTTCTGCTATTCGGATTAGCGGCTTGCTCAGATGATCGTTACCAAACACAAAATGTAACCCATTTAGTAATCGATTCTTTCGAAGATTTTGCAAAGGACAGCGATACCGTAAGTATTCGGTCCATAACCCTATCCTTGGCCGATAAACGATTTTACGCCGAATTCGAACATTCGGATATCGAGATTAATTACGAAGTAAATGTTCGTAATAATAGTGCGGACACAGTTCGTATCAATCTCCCGGATTCTTCGAATTATGCTACATATCTAAATAATCGTGTCGGGTGGTTGAGTGGATGGAATAAAAATGAGCTTGAAATTCTACCATGTCGATCAAATACTATTTGTATTACCAATATCGGCATGTTTGGTGCGTTATATCGTTGGGAAAAATTATTTCCTCCAAAACACGATTACACTTTTGATATGCTAAAAATCCTTCCCGATGTAAAAGTATATTACAATGGACAGCTTGTATTGCCATCGAAAGAAATAGAAATTTTTACAAGCGACTACAAAGATCCGTGGATATATAAAGTGCTTAAAAAAATATCAGGAGAACCATATGCTATTGATTTTTCTAATTAGATAAAAACTAATGTGATTGATCGATTGTTGAAATCGAAACTCAAAGACAATATTTTATGGTTCGATCCGAAAAAAAATGCGCCGAATATGCGTGGGTTAAAATGGATTTTATATATTTGTAGGAACTAATTCGGAGGAGTGTGATTTCGGGAACAGTTCCGATGTTTCCGGTCGGAGTCGGGGAGAGATCGCTTGCGATCGAGTCTCGGATGGAGGTGAGGAAGAGAAAGATTCCGGTGATCCCGGATCGAATGCCTGCGGTCGGATTTGCCGGCGGGGAAAGCGGTGCTGTATGCCGTGCGTTTCGGTCGGCGGGGTCGGTGCGGGGCCGGGCTGCATCCCGGAATCCGTGACGCGAGGTCATGGAGTGACGAATAAGAAATTCAAATATAATAAACATAAATTCTTATGGAAAACAAACTTCAACAGTTAACCCAGAAGCTCTACGACGAGGGGCTGGAGAAAGGCCGTGCCGAGGCGGAACGTCTGGTGGCCGAAGCGAAGACCAATGCGGCCAAGATCGTGAAGGAGGCCGAGGCGCAGGCTGCGAAGATCCTCGCCGAAGCCAATACCAAAGCACAGGACGTGGAGAAGAACGCGATGACCGAAATTTCGCTCGCGGGCAAGCAGGCCCTCTCGAAGATCAAAGCCGAGATCAGCTCCATGATTATCGCCAAGAGCACCGCTCCCGCCGTGAAAGCCGCGACGCTCGATCCCGAATTCGTAAAGCAGATGCTGCTTACCGTCGCCAAGAACTGGAGCGGCGCCGATTCGTCGAAGAACCAGTTGAAGGCCCTGCTGCCGGAGGCGGAACAGAAGGCGTTCGAAGCGACGTTCGAAGCCGCTGCGAAGGAGCTGCTGGCCGCAGGCGTCGAGGTGGGTTATTCGAAGGAGGTCAGGACGGGATTCAAGGTGGGTGCCAAAGACGGCGGCTACTACATTTCGTTTTCGGACCAGGATTTCGACGCTCTGTTGAAGGAGTACCTGCGCGACAAGGTCTATAAAATGCTGTATAACGCTTAAGCCGGGCGCCATGTTCGACAAGAATTACTACTGTTTGGTAGCCGGATTGCGGGAGTATTCGCTCGATGCCGATACCAAGGGCTTCAATGCCCGGGCGATCATCGAGGAGATTCTCGAAGGGGTTTCCGCCCGCGATGCACGTTGCGTGCGTCTGCTTTACGGTTACTACGACTGCGAGAACCTGGTTAATTTCCGCAAGGGACGCGCGGCGCACAACCCGCTGGGCAACCTCTCGCGGGAAGAGATCGAGGAGCAGACCAAGAACCCCGACCGGCTTCCGGCGCGTATGGCGACCGTGGTCCGTTCCTATTCGGCCATCGTCGATGAAGATGCCGACAACGAGGACGGGATCGACACCGACCGATCGTTCGAGAACGCTCTTTTCTCGGCCTACTACGACGAGTGCGCCCACTCCAAGAGCCGTTTCCTGCGCCAGTGGGCCGATTTCGACCGCAACCTGCGCAACATCTCTGCCGCCGTCGTAGCCCGCGTTACGGGACGTTCGGCCGAGCAGTCTGTCGTGGGCGGGGATGAAACTTCGCAGCAGCTCAAACGCTCGTCGGCCGCCGATTTCGGCTTGCGGGGCGACGTTCCCTACCTGGAGGCGGTGATCGCCGCCGTGAACGACGAAACCAACCTGGTGGAGAAGGAGCGCAAGATCGACGCGATCCGCTGGAACCAGGCCGAGGAGCTTTCCACTTTCGATTATTTCGACATCAACGCGCTGCTGGCTTACCTGGTGAAGGTGAACATCGTGGCGCGCTGGACCCGTTTGGACGACAAGCAGGGGCGCGAAATGCTGCATCGCCTGATGACCAGTCTGGACGGCAAGGATTTGATCAATAAACAATAAAACAGATAATGAAAACAACAGGACGAGTAAACGGTATCATCTCGAACATCGTGATCGTGAAGGCGGACGGCCCTGTCGGCCAGAACGAAATCTGTCACGTTTACTGCGGGGATACCAAGATGATGGCCGAGGTCATCAAGGTCGTGGGCGACAATGCCTACGTGCAGGTTTTCGACTCGACCCGCGGACTGAAGATCGGCGAAAAGGTCGAATTCGAGGGTCACATGCTGGAAGCGACGCTCGCTCCCGGTCTTCTTTCGCGCAACTACGACGGTCTGCAGAACGACCTGGAGAAGATGGACGGTCTGTTCATCGCGCGCGGTTCGATCACCGACCCTATCGACTTCGAGAAGAAGTGGGAGTTCAAGCC
>OGQJ01001617.1_pt1 | contig 19642 bp, 19 predicted proteins | sample 1553161 | NCBI WGS metagenome assembly OGQJ01 (sample SAMEA2579923, study PRJEB22360) | human gut metagenome | biome: human gut; feature: human-associated habitat; material: faeces | place: Denmark | collected 2008/2010 | reverse complement strand
CACCCGAAGGGCCGTCCCCCGGCCCCGCAGCCGGCGCGGCGGGCCTGTCACTGTACCAGTACCTGGGCGGCGTCAACGCCCATCTGCTGCCCACGCCCATGATGAACATCCTCAACGGCGGCGTGCATGCCGACAATAACGTCGACTTCCAGGAGTTCATGATCATGCCAGTGGGCGCCCCGAGCTTTGCAGAGGGCCTGCGTTGGTGCGCCGAGGTCTACCACACCCTCAAGGGCGTGCTGCACGAGGCCGGCCTGGGCGGCGGCGTGGGCGACGAGGGCGGCTTTGCCCCCAACCTTAAGACCAATGCCGAGCCGTTCGAGTACATCACCAAGGCCGTCGAGAAGGCTGGCTTTAAGCCCGGCGTCGACTTTATGTACGCCATGGATCCGGCGTCCACCGAGTTCTACAACGCTGAGACCGGTATGTACGAGCTCAAGGGCGAGGGCGTTGAGTACACGAGCGCCCAGATGGTCGATTACTGGGAGAAGCTCGTCGACACTTATCCCATCATCTCCATCGAGGACGGCATGGCCGAGGAGGACTGGGACGGCTGGGTCGAGCTTACCCGCCGCATTGGCAATAAGGTGCAGCTCGTAGGCGACGACCTGTTCGTCACCAACACCGAGCGCCTCAAGAAGGGCATCGAGCTTGGTGCCGCCAACGCGATCCTGGTCAAGGTCAACCAGATCGGTACGCTCACCGAGTCGCTCGAGGCCATCGAGACCGCCAAGGAGGCCGGCTACGCCTGCATCGTGAGTCACCGCTCCGGCGAGACCGAGGACTCCACGATCGCCGACCTGGTCGTGGGCGTCAACGCCGGCCAGATCAAGTCGGGCGCTCCGTGCCGCAGCGATCGCATCGCCAAGTACAACCAGCTCATCCGCATCGAGGACGAGCTCGAGGGCAGTGCGCGCTACGCCGGCAAGGCCGCGTTCTACAACATTCGCTAGGCACGCGGAGGTCGCGGGGGCGGGGAAGACTCGGATTTGCCTTGCTCCAGCCGGGCGCTGTTGAGCACCATTGGGCGCTGGGCCATATGACTCAGCGCCTTTTTTATGTCGAGCAAAGGCTGGCGAAGGCGGCGCGGGCGCTCGTGCTATAACTAGAATACTTAGCGCAAACAAACCTCAACCGCACAAGGCGCACATGGATCAGATTTACGACAACAGGTACTATTCCGCCGGTTCGCGTGAGCCGTCGCCTCGCCGTGCGCGCACGGTGCAGCTCGGTGGGTCCGCCTACGCCGGCGCCGACCGCTCCACGCAGCGCCCGACAAGTACCTCACACTCCCGTGCTCAAGTGAATACGTCGACGGACCGCCCGCTACGTTCGGTGCGCCCGGCGCACTCGGAGCATGCTCAGCGTTCCTCGGCTCAAACGCATGAAAAGCCGAGTAGGCCCTCGAACCGTCTTTCGGGCTCGGACTTCATGCATTACGCCAACGATAACGCGGTGGTCAAGGCAATCTACGACTTTACCCACGGTCCCCAGCGGGGGCTGTTTGTCGGCATTGTCGTCGCCCTGGTGCTTGTGAGTCTGTACTTTCCCGTTCGCGACCTCTACGTCGCCAAACGCTCGAGCGACATCTTGGCCAAGCAGGTCGAGATTCGCGAGCAATATAACGACGACCTGCAAAAAAGCGTCGACAAGCTGCTCTCGGAGGAGGGTATCAAGGACGCGGCATCCGAGGACCTGGGCCTGGTGATGCCCGGCGAGAAGAGGATTGAAGTGCAGGGCCTGGACGACGATTCGGATGCCTCGTCGAGCAAAAAGTCCTCAAACGCCAAGAAGGCCAGCGAAGTGGCCAAGGAAATCGAAGAAGTCGGTAAGGACGCGCCGTGGTACATCCAAGCGCTCGACATGCTGTTTGGGTTTAACGGCGTCGAGGGTCAGACGGTCGTGTCCAACGGCAAATAGCGCCCGGAGGGGAGCTTGCAATGACAAATTGCAAACGCTATAAGGTGGCCGCGATCGACCTGGGAACGGTGTCGTCGCGACTGGTGTTGGCCCAGGTCGAGGGCGGGGCAATCGTGGAATCGTCCAAGCATACCGAGATTACCGATCTGGGTGAGGGCGTGGACGCGACGGGCCGCTTTTGCGAGGCGGCCGTTGAGCGCGTGCTCGCTGCGTGCCGCATGTTTGTGGACGAGGCTCGTGCCTTTGGGGCCGCGTGCATCTGCACCACCTGCACGAGCGCCGCGCGTGATGCGTCCAACGCAGCACTGCTGCTGAACGGCCTGCGCGATCTGGGGCTTGAGCCACAGGTGATTCCGGGCGAGGTCGAGGCACTCCTGACGTTTTTTGGCGTGGCGCACGACTTTGCCGGCGAGCGCATCATTGTTGCCGATTCGGGCGGCGGATCCACGGAGCTCGCGACGGGCGTCTATGCGCCGGAGCGTGGCGTCTTTGCGCTAGAAGGGACGCGCTCGCTGGACATTGGCTGCCGCCGCGTGACGGAGCGGTTTTTCTCGACGCTGCCACCCGCACGCGGCTTGCTGCCGCTGCCGCGTGGGCAGGCGAGCAGTTCGCCGCCTATTTTGAAGGCCTGCCCAGCGACTTTAAGCGCGCCGAGCGTCTGGTCGCGGTGGGTGGCACGGTGACTACGCTGGTGGCTCTGGTCCACGAGCTGGAACCGTACGATTCGAGCTTTGTTCACCTACGCGAGCTGTCGCTGGAGCAGGTCTCGGCCGCTATCGAGCGCATGTCTGTGTTGGACGCGGAAGGCATCGCCGCGCTACCGGGTGCACAGCCCAAACGCGCGGGCGTGATCTTGGCTGGCGCCGTGGTGATCCGCGAACTCATGCGTGCCGGCGGCTACAAGACGCTCACCGTAAGCGAGAACAGCCTGCTCGCCGGTATGGCCGCAACCATCAACGAGACCCTCGACGGCGCGACCCCCACCATCGGCTGGACCCCCAGCCTCAGCGCCCTCTAAATAAGTTGCGGTGAAATACGGACTAAAATCGCCCTTTCGGGCACCAAACAGTCCCTATTCCACCGCAACTCAACAGTCGGCACCTGGGGACAGTCCTTGCGGGGCGTCCCCACAGCGCCTATGCCAGCTTGTCGATTTGCCCAATCTCCCAAAGCGGAATATTGACGAGCATGCCCTCGTCTCTATATGCCGCCAGTGAGCTCCTCACGCAACGCTCGAGCTTGAATTTTTCGCAGGCTATTTTCAGACTCTTCGCTTTAAGGTTCTCTGCCGCCTTGACCTCAAGCGGAAGCACGGTTCCCGCATGGTCGATGGCAAAGTCGGTTTCGGCATTGCCAGAGGTAGAGGACCAATATGCGGGAGTTTTGTCCTGGAGCAAAAGCTCCTGCGCGACGTATTGTTCGGTCAGCGAACCTTTAAACTCGGTAAAAACAGCGGATCCGTTAAGAACGATGGCCGGAGAGAGACCGGAGAGCGCTCCGAGGATGCCGGTGTCGATGCAGAACAGTTTGAAGCCCGAGAGGTCTTCGTAGCTCGAGAGCGGCGCCTTTAGAGCGGAAACACGTGGCACCTTATGAACGATTCCGTAGTCCGTGAGCCACTGGAGGCTTTCCTCGAAATCGCGTGCGCGCGCTCCGGGACGAAGGGCGCCATAGACAAACTTCTTGTTCTCCTTTGCAAGCTGGCCGGGAAGGGATTTCCAAACCAACCTCATGCGCTCGACGATGCGGGCGGGTGCATGTTTGCCAAAATCGGATTCGTAAGCCTCGATGATTTGCTGTTGAAGCCTTCGGGCTTCGATGAAGTCGCGTGTCTCGGCGAAAGTGGAGACAACTTCGGGCATACCGCCGACAACAAGGTATTCCTTGAGCAAGTGCTCGAGCTTTTCGGTAACGTTTGCTAGAAGGTTCATGTCTGCGGCAAGGATGGCGTCGGCGAGCGGGTTGCCGTCGACGGCACGAACGAACTCAGCAAACCCCATGGGACGCATGGTGAGCTGGTCGATTTTGCCGACGGGAAATGACTCGTTTTCGCGTCGGAGCGCGAGGCCCATATAGGAACCGGCTGCTACGATGTGGTATTCGGGCGCAAGCTCGTTGAAGTACTTGAGCGAGGTGATCCCGCGTGGCGCTTCTTGGATCTCGTCGAAGATGATGAGCGTGTCTTCCGGCGTTACGGTTTGGCCACGTAGGAGTTCTATCTGGGAGATGATGCGCTTGGGGTCGAGGTTCCCATCGAACAGCGAGCGTGTGCTCGGCTCGAGCATAAAGTCAAAACGAATGACGTTTCGATACTGCTGGCTTGCGAATTCGTTAAGAAGCCAAGTCTTTCCTGTCTGGCGGGCTCCCTTAAGCAAGAGAGGTTTGCGATTCGCCCTTGATTTCCAAGCGATAAGTTCACTCATAAGCTGTCGCTGCATATTGCCTCCCAACCCTCTCGGCTAGTATAAGGCCATTTGGGAGTTTCCATCGGAAAATGTGCGAGACAACCACGTTTTTCCATCGGAAAATGTGCGAGACAACCACGTTTTTCCATCGGAAAATGTGGTAGGAAACTCATTGGGTGGGCGGAAAAAGTAGTCAAAAAAGCCCCGTCCCAAATGAGCTGCTCTGCAGTTGACGGCGTCCAAAAGAAAGGAGCCCGCATTCCCTGGGGGACACGGGCTCGTAGGCAATACATGGTAGGGGCGGTGGGACTCGAACCCACAATCCTTGCGGCGAGAGATTTTAAGTCTCCTGCGTATGCCAATTCCGCCACGCCCCCGTGAGACTAGAAGTCTAGCACAAGCCGTCCGTTACGCGTTGACGGCCATCGAGTGTTGGCCCGACTTCTCCAGGAACTCCTGGAACTTGGCTTCGTCGCCCTTGTTCTGGTACTGCAGGGCTAGCAGGTACTCCAAACGGCAGCGCTTGACCGGGTCGTCGCCGACATCCTCGAGCATGCGCTCCAGCTCGGGAATGTCGTTGTGGCGCTTGAGGATCATCGTGTCGTACATCAGTTGGCATTCGTGCGCGACTGCCTCGGCCTGGCCGCCCTCAAAGCCTTTGATCTCGTGCAGCAGCTCCTTGGACTTCTTGCGGTTCTCCTGACCAACGTAGTAGTTAAAAGCTTTGATTACCAGGTCGACGCGCTGCATTTTGGGCAGGTTGAGCCCCAGCAGCAAATCGAACATCTCGTCGGCGCGCTTGTGGTCCTCGCGCAGCAGATAGGAGTTCAGGCGCAGGTAGTCGCGGTTGTAGCGCGGGTACAGCATGCTGGTGAGTTTGGCGTCGAGCAGGCGATCGAACTCGTCCCACTGCTTAGCGGCCATAAGCTGCTGCAGGCGTTTAAACGTGGTGCGTTTTTTTACGCTAAAGAACACCGATATGGCAATACAAATAATGACGACGGCGGTCCAGAGTGTGCGGGAATCGGGCATATTGAGCTCCTCAGTCGCTCGTAAAACAAGCGGTATGACAATGCGTGCTAGATGTATTATACGCAGCGTGCAAGCAAACTGGCACAAAAGCGCATCGAGGCCGAGCGCCATCGCTCGCTGCGGTACACTTACCTAAAGTAAACCATGAAGGGAGACATTACCTATGAAGAAGATTGTTTTGGCTTGCGGTGCTGGCGCTGCTACTTCCACGCTCGTTGCCCAGAAGGTCGCCACCATGCTCGACGCCAACGGCTATGCCGGCAAGTATGAGATCGTGCAGTGCGCCATCTCCGAGGCCAAGGACGCTTGCGACGAGGGCGCCGACCTGCTGATCGCCACCACCGTTGCCCCCGAGGGCCTCACCTGCCCGTACGTGAGCGGCGTGCCCTTCATGACCGGCATGAACCGCGTCGCTGCCGAGAAGGCCGTTCTCGACGTCATGGCTCAGTAGACGCTGCCTGTATGAATGAGCAGAACGCCAATCCGGTCGAGCTCTTTGGCATGCGCGTTGCCCATGTGGGCATTAACGCTACCGACCCGGCAGACGCCCTGGAAATCGCGGAGCTGTTCTCGACGATGATGGGCCTGCCCGTCATCGAGACCCCCGTTTCGTACTTTAACGATTCGCTGGTCGAGATCATGAAGCAGAACGGTCGTGGCGCCAAGGGCCACATCGGCTTTGCCGTCAACGACATCGATGCGGCGGAGAAGTGGTTTGCCGAGCGCGGGCTCGAGGTTAACGAGGAGTCGCGCGTGCTGCTGCCCGACGGCGGCACCAAGCTCGTGTACTTTAAGCGCGAGTTCGCCGGCTTCGCCGTGCATCTGTGCCGCGAGTAGCGCACAAGCTGCTTATAGCTAGCAAAAAGGGATAGGGCCGCATGGCCTTATCCCTTTTTATGCCGAGGTGGCCCTTGGCGTGCCGGGGGAATCGTAAGCCGGCTGCCGACCCCTTCGACCGAGGTCACACCGATGACGCCGCCGTGGCTGTCGACGATCCACTTGGCGATCGCAAGCCCCAGGCCCGAACCCTGTGCGCCGGCATCGCGCGCGTTGTCGGCACGGTAGAACCGCTCGAACGCGTGAGCTGCGGATTCCTGGTTCATGCCGATGCCCTCGTCCTCAACACTTATGTCGATCGTGCCCGCGCCCGCATCCGGCGTTATGCCAAATGTGACGGTCGTTCCCGCATCCGAGTACTTGGCGGCGTTTTGCACGATCACGCGCAGAGCCTGCTTCACGAGCGCCACGTCGACGGGCGCGTCGCAGCGCGGGTCACTGGCAAGCGCAGCGTCAGAAGCCAGCCGATACGTGTGCTCGGTATCGATCATCTGCGATTCTTCGCATACCTCGCTGACCAGTGCAGCCAAGTTGGTATGCGCGCGCCGCAGGACCGTGCGCCCGGCATCGCCGCGTGCCAAAAACAGCAGCTGTTCCACGAGCTCTTGCATGTGCTCGCTTTCGGCCTTGAGGGACGCGATAGACTCCGCCAGCACGTCCGGGTCGTCTTTGCCCCAGCGGTCGAGCATGTTTACGTAGCCCTGAATCACCGCGATGGGCGTGCGCAGCTCGTGGCTCGCATCGTTGACAAAGCGCATCTGCTGCAGCTTGGCCTCTTGCATCTGGCGCAGCAGGCGGTTGAGTGCGACCTCGATGCTTGCCAGGTCGGCGTCGCCGGTGGTGACGCTCGGCGAGTCGACGCTTGCGCGCTCGATGGCCTGCTCCAGTGTTTCCATTTTGCCGCCGGAGAGCTGCATACGGCCGAGCTCGTCCACGCGCAAGGCCAGGTCGTTGAGCGGTGCCATGGTGCGGCGCACGCGACGGGCGCCGCCGAGCATGTTGAGCACGCTGATGACCTGCCAACCCACAATGACAAGGTAGAGAGGCCATAGCGTGACGAGGTCCTGCGCGAGGGGGAAAGTCTTGGTGGTACGCGCAAGCTCGACGGTATAGGTGAGCGTTGTCAGGTCCCAGCCGCGCGCGGGCGTCAGCGACATGCCGCGAACGGTGGCGCTGGGGATCCATCCTGCGGTAAACGCGCCGTTGGGCAGCGTCTGGTTGTATCCATAGACGAGGATCGCCACCGTAATAACCAACAGCAACAGATCGAGCCAGACGTAGCTCACCAGGCGGCGCCACATATAGCCCCAGTTGATGGCGCGGGCGATGGAGGTGACGCGCTTGGCCTCGGCGTTACGCACGGCAGACATAGCCCACCCCGCGCACGGTCTGGATGATGCGGGCGCCGCCGGCGTCCTCGATCTTGGCGCGCAGGTGCGCGATGTGCACGTCGACGTTGTTGGTGTCGCCCACGTATTCGTAGCCCAGCGCCTCGTGCGCGATGCGCTCGCGTGTGAGCACGGTCTCGGCATGTGCCATAAGCAGGGCGAGGACGTCGAACTCGCGGGCGGTCAGCACGATGGGCGAGCCGCCGACCGTGACTTCGCGGCGGTCGGGATCGAGCGCGACCGAATCCACGGTGAGCGCGGCGGGGGAGGGCGCGGCTGAGGTCTTGGCCGAGTCTCCAGCCGGGGGTATCGCAGCGGCACCCGTAGCGCCCTCCCCGGCCCCAACGCCGCCAACGCCCGAAGCCGCCCGCACGGCCTCCGAGCGCTTCAGCGCAACGCGGATCCGTGCGAACAACTCCTCAATCGCAAACGGCTTGGTCAGGTAATCGTCGGCGCCGGCATCGAGCCCGGCCACCTTGTCCATCACGGCATCTCGCGCGGTGACCATAATCACCGGCACATCCTTGTGCTTGCGGACACGCCGCAGGACCTCCATGCCGTTGAGCTGTGGCAACAGCACATCGAGCAGAATCAGATCGTAGTCGCGCTCCAGCGCCAGGTCCACGGCGGTGCGGCCGTCAGCGGCGTGCTCCACCTGGTAGCCCTCGTGCTCCAGCTCGAGCGTCACAAAGCGGGCGATTTTCTCCTCGTCCTCTACGATCAGGATTCGTGCCATACGTGCCCCCGTCTGCGATTACTTGTCGTCGTTGAGATTTTGCTTGATGTCGTCCGCGGCGTCGGCGGCGTGATTCATAAGGTTGTTGATGCTGCCGGGCACGTCGCCGTCGCTGTCGATGCGGTAGCGCATGCCAAAGAACAGGCCAATCAGCATCAGCCATATCGTGGCGCCCCAGGCAAACAGCGCGACGATGGGGATCAGGATGGGAATGTTGAGGATGATCGCATCGCGGCGCGTGGCGATAAACTTGGTGTCCAAACTCAGGCGGAAGAGCTTTTTGAGGTACTCCCACACGCTGTCCATCTTCTTGGAGAAGTCGGTCTTTTCGCTCGACTTTTCGTAGGCGGCCTGCGCGGCGACCATCTCGGCCGAGGGCTCGTCGACCGGCGCGGACTCGGTGGCGGCGTGCGCCGACGTGGTCTGTGTCTTGCCCTGCGACTCGAGCCAAATGATGACATCCAGAACGTTGCCGTCGGCGGCGTCGAGCGCGGCCTTGGCATCGGTGTAGCTCACGTTGCACTTGGTGCGGATGGTTTCAACTTTTTCGAGGTCGTCCATGACCTGTCCTTTCGTTCGATGGGCGCGACGCCGGGCGATCTGCCCGGGCGCGAGCGTAGCGTTCGGCGGCCTGCGTTGCGCGGCGCTGCCCCGCCCTTGGTCGAACTCTATAGTGCAGGTTATAGATTAAGCGATTCTTGAGCCAAGATTAATGTTGGATGAGTTTTTGGGTAGCGGTGGGAAAAGTATTAGACCTCGATAGCGGGGGATGGGATGCCGGTGCAAAACGGCGTCAAGGGTTGGTCGAGCAGGTGGTTTCTCCATTGATGTCCGCACAGCATGTGACACTTACCCTGCCGCCCCGCTCTGTCGCGGCGGCATGTATCTGAACAACGACCCTCTAAGGAGTTCGATATTGATGAGTGACAACACCAAGCATCTCGCAAAGAAGTGCGTCAAGGACGCGTGGCCGTGCCTCGCGTTGTGCCTTGCCGGCACAGCGGTTGCGCTGCTGGCTGTTCTGGGGCCGTTCGACGTGCTCCGAAGTGCCGTCTCTCTGCACGTTTGCATGGCCCTTGCCGGCGCCATGATGACCGGCGGCGTGCTCGATCTGGTTTTTTGGGTGCTTGACCCGTTTGGATGGAAGAACGAGGGGTAAGCCCTAAGGGCTGGAACGGTTGGCTTAGTGATCGTGCAGAATGCGGGCTAGCGACTTACAGGGAAGTGGTGATCCGATGACGGTCTATGTGACGGGCGATATTCACGGCGGCGTCGACATGCAAAAGCTGCGCGACTGGGACCTTGGGGATAGTCTGACGAGCGACGACTATCTGATTATCGCCGGCGACTTTGGCTTTCCGTGGGATTTCTCTGCCGAAGAATGTGCCGACATCGCTTGGCTGGAATCGCGTCCCTATACCGTGCTGTTTGTCGACGGCAACCACGAGCGTTTCGATCACTGGGCGGAGCGTCCCATGGAGCTGTGGCACGGTGGGCTGACGCAGCGCCTGTCGGATACCTCGCCCATACGGCGTCTGACGCGTGGCGAGGTTTTTGAACTCGACGGCTCAACGATCTTTACCATGGGCGGCGCCACGAGCGTGGATAAGGAATACCGCATTCCCTATTCTAGCTGGTGGCCACAGGAGCTGCCGGACGAGCGCAACTTTGAGGAGGCGCGGGCAAAGCTCGACAGCGTGGGTTGGAAGGTCGACTATGCGATCACCCACACCTGCTCCACGCGCATGCTTTCGCCCACGCTTTATCCGGCACCCGGCTGGAATTATCCCGATGTCGATCGACTCACCACGTTTTTCGACGAGCTGGAGGACCGCCTGGACTACAAGCACTGGTACTACGGGCACTTTCACCGTGACGCCAACCCGGCCGAGCGCTATACCGTGCTCTTCGACTGCATCGTTCGCTTGGGCGACGAACTTCAGCCCTGGGATGTTGCGTAGGGGCGGGGTGGCTGGCTACTCGACCGTTACAGTGATGTTTTCCCGATGCGTACGGATAACATCCCAGCTAAAATGCTCGGCCAGCTGCTCGGCAGAGCGCGGCGTGGTGTCCGATTCGATGCCCGTTTGCCCGGCGAGCCAGCCCAGCAGCGTCTTGGGCGTGCCAAAGCGGGCGCGTAGTTCGCCCAGGTCCAGGTCGCGGTCGCGCTTGGAAAGGCGGCGCCCGTCCGGCGACATGAGCAGTGGAATGTGCGCGTAGCGTGGCGTGGGAAGTCCCAGCAGATGCTGCAGGTAGATTTGGCGGGGCGTGGAGCCCAGCAGATCGCATCCGCGCACGACCTCGGTGACGCCCATGGCAGCGTCGTCGACCACCACGGCTAGCTGGTAGGCAAAAACGCCGTCGCTGCGGCGCACCAAAAAGTCACCGCATTCGGTGGCGAGTGCTTCGCATTGAGCTCCGTACGTGCGGTCCACGAATTCGATCACGTCGCTGGCGAGGTCGTCGACGGTGGGCACGCGCAGGCGCGTGGCCGGAGCACGCAGGGCACTGCGGCGGGCGACCTCTTCGGCCGAAAGGCCTCGGCAGGCGCCGCGGTAGATGGGCGTGCCGTCGCTGGCGTGCGGCGCGCTCGCGGCGTGGAGTTCGGCACGCGTGCAAAAACAGGGATAGGTGAGGCCGGCGTCTTGCAGCTGGCGCAGGGCGTCCTCGTACAGATCCAGGCGATCGTGCTGGTAGTAGGGGCCTTCGTCCCACTCGAGCCCCAGCCAGGTCAGATCGTCAATCAGTTGAGCGGCAAGTTCCGGGCGCTTGCAGCGATCGTCCAGGTCCTCGATGCGCAGCACGATGCTGCCGCCCTGGCTGCGGGCCGAAAGCCACGAGCACAGGCAGCTGAACACGTTGCCCAGGTGCATGCGGCCCGAGGGCGACGGGGCGAAACGGCCCACGACGGGCGCGGGGGCGGAGGCGGGTGGCGTCGCTGGCGCGTCCGCGGCGGGCGTTGCTATGTTGCGTGTTTTGATATCCATGCGGACGAGTATAGCGCGGGGCTTGGCAGGGAAGGCGTTGCCGCGCTCACAAGTTGGCGGCGGTGCGCATTGCGCACGGTGGGTTTGCGGCTCAAGGTCTCGATCGCTGCGTACCGACTTAGCCTCACAAACGACAGAAACCCCGGCAGCTCTTCGCAACTGCCGGGGTTTCCGCGGAAAAGGGGGACATGATCCTCGAGCGAACGGCAAAGGGGCAAACCGTTTTCGCTCAACTGCTTTATGCCCCTCGGCTGGCGGCTCAATCAGCGCGTGCCGCACCCACACAAAGCCGCTACACCTGTGACAGAGCTGTGAAGTGGTATCTATTGCTGGCGCAGGCCATGCCAAGGAGTGTCCCAGATTGCCGGCAGATAAGGAACGTCCCCAGGTGCCGGCCGCGGGCGTGACTTTCGTCCCGTTTGATACTCCGCTGGCCTAGATGTTCGTCATGTGCGCCCGTAAACGTGGGACAATGGCGTTGCTGGTATCACAGACAAAGGATGTGCCTATGAATGCCCCCGTTGCCAAAACCTGTCGGCAGCGCCGCCCGTTTGCGCGATTTGCTTCCGTCTGCGCACTCGTCGCGCTTGCATTGCTGCTACTGCCCGCCGCCGCACACGCCGACGGTTATTCCATGACCCAAACCTACATTAGCGCCACGGTCGAAGCCGACGGATCGCTGACCGTTGTCGAGGGACGCCAGTTTGATTTCGACGACGACATCAACGGCGTGTTTTGGGAGATCAATACGGGCACCAACCAGCAGGGCGGCACGGCGGGCGTCGACGTGCTGAGTGTCGAGGAAGAGGACACCGCGTTTAACAAAGTCGATAGCGCGAACAAGGGCGACTCTGGCGTCTACACGGTCGAGCAGACCGGTGACGGCGTAAGGATTAAGGTGTTCAGCCCTCACGAGAGCGGCGACAGCGCGATCTATTACGTGAGCTACACCATGACCGGTGCGGTTATGAACTGGGCCGATACCGCCGAGCTCTACTGGAAGTTCGTGGGCGACGGCTGGTCTGCGGATTCCGACGATGTCGAGACGGAAGTGCGCTTCGCAAATGCCGCTGCCGGGACGGCGGCCGTCAAGGGCGATAACTTCCGCGCATGGGGCCACGGCCCGCTGACGGGCGATGTATCGCTCGATGCGGACGCACCCATGGTCACCTATACCATTCCCTGTGTGCATCAGGGCGAATTCGCCGAGGCACGCATCGCCTTCCCTAGCGACTGGGTGCCGCAGCTTGCCGCCTCGGGCGAAGAGCGCATGTCAACGATCCTGAGCGAAGAGAAGGAATGGGCCGACGAAGCTAACGCCCGCCGCGCTCACGCTCGCATGATTGCCAATGCACTTGCCGTGCTAAGTGTTGTTGCGGCGGTGGCCTTTACCGGCACAATCGTTATGCTCAAGCTGCGCAAGCGCAAGCCCAAGCCGCTTTTCCAGGACGAATATTTCCGCGATGTGCCTTCGGCCGACCACCCCGCCGTGCTTTCGGCCCTCATGAGCTGGAACGAGGTGCCCGATCAGGCATATATCGCCACGCTTATGAAGCTCACCGACGACCGTGTGATCAAGCTGGAGCAGGCGACCGTGACCAAGGCCAAGAAGGGCCTGTTGGGGCGTGAAAAAGAAGAGCAGACGTATCGCGTGACGGTGAGTGATGCGGGCTGGAAGTCGGCCAAGGGCATTGACCGCATGGTGCTCAAGGTCTTCTTTGCCGGTGCTAAGCCTGACGAGAACGGCGATCGTTCGCGCACGTTCGACGAGCTGCAGCACTACGTCAAGCAGCACGCTACACCCGTGGGTGATAAGCTCGAGGACTATCAGAACACCGTTAAGGGCAAGCTGGCCGATAGCGAGTACGTTGCCTCGGACGGCATTGTTGCAATGGTGTTTTGCCTGGTTCTTGGTATCCTGATTGCCTTTGTTCCCGTGGGATCCATCTTCTTTACCGATGGCGCACAGGCGAACATTACCGCCGCGTTTATCTCGGTGCCGATTGTGCTGGTGGGTATTGGCGTGGGCCTTACGTTCCGCCGCTTTACGCCGGAGGGCGCCGAGGTGGCGGTTCGCTGCAAGGCACTTAAGCATTGGCTCGAGGACTTCACTCGTCTAAAGGAAGCCGTCCCCGGCGATCTGGTGCTGTGGAACAAGCTGCTGGTTATGGGCGTGGCGCTGGGTGTTTCCAAGGAAGTGCTGCGTCAGCTTGCCGAGGCCGTGCCGCCCGAGGTGCGCGAGGCCGACGGCTTCTATGACAATTATCCCTGCTACTGGTGGTACTACCATCATTACGGTATCGAGTCTCCGCTCGATTCGTTCGATGACGTGTATCACGAGAGCATCCGTGAGCTGGCGTCGAGCTCCGACAGCTCGGGCGGCGGCGGAGGCGGCGGCTTCTCTGGCGGCGGAGGCGGCGGCGTCGGCGGAGGCGGCGGCGGAACGTTCTAGCGCGCTCTGATTTTTGGGATGGATCTTCTCCGGCGACTGTTGGCGGAAAATCTATCCCATTTTTATGCTTTGAAATGGGTCTATCTTTCCGTTACGGATCCCCACACAGGGGGCAGTGGGCAAAAAATGCCAAATATGAGTACTGTTGCCATTATAGTGACATATATTTGCACTAAATAATGGGCTCCTAATGAGATTATCTCTCGTTAGGGGCCCATTTTATTGAACATTTGTGGAAATACGTCAGCTCGCCTGACTGGCTGCTATGTCTAAAATGCCCCAAATCGCTGCTACTAAAAAGGTAACAGTACTCATATTTGATGTTTTTTGCCCACAGCTATTTGCAGACCCCTCTATAGGGCGACGCCAACGAGGGTTTCGTCGACTGTGTTACCCAAGAATGTCCCCAACGACTAGGTGCGGTTGCTGCCCAGGAGTGTCCCGGGGTGCCGGCACAAAAGGAACGTCCCTAACTGCCAGGTTTAGGCTGTTAGATCGAGTTCGTAGAGGAAGCTTTCGCGCGGCATGTCGTGACGGCGCTCTTCGCGGTTGGCGCGGTGCGTGGCCGTGCGCTTAAAGCCGTGCAGCTCGTAGAACTTCCACGAGCAGTTGGAGTCGGTGTACAGGTGCGCCCTCGTCGCTCCAAGCGAGGACAGGTGCGAGACCGCGGCATCGAGCAGAACCGTGCCAACGCCCAGGCCATGGACATCGCGATCCACGGCAAGCAGCGTGACCTCGTTGTCGTGCGGCAACGGGCTGCTCTCGAGCAGGCGGTTGTTGGTTCGGATGGTTGCGCGCACAAACGAGAGATACTCGGCGCACGCATCGGGCTCTAGCTCACGCATCTGCGATAGCAGCGCGCGTTCGGTATCCATCCAATGCTCGTTGATAGTGGCGCCGGAGCTCTGTCCCGCACGCGCGAGCGAAATGCCACGCGCCTGACCGTCGATTACGGCAACCTGCGAAAACGTCGATGACGAAAGGCAATAGGCGAGGTCGCATGAGGCCTCGAGGCGGTTGTACTCATCGTTATCCGAATTGTTATGCCATAGTTGCTGCAGAATCAGCGCGATGGCGTTGAAGTCTTCGGTATCAAACGGTCGGTAGAGAACCCGCGAGACCATGGTGCCTCTTTCTTTTGCGGATGCATATCGAGCACAGTTCTACCACGCCATTGGCATCTAATTATGGTGCCCCTGTGTTCCATGAACTCACCGTGCCCGGTGCCGTGCCCATCCCCTCTGCTCGCAAACTTTTTCTGCATATGCGCCCGTTGCGGGGTGCATCGATGCGCTCGATGCGCTACATTAAATCAGTATTTTCAATGCCGCTGCGCGAGCGCTGCAGATCGACGTATCACCGACTCACAGAGCACGGCGGCGTACCAGACAGGAGGACTGCATGGGATCTGATGTGAAGATCGCACGCGCATTGATCTCGGTTACCGATAAGACGGGCGTCGTCGATTTCGCACGGACGCTGGTTGACGACTTTGGCGTCGAGATCATCTCTACGGGCGGCACGGCTCGTGCCATCGAGGACGCGGGCATTCCCGTAACCCCCATCGAGGAGTTCACGGGCTATCCCGAGATGATGGACGGCCGCGTTAAGACCCTGCACCCCAAGGTTCATGGCGCGCTGCTGGCCCGCCGCGATTCCGAGCAGCACATGCAGGAGGCGGCTCAGCACGGCATTAAGCTGATCGACCTGGTCGTCGTCAACCTGTACGAGTTCGAGAAGACCGTCGCCAACCCCGAGGTCACCTTCGCGGACGCCATCGAGCACATCGACATCGGTGGCCCCTCCATGCTGCGCTCTGCCGCCAAGAACGCCACGAGCGTTACCGTCATTTCCGATCCGGCCGACTATGATGCCGTCCTGGCCGAGATGCACGAGACCGGTGGCTGCACCACGCTTTCCACCCGTCGTCGCCTGCAGGTGAAGGTCTACCAGACCACCGCCGCCTACGACACGGCCATCTCCCGCTGGCTCGCCGCCCAGGCAAGCGACGTGGCGGACACCTCTGCCAAGCTCGAGATTTCGCTGGAGAAGGTCGACGACCTGCGCTATGGCGAGAACCCGCAGCAGAAAGCCACAGTCTATCGCTTTGCCGAGGGCTGCGAGAACACCGCGAGCTCGCAGTTCCCGCTCGTGGGCTCCAAGCAGATCCAGGGCAAGCCGCTCAGCTACAACAACTATCTGGATGCCGACGCCGCTTGGAACCTGGTCCGCGAGTTCGACGAGCCGGCCTGCGTAATCCTCAAGCACCAGAACCCCTGCGGTTCCGCCGTTGCCGAGGACATCACGGCTGCCTACGACCGCGCTTTTGCCTGCGATCCCAAGAGCGCCTTCGGCGGCATCATCGCCTGCAACCGCGAGGTTCCCTTTGATCTGGTTGAGCACTTTGCCGATCAGAACAAGCAGTTCGTCGAGGTCATCATCGCCCCGAGCTACACCGCCGAGGCGCTCGAGCGCATGGCCAAGCGCCCCAACCTGCGCGTGTTGGCGACCGGCGGCGTGGACCACGGCGCTCAGGTGGAGCTGCGCTCCGTCGACGGCGGCATGCTGGTGCAGGAGGTCGACCACGTGACCGAGGATCCCGCGACCTTTACGTTCCCCACCGACCGCAAGCCCACCGACGCCGAGATGGCCGAGCTCGAGTTTGCCTGGAAGGTCTGCAAGGGCGTTAAGTCCAACGCCATCCTGGTCTCCAAGGGTAAGGCCGGCATTGGCATGGGCCCGGGTCAGCCTAACCGCGTTGACTCTGCGCTACTTGCCTGCGAGCGTGCCGAGGACTTCTGCGAGCGTGAGGGCGTGGAGAAGGGCGGCTTTGCCTGCGCAAGCGACGCATTCTTCCCGTTCCGCGACAACGTCGACGTGCTTGCCGCGCACGGCGTGACCTGCATCATCCAGCCCGGCGGCTCCAAGCGCGATGACGAGAGCATTCAGGCCTGCAACGAGCACAATATTGCTATGGTCTTTACCGGCGCCCGCCACTTTAGGCACTAAGTTTCGCCCCGGAACAAAATAATCTCTGCAAAAGACGGCTGCTCCGTTTGGAGGGCCGTCTTTTTGGTATAAGAGGACGGAATGACTAACACGAAAGGTACAACCATGCCCCAGATTGATGATGCCGAGCTGTTTGGCAATGCCGAGGATCAGCGTGCGTACGAGGACTTTTGCGCCAATCAGGAGGCGGTCGAGAAGTTTACGCTCGACAAGCCCGCGCTTGTCTGCCGTTGGCGCATGTCCAATAAAAAGGTGCCCATGCTCAACCGCCACATTCGCGCACTGTCCGAGCGCCTGGTGCAGGGCGAGCCGCTTACCCATAACATGCTCAGCTGGGCCAAACAGCACGTTGAGTGGTCGCTTGCCGAGGGCGATTACACTGCGCACGACGGCGTACTCATGCTGGTGATCGACATCAACGGCAACGCCGCCATGACGGTGGGGGAGTACGAGCCGCTCGCCGATACGTCGGCCAAGGCGCTGCGTGCCCGTTCCGCCGAGGCCCGCTCCGAGGCCGACGAGACCGGCGTGGCGCCCGAGTTGCTCGCCGCCGTCAACAACGGCGAGCTTGCCTTTGTGGCGCCAGCGGACGAGTGCCTGTGCGGCACGGCGACACTCATCGAGCAGCTGGCCCAGACCAAGGGCATCCCGGTCACGCGCGTAGACATTCCCGCGCAGCTCAAGGGCGCCTTGTTCCTGGTGAGCGACGAGCATGGCGTGGTCCCCGCTGCCGAGACGGACGCCGCCGAGGCCGACGCCGCGACGGTCGCCTTCTTCGCCGAAGGCTACGAAAAGCTCCGTGCCCGCCGCTAAATGATGTTTCTGGGACGGGGATTAAAAACTCATTTAATTCCCGTGCTCGTCGCGAGCGAGAGGCAAGCCTCTGCCACTCGCGAACAGTTCTGTCACTTTGGTGCCGCGTGAGGCGCGTATCTGCGGATCCGCGGTCATAATGGGGCAAGACAACCAAGAGGGGGGGGCGGAATCCATGGCGCTGATCTATATCGTTGAGGATGACGAGCCCATTCGTCGCGAGCTTGCCGACATCCTTGCCCGTGCCGGTTTTGAGGTCGAGGCCTGCGAATCGTTCGAGCATGTTTCGCGCGATATTCTCGCCGCCGCGCCCGACCTGGTGCTGCTCGACCTGACGCTTCCCGTCAAGGACGGCCAGCATATCTGCCATGAGGTTCGCCGCGAATCCGAGGTTCCCATCATCGTCCTCACGTCGCGCGCGACCGAGATTGACGAGGTCATGGCCATGACGCTCGGCGCGGACGACTTTGTTCCCAAGCCCTATAGCGCCCGTGTGCTCGTGGCGCGCATCAATGCCTTGCTGCGTCGCACCGCGGCGGCGGGCGAGCGCAGCACGCTCGTCCACAAAGGACTGGAGCTTGACCTCGCACGCTCCATGGTCACCAACACGCAAACGGGCACCAGCACCGAGCTCACCAAAAACGAGCTGCGTATCCTCTCGCTGCTTCTGAGCCGCGCGGGCAAGATCGTTTCGCGCTCGGCCATCATGCAGGACCTGTGGGACTCCGACGCCTTCGTGGACGACAATACGCTCACCGTCAACATCAACCGCCTGCGCACCACGCTCGAAAAAATCGGCATCAAGGGGTGTTTGACGACGCACCGCGGCCAGGGCTATTCGGTCTAGGGGCCGGCTATGTCGTTTGCCAAATTCTTCAAAGATGCGCTGCTTCCCGTCGCCGTGTGGACGTGCGGCGTGCTGCTGAGCTGCTTTGTGCTGACGGTCGCCGGCGCACCCGTTTCCATCGTGGTCGTGGCGGTCGGCGTGTCCTATATCTTCGGTATGCTGGGCATCGTGATCGAGTACGCGCGCCGTCGTCGTTTTCTGCGCCAGCTGGAGCGTGCGGCAGAGGAGCTCGAGAGTCCCGCATGGGTGCAGGAGATGGTGCAATGTCCGACCTATGCCGAGGGCGAGCTCGAGTACGAGGTCTTGCGCCGGGTGGGCAAAGCCGCTTGTGACGAGGTTGCCGAAGGCAGGCGCCAGACCGATGACTATCGCGACTATATCGAGAGCTGGGTCCACGAGGCCAAGCTGCCTCTGGCGGCAGCCCATCTGATTTTGGAAAACCTGGACGGCAGCGAAGATGACCTGTCGCGCGTAGATGACCTCGGTCGCGAGCTTGCCCGCGTGGAGCGCTATATCGACCAGGCGCTCTACTATGCGCGCTCGGAGGTTGTGGAGCGCGATTATCTGATTCGACGTTGGAACCTCAAGGCTCTGGTGACGGGCGCAATCAAGGCCAATGCGCGCGAGCTCATCGCGGCACACGTGGCCCCGGTGTGCGAGAACCTCGACTTCGAGGTCTTTACCGACGAGAAGTGGCTCGAGTTTATTCTGGGCCAGCTCATTCAGAACAGCATTAAATATGCGCGTGAGGACGGCGCAAAGATCGTGTTTTCGGGTGCGTTGCTGGACGAGGGCCTGGCAAGCGAGCGCATCGAGCTTACCGTCGCGGACAACGGCTGCGGCGTGTGTGCGGCAGACCTACCGCGCGTGTTCGAGAAGGGCTTTACCGGCGACAACGGCCGCACCACCAAGCGCGCAACGGGCATCGGTCTCTATCTGGTGGCACGCCTGTGTTCCAAGATGGGCATCGACGTCACCGCAGCATCCGAGCCCGGCGAAGGCTTTGTCGTCACGTTCGCCTTCTCGACGAACAAGTTCCAATACTTTGAGTAGGCGGGCCGTCTTGCGGCACGGACGGCTATGTTCCCGAACGTGAACACAACTATGGGGCTCAAATGAATCCCCCATAAAAAACGTGCCGCCCCAAACGGGGCGGCACACCATTTTTCCATCAGCCAACTCGCTGAAGTACGGTGACGAAGGCGCGAGGCCGGGA
>OGQJ01001613.1_pt1 | contig 19686 bp, 6 predicted proteins | sample 1553161 | NCBI WGS metagenome assembly OGQJ01 (sample SAMEA2579923, study PRJEB22360) | human gut metagenome | biome: human gut; feature: human-associated habitat; material: faeces | place: Denmark | collected 2008/2010 | reverse complement strand
AGCCTGCCTAGGGCGGTCGGAGCGGGGGGTGTATAGAGGGGAGCCGTACCGTATGCCGGGGCCGGAGTCGCCGGCTGACCGTATGACGGCTGAGCGGACTGGGCCGACTGTGCGGTCTGGCCATACTGGCTGTATGCGGAAGCGTTCGGATCGTACGCCGGAACGGCAGGCTCGGCCGGCTGAGCGGGCTGAGTGTATGCGGCGGAGTTCTGATCGTATGCGGGGGTTTCCGGCTGCGACTCCGGATGGTTCATCTGCGCATCGTTCTGTTGTGGAATGTACGGTTGGTTGTAGTCGGCCTGGGCTGCGTTATCCGACGTTGGATTGTTGATTTGGCCGGTGCCGTTGAAATCGGCGTTGTTATCACTCATGCCTCAACAATATCCCAAGGTTTGCCCGTCATCGGGCGTTTACCACTGGCACGAACCCCGAAAAACCCCTGAAAAATCCCCTGATTATGCGAAGACGCCCACCGTTCCAAGGAAAACCTTGTTTCGGCGGGCGTCTCACCAAATGGAACATCCAAATGGAATGTCAGCGAATGCCAATCACATGCGGGCCAGGATGTCGTGCCCCACTTCGTCGGTAGAACGCGTGGTGGAGCCAAGCTCTTCGATGTCCGCTTCGACGGCGGCATCGATCTTGGCCGCGGCATCGTCGAAGCCGAGGTGGCGCAGCAGCATGGCGGCGGACAGGATGGCTGCGGTCGGGTTGGCCTTGTTCTGTCCGGCGATGTCCGGAGCGGAACCGTGGATCGGCTCGAACATGGACGGATACTCGTTGGACGCGTTGATGCAGCCCGAAGCGGAGTAGCCGACGCCACCGACCACGGCACCGGCCTCGTCGGTGATGATGTCGCCGAAGAGGTTGTCGGTCAGGATCACGTCGAAGCGGGACGGGTTGGACACCAAGAAGATAGTGGTCGCGTCGATGTGCAGGTAGTCGTGGGAGACCTCCGGGTATTCCTCGGCCACCTTGTTGACGATGCGCTGCCACATGTCGCCGGCGTTGACCAGCACGTTCTTCTTGTGCACGAGGGTCACGTGCTTCCTGCGCTTCATGGCCAGTTGGAAGGCGTAACGCACCACGCGCTCCACGCCGTAGGCGGTGTTGATGGAGACTTCGGTGGCCACCTCGTTCGGGGTGCCACGACGGACCGCGCCGCCGGCACCGCAGTACAGGCCTTCGGTGCCTTCACGCACGACCACGAAGTCGATGTCACCCGGGTTGGCGAGCGGCGACGTGACACCCTTGTACAGCTTGGACGGACGCAGGTTCACGTACTGGTCCAGGTCGAAGCGGAGCTTGAGCAGCAAGCCGCGTTCCAGAATGCCCGCCTTGATGCGCGGATCGCCGACGGCGCCCAGCAGGATGGCGTCGGTCTTCTTGATACGGTCCTCTTCCTCCTCCGGAAGAATCGCGCCGTCACGCAGATAACGCTCGGCACCGAGATCGAAATGCTCGTACTCGAATTCGGCGACGCCTTCGGCCGCCTTCTCCAGAGCCTTCTGAGCCCACGGAGTCACTTCCTTGCCAATGCCATCGCCCGGAATGACGGCGATGGTGTACTTCTTTGCAGAATCACTCATAGCACGCGACTCTAGTCAGTGATTCATCAGGCGGACCAAAACCGCTCAACTAGTGGACATTCCTTGCCGCGTTCATGTGCGAATACGGTTTCACCCGGCTTCAAACGCCACGAACAACGAACGATCCAATGATCCGGACGCAACAATCCATACACCGTACATGAAAAAGGGGGCCGACCCTGAAGGCCGACCCCACCCTTGGATTCCAACACTCAGCGAACGCTCTTGGGTTTCACATAATCCTCGGCGACGGAACCGAAATTCGTGCCCGAGAATTTGCCCGATTGTCTCACTATGGCATCGAACGCTGCCAACCCGTTCAATCCCGTGTAGGAATCGGAATACGCGCCGGAATAGCTCGTCGAAGATCCCGTCGAACCGGACGATTCCGGCTTCACTACCCTGTTCTCCCGCGACCACAACGCATACAGCGTGCCGTCGCGATCGATGGGCATCAACGATTTCCCGGACGAATCAAAGGAGACCACGCTGACTGCGAGCGCGTCGTCTTTCACCGTGCTCCACCCTTCGAAGGTGTAGCCGTCAAGCTGAGGCTCGTTGGCGATGTCCGCCGTGGGCGAGACCAGCGAATCACCGTCGTAGACTTTCCGCTCGGCGTACAGGGTCTTCGCATCCTTGCCGGCGGGCGCATGCCCTCCGTTCAGATCGAAGGTTATGGTCCACTGGTGCGCGGTGCGCACCCACTGCGCGGTCAGGGTGATGTCGCCGGTCACCTTCGAGCCGAAATCGTAGCTTTTGCCGTCATACTGCCAGCCGGTGAACCGGCAGTCGTCGCGTGTCGGCGACGGATCAGGCGCAACGGCCACTCCTCCATCGTCCACGGTCTGGCTGTTCACGGCACTGCCGCCGGCCGTGTCGAAGGTGACCGTCCATGTCTTGACCCACTTGGCATACAAGGTCATGTCGGCGGTTACGGCGGTGCCAGCATCATAGTCCGTCTTCCGCTGTTCGTCGCTGGTCAATCCTGCGAAACGATATCCACCGCGGGAAGGAGCGGAATCGGGGATCGTAAGCTTCTCCCCTTCCTTGACGAACAACGTCATATCCTGCGGCAGGTCCGACGAATAATCGTCGCCGTCATTCAAATGAATGGTGACGGTATGGTACGTCGCGCCCGCATCATCCCACTTGGCATACAGCGTGATACCGCCGGTGACGGGCATGCCGAAACCGTACGGCGTGGTGCCGGCCGCATCCGTGGTCCAGCCGACGAACGTGTATCCGTCACGGGTCGGTGTGGCAGGTTGCGTCGCGTAACCACCGTACGCAACCTGTTGCGCATCGACCGCGCTGCCGCCTTGCGAGTCGAAGGTCACGGCGTACATGTTCGGCGTCCACTTCGCATACAAGGTCACATCATCGTTCACCGCAGCCGTGAAATCGTATTCGCTACCCGAAGTGTCGGCGCTAGTATACCATCCCGCGAACGCGTATCCCACGCGCTCAGGATTTTCCGGTCGTACGGCCGATTTCCCTGTTTGCACCTGTTGTGCGGCGATCTCGCTGCCGCCTTGGACGTCGAAGGTCACGGTTTTCGCTTCCGTCCACTGCGCATACAACGTTATCGGCGCGCTCACCGTGGTGGCGAAATCATACTCATGTTCACCGGCCACGTCCGTGGTCCACTTCGAGAACACGTAGCCGTCGCGAGTAGGCGTTTCGGGAACGCTCGCAGTGCCTCCGATGGCGACCGTCTGTGCGGGAACGCTGCTGCCGCCTTGGGTGTCGAAGGTTATTCCGGCCACGTTCACCGGATGCGTGTACACGGTCGGATCCCCGCTGACGATCCAGAATTCCGCGACGCCGTTTTCCACGTTTCCCGCGGTCATGCTGATCACGGATTCCGGAATCTCGCGATCGTTGTCGTCGCAGTCCTTGCCGGTCCATGATGAGCCACCGTTGCGAATGATGAACCATGGGTTGCGCACGCCTTTGGCTGTCTGGCTCAGCGTGTATTCCGCGACCTCGCCGAATTCGTCATGGGAGGTGAATTCCTGGGATTCGCCGCTGGTGCTTTCCGCATACCAAGACCACAGATCCCAGCCTTTCCACGCGTCGGATTCCATGCTGTATTCCTGATAATTGCCGTCGGGACGGTAATAATGCAGTTTGATGGTCAGGTTTTTCGGATTTTTGATGTCATTCGGCTGCGGTGTCGCCGAGGGAGACGCTTTTTCCGAGGATCGGTCGGAAGCGGTATCAGGTTGCGCGCCGTCCACCCACGCTTCGATGGCACCGCTCACATGCGCGTCACCGAATTTGGCGAGTTTCCACACGCTCGCCTCATATTGTTCGACGGTTCCCGCGGACGCTCCAGTCGCATCGGCACCATCCACGATTCTGAAATGCACTGTTGCCAGATCGCCGTCCAGTTCGCCGCTGGCTTTCCTGCCGTATTGCGTTGGCGTGCTTTCGAATGGAATATACGTGGCGCTTTCCATGTCGTCGCCGTTCCACACCTTCACGCCGGATGCGTTCTCACCGACGCCGGAGACGGAACGGAAGTTGACGGTCACTTTGGTTTTCGCCGCATGGTTGCGCGTGTAGGGCACGCCCGTCTGCTGCCGGTGCCCGCTGACGTTGATCATAGTGGCGCCGACCTGTGCCGTATATTCCGTTCCCCGCTTGCCCCCGTTCCAGTCCGTGGAGTCAGATTCCCCGGATTGTGTGGATGCGAAATGGTATTTCACCGCGCTTAGGTTGGCCCCTTCCGGCAGATCGGCCTTATACCAGCCTGCCGCATTCGTGGAATCGGCTACATCGACCGCGCTCATCGCAATGCTACCGCTGCCGTTGTCGGACGTGTAACGCACATACACCTGCCCGTCCCACGATTCGTCGGGCTTGTAGTAGATGGTGAGGGTTTTGTCACCTATCAGCGAACTGTTCGGCGAATCCTTGTATTGCGGAGCGTAGGTGCCGCTAGGTTCCGTGGTTTCCGTCCACGCGCCCTTGACCGCACCGGCATAGATGGCAATGGCGCTTCGTTTGCCGATGGTCGCTTTGGCGTGACCGCCGCTGACGGTCACGGTTTGCGAGCAGGTGCGGGAAGCGTACACGTTGCAGTATTCCCCGTCCGGCAACGATGTCGTATAGTCGACGTCATGCTCCTGCAGGGTGTTGTTCAATGCGAGCAGACCCTTGCTTTTCCCGTTGGCGTCAACCCTTTCGAAGGCGATGTCGTTGGATCCGGATTCCTGCCAGTTGCTTACGCTGGTGCCGTTCACGGCATTATGGAATTTGATCATGCCTCGGATTGACGTCCACCGCTGTTGGCAGTTCCAATCGCCATACTCCATCTGCGTTGGGTCCTTTTGCGTGGAGCACACGTCGTCCATGCTGATTTTCGGCACGGTGGTGTCAGTCGAATCCTTGACGCCGTCATCATATTGGGTGCTTTCATTGAATGCGTAGTCTGAAAGGATCTTCGGATGCCCGTAGTCGTACCCGAGCATGAACGCGTTGGCGAGCTCGTATCGGGCGCCGGAAACGGGTTTGAGCGTTTCCGAACCGCGTGCGGTATCCCAGTTGGACACGAATACGGTGGCATTATCGGCGTCGTCGAGCAGATCGCTGGTGATGTTCTTCAAATTGGTGATGGATCCGTTGAAATCCTTCAACAATGAGTACGCGTACGAGAATTCGGTGACCTGTCCGTTCTTTTCGTATCGTTCCGGCGCGAATTTTTCGGATTCTCCATTATGGTAGATGACTTCCTGCGACCATGGGAAGCTTTGTTCGTCCGTAATGCCCGCTTTGGTCATGAACTTGCGTTTGATGGATGCGATGTCGTTGGGATCCATATGTTTTGCGGAGTCGATGCGGAATCCGCGTACGCCGTCTTCCCATAGGTGCGCCAAGTATTCGGCTTGGATGTTTTGCACGCGGTCGCTGCCGGTGTTGATGTCCCACATGGTCGACAGTCGGCAGTTCCACACTTCGTCGGCGTTGGTGTAGTCGGAGATGTTGTCTGACACGTTCGACTTGCAGGTGTGGAAGTCGCCGCTGGGAAGGCCGTATTGGTGGTTGTTGCCGCTTTCCTCATACTGGTAGATGCCGATTCCCGGGTATCGTCCGTATGATCCGTTGTATTCGGTTCCGGCCACGCCATACTGGTCGTCAACCCATGACACGTCATGTCCGGTGGTGTGGTTGAGCACCATGTCGGCCACGATTTGCACGCCAGCCGCGTCGCATTGGCTGATCATGGTTTTGAACTCGTCTTCCGTACCGAAACGCGAGTCGAGTTTGTAGCTGACCGGCTGGTAGACGGTCCACCATTGCGTGCCTTGGATGGATTCCTGCGGCGGGGAGACCTGCACGTATTTCACGCCTTCCGGACCATAGGTTTTCGTGCATTCGTCGCCAATCGTCTTCCATGATTGCTGGAATGCGATCATGGTCACGTCAGTGGCTGCCGGATTGGTCGGATCGTCATTGCCAAAAGCCACCGATTGCGCGCTGAGCCCCGCGAGGGAAAGCGCCAGGCCAAGTGCCGCGGCCGCGATGCGGCGCACCGAACGCATGCCGGTATGTCGTGCAGCCGCGTGACGGGCCATGCGGTAATCCATCCGATTCCCCTGTTTCGCTCCGTGACGCCTCATCGCGCGTCTCCTTCCTTGTTGGTCTTGTTACGTTTGGCGATGCCGTAGCCCATGCCGATCATGCCGAGCGCCACTACCGCGAGAAGTGTGCCGTAGCACCATCGTTGCCCGCCCGTGGAGGGAAGCACGATGGAGATGGTGTTGGTGATGGTGGAGATTCCGGTTTTTCGGTCATCGCTGATGACCGGCTGGCAGTAGCCGTCCACTCCGCTGATCGCTTCGCCCTTTTCGTTGGTTTCCTTCACCGTGTACACCTTGTTTTCATCTAGGTCGGTGAACGTGTATTGCCAGTTGTTGCCGTCGCTCAACGCCACCGTCTTGCCGGTGGATTGGCCGTTCGCATACAACGTCGCATATACCGCTTTCGGACGTTTGCTGCTGTCGCCGTAGTCCTTCCACACTTTATGCACGCTGTGGCTGGTATGCCCCGGCGTGTAGGTGTTGGTCAGCGTGTACGCCCAGGATTCCGCATTCTGACCGCTTTCGCTTGTTTCATCCGCCTTGTCGGATTCGCCCGACTCGTTGGCCTTGCCCTCGGCGCCGTCAGCCGCAGCGACTTTGCCTCCGGTGAGCGTCGGCGTGTAGTTCTTCACGGCCTCTTCGGTCACCGAATACTGAATTTCCTTGCCCTTGTAGTATTTGGGCAGGTTCGTGAAGGTGTAGGTCCACGTGTTCGCGCTCACCTCTTGCGAAGTGGTCGCTTCGCTTGTTCCGTCAGCCCCGTTGACGTTGGCCGTGGTGGCCTGCGTCGCTTTGGCGTTCTCCGAGGTCAGCACCATGCAGCTCACACCCCATGGATTCGTGCCATCCGTCGCGCCGGTGTTCTTGCACTCGCTGTTGTGTTGCGGTGAGGGCCATCCGGGCAGCATCTGGTTCTTCGCATCGGTCCACACGCTGGAAAGCACCCAGATCGTGGCCTTGTCGCCCGGCCGTTTCACATTGCTGGGCGCATCAGTGTCATCCCACGTCTTGTCCACGCTCAATGTCGTGGTTTCGGGCGTATGCGTGTTGGTCACATCGAACGCGCAGGATTTGACCGTGCTCGTCACCGCACAGCGTGTTTCCGTACCGCCGGCGAGCGTCACGTCGCTTGCCGTATAGCCATCTACGGATTCCTCGGTTACCGTATACGTGTACGGATTGTTGTACAGGTTCTGCTTGGGAAGACCTTCGAACGTCCACGATTGCGTGTTGCTGCCGTTGGTTCGCACGGTTTGCACCACCAATTGTTCGGTCACGTCTTCCGTTTCGTCGGTACTGCCGCTCTTCGGCTGTTTGCTGGTTCCCCAAATATGGAAGGTCAGCGTCTTCGGCCGTTTGCCATCGTTGTCATCCTGATCGTTCCACGTTTTGTTCACCGTGATGCTTGCCGTTTCCGGCTCCCGAATGTTCAATACCGTGAATTCGGCGCCGTCGATGTACGGACGTTTGATCACGGAAACGCGGTATTCCTTACCTGTGAGCTCTTGGGTCAGTTCCTCGTCAACCGTGTAGTTGTACCTGTTGCCGTCCGCATCATATCGGGGCAGATCGGTCCACGTGTACGTCCAGTCGCTGGTGTTCTTGTTGTCCAACGTCCGCGTGTACTTCGCATCTTGCAGCTGCTTGGAGTTGCGCAGCAGGTGGAATGTCACCGATGTCGGACGCTCCGAATAGTTATGGTCGGACCAGATTTTGCGCACGCGCACCATGGTCGTATCCACGCGATCCTCGACGCGGATGGTGTTGCCATCCACCAGCTTGCCGTCCACGTATGCTTCGCCGCGGGAAATGGTGAAGTTGACCGCGTTCGCCTTTTCATACCCGACCGGCGCCTTGGTTTCGGTGAGCTTGTAGACGCCGTCCTGCAGCTGGAATTGTTTCGGCAGTCCGCCGCCGCTGGTCCAGGTGATCTCGTCGATCGTCTTGCCTTCGAAAGTTTTGCCGGTTATGGAGAATTCCGCTCCAGCCAGCTCGGCACCGCCGCCGACCTTGGTTTTGGAGAACAGGATGCCGCTTTTGCCCGGCTTGTCTTTCATGACGACGGTATTGGAATCCTGCTTCTTACCGTCGATGGTCACGCTGCCGTCGAGCCCGACGCTGAATACGATGTCATCCGCGGTTTCATAGCCGTCCGGCGCCACCTTTTCACGCAGGGTGTAGGTGCCGGGTAGCAGGGTGAGTTCGCCGGGTTCGCCGCCTTTGCTGGTCCAGGTGATCTCGTCGATCGCCTTGCCATCCAAGGTGGTGCCGGTGATGCTCATCTGCGCGCCGTCGATATTGGTGATGCCACTGGTGAGACTGTTTTTATTGACGGTCACCTGATGCGTCCGGTACTGGTCGGTCATCACGATGGTATTGTCCTGCACGTCGGCATATGTGCCATCGGTTTGCTTGATCTGCACGCTGAGCTTGCCGGTGACGGCGTCGCTCACGACTTTGAATTCGACCGGATCCGCTACCAGATAACCATCCGGCGCCTTGGTTTCGGTCAAGGTGTAGGTGCCGGGCTTGAGCTTGATGCTCTTCGACTTATCCCGCTCACTTACCCAGGTCTGCGTTTTGAATTCGGTGCCATCATTCAGCGTACCGGTGAGGCGCATGGTGGCACCTGCGATCTCCGTACCCTTGAGGTCCTGCTTGGAGAACCACACCTCCTCGTTTTCGGGGTGGTGCGTGTTGGTGATGGCGAAACCTTGGGTTTGCGAGCCGGTGATGTGCGTGGTGTAGCCGCTCACCGTATCTTCGCGTATGGTATACACGATCTTCTTGCCATCCTCGTAGACGGGCAGATTGGTGAACGCGCTGTCGTTCCGCCAGTTTCCAACCGCATCGAGTGTCACGCTTTGATCGGTTTCCTCTCCGTTTTTCAACAGATGCACGGTTACGCTGTCAGGGCGCTTCTGGTCCTGGTTGTCGGCGTCGTCCCATGCTTTTTCAACGCCGATCGACGTGGTTTCGGGCGTGTGCGTGTTGGTGCATTGTTCGGTGGCAGCCGAACCGTCGGTGTTGTATTGCACGTCAGCGCATTGCGAGTCGTACCCGCCCAGCGTCGTGGTTTCGACGGCCATGTAGGCCGCGGTTTTGCCGTCGACTTTCACCGGCAGTCCCGTCCATTGCACGTTATCGTTCTTGTCGGGATTGAGTATGCGGCTTTGCCCGTCGACTTTCGTATAATCGGCATCGCCGTCGGTCTTGCGGTACAAATCGAAGGTGACGGATGCACGTTTGCCGTCCTGGTTGTTATTGTCGTTCCATGTTTTCGTAACAGTCAACGACGTGGTTTTCGGTGCGTCCTCCGCCTGCACGTGACCGATGCCGTCGCTACCGGTCACATTTTTGCCGTCGACGGTGATGGTGCCGTCTTCGCCGACCAGAATGATGATCGGATCCATGACTTGGTATCCGTCCGGTGCGTTGGCTTCGGTCAGCTTGTACCGTCCGGGCAGGAGTTCGAGCGTTTTCGTCTCGCTGCCGGAGGTGGTCCATGTCCAATCGGATTCCACCTGCGACGATCCGACACGAGTCAGCTGCATGGTGGCACCGTCGACGGGTACACCGGCATTCGCCGCATCCACCTTTGTGAATTGCACCTTGAACTTCGTTTTGTGGTCGTTGCTGCAGTTCCAACGGTAGTTACCCAATGTGGTCGTCTTGCCGTCGCTGTCTTTGGCTACGGCGACGATCAATTTGCCGCTTTGCCCGTCTACGGTAACGGTTTTGTTGTCGTATCGTCCGTCGTATGCACCGGCAGCGGTCTGCGCGTCATGTCCGGGGAATATCACATAGAGCGGAGCGGATTTCTCGTATTGCGAATCAGTGCTGCCGGGCACTTTGCCGTCCGGACCTGTCAGCTCGGTGACCTTATATACGGTGTCGTAGTCCAGCTGCAGTCGGTCGGACAGTCCGTTGGATGCTCCTGTGGTCAGCTGCTTGGTGATTTCTTTGCCAACCGTACCATTGCAGGTGCCGTCGGCATCGGCCGTAGACGACACGAAGTTGCATCCGGTGACGCTTTCCACTTTGAAGGTGGCGCTGCCCGCCGGCTTGCCGAGATCGCCATCCGCGTACTTGTAGATCTGCAGTGTGCTCTGGTCGTATTTCATGCCGCCTTTGCTCTGCTGTACGGTTCCGGTGATTGTGTTCTGCGAGGTTCCGCCGTTGTTCTCATACCCGGCGAGCACGATTTTGTTGCCGCCCAGCGATCCGAAGCTTTCGCCTGGTTTGAGCTGCACCGCGGCCGTGTAGGTGATGGTGCATGCACGGGCGTCGGGAATGGAGAACACTAGTTCGCGGGTCTGCGGATTGTATGACCATGTTGCACCGTTGATGGCGGTTCCATTGTCGGAGTCCATGATCGACACGCTGTTGGCGTTGAGGTCGAGTGCCTGACCCATGGTGTCGGTCAGAGTGAGGTTGTTGCCTTTGTTAAGCGTGTCCGCATTCGGGTTGACTTTGACCGTGTAGTTCACGTTCGGCGCGGTCGTGGCATCGTATTTGCCGTTTTTGTCAAGAAGTTTCGGCTTGCTCGCGCCCACTGTGGCGGAAGCGTCGCCTCCGGCGCTGCCATCAATGTCGATGTGCGCCTTGTTCTCGTAATTTCCCCAATCAGGTGCGGTGATCGGGTCGATGCTCGTCTCATACACGATGAGCACACCAGCCGAGGTCTTCGCCTGGCTGAACGCCGGGGTACCCTTGGCTATGGTGAAGGTCACCGTGCCGTCGCCGTTGTCTTTGGCGCTCACTCCGGACAGCATTTTTGTGGTGCTGGAAGCGTCGAAGATCTTCAACGATTTCGCGTCGTACCGCGTGTGGACGGGCAACGTATCGGTCACCACGATGTTTTCGGCGTCCGACATCACGTCATGCACTTTGATGCGCCAGCGGATCACGCCTTTGGAGTTGGCGGTGTAGCCGTACCCGTATTGGTCCCAATACTGGTTGGCGTCTTCCTTGCCGAGCACGTCGCCGCGATGCTGGTGTTTCGCCGTGGAGGTTTTGTTCAATGCCGAAGCTCGGTTCCACACGGTTTCGTCGGTCACACCGTCGTTGACGGTGGACTGGTATTGCACGTACACCGTAGTGCCTTTGGGCAATGATGCGAACACGATGGTGAATCCCCTATCGGTGGCCTCTGTCGTGTATCCGCCCGCGTATTGCTGCGTCAGGGCGGCGTCGGTGTACACTTTAATGCTGTCTTTCACCAAGGTTTGCTTGGATCCCAGATCCTTGCCGCTGTCGTCCACATCCAGCTTGTCGGTCAGTTCGGCGTTGGTGAGGTCTTCCAAGGCTTTCATGCTGGTCACCCACGTCAGGTTCTTCGCTTCGGATGCCGGCGACGTGCATGTTTTCTTCAGTTCGACCGCGTCCGTGCCGAGTTGAGGTTCGGCCGTGGCTGTTTTGCCGGTTCCATCCTGAGGTTTTACGGTGACTTCGTTCTTGTATTTCTGGTGTTCGCCGCTTCCTTCGACCGGCACGTTTTTCGCTTCGGTCCAATACTGGATTTGGAAATGGTCGTAGCCGCCGGAGGGCAGGGTCACGGTGCCTGCTACGAGATCGCTCCAGCTAAGTTTGATGTAATGCTGCGGATTGTACGGGTCGTCGTCCGTATATGCGCCGGGCGAGCCGGTCGGACACACGGATTTCCAGTCGCCGCTGTTGTAGCAGCTGAGCACCAGATCTCCGGTCGGTTCCTTGAGGTTGTTCTTGTCGAGCAGATCTTTGACGGTGGCTCCGTCGACGGATTGGCCTTCGCCAGCGCCGATGGTGATGTTCCAAGTGAAGCCTTGCGTGCCATTTTCGTCTTTTGCTGCGGTTGCGCTTTTGTTCACATACCAGTCGCTGTAGTTGAACCAGATGGAGTTGCTGGTTTCCTTCTTGTTGACGTCTTCGTTGCTGGAATAGGTCACCTTGTTTTTGTTTTCGGTGGCATTGCTGCAATTGCCGGCCTCGCGGCATGCCTTGATGACGCTGTCTTTGTCGGCGTTCACCGAGTAGCGCACGTATAGTTTCTCACCGTCGCCCATGGAGCCGATGGTGACGTTGAAATTATGGTCGTCGGTTTTGGAGGATTGCCATGCGCCCGTGTATTCGTTCTTGCAGTCGGCGTCGGTGTAGATGTGCACGGATCCGTCCACGAAGGTCAGCAGGCCGCCCATGGTGTCGTCTATGGTCACGCCGTTGTTCGTGCCTGTAGAGGTCACTTCCAAAACGAAATCGTAGGTGGATGCGTCGGAAGTGGAGATTGCCGGGCGTTTGACCACGTTGACGCTGTGTTTGCCCTCCACGTTCACGGTGATGGTGCCATATCCGGGGAAGGTAAAGCTGGTATCGCCGCCAGCCGAACCACCGGTTTTGTTCGAGGTGATGGTTCCGTCAGTGGTCACGAACGCTTCGATGTTGGACCCCGCCGATTCGCCGCGGGTGTAGGTGGCCACCATTTTGTCGCCGTCGATGGTGTAGTAGCCGACCACGTCGCCACCGTTGTAGATCGGGTATTTCTCGTTCGATTTGTATTCCAGATTGCCGGGAAGGTCGTAGACGAAGGTGTCGCCCTCGTTGATTTTGACGTCGTTCGGCACTTTCCAATGCAGTTCGGTGCGGATCTGATCACCGTAGTTGACTTGCATGCCGGAAATGTACGGCTTCCACGTCTTGCCTCCGTCGGAACTGATTTCGAAGGAGGTGTCGTCCTTGTCAACCCAACCGAGATCGCTGATATTGTATTCCTCAGCATACGCGCGTTGCGGCGCTGCGATCACACTTGCGAAGATCATCGCAACGATTGCCACCAACGCGGCAATCGTTGTCATTCCATGCCGCTCACTTACGGCTTTATGCATGCCTGCCATTCTTCCCCCTGGTCGCAATGCAATCTAGTCGGTTTTACCCGTAAACCTGCTATTTCTCTGGACCCTACTAGACCACCCCACACAGACAATGAAACACTCTGAAAACAGGTGCAAGCATGACCTTATAAAAGGTTTAACATGCCGTCAAAAGTTGGAAAAAACGTTTGACGGAACACCCCTAAATCGGAGGATTATGCAAGAAACGCCGAAAACAATCACCCGAGCTGTTTCAATGTTTCATGAAACAAACTGCAAATGGAAGCGTTTGCAAAACGGGGTGCGTCATACGGTGCACCCCGTCACATAACAACAGACCGTTCCGAAACCGACCTCATCCGAACATGAAAGGTCCCACAAACCGGATCAATGCGTGATACCCATCATCGAAAGACACCAAGCATTCTCATAGGAGATCTCCTCCCACTGCTTGTACCTTCCAGACGTACCCCCATGACCAGCCTCAACCTCAATCTTCGCCACGGCATCCACGCCCGCACGCTGCAGTCGGGCCAACCATTTCATCGGCTCCACATACAGCACACGAGTGTCATTCATCGACGTGGTAATGAAAATCTTGGGAAAAACCGCAACCCGCGCATCATTTGCATCAGACGGCGCATTCTCATACGGCGTATATTCCTTCATATACCTGTACACGTCCGCATTATGCAGCGGATCGCCCCACTCATCCCACTCCGTAACCGTCAACGGCAACGACGGATCAAGAATCGACGTCAACGCATCCACAAAAGGCACATCCGCCTCAACGCCCGCGAAACATTCGGGAGCCATATTCGCCACGGCACCCATCAACAGGCCACCGGCGGAACCGCCATCGGCCACCGTGCGAGCAGGCGACGCCAAACCGGCACGCTGCAACGCACGCACGGCATCAACGAAATCCTCAAACGAATGCTTCTTATTGAGCAAATGCCCCTGCTCATACCAGGCACGACCCATCTCACCGCCGCCGCGAATGTGCGGCACCGCATAAAGCACACCACGATCAAGCATGCTGATGCGAGACACCGAGAATCCCGGATCCGAACTGATCTCATACGCGCCATACCCGGTAACGAACATCGCCGAATCACACGCGGGCACATCCCTGCGCCACACCAAGGAAACAGGAATGCGCTCGCCATCGCGGGCGGTAACCCACACCCTGCGCTCCATGTATTCGCGCGGTTCAAATCCACCAAGCACCGTGGCACGCTTCAACAGGCGATCCTCGCCGGTCGCCGGATCGATATCATGCAGTTCGCCGGGACGCGTGTAACTGGAGAACGAGTAGCGCATGCGGGGCGCATCATACGAAGGATTACCTCCCACACCAATCGAATACAAGCGCCGGGTCTCCCCCGGCATCGCATCGGCGGTCGCGCCATCCGATGAGGTCATCGCCTTGCGGGAAACCCCATGCACGGCCGACCCCTCGCCTTGCGCGGCGGCCAATTGGTCGAGCGCGCCCCACACTTCGGCACGTTCCTCGTTGATCTCGTCCACCGACTCGTCGACATCCCAATCGTCTTCCAACGCGTGGGGAACCAGCTCGGTGAACTTCCATGGACGCCCCGCAAGAAAATCCTCCGCAGCGGCATCCTTCGTCATCACCGCAATATGCGTCAGGCTTTCCGCCCGGTACTGCAGCGCCACATAATGCCGGTGAATCGAGATCCCCTCAATGCCAAGACCATGCGCACCCTGCAAAATGGCTGGATTGCAGGGATTGGAATACGGTGTGCCGATCGGCATCCCAGAAGCGCCCGGTTCGACCTCGTCGCCATACTCGCATCCGTACGGCGAACCGACGGCCACACGCACGCCCTCACCCAAACGGTACGGGGGCTCATGGGAGCGCATGTCGATCACATCGATTTCGAAATTCGGGTTCAACGCATTGTGATAGACCACGGCGAGCGGAATATCCTCACCGCGTTCGCCGGCACCTTCGAAACGGCTGAAACTCACGTCGTATTCCACGTCCTGCTCGCGCGGAATGAACGCGCGGAATTCACCTTCCGGATCGTCGGTGGAAAGCAGCAGCACTTCGGTAGTGGTTTTCGATCCGGTGCCGATCACCAGATTGCGTTCGTCGAACGACAGGCCGATGCCCACCCAGAATCGTTCGTCCTGTTCGTGATACACTTCCACATCGTCGGTGACGGGGGTGCCGACGCGGTGCCTCATCACCGCGTATGGACGCCACGCGTCGTCGAGCTTCACATAGAACACCCATTGCGCGTCCGGTGTGAAGCAGGCGCCACCGATGCCCTTGAACACTTCCGGCAGTTCCTTGCCGGTTTCCAAGCTGCGGATGCGGAAATCGTAACGTTCGTCGCCGCTGGTGTCGGTGCCGTACAGCATCCAACGTCCGTCTTTGGAAATATCCATGCCGCCGATACGGAAGAAATCATGGCCTTGCGCTTCGGCATTGGTGTCGAACACCACTTGTTCGCCGTCGATAGGCACGCCGATTTCAATGGTTGGCGGATCCCAATCGTCTGCGCTTCGAATCGGCACACGGCATTGCACCGCATACTGCTGGCCCTCCTGGGTGCGTACGAAATACCAGTAGCCATCCATGCGTGTCGGCACGGACATGTCGTTTTCCTGAACGTGCGACTTGAGCTCGTCGAACAGTGTGGAGCGTAGGGTTTTCAACGGTTCCATGCGCTGCTCGCAATACCGGTTCTGCGCGGCGACGTAATCCTGCACGTCATGCGATTCCTTGTCGCGCAGCCATTCGTACTCGTCGATGAAGGTGTCGCCGTGGAATACGCGCTCCTTCGGCACACGCTTCGCGATCGGCATCCCGCATTTGTCTTGCACGCTTTCGTCGCTTTCTCGCGCGCCCGTTGCGCCCTGTTCACCCCGAAAATCAGTCATGCACGCGATTATACCGGCATTGCATTCCCAATCCCACGCGGCACGCAACCCCTGCTCTGGGCGTACGAAAAAGTCAGACGCCCATCTGTTGTTTCAGGAACGGCAGCATGGTTTTCATGATGTTCGATCCGGTCGTTCCCGTGAATACCGGCACGTCGGTGACCGGCATCGGCTGCGTGGCCACGCGCCCGGCGACGGAACCGAAATTGCCGGTCACTTCGCGCGGTGACAGCTGCCGGATGCCGATCGCCAGCACACGCCCCGGGTAGCGGCGTGCGATCGTGGCGTATGTGGTCGGATCCTTCTGCCCGTCGTCGCCGATCAGAATGAACTTCATATCGGGAAAATCCGCCATCAGCTGCTCGGCGTATTCAAGCTTGTGCTGCACGCCCGACGGAATGAAGGTTTTCGGCCTCGGGTCAAGGTCGCGCAGCAGCAGCGGCCCTTCCGGAAAACCGTGGTTCGTAATGAAATGGCGGATCGAGCTTTCCACATTCCATGGCGAAGTGGACAGGTAGAAGAACGGCGCGTCCGGGAACATGTCCGCGATGCGGTTGAACAGCAGGTTCATGCTGGCCACCGGCACTTTTTTGCGCGGATTAAGCAGCAGCAGATTGTAGGCGGCCTTCATCAGACGCGGCGCCTGCGTGACCATGATGGTGTCGTCCACGTCGGAGATCACGCCCACTTTGGTGCCGCTGGGAATGGTGAAAAGATTGGCGTTGACCGGCTTGCGGCTGCGCACTTTGTACGAGACGTTGTGGATGCCCGGTTCGAGCGAATGCTCGGCCACGAGGTCGAGGTAGCCGGCATCGTCGGATGCCGCGAATTCGCTGGAAATATCAGGATTGCTGTCGATCGCGTCGTATACTTCCGACGCACCCACCTGCACTGTTTCGATGGGCATGTCATCGATGGCGATCCGCACTTTGGTATGCGGGGACGGCACCATCAGCATGCCACGGATGCCGCGAATCAGGCGGCCGGCCTGCCGTTTGAACGGGCCGTATACGGTACGGCAAATCAGTCGGGAGTAGTGTTCGGTGCCATAGCCGACGTAGGGTTCGACACGTGGATACCAGTCGAGCGACCGCACCAATGCGGTCGAGAATTTCAGCCAGACACTGAATGCTTTGGTGATCGTGCGGCGGAACAGCCTGGTCAGCGGCGGTTTGACTTCAAGACGCTCATGTCTGGAGGCCGCGTCGAAGGTGGTGACCACCTTGCGTGCCGGAATCGGCACGGTGGGCATGTCATCGCAAGAATCGTCCATCCGCTCCCCCATACGCTGCTGTTCGCGCTGCTGGTCGTGCTGCGGCGGGAACTGCGGCAACGGCTGAATTTCACTCATATGCCCACTATAGAGGTCGCGTTCGAACAAACAGTAACGCCACCGAGAAAATCAGGGAACTTTCAGGGCCCCGCAAGGCACTTCCCATAAAAAGGCTGCGGCCGGCGGGTGCGATGCGCGACCGTAAGCCCGGCCGAACGGCCTTGAGTGTGCCGCGCATCGCACCCGCCGGCCGCAGCCGTAATTAAAACTAGGCGTCCGTGCTATTCAGTCAGCCACAATCTTGGCATACTCGTCAGCGCTAAGCAGGTCAGGCTCGTCATCCTCAAGCTCGATCTTGAAAATCCAGCCCTCGCCGTACGGATCGTCCGTCACAATGCTCGGATCGTCCGCAGCCTCGTTGTTGACGTAGCGGATGGTGCCAGCCACCGGCGAGACCAGCGCGGTGACCGCCTTGGAGGATTCGAATTCCGCCACTTCGTCGCCAGCTTCGACCTGCGTACCGACTTCAGGCAAATCGATGTACACGAGTTCGCCGAACTGTTCGGTGGCGTATTCGGTAACGCCCACCATGGCGGGTTCAACGGAGGAATCCACCCACACGTGCTCGTCGGAGTATTCGAGGTGCTCGGGCACGTCGAGGTTCACTTTGCTATCGTTTGCTTCGCTCATGCCGCCCATTGTACGGCGTATGCGAACGCCGCGCACCCGCGCCACGCGTAACGGGTCAGCGTACCGGTCCGGATGGCATGGCGCCGACTACCTGCACGATGGTGCCTTCCGGACAGTTGTCGTAGATCCACTTGGAATCGGCTTCGTACATGTTCACGCAGCCGTGGGAGCCGTAGTGCGCCGGGTCGCCGTGGGCGATGCCGTAATTGTTCCAGCTTGCCGTGTGGAAGCCTTCGCCGCCGTAGAAGTAGCTTACCCACTTCACACCCTTGGACAGGTAGCGCGAGCCGTCGTCGTTCAGGCCGGTCATGTCCTGGATCTGATACTTGAGGTAGATGTAGAAGGTGCCCAGGTCGGTTTCGTGCTTGCCGGTGGTGCCCGTGCACACCGGGAAGGTCTTGACGGCCTCGTCGTTATGATACACGGTGGCAGTTTGCGCGGTGCGGTCCACCACGATGCGGTATTCGCTCTTCTTCTGCACGGTTTTGAAGTTCTGCACATCACCGTCCACCGGAATGGTGGCGCCTTGGCCGTTTTTGAGCGCTTCGCCGATCTTCGGTGCGAGCGCCTCCATGTTCTTGACCTTCACGCCGTTCACGCCTTTGACGATGGTGGCCAGCACTTTGCCGCTGTTGTCGACGGCGTCTTCCTGGTCGACCGCGTCCTGGTTGAGCTGGGCTGGGACCTGCTGCTGCACGTAGTTGGTGATGGCGTTGTCATCGTAGGACAGCGAAAGCGTGCCGTGTTCGAGGTCGGCGTCGGTTTTCAGCCATGAGGCCACGACTTCGGCTGGAATCTGGAAGGTCTTGCCTTGTCCGTTGTCCAGCACGATCGGCGCATTCAGTCGCGCGTTTGCCTGGTCGGCCACGTTTTGGGCTTCAGGCAGTGCGACCGGCACGTCGATGGTTTCGTACGTGATCGTCACGCTGCCGCTGTGCCCCGGGTTCGCGATGGCTTTGGCGACCGCGTCGATCACGTTGTCCACCTTCGGGGACCTGCCGCCGCGGCCTTCCACTGCGACGAAGGCGCGCGCGTTGGCATCGTACGATGCGGTGGACGGTACCGCGCGGTCGGTGTCCTGCACGAATTTGTCGGTGACGAACGTCCTGAGGGCCAGCTTGTTGGACTTGGCGTTCAGTGGCACGTTCTTCTTGACGAACGGGTTGACTTCGTTGATGTATTCGAGTGCGCCGTTGGTCTGGTGCTTGGCGGCGAGCAGTTCCGTGACCGTCTTGTCGACGTTGTAGCTCACGCCGAGGTCGCTCAGGCTGCCGGAAGCGTTGTTGCCGTTGCCGTCCTTGATGTTCACGGTGGTGTTCTTCACGGCGGCCGTCACCGTGTTTTTCAGCTGGTCGGCGGTCTGTCCGGCCACACTGGTTCCGCCGAAGGTCACGCCCGGCGCGGCCTTGTCTTGGAAGTACCAGCGTGCGGTGAAGAAGCCGGCGATCGCGGCGACCACCAGTACGGCGAGCACGATTCCGGTGATGATCAGCGGCAGTTTGCGTTTCTTGGCCACGACGGCTTCTCCTTCGACCGGCATGGTGAGCACGGGAATGGCGGGAGCGGGCGTGGATGAGGGCATGTCACCGGTAGGAATGGCACCAGTGGGAACAGCTCCGTTGGGGACAGTTCCGGCAGGCGTGGTTTCGGCGGCACCGGCCGTCGGGAATGACTGGAACGGCTGGGTCTGGTCCGATGCGAAATTCAACGGCGGCATGGTCTCGGTGGCGGCGTTGGACACGTCGTCCTGTTCGGACACATCGGCCACGTCGGCGAGATTGATCGTATCG
>OGQJ01001601.1_pt1 | contig 19816 bp, 18 predicted proteins | sample 1553161 | NCBI WGS metagenome assembly OGQJ01 (sample SAMEA2579923, study PRJEB22360) | human gut metagenome | biome: human gut; feature: human-associated habitat; material: faeces | place: Denmark | collected 2008/2010 | reverse complement strand
AACATGAAAGCGGGTGCGGCCTGAAACGGTACTTGTAGGTGAAACGGAAAACGTAACCATCGAACGTCATCATGACGCAAGTCATCGCAAGTCATCGAACGTCATCGTAGACCTGTTCAAGTAATCGCAAGTTAAGGAGAACCCGTGAGTTCGCAAAGCAAAACGGCACAGCAGCCGGTGAGCGGCAAGAACGCGGATAAGGTGTTCAAGGGCGTGGCCTACGCCTGCGGCATCCTGATCCTCGTCGTGCTCGCCGCGGTCGCGCTGTTCCTGCTGTTCCGCGCGTGGCCGTTGATCGGCGGTGACCAGAAGGCCAACAGCGCGACCATCAGCAACTTCACCGGCGGCAAGGCTTCCAGCTTCTGGGGCTACGTCGGACCGCTGCTGTTCGGTACCGTGCTGATTTCCGCCCTGGCACTGCTGATTTCCTTCTTCGTGTCGGTCGGCATCGCACTGTTCATCTCGCATTACGCGCCGAAGAAGCTCGCCACCGCCCTGAGCTATGTGGTCGATCTGCTCGCCGCCATCCCGTCTGTTATCTACGGTCTGTGGGGCGGTCTGGTGCTGGTGCCCGCCATCTACCCGTTCTGGAATTGGGTGGCCAAATACCTTGGCTGGATTCCGATTTTCGCCGGTCCCGCCGCCAATCCCTCCCGTACCGTGGCCACCGTGTCCGTGGTGCTGGCCGTCATGATCCTGCCGATCATTACCTCCATGTCCCGCGACATCTTCCTGCAGACCCCTCGTCTTCAGGAAGAGGCGGCTCTGGCCCTCGGCGCCACGAAGTGGGAAATGGTCAAGCTCGCGGTCCTGCCGTTCGGCAAGTCCGGCGTCGTGTCCGCCTCCATGCTCGGCCTCGGTCGTGCGCTCGGCGAGACGATGGCCGTGCTCATGATCCTGTCCCCGGGCCTCAACTACTCCGTCAAGCTGCTGCAGGCCTCGCAGAACCAGACCATCGCCGCGAACATCGCCGCGCAGTATCCGGAAGCCAACGATCTGGGTGTTTCCGTGCTGATCGGCACCGGCCTGGTCCTGTTCCTGATTACCTTCGTGGTGAACTTCATCGCTCGTAAGCTCACCGAGAAAGCGAGTGTGTGATGACCGCCGCAAATAACGACGCTTCGCCGATGGACGGCGCTCCCGTCATCGACTTCGACAAGTTCAAGCCGACCCGTTCCTTCACCTCAGCGCGCAAGCGCAAGGACTTCGCCATGAAGGCGCTCATCTCGTGCGCGTTCATCGTGGCGTTGATCCCGCTGTTCTCGGTGCTGCTCACCACCATCATCAACGGCGTCAAGAGGCTGAACCTCAACTTCCTGAGCTACAACATGACCGGCGTGGTCGGCGGCAACCCGACCCCGTCCGGCGGCTACGGCGGCATCCTGCACGCCATCATCGGCACGCTGGAAATCACCTTCGGCGCCATGCTCATCTCCATCCCGATCGGCCTGATGTGCGCCGTGTACCTGGTGGAATATTCCAACCGTGGCAAGCTGGCACAGGTCATCACCCTGCTGGTCGACGTGATGAGCGGCATCCCGTCCATCGTCGCAGGCCTGTTCGCCTTCTCGATGTTCACGATTCTGATCGGCCCCGGCACCATCAACGGTTTCGAAGGCTCCGTCGCACTTTCCCTGCTGATGCTGCCGACCGTGGTCAAGTCGTCCGAGGAAATGCTCAAGATCGTGCCGCACGATTTGCGCGAGGCCTCGTACGCCCTGGGCGTCACGAAGCAGCGCACGATCACGAAGATCGTGCTGCGCACCGCCCTGCCGGGCATCGTTTCGGGTGCGATTCTCGCCGTCGCCCGCGTGATCGGTGAAACCGCTCCGTTGCTGATGACCGCAGGCTACATCGCCTCTACGAACGTCAACCTCTTCTCCGGCCAGATGACCACGCTTCCGGTGTACGTCTACCAGGAGTATTCCAAGCTCAACGCGAACTGCCCGGCCAACGCTTCCGCGGCCTGCGTCACCACCATCCCGATGGAACGCGCCTGGGCCGCAGCCCTTGTGCTGATCCTCATCGTGCTGATCCTCAACCTCATCGGCCGTCTCGTGGCGAAGATCTTCGCCGTCAAGTCGGAACGCTGAGCGCGGTCGAATAGTCGAAAACATAAGAACAATAAGGAAAACAAATGGGACAACGTATTGATGTCAACCATCTGAACATCTTCTACGGCGACTTCCTGGCCGTGGAGGATGTGAACATCAACATCGAAGCCAACAAGGTCACCGCGTTCATCGGACCTTCCGGCTGTGGCAAGTCCACCGTGCTGCGCACCCTCGATCGCATGCACGAGATCATTCCGGGCGCCCACTGCGAAGGCGAGGTGCTGCTGGAAGGCAAGAACCTGTACGACAAGGATGTGGATCCGGTCGCCGTCCGTCGTGACGTCGGCATGGTGTTCCAGCGTCCGAACCCGTTCCCGACCATGTCCATCCGCGAGAACGTGCTGGCCGGTGTGAAGCTCAACAACCGCAAGATCTCCAAGTCCGACGCGGATGATCTGGTCGAGTGGGCCCTGCGTGGCGCCAACCTGTGGAACGAGGTCAAGGATCGTCTGGACAATCCGGGCATCGGCCTGTCCGGCGGCCAGCAGCAGCGTCTGTGCATCGCACGCGCCGTGGCCGTGCACCCGCAGGTGCTGCTCATGGACGAACCGTGCTCCGCCCTCGACCCGATCTCCACCCTGGCCGTGGAGGATCTGATCAACGAGCTGAAGAACGAGTACACCATCGTGATCGTGACGCACAACATGCAGCAGGCCGCGCGTATCGCCGACTATACAGCTTTCTTCAATCTGAAGGCTGTCGGCCAGCCGGGTCACCTCGAGTACTTCACCGACACCACCACGATGTTCAACAACCCGCAGAACGAAGAAGCCGAACGCTACGTCTCCGGACGTTTTGGCTGATCGATAAGGCCGATTCGCCAAAACGTAGTGCCAACCCGGTGGGTTGGTGCGAGTCAGCTTCAGCTGGCCAGTTAATAGCGCTTCGCTGTGCGAAACTCTGTAATTGTACGTTTTGGCTGATTGGCAGCTCCTTTTCCCCGCAAACCGACGTTGAGATTGCTCTCGGCGTCGGTTTGTTGTTTTTCTTGTGGAAGCGACACGCGCTGTTGAGAATCATTCTCAGTTACGGTTATGATGGATTCACCGAAGCATGAAGCGTATGAAAATGGAGGAACCATCGTGAACCGTTATGCAAGAATTGCGATTGCCGTACTCGCTTCCGTCGGCCTTCTCACTTCCGCGTCTGCCTGCGGAACGTCGCAGAACGGTGCCGGTTCCGCGCATGGCGCGATTTCCGTCGTCTCCTCCATCAACCAATGGGGCACCCTCGCCGAGCAGCTCGGCGGAAGCGGCGTGCGGGTGACCAGCATCATCAACTCCACCAACGTGGACGCGCACGACTATGAGCCGACCACGTCCGACATCGCCAAACTGCAGAAGGCGCGAATCGTCATCGTCAACGGCGCCGGGTACGACTCATGGGCCGTCAAAGCCGCGCAATCCGCCAAATCGCAAGTCATCAACGCGGCGGAGATCGGTGGCGTCAAGGATGGCGGCAACCCGCACGTCTGGTTCTCGGCGGCGGTGCGCAAAGCGGTCGCACAGGCCATCACCAGGGCATACGAGGGCACAAGGCCCGACGGCAAGGCCGATTTCGACAAGCTGAACCAGCAATGGCGTTCCAAGGAAGACGAGGTCGCCCGAAAAATCACGGAGACCAAACGCAAGGCGGATGGCGAAGCCTATGCCGCCACGGAATCGGTCGCCGAATATCTGGCCGGGGACCTGGGCCTCAAAGACGCGACGCCGACCGGTTACATGCGTGCCACGGCCAACGAAAGCGAGCCAACGCCGACCGACATCAAACAGTTCACCGACATGCTGGAGGCCGGCAAGGTCGGCCTGCTGGTGGTCAACATTCAGGAGGAGACCGAGCTGACCGGCAAGATCGTCACCGCCGCCAAATCGTCCAATATTCCGATCGTGGAGCTGACCGAGCAGATGCCGGAGCAGTACGATTCCCTGACGGACTGGATGGCCGCGCTCGTCGACGCGTTCTCCCAAGCCATCTGATGCGGATCTGCGTCAAACCGATACGAAAGTCGATATAAAAAATGGGCGATTCCACTGAAGGAACCGCCCATTTTCCGTATGAAAAGGACTATTACAGCACTGCGGTGATGATGAAGTCCAGAATGAACAGCACGGCCACGACCCAGATCACCGGATGCACGTCCTTGGCCTGCTTCTTGCAGGTCTTGACGATGCAGTAGGTGATGAAGCCGCCGGCGATGCCGTAGGAGATGGAGTAGCTGAACGCCATGAACACGGACGCGAAGAACGCCGGAATGGCTTCGGAGATGTCGCCCCACTCGATTTCCTTCAAGGAGGAAGCCATCATGCAGCCGACCACGACCAGCACGCCTGCGGTCGCGGCGGACGGCACGGCGGAGATGACCGGGGAGAGGAAGGCGGACAGCGCGAAGCAGATCGCCACGACCACGGAGGTCAGGCCGGTGCGGCCGCCGGCGGCGATACCCGCGGAGGACTCCACGTAGGTGGTGGTGTTCGAGGTGCCGCAGATGGCGCCGATGGAGGTGGCGATGGAGTCGGCGAACAGGGCCTTGTCCATCTTGGAGGAGAAGCCGGAACCGTTCTCAAGAGCCTTCTCGTCCTCGGCGGAGAAGATGCCGGTACGACGGCCGGTGCCGATGAAGGTGCCGATGGTGTCGAAGGTGTCGGACATGGAGAACGCGAAGATGGTCAGCAGGATGATCGGCAGCTTCGACACGTCGGAGAACAGCGCCGGGAAGCCATCCTTGGTGAAGATCACGCCGAAGGTCTGCGGCAGCTGGGCGAAGGTGTCGGCGATGGACACGGAGTTGGCCATGGTGGTCTGGCCCATCGGAATGCCGACGACCGCGGTGACGGCGATGGCGATCAGCATGCCGCCGCGCACCTTGAGCACGGTGAGCACGATGGCCAGCACCAGGCCGATGATGAACAGCCAGATGGTCGGATTGTTCATGACGGCAAGGCCCGGGGTGGCCTGCACGGTGTCGCCGCTCTTGGCCGCGGACTTGGTGGTGAAGGTGAAGAAACCGACGTTGAGGAAGCCGACGTAGGCCACGAACAGGCCGATGCCGCCGCCGATGGCGTTCTGCAGCACTTCCGGAATGGCCTGGATGATCATCTTACGAATCTTGGTGACGGTGATGATGATGTTGATCAAACCGCACAGGAACACCATGCACAGGGTTTCCTGCCACTTGAAGCCGAGGCCGAAGCACACGGTGTAGGTGAAGAACGCGTTGAGGCCCATGCCGGCGGCCTGCGCGTACGGAACGTTGGCGAACAGGCCCATCACGAGCGTGCCGATGATGGCCGCGATGATGGTGGCGAGGAACACGCCGCCCCACGGCATACCGGTCGAAGACAGGATCTGCGGGTTGACGATGATGATGTAGGACATGGCGAAGAACGTGGTCAGGCCGGCCATGATCTCCGTGGAGACGGTGGTGCCGTTCTCCTTGAGATGGAAGAATTTCTCCATTTTCTCTTTTCTCATCTTTCTTGGGTTGGTAGGCGCGTGCCATATGGTGGCGTGCGCCGGCGAGAATCGCGACTCGCCTGGGACATGCGTCCCTGAACAAAGCAAACGTAGCACCTATGTAAGTCATGGAAATTTCGTGCGATTGGTAAGGGGTTGCTTTTGCGGCGGCGCGACACGCCGGTCTGGATTAGTCCAAACGGGTCAGTAAATTACCCACTTGTAAACCACAGACCGTTGGTTGGAGCGTGCAAGCGCTCACGAAGTTTGGTTCGCCAAGCCAGCGCAGGTTGAAGAACATACGCCCACCAAGGGCTTTCCGCTTAGCGGTCGAATGTTGCTCTGCCTGCGTGCAGGGCTTTTTTTATTGCCCTGCGAGGTGTTCCGAATCTCACAGTCAACGGTTGACTAAGGAAGGAACGCCATGAAGAGGCCCGAAAAGGAAGCGGTGGTCGCTCAGCTTACGGACAAGTTCCGTAACGCCGACGCTATCTACCTGACCGAGTACCGCGGGCTTACCGTTCCGCAGATCTCTGAACTGCGCGAAAAGCTAGGCCGCGATACTTCCTACACTGTGGCAAAGAACACGCTCGTTCGCATTGCAGCCAAGGAAGCTGGCATCGAAGGTCTTGATGAACTTCTCGCCGGCCCGACCGCTGTGACCTTCGTGAAGGGTGACTTCATCGAAGCTGCGAAGACCCTGCGTGACTTCGCCAAGACCAACAAGGCACTGATCATCAAGGGCGGCTTCGCTGATGGCACCGTCTACGATGCTGAAGGCGCCAAGAAGCTGGCAGACCTCAAGTCTCGCCCGCAGCTGCTCGCCGAGTTCGCCGGCGACATCAAGGCTACGATGTCCAAGGCCGCGTACCTGTTCAACGCTCTGCCGACCAAGGCCGTGCGTACGATCGATGCGCTGCGCGAGAAGCAGGAAAAGGCTGCCTGATTTCGCTGCGGCTCGCCGCATGAATGAAGCAACCACAAAAAAGAAAAACAATTGTTTTAGGTGACGGCCACCTCTTCAATTCAGTCCGTCGCCAAGAATGAAAGGAAGCCATTATGGCTAAGTACACCAACGATGAGCTGCTCGAAGCTTTCGGTGAGATGACCCTGGTTGAGCTCTCCGAGTTCGTCAAGGCCTTCGAAGAGAAGTTCGACGTCGAGGCTGCTGCCCCGGTCGGAAGCCGCGCAGGGCGTGACAGGTCGGCCGTGAGGCCTGCCGCTCGGGTTGCCGCTGTTGCCGCTGTTGCTGGCGCTGCTGCTCCGGCTGAGGAAGAGAAGGACGAGTTCGACGTCATCCTCTCCGCCGTTGGCGACAAGAAGATCCAGGTCATCAAGGCCGTCCGCGCTATCACCAACCTGGGCCTGGCTGAGGCCAAGGCTCTCGTCGACGGCGCTCCGAAGGCTGTCCTGGAGAAGGCCAAGAAGGAAGACGCCGAGAAGGCCAAGTCCCAGCTCGAAGAAGCCGGCGCCACCGTCGAGCTCAAGTGATTCGCGCGGCTTCAAGCCGCAATCACCAAGCTGTAGTGGAAACCCCGTTTGCCGTAAGGCAGCGGGGTTTTCCGCATATGGAGCATGACTCAGGCATGTTCTAAAATGGGGGAATTAGGCGAAAGTTGTCAATTTATCGGTTCGGAATCCTTACTTTCGCGATGAATCATGACACAATGGCAGATAGTGTAGTGCGAAAGGAAGGCCGACAACGGTGAGCGAGGATCGACGAATGACGCGGCAGTGGACCGTCAAAGTTGACGGAAACAACGTGAAAACGCTTCATGACGGCGAAAGCGTGGAAATCGGGCGCAAACCGTTGCGCCCGCTGTCGGATGACGGGTTCGCTCGTCTCGACATCATGGATCCGGGCAAGTCCATGTCGAAAAGACATGCGGTCCTCTCCGTCGACAAGCAGGGCAATTGCTCCGTACGAGATCTGCATTCCACCAACGGCTCGTTCGTGGTGACGAACAACGGCCAACTGATGCGCCTGCCCGCAGGCGAGGACATCAAGCTGCCCATCGACTCGATGACCCTGCAGTTCGGCGACGTGCGTCTTACGCTCGAATCCGCATTCGAACACGATGACGAGGATGACGACGCCACCTCCGGTGTCTCGGATGATACAAGCCAGCCGGTTTCGAACCTGTTCGAATACGCGGTCTCCGACGAGGCTCCGCAGGAACCGGATGCAGCCGACATGTCCGTGGACGACATCCTCAATCTGCGTGCCGGCGAGCCGACGACGTTCTTCCACGCGCGCAATGTCACCGACCGTGCCGATGCTCTGCACCAGGCGGAACGTCAGACCTTCACGCCGGAGCATGCCGACAAGCCGGAACTCGAAGATGCATTCCCCTCGGTCTCTTTGGTTCAGGAAACCGTCGTGGCCGCGGACAAGCCCCGCGACCTGTTCGCCGACGCCGCAGCGCAGGCCGAGGCTGAAGCTGAGATCGAGGCCGATGTGGCCGATTCCGCTGATGCGGCTGCGACCGATGCCGAGGTGGCTGCCGTCTCAACCGAGACAGCCGCTCGGCCCTTGGAAGCATCCCATGACGGTAACAAGAACAACCTGATTCCGGTGGACAAGCTGTTCAGCGCGCGCCCCAGCACGCCAATCGCCGTCGCTCTGCCCGACAGGAACGACACTGGCGATAACACAGGCAACGTTGACAAGGCCGACAATGCGGCTGACGTGTCCGCCCAGGAACAGACGCAGTCCGCCGAACAATCGCAGATGGCGGAACAGCCCACATCGGAAACTGCCGAACAGCAGCCCGCCGAACAGCAGTCGAAGCCGATGCACGCTACGCAGCCGCAGACGGAACAGCCGGGAACGGTGACCGCGGAAGACGACGACGAGCGGTTCCGCCCGCAAAACAGCCAATCGCAGCCCGCGCCGGACGAAACCGCCGCATTCAAGCCGATCTTCGAACCGGGATCGGTATTCGACCGTGTGTCCAAAGGCGGCCTCGCCAAGCAGGAGCAGACCATCGAGGTCGACGGCCTGACCTCCGATGACGCCAAACGCACGGATGATTTCACAGTGCAGTTCCAGATGGCGCGTCATCCGGAACTGTTGCCGTTCCTCGCCATGAACCCATCCCTATACGATGACCTGTACGCGTGGCTGGGCGCATTGGGCAACCAAGACATCGATGCGGCTTTGGCACACAATCCGGGATATGAGGAATACCGCAAGGCAGTAGGGAAGTGAGTCGGTATATGAGCGAAAACGAAGAGACGGCCACCGCGTTGGACCGTATCCGCGGATGGCGTGAGGAGTATCGCCTTGGTCTGGCACCATCCCCGCTTGAGGATGTGACGCAACTGAGCGCCCAGCTTGACCTGACGCATGCGCACCCATCGGGCATCGCGCAGCTGTTCGCCAAAGGACACGTCACCTTGGACTCGTTGTTCCGAGACAACGGCATGCTGCGCGCCGCGGGCAGGCGTGTGGAACGCGTGCTCGACGACCGTGACGCGAAAAGCCGTGTCAGCGGCGTCGGCGAACTCTCCTTGGTGGTCGGCGTGGCCATTTGGAAAGGCAACCAGATGCCGGTGCTCATGTATCCGGTCGAAGTGCGCAAGGAAGGCCGCAACATCGAGAACGGCACCGTCATCGCGTTCACCGGACGAGTGCGTCTGAACGCGGCCTTCGCCGCCGTGATGCGTGAAAACAACGTGACATTGGACGAGACCAAGCTCTTCGATGGTTCGAATTACGAAAGCGGCACCCCCGAAACGTCCGCGGTGTTCGCGGCCATCACAGCGCGCGCGTCCAGCGTTTTCCCCGATTTCGAAATCGAACGTCACATCATCCTCGGCTGCTTCATGGACCCGTCCTCGCAGATGCTGGTGGAAAGTCGCCAGATCATCAACCAGCTGTCCCAAGGCCCGACAGGCAACACCGTCCTGGACGCGCTCGCCGGGAACAAGGAAGCCGCGGACGCGCTGAAAGACGCGCAGATTCCCGAATACAGTCCGTTCGACGCCGATCCCCATGGCGAATACGAGATTGGCGACGTTGACAACACCGTCCGATACGCGGCGCAGCTGGCCGCATCCGGGCATTCGATTTTCGTGGACAGCGCGATCAGCGGCAACACGGCCGAACAGGCCGCGGCAATCGCCTCCCGTTGCGTGATGGGCGGACACAGCGTGCTGTACGTGCCGTGCGTCACCGACCAAAAGCGCCGTTTCATGCAGACGATTGCGGCCAACGAGATGAGCGGCCAATTGCTGGACATCGCCGATGACGGCGCCAATGCGGCAATCGACCGTCAGCTGATAGCCGCAGTCGGTTTCCAATCCGGCGTCGCGACTTCGCGTTTCGACCAGATTTCGGATGAGCTGGTGGGTGTGCGTTCCCGCCTGGCCCGCTATCTGGGCGACCTGCACGGCGTCAGCCAGGAATGGGGCGTGTCCGCATACCAGACCATCCAGAACCTCGCACAAATCGCCGTCCTGCCCACGCATCCGACCACGCATGTGCGTCTGGCCAAGCAGTCCGCCCATTCCATCGCGGACAAGATGGAGGAATGGGCCCAGAAGCTGTATCGCGCGGGAGAACTCGGCGAATACACCATCGGCGCGCAGGACACCGCCTGGTACAAAGCCTCCCTGTATTCCGAAGAGGAAGCGGTCAGCGCATACCAGCGTGTGGTCGAGCTGCTGCGCAAGGTGCTGCCCGCCACCCGCAAACAGGTGTCCAGCACCGTGCAGACCTGCGGCTTCCCGATTCCCACCACCGCGCAGGAGTGGGGACGCCAGGTCATGGTGCTCAAGAACCTGCGCCGCGTGCTCGACGTCTTCCAGCCGGAAATCTTCGAACGCGACATCGATTCCATGATCGAGGCCACCAAGCCCAAGGCCCAGCGCAAGGCCGAAGGCAGCTCCATGGGATTCTGGGAACGTCGCCGCCATATCAAGGAGGCCAAGTCGATGCTGCGCGTCGGCGCGCAGGTGGAGAACCTGCATGAGGCGCTGCTCGTGGTGGCCAAGCAGGCCGAACAGTGGCACATGTTCGTTCCTCACGGCGGGTGGCCGGTGCTGCCCGCCAAACTCGACGACATCATCAACACGCAGGACCAGCTGACGAACGATATGACCGCGTTGAACGTGGCGCTCGCCACCACACCGCAGGGCGGCAATCTGGACACCGTCGACCTCAACCAGGTGGAAGAGCGTCTGAAGGCCCTGTATGACGACAAGCAGGCGTTGGATACGCTGCCGGAACGCGCCCGTCTGGAACGTGAGTTCCATTCGGCCGGTCTGGATGAGCTTGTGGCGGACCTGAGCAACCGCGGCGTGCCGAACGACGCCGTGGCCGGAGAACTGCAGCTGGCGTGGTGGACCACGGCTTTCGAAGACATCGTGAAGTCCTCCGCCATCATTTCCAACCAGGATGGCTCCGCCATGCAAAGCGCCGCCGACCGATTCACCCAGGTGGATGTCGAACACGTGCGTTCCATCGGACCGATGGTCGCCCAAGAGTCCGTACGCCGTCTGTGCGACATGCTTTTCTCCCGCACGCAGGAAGCCAATCTGCTGCATACCACGCTTGCCGGTTCCCGAAACGTGCCGTTGAACAGGCTGCGCAGGGAGCATCCGCAGATTTTGGCCGCGGCAAAGCCGATTCTGGTGGCAACGCCAGCCACGCTCGCTGCCATCACCGACCCGGCGCCGCTTGCCGATACCGTCATCATCGACACGGCCGCGCATATTCCGTCCATCGAGCTGCTCAGCATCATCGCCCGCGCGAAGCAGGTCGTGGTGATCGCGCACCGCAAGACCGTCACATCCGATGGCCTGCAGCGACTGATCGCACTGCTGCCAAGCGTGAAGATAACCGACAGGCCGGTTCGCCGTGCGCCGAAGCTCAACGCCTTCCTCGAATCGGAAGGATACGGCTCCGTGCCGTGCGATGTGGCGCGTGAAGGATACCAAGGCGAAGTCGCGTACCATTTCGTGCCGGACGCCAACGGTGTGCCGGTCATCAATTCCGGCCTGGTCGAATCAAGCCAGCAGGAGATCGACGAAGTGGTGAGCATCATCCGCAAGCGCGCGGCCGGTTTCACCATCGTTCCCGCATCGTATGTGCTTACCGTGGTGGCGCTCACGCACACGTTCCGCATCCGTCTGGGTGCCGAGCTCAAGTCGCTTGCCAACAAAGACAAGGCCATGGGCATGTTCCTGCGCCACGTGCGCATCGTGGACATCGTCGATGTGGCCGGCGCCCACGCCACCGACGCGATTCTTGCGATGTGCTACGCCAAGACCTCGCACGGCAGGCTGCTGCAGCAGTTCGGCGCGCTGGAATCCGACGGCGGTCGAGGCATGCTGCTGGACGCTTTGGCGGTACCGGACCGTCATCTCGACATCGTCTCGTCCTTCGCGTCCGACGATATGGACGACGAGCGACTGCATCAGGATGGTCCGAAGGCGCTCAAAACCGTGCTGCGTTGGGCCGAACAGCTTGATGACAGCATGGTCCGCCCGGCGATCAAGGAGTCTGGAGAGAACGTGCTCTTCAACGATCTCGCCGAGAGGATCCGCGAACGCGGCTTGGACGTGGCCGTCGATTACGGTTTCGATGACGGACTCAAACTGCCGTTGGTGGTTGGTCTGAAAGGCGAGCCGTTCGCTTTGGCCGTGCTCACCGATGACGCGCAGTTCATGGGACTGCAATCCACCAGGGAACGCCATCGCGTGCTGCTGCAGGACATCGAATCGCTTGGCTGGTCGGTGATGACGGTATGGAGCGTCGGCGCGTTCGTGAACCCCGATAAGGAAGTCGACCGCATCGTGGCACGACTGGGAAGCCTGTACCGGGAGGAACGGTGAGCGCCGAGCATATCGAAAACGTCATGGAGCATGACGATTCGCAGACCCAGTCCGAGACGCACTCCACACCCAGTTATTCCGCCACGCGGCGGACCGCACGCAAGCATAAGCGCGTGGTCCGCCAAGGTACGGAACTGTTCGATGCCGATGGCGTCAAACTCGAACCTTCGGACGTGCTCACCAAGCGCCAACGCGAGGCGGATGACGACAAGCGCATCCTAAACGAGCTTCCGCCACATTGGGCGGTCTTCTCCGAACGCGGCCGCTGATACGTCCAGCCGGGTGCCAGCTATCGATTAGGATTATCAGCCATTAATTGATGGTGGCGATGACCGCACTGTATTCCTGAACCCGCAACACGACGGCCGCCTCATTGGGCGGCATGGCGAACACCGCGATGGTATTGCCTTGCGCATCCTTAGCCGGTTTGCCGGTCAGCAGCGCTTCGGTGCAGATCGTGCGTAACTGCGCATCCACACCACCGTCCGGCATATCATTAGCCATGCCGGACGGCGTTTCCGTACCGTTCGGCATATCCGCGACATTCGGTGTGCCGGACTGCATCTCAGCATCTGTCATGGTGGCGCTGGAAAGTGTCACCTTGTCTCCGGGAATCAAACCGCCGGCCACACTTGCCAAACGCACTTCGATACTCGTATGGCCCTGCGGCACAACGGGGGACGCACGGGCCATGCCCGACATAAGCACATCGTGCGCGCCGATGCCCACCTGTGCGATCAGGCCGACGGCGTCGTCAAGCGTATGGAAGGCGTTGCTCAGCGAGCCATCGCTCGGCGCCTCACGTAACTCCACGGCTTCGCGTGTGATGGCCGTGCCTTTGGCGACATTCCGCACCGCGACCACAATAGGCTGCGTGGCGATGGCTGCGCGTACGCATTGCAGCGTGGCGAATACCGTCAGGCCAGCGCACAATGCGGCGAGGAACCGATGCAGGCGTGCGTTGCTTCGTCTGGCTTCCAACGATGCGGCAGTCGAACCATGCCGGTCTCGTTGCAGACGCGTCGTGCGCGCGGTCCGTCCTTCCGAAGCCGTCGATGTGCGCAAACTCGAATGTGGCCGGCGGTCCATCAAGGAATGAAAAAAGGTCATCATGCATGCATGATGACCTGATTGTTATGACCACGGCAAGCGGAATCCGGGGTTGTGGTCGGAGAATGGGAGTTATCCACAATCTTCGGCGTGTCGCGTTGGATTCCGCGCCTGTGGGTCACTTGGATTTGTCGGTGCGGTAGAAGCCGGACCCCTTGAACTCGATCGGCACCGCGGAATAAACCTTGCGGACCTGCTCCTCGCCGCATTCCGGGCATACGGTGATCGGATCGTCGGTGAACGACTGCTGCTCGGTGAAGTCGTAGTTGCAGTTCTTGCAACGGTAATGGTAAGTAGGCACGATATCCTCGCTTTACGCACAATCCCAAATTTCTTAACGGGACATATCCTAGTACGTTCCCTGAGACGGCCCCGCAACCGTCCTATCCTCGGACATCGGCATAACCATCCGGCGTGAGCACGCCGTCGACGGGAATATCATGCGGCTCATGCGGCACGGTCTCGTCGGTCGGCTCCCAAGGCCAGCAAACGGCGACCACGCGCGCGGTGCTGCTACGATGCTCCAAAGCGCGGTCGTACCAACCGCCGCCGCGCCCCAATCGGAAACCATGTTCGTCCACAGCGAACGCTGGCACAATGATCAGCTCGGCCGAAGTGAGAACTTCCGGTCCTTCCGCCGCGTTTTCCGGCTCCTGCGGGCGATGTGTGTTGATGGAACCATCAGCATTGAGCTGGTCGCGCAGATCGTCAAGACCGTTCAGCTCACTCCAGCCGACTTCCATGCCAGCACCCAGACGCGGCACCAAAACACGGCAATCCGTGTCGAACATCGCTTCGAGCAACGGCATCATCGATATTTCACTGCCCATCGAGGCGAAGGCCGCGACGGTTGATCGCGGTCGAATCAACGACGCTTCCAATGCGTGTTCGGCAAGCAGTCGTCCCGCTTCGCGCCGCTGGTCGGCGGACGTCCGCTTTCGTCGTTCGATCGCAGCCGCGCGCCAATGCCGTTTCAGCTCGCGTTGTTGCTCATACATGTCCATATCGTTCGTTGTACCACGGTTCGATTGCGTGGAAAACGGAACATGGGGTATGGGTGGGGCACAATGGAAGGGTGACGATTTTGCAATCCTTGAGCGACATGATGCGTCGTCCGGGGAATAATTCCTTTGAAATGCCGGAATTCATCCAATCGCATAGCATGCGCGTCCCGGTGAGTCTGCGCCCGTTGACGGGTGCCGACTATGACGAGTGGAACGAGGTTCGCTGGCGCAACGATGCCTGGCTCAAGCCGTGGGAATCCGGCGATCCGCTGCACGGCGCCCCCATCACCTACAAGGAATGGATGAAACAACTGCGGCGCAACGAACGGGCCGGTATCGGTGCCGTGTTCGCCATCGAACAGCATGGCCGTATCGTCGGGCAGATCTCGTTGGGCGCGATCTGCTACGGCGCGATGCGTTCCGGCGTCGTCGGCTATTGGGTGGACGAGCGTTGCGCCGGGCGTGGCTACGCGCCGATGGCGGTGGCGCTGTTGGCGGATTGGGCCATGTTCGACCCGACCGGACCTCGACTGCATCGCATGGAAATCGACATTTTGCCGGAAAACAAGCGGTCCCGTGCCGTCGCACGCAAGGTCGGAGCAACGTTGGAGGGGGTGCGGCGCGCGTATATGTACGTCAACGACCAATGGCGCGATCATGAAAGCTACGTATTGATGGCCGAGGACGCGCCAAACGGTTTCACCGCGCGTCTGATGACAGGGAATTCACCCTCCTGATTCGACACGCCGGGGAGGACTCGCCTCGAATGTCGGAATGTCACCTATTCTTATGACATATGGGTTATGAATCGTTAAGCACGGTGGTCGTGCTTGCGATCGTTGTCATCCTGATGCTCATTTGGTTGCCCAGACGGACGATTAAAGGCATGAAGAGGGTGATCGAACATCGCGAGGACCGCTTTTCACCGTCGTTGCATCTGGTGGATGCCGACAGCGGAACGCGATTTTCCGATGAGACCGTCGCGGCAGCGAAAGGGGTACTGATGCAGTCCACAGAGGCGCACAAAGGCGCAACATCCGAAGAACGGATCGCGGAAATTCGCGCCCTTCGTCACGCCGCGGTCCGCAGGAGGCGCGCCATCGCCGTCTCATTGCTGACAATCACGGTCGTTGTGCTGGTCTGTGCGTTCGCACTGCACTTCAGTCCGCTGTTCGCGCTCATTCCGGCCGCGTTGCTGGCCGCGGTGCTCGCGTTGGGTGTGCGTGCGTCCAAGCAGGCCGTGGCGTGGGAGCGGAAGGTCGCCAGATACCATGCCAAGGTGAAGAAGCGTGCCGCCGCCGAACGCAAACGTGCGCAGGCGGAGCAGGCGGAACGTGCCAGACTGCGCGCGCAGGAGCTGGCCGAGGCCCGCAAGGTCGCCGACGAGCAGTTGAAGACCGATGTCGTTCCCGAGGGGGAGATTCGCCAGGCGATCGCCCGCGGCAAGGCCGATCGGGACGCCGCGGTGAAACGGCGCAAGGAAGAGATGTCTTCCAAGGAAGAGACGCAGACTGCCGAGAAGGCCGTCGACCAGACAACCGAACGTGCGGATGCCGCGCCCGCTGACGTCAAGGAAGTGGGACTGTCCATCCACGATGAGCGAGACAATATGGCCGAAGAAGCCAAAACCGTTGCCGTCAAGTCCACGCAGGACTTGATTTCCTTCTCGTTGGGTGCGCCTCGCGACGGTGCCGACGTTGAGGTGGATGCTCCGGAAAGCATGGAGATCAAATCCACCAAACAAGTGGCCAAGGCCGTGCCCGTCGAAACGCCTTCCGACGAGGCTGAGCCGTTGATTCCGCCAAGCGACGCAATGGGCAGCATGGATGCCGATGAGGCCGCCGCCCGCGTGGATGAGGGCGTGCACCTCAGAGAGGTCGACGTTCCGGGATTCCACGATGCCGAAGTACGTGCCGATGTGGAGGCTCCGGATGTGACTTCGGACTCCCTAGGCACCGGCCTGGAGGCCATTCTGGCCCGTCGTAGCGCCTGACGAAACGCTTGAACCGTTTTTTACAAAGCCTGGAACCGCATGGTTTCAGGCTTTTTTGATAATTTCTCTCAGAGCGTTAGCACTCGAGTTGGCAGAGTGCTAATAATCGCGCTAGGATAAGTCACAGCGCGAAAGGACGACGCCGTAAGTGATCGTCAGCCTCTTGCTAGCGGGTCCCGGCGCGGTAAGTATCGATTTCTCTTTAGAAAGAGGAGGTCCACAGTGTCGATCTCACTCACACCGTTGGAAGACAAGATCATCGTCAAGCAGGCGGAAGCCGAGACCCAGACCGCTTCCGGTCTGTTCATTCCGGACAATGCCAAGGAGAAGCCGCAGCAGGGTGAAGTCCTGGCTGTCGGCCCGGGCCGTCGTAACGACGCCGGCGAGCGTATTCCGGTCGACGTCAAGGTCGGCGACAAGGTGCTGTACTCCAAGTATGGCGGCACCGAGGTGCACTATCAGGGTGAGGATTACCTTATCGTCTCCGCTCGTGACATCCTGGCCATCCTCGGCTGAGACTAGCGCGTAGCTGTCGAAACCCCGTTTCCCGTATATTGCGGTTCGCAAGGCTCGGGAGGCGGGGTTTCTGCGTTGTTCGGCGCCGATTTGCGTAAAACGTTGGAATTTCAACGATTTGGGCCGTTTTTGGCTGTCGCGACACGCCGTATTTGCATAAGTCGGCCGGTCTGTGGCATACTAAACGGGTTGCCGGTTGGGGTTCAACCAAACAGGCAGCACGGCGGATTTCCCAAGCGGTCAAAGGGAACTGACTGTAAATCAGTCGCCTCGTGCTTCAGTGGTTCGAATCCACTATCCGCCACGCCTCGATAGCTCAGTGGTAGAGCACTTCCTTGGTAAGGAAGAGGTCGTGAGTCCGATTCTCACTCGAGGCTCTCATGGCGGGATAGCTCAGCTGGCTAGAGCGTACGACTCATAATCGTAAGGTCAAGAGTTCGAGTCTCTTTCTCGCTACAAAGGCCGACGGAATGTCGGTATAGCAACGAACCACAAGAGGTGAACTAAATGGCAAGCAAGAGCGCCGACATTCGTCCGGGCATCACGCTGGCATGCACCGAGTGCAAGGAGCGTAACTACATCACGACGAAGAACCGCCGTAACACGCCGGATCGTCTTGAGCTCAAGAAGTTCTGCTCCCGCTGCGGCAAGCAGACCGTGCATCGCGAGACCCGCTGAGCGGAATCAAGCTTTCGAAACCCGACCAATTTGGTCGGGTTTTTTGTTACTCTGGAGCGTTATGACTAGTTTTGCAGATCTCACCACCATCGGCGTGGGCGGTCCTATCGCCACTTTCCTGGAGCCGACCACGCGCGTCGGCGTCATCGAGGCCGTTGAGGAAGCCGATTCCCAAGGACTGCCATTGTGCGTGATCGGCGGCGGATCCAACATGCTCGTATCCGACATGCCGTTCGAAGGCGTGGTGGTCCGCGATGCGAGACGTTCCATCAGCGTGTTGGATGAGGCGGCTCCGGTCGAGGATGATGGGCGTGTCGTCCACGTGAACGCCGAAGCCGGCTGCAACTGGGATGATTTCGTCGATTACTGCGTCCGACTTGGACTGGAAGGCGTCGAAGGCTTGTCCGGCATTCCCGGCACCGTCGGCGCGTCGGTCGTGCAGAACATCGGCGCGTACGGTCAGGAGGTCGCCACCAGCGTCGACAGCGTCGAGGTTTGGGATCGCAAGGAACGTGCGGTAAAGGCGTTGCGTAACGATCAGCTCGCCTTCGGCTACCGCATGAGCGCGCTGAAAGCCAGCATGTACAGCGCTCCGGCGACTCCGGCCGCGGAATTTTTCCCGACGCCGCGATACGTGGTGCTGTCCGTCACGTTCGCGTTGCGGCACAGCGATACGGGCGTGGTCGGTTACGGTCAGCTCGCCAAGGCGTTGGACGTCGCCGTGCGCGATCGCATGAACACCGCGGACATCCGCAACGCGGTGCTGAAGGTGCGTGCGGCTAAAGGCATGCTGGAAGACGCGAATCGCTATGCGTCGCCGGCCATGCAGGGCACCAAGAAGACGAATCTGGTCGATGCCGCTCTTGAATCGCAATCCAAGCAGAACGGCGATGACGGTCCGGACTTCAACCGCCATAGCTGCGGCAGCTTCTTCATGAACCCGATTCTCACGCCACAGCAGGCCGAGACGCTTCCCGAAGACGCGCCGCGCTTCGACGCGGCATTGCCGGGCGGCGGGCAGGGCGTCAAGACTTCCGCGGCCTGGCTCATCGACCATGCCGGCTTCCATAAGGGGTTCAAAATCAACGAAAACGCTCCGGCTGGCCTGTCCACGCTGCATACGTTGGCGTTGACCAATCGTGGGGGAGCATCAGCCGAAGATATCGCCCGCCTCGCCAAAACCGTGCAGGACGGCGTCGAGGCCGCGTTCGGCATCCGACTGGTGCCCGAGCCGGTCGTCATCGGCATGAATCTTAAATAGCGTCACGCACGCCGTCAATGTGACGAAAACGACTTATACTTGCGCCTTGTGCTCTAGAAGGTGGAGCGTGAAACCGCGCGGGCGGAAAGAAGAGAAGGACGAGACATGAACGTATTTCGCAAGAAATCCGTCGAACAGACGCTGGCTGAAACAGGTGAGTCCGGCCATGCGCTCAAACGCGATCTGACCTGGTGGGATCTTGCCATCATGGGTGTGGCCGTTGCCGTGGGCGCAGGCATCTTCTCCATCGGCGCGCAGGCGGCTGCCTTCCATGCCGGTCCGGCGGTGGTGCTGAGCTTCCTGATCGCAGGCGTCGTGTGCGGCGCCGCCGTGATGTGCTACGCCGAATTCGCCTCCATGATTCCAGTGGCGGGTTCCGCCTACACCTTCACCTACACCACCGTCGGCGAGATCGTGGCATGGGTGATTGGCTGGGATCTGATCCTTGAAATGCTCATGGCCGGTTCGGTCGTCTCCAAATACTGGGGCGTGTACCTCAACCAGTTCTTCGAGCTGATCGGCTGGAACATCAACACCAACATCGCCATCGGCTCGTTCAACTTCGACCTGGCTCCGGTCATCATCGTCGCCTTCTTCACCGCGCTGCTGGTGATGGGCACCAAGATCGGCGCCCGCGTGGACGGCGCGCTCACCATTTTGAAGATCGCCATCGTCGTGTTCATCGTGGTCGTCGGCTTCTTCTACATCAAGGCCGAAAACTTCACCCCGTTCATTCCGCCGAGCGAACCCGCAGCATCCACCGACGGCTCCGGCGTCTCCGCGGTCATGGAACAGCCGCTGTGGCAGGGGGCCCCAGGCATGGCCCCCCGCCATTATGCGACGGCCA
>OGQJ01001598.1_pt1 | contig 19841 bp, 15 predicted proteins | sample 1553161 | NCBI WGS metagenome assembly OGQJ01 (sample SAMEA2579923, study PRJEB22360) | human gut metagenome | biome: human gut; feature: human-associated habitat; material: faeces | place: Denmark | collected 2008/2010 | reverse complement strand
TGACCTCGATACCATTCGTGAGGCGGACACGAGCAACCTTACGCAGAGCAGAGTTAGGCTTCTTGGGGGTCATGGTACGAACTGCAGTGCAGACACCACGCTTCTGGGGGCTGCTCAGATCAGAGTACTGCTTCTTCTGAGAGTTATAAGTCTTCTGCAGGGCGGGAGCGGTGCTCTTGGTAACCAGGACCTCACGGCCTTTGCGTACAAGCTGGTTAAAAGTAGGCATTTTGTTTCTCCTTTCTTAATAGTGAACATCGGATATTTTCCGACTTTTTAGCCGCACTTCCCCTATGGGGACGCGCAACAGTTATATAATACTCGTTTTGATTAGGAATGTCAACAGTTTTTCCAATATTTTTTTGTTTTATTCGCCGAAGAACTCAACCGCCGATTTTTCCTTTACTCCCTCAGTCTGCTGCGCAGACAGCCCCCTCTCAGAGGGGGCCTTTCCCCTGCTTCGGGCCAGGCAGGCCTCCCTCCCAGAGGGAGGTGGCATTGCGAGGCAATGACGGAGGGAATTTCAAATCAAAAAAGCCGCCCTCCCCTGCGTTCAGGGAAAGGCGGCTCATGGATCGATTCAGTTCCGGGCAGACAGAGTTTTACTGCTGGTTTGCTGCAGCCAGCTCAGCGGCAATAGCCTCATCGCGCTCCTGCTCACGGCGCTTCAGATCCTCACGCACCTCCGGCAGACCGGTACCGGCGGGGATCAGCTTACCGATGATGACATTCTCCTTCAGGCCGGCCAGCGGGTCAACCTTGCCCTTGATGGCGGCTTCGGTCAGGACACGGGTGGTCTCCTGGAAGGATGCGGCAGACAGGAAGGACTCGTTTGCCAGGGCAGCCTTGGTGATGCCCAGCAGCACCTGCTGATACTCGACCAGCTTGATGCCCTCTTCACCGTCATCAATGCGCTTCTGCAGCTCGGCGTTGATGTTCTCAACTTCCAGACGGTTTGCCAGTGCACCACCGATCAGGTCGGAGGAGCCGGAGTCGGTCACGCGGACCTTGCGGCACATCTGACGGACGATGACCTCGATATGCTTATCGTTGATCTCAACGCCCTGCAGACGATAGACCTTCTGGACCTCGCTGATCAGGTAGTTCTGCACATCGCTCAGACCCTTGATGGCCAGAATATCCTGGGGATACAGAACACCTTCGCGGGTGATGATGTCGCCCTTCTCCACACGATCGCCGGGCATGACACGTGCATGCTGGGTGAAGGGGATGGAGTAGCTCTTCACCACTTCGGCACCGTTCTCATCCTTGCCGGTGACCTTGATGACGACGTTCTTCTTGGTGTCATCCTGAGAGACAACACCGGAGATCTCGCTCATAATGGCCATGCTCTTGGGACGGCGGCTCTCGAACAGCTCCTCAACACGGGGAAGACCCTGGGTAATATCCTCAGCAGATGCGATACCACCGGTATGGAAGGTACGCATGGTCAGCTGGGTACCGGGCTCGCCGATGGACTCTGCTGCGATGACACCGATGGACTCGCCCAGCTGGACGGGCTCACCGTTTGCCATATCGCTGCCGTAGCAGTGTGCGCAGACACCCACCTTGGCGCGGCAGGTCAGCAGGCTGCGGATCTTCAGCTTGGTGATGCCTGCAGCCTCGATGTCGTTGGCATCGTACAGGTCGATCATCTTGCCCTCAGGTACGATGACCTCGCCGGTGACGGGGTTGATCACATCGCCCACAGCGTAACGACCGATGATACGCTCACGGAAGCTCTCGATTTTCTCCTTGCCCTCGTGGATCTCAGAGACCCACAGGCCGTCGGTGGTGCCGCAGTCGATCTCACGGACAATGACCTCCTGAGAGACATCGACCATGCGGCGGGTCAGGTAGCCGGAGTCAGCGGTACGCAGAGCGGTATCGGCCAGACCCTTACGAGCGCCACGGGCAGAAACGAAATATTCCAGAATGTTCAGACCTTCGCGGTAGTTTGCACGAATGGGCATCTCGATGGTCTTACCTGCGGTGTTGGCCAACAGGCCGCGCATGCCGGCCAGCTGTTTGATCTGGTTCATAGAACCACGCGCACCGGAATCAGCCATCATAAAGATCTCGTTGTCCTTGGGCAGGTTGGCTGCCAGAGCCTTGGAGACCTTATCGGTGGTTGCCTGCCAGATGTTGATGGTCTGGGTGTAACGCTCGTTCTCAGAGATCAGGCCGCGGTTGAACAGCTTGTTGACCTGAGAGACCTGCTTATCCGCGTCAGCAATCAGCTCGTCCTTCTGCGGAGGAATGACAGCGTCACACACAGCAACAGAGATTGCAGACAGGGTGGAGTACTTATAGCCCTGAGCCTTGATGGAGTCCAGCATCTTTGCGCAGGCACGGGTGCCATTGCGGGTCATGCAGCGGGAGATGATGTCGGGCAGGGTCTTTTTGGTCACGCGGAAGCTGACCTCATACTCCAGCCAATGCTCCGGGTCGGTGCGGTCGATATAACCCAGGTTCTGAGGAACGGGGTTATTGAAGATGATCCGGCCGACGGTGGCATCCACCAGACCGGTGCGCTCCACACCGTCAATGACCATGGTGCGGCGGACCTTGATGGGAGCGTGCAGGGTCACAACGTGCTCTGCATAGGCCATCAGGGCCTCGTTCTCATCACGGAAGATCTTGCCTGCACCCTCTTCGTTCTCACGAACGGTGGTCAGGTAGTAGCTGCCCAGGATCATATCCTGAGTAGGAACGGTAACAGGTGCGCCGTCAGAGGGCTTCAGCAGGTTGCCGGAAGCCAGCATCAGCATCTTGGCCTCGCGGCAGGCATCCTCGCCCAGGGGCAGGTGAACTGCCATCTGGTCACCGTCGAAGTCGGCATTGAATGCGGTACATGCCAGGGGGTGCAGCTTGATGGCACGGCCCTCGACCAGCACGGGGTTGAAGGCCTGAATGCCCAGACGGTGCAGGGTAGGTGCACGGTTCAGCAGGACCGGGTGGCCCTTGATCACGGTCTCCAGGCTGTCCCAGACCTCGGGCTTTGCACGCTCGACCATCTTACGGGCAGACTTGATGTTGTTGGCAACACCCTTCTCGACCAGATCCTTCATCACGAAGGGCTTGAACAGCTCCAGAGCCATCTCCTTGGGCAGACCGCACTGATCCATCTTCAGCTCAGGGCCGACGACGATAACGGAACGGCCGGAGTAGTCAACACGCTTGCCCAGCAGGTTCTGGCGGAAGCGGCCCTGCTTGCCCTTCAGCAGATCGGACAGGCTCTTCAGGGCACGGTTGTTGGGGCCGGTGACCGGGCGGCCGCGGCGGCCGTTGTCGATCAGGCTGTCAACTGCTTCCTGCAGCATCCGCTTCTCGTTGCGCACGATGATGTCGGGAGCACCCAGCTCCAGCAGGCGGCGCAGACGGTTGTTGCGGTTGATCACGCGGCGGTACAGGTCGTTCAGGTCGGAGGTGGCAAAACGGCCGCCGTCCAGCTGGACCATGGGGCGCAGATCGGGGGGCAGCACGGGCAGCACATCCATGACCATCCACTCGGGGCGGTTGCCGGAAATGCGGAATGCCTCAACGACCTCCAGACGCTTCAGGATACGGACCTTCTTCTGGCCGGAGGACTTTTCCACCTCAGCGGTCAGCTCAGCACTCAGCTGATCCAGATCGATCTCCTTCAGCAGCTCCTGAATGGCCTCAGCACCCATGGATGCCTCAAACTCATCGCCGTAGCGCTCACGCATCTCACGGTATTCCTTCTCGGTCAGCAGCTGCTTCTTTTCCAGCGGGGTCAGACCGGGATCGGTAACGATATAGCTTGCAAAGTACAGGACCTTCTCCAGCAGGCGGGGGCTGATGTCCAGCATCAAGCCAATGCGGCTGGGGATGCCCTTGAAGTACCAGATGTGGCTGACGGGCGCGGCCAGCTCAATGTGGCCCATGCGCTCACGACGAACCTTTGCCTTGGTGACCTCGACACCGCAGCGATCGCAGATCTTGCCCTTGTAGCGGATGCGCTTGTACTTGCCGCAGTGGCACTCCCAGTCCTTGGTAGGTCCAAAAATGCGCTCGCAGTACAGGCCGTCGCGCTCCGGCTTCAGGGTGCGGTAGTTAATAGTTTCAGGCTTCTTGACCTCACCGTAGCTCCAGTTGCGGATCTGCTCGGGAGAAGCAAGGCCGATCTTGATCGAATCGAAAACGTTGTTTTCCATGAAACGAACCCTTTCTTAAACTCTTGTTGTTTCGATGATGACGGGCGACTTTTCAAAATCCGCTGCCCTGCCCTGCCGCGGCGGCAGCACGCGCACCGCGCAGGGAAAGACAGTCTTGTTCCGGATTTATTCGTCGAAACTCACTTCGTCGGAAGCAGGCTCTGCAGCAGCAGAGTTGTTGTCATCCAGCACAGAAGGATCATCGAAGCCAGCATCGGCGTCCTTGATGTTGTAGTCGTTGAGCAGTTCGCTCTCCTGCACGACGTTCTCGGTACCGGCCACGTCACGCATGTCAAAGCCGGTCTCTTCGTCGTCAAAGTTCTGGCGCATATCGATCTCATTGCCGTCCTTATCCTGGACCACGACGTCCAGACCCAGGGACTGCAGCTCCTTCAGCATAACGCGGAAGGACTCGGGGATGCCCGGCTGCGGGATAGGCTCGCCCTTGACGATAGCCTCGTAGGTCTTGACACGGCCCTCGACGTCATCGGACTTGACGGTCAGGATCTCCTGCAGGGTGTAGGCTGCACCGTATGCTTCCAGAGCCCAGACTTCCATTTCGCCGAAGCGCTGGCCGCCGAACTGGGCCTTGCCGCCCAGAGGCTGCTGGGTGACCAGAGAGTAGGGGCCGGTGGAACGTGCATGGATCTTATCATCGACCAGGTGATGCAGCTTGAGGTAGTACATATAACCGACGGTAACGCGGTTGTCGAACTTCTCGCCGGTACGGCCGTCATAAACGGTGGTCTTGCCGTCGCGGTCCAGCTCGATCTTGGAGAAGTCGATGATGTGGCCCTTCTCACCCATGATCTTGGGCAGCTTGGTGGGATATGCGGGAGCATTCTCACCGTGCCACAGCTCACGGGCGGTATCGAAGGTATCGCCGATGTCGTTCTCACGCGCGGAATCGAACACGGGGGTCATAACCTTGATGCCGCATGCCTTGGCAGCGTAGCCCAGGTTAACTTCCAGCACCTGACCGATGTTCATACGGGAAGGAACGCCCAGGGGGTTCAGCACAATGTCCAGCGGGGTGCCGTCGGGCAGGTAAGGCATATCCTCCTGCGGCAGGATGCGGGAAACGACACCCTTGTTGCCGTGACGGCCTGCCATCTTATCGCCGACGCTGATCTTGCGCTTCTGAGCGATATAGCAGCGGACGACCTCGCGGACACCGGGCTGCAGCTCATCGCTGTTTTCAGGAGTAAAGACCTTGACATCCACGATGATGCCGTACTCGCCGTGGGGCACACGCAGAGAGGTATCACGGACTTCGCGGGCCTTCTCGCCGAAGATAGCGCGGAGCAGGCGCTCCTCAGCGGTCAGCTCGGTCTCACCCTTCGGGGTGACCTTGCCGACCAGGATGTCGCCGCTCTTGACCTCGGCACCGATGCGGATGATGCCGCGCTCGTCCAGATCCTTCAGGGCATCCTCGGAGACGTTGGGGATATCACGGGTGATCTCCTCAGGTCCGAGCTTGGTGTCACGGGACTCGGTCTCGTACTCTTCAATATGGATCGAGGTGTACACATCCTCGCGGACGATCTTCTCGTTCAGCAGGACAGCGTCCTCGTAGTTGTAGCCCTCCCAGGTCATAAAGCCGATCAGGGCGTTCTTACCCAGAGAGATCTCACCGTTGCGCATTGCGGGGCCGTCGGCCAGCACCTGACCGGCCTTGACGCTCTCGCCCACCTCAACGATGGGGCGCTGGTTGATGCAGGTGCCTGCGTTGGAGCGGGCAAACTTGACCAGCGGGTAATTGTCCACGCCGCCCTGTGCATTGCGGACGGTGACGTGGTCGGCATCCATCTTCTCAACGATACCGTCGTTCTTTGCCAGAACAGCGGTGCCGGAGTCGGTGGCAGCCTTGTATTCCATACCGGTAGCCACGATGGGCTGCTGGGTTACCATCAGAGGCACTGCCTGGCGCTGCATGTTGGAGCCCATCAGAGCACGGTTACAGTCATCGTTCTCCAGGAAGGGGATGCAGGCGGTCGCAACAGAGACCATCATTCGGGGCGAAACGTCCATATAATCGACCTTATCGGCATCGATTTCCAGGATGTCATCGCGGCGGCGGGCAGAAACGCGGGGACGGATGAAGTGCTTGGTCTCATCCAGAGGCTCGTTGGCCTGAGCAACAACGTACTCGTCCTCAACGTCAGCGGTCATATACTCCACTTCATCGGTAACGACCTGATCGATCAGCTTGCCGTTTTCATCGTAAGTCTTTTTGACCTTGCGATAGGGAGCCTCAACGAAGCCGTACTCGTTGATCTTGGCGTAGGATGCCAGATAGGAGATCAGACCGATGTTGGGGCCTTCAGGGGTCTCAATGGGGCACATACGGCCATAGTGGCTGTAGTGAACGTCACGGACCTCGAAACCTGCGCGGTCACGGCTCAGACCGCCGGGGCCCAGAGCAGACAGACGGCGCTTGTGGGTCAGCTCAGCCAGAGGGTTGTTCTGGTCCATGAACTGAGACAGCGGAGAGGAGCCGAAGAACTCCTTGATGGCGGCGACCACAGGACGGATGTTGATCAGTGCCTGCGGGGTGATAACGCTCTGATCCTGGCTCTGCAGGGTCATGCGCTCACGGATGACGCGCTCCATGCGGGAGAAGCCGATGCGGAACTGGTTCTGCAGCAGCTCACCAACGCTGCGGATGCGGCGGTTGCCCAGATGGTCGATATCATCGGTGGTGCCAACGCCGTGGCCCAGACCGTTCAGGTAGTTGATGGAGGACAGGATGTCCTTCACGGTGACGGTGCGGCCGATCAGCTGGTCATGGTTGCGGCGGAGCATTTCCTTCTGCTCCTCCACATCGGAGGTGGTGTCGAGGATCTTCTTGATCTCATCAAAGGAGCAGCGCTCGTTGATGCCGCACTCCTTGACATCAAAGGAGAAGAAGCCCTGTGCGTCCACACAGCCGTTGGTGATGACCTTAACCTTCTTGCCCTCGATGCTCAGAATAACGGTATCCACACCGGCGGCATCTGCCTTCTCGGCCAGCTCACGGGTGATCTTGTCCTTGGCCTCAACGATGATCTCGCCGGTCAGGGGAGCAACGATGTTCTCAGCGGCAACAAAGCCGGTGATGCGGCGGGCCAGAGACAGCTTCTTGTTCATCTTGTAGCGGCCGAAACGAGACAGGTCGTAGCGGCGCGGATCGAAGAACAGCATGTTGATCTGGTTGGTAGCGGACTCCACCGTGGGGGGCTCGCCGGGGCGCAGCTTGCGGTAGACCTCCAGCAGGCCCTCGTCCTGGTTCTTGGTGGTATCCTTCTCCAGAGTGGCCAGGATACGCTCATCCTCGCCAAAGAAGTTCAGGATCTCCTCATCAGAGGAAAGGCCCAGCGCACGGCACAGCACGGTGACGGGCAGCTTGCGGTTCTTATCGATACGGACATAGAACACGTTAGAGGCATCGGTCTCGTACTCCAGCCATGCACCGCGGTTGGGGTTCATGGTTGCGCTGTACAGGTCGTTGCCTACCTTATCTTTGGCATCTCCGTAGAATACGCCGGGAGAACGGACCAGCTGGCTGACGATGGCACGCTCAGCACCGTTGATCACAAAGGTGCCCGCATCGGTCATCAGCGGGAAGTCGCCCATGAAAATTTCCTGGTCCTTGACCTCGCCGGTCTCCTTGTTCAGCAGACGGGCAGTCACGCGCAGGGGGGCAGCGTAGGTCACGTCGCGCTCCTTGCACTCCTTGATGCTGTACTTGGGCTCCTTATCCAGACGGAAGTCCACGAAGCTCAGCGCCAGGTTACCGGTGTAGTCCTCAATGGTGCCGATGTCGTGGAAGACCTCTTTCAGGCCCTCGTCCAGGAACCACTGATAAGAGTTCTTCTGGACCTCGATCAGGTTCGGCATACTGATGACTTCGTCGATGTGGGAGAAGCTCATGCGCTCGGTTTTGCCGAGCTTTACGGGCTTGACTTTCATCATAAAATCAACCACTCCTTACTTTTATACTCTACGGATATTGCGTTATACGGGTCAGATTTGAGCACACACACATAAATCGACCCGTATCCTCCAAGGAAGTTCGTCGCTTTTCACAAACTTTTCGGTCAACACCGTCCAGCCGCTTCCAGTACAGCTCCCTTTTTGGCGCACTAGGCCATTATGTGATACTAATGCAGTATACACCTCAAAAGCCTTGCTGTCAAGCCATTTTTCGCATTTTGGCCCAATATTTTTGTCAAGCCCGCGATTTCATGGTACGCACGGGCGCGTGTAAGCTTTGCGCATTTTGGCTCTTGATTTTTGAGTTTTGCACGTTCTCACCAAAAACACCCTTGTGCATTTTGTACACCTTGGCTCTTGATGCGCACTCTCCCCTGCCCATGCAAAAAGCACCGCAGCTGCCTGCGGTGCTTTTCTATCATTTTCCTATCCAACGCTTTTCTTCTTTAATAGAACCAGCAGACCGTCAGGCATATCTTTGATCTGTACCTTCGCTTTGGTGTCTATGATCTCCGGTACTTCGTCTCTCCGGTAAGGGTGAAAAACCATCCCCTCCCATTTCCCGGATTCAAAGAGGTAATCTCCTTCTTCTGTCACACAGTGCGGCTCCTGCTCGTACTCCTCATCCATACCATCCAATGTAAACAGAAGGGTTCCGCCGGGCTTTGTGATGCGATACAGTTCCCTCACTGCATGTTTTGCATCCGCTTTTCGCATGTGGTCAAGCACATCTCTTGAAACGACCGCGTCAAATTCATTTTCCTGATATCCCGTTTGCAGAACGCTTGCCGTTTTCAGCTTTGCAGATTTTCCCGCACCCTGAATGAGCCTTTCTGCAATTTCAACAGCACTGCCTGCAACATCAAACCCGCTTACATCAAATCCATGCCGAAGCAGTCTCAGCGTATATGCACCACAGCCGCACCCCGCATCACAAACCACCTTTGCATTCTGACACAGGAGATATTCTATCATTTCGTCCGGCTCTTCTTTCCGGGTAATATACTCTCTCAGCCTGCTTTTATCAATCGCACTCCAAGATTCATCCCAAAAATCCATTTTCATGCTTCTCCTATTTTCATAGATAGCGAAGGGCACCAGCCAGTCTATGGCCAGTGCCCCACATTTCATTCAGAATATAATCATTCTTCCAGATAATCCCGCAGGCGCTTTGCGCGGCTGGGATGGCGCAGCTTGCGCAGAGCCTTGGCCTCGATCTGCCGGATGCGTTCCCGGGTCACGTTGAACTCCTTTCCCAGCTCTTCCAGAGTGCGGGCCTGCCCGTCCTCCAGCCCGAAGCGCAGGGTCAGCACCCGTTCCTCCCGGGGTGTCAGGCTCTTGAGGACGTTTGCCAGCTCCCGCCGCAGCAGTTCCCGCCCGGCCTCGTCCACCGGAACGCCTGCTTCCTCATCCTGAATAAAATCCTCCAGGTGGGCATCCTCTTCCTCACCCACCGGTGTTTCCAGGCTGATGGGGTCCTGCGCCAGCTGCAGCAGCTCCCGCACCCGGTCAGGCTCCATGTCCAGCCGGACGGCGATCTCTTCGGCTGTGGGTTCCCTGCCGTTTTTGCGCAAAAGCTCCCCTGTCGTCTTTTTTACCCGGTTGATGCTCTCCACCAGATGCACCGGGATGCGGATGACCCGCCCCTGATCGGCAATAGCCCGGGTGATGGACTGCCGGATCCACCATGTCGCGTAGGTCGAGAACCGGAACCCCCGGTCGGGTTCAAACTTTTCTGCCGCTTTCATCAGGCCGAGGTTCCCTTCCTGAATGAGGTCAAGGAAGGGCAGCCCCCGCCCGGCATAGCGCTTGGCCACCGAGACCACCAGCCGCAGGTTTGCTTCGCTCAGCTTCCGCCGGGCATCCGCATCTCCGGCCTGCGCGGCCCGGGCAAGCTCCAGCTCCTGTTCCATTGTCAGCAGCGGCACCCGGCCGATCTCCTTCAGATATGCCTTCACCGGGTCATCCAGCGCTACGCCCTCGGCTGAGAGCTCATGCTCCAGTTCCCCGATCTGTGTTTCATCCAGCATGGGCATGTCCGCTTCTTCTTCGGTTACACGGATGCCCCGGGCTTCCAGTGCCGCATACAGCGCATCCAGCCCGGATACATCGTATTCCTGCTCATCCATGGCCCGGCTGATCTGATCGGGTGTCAGGGTATGGCGGCGGGCCCGGCCTGCCAGGATCTTTACCAGTTCTTCCGTCTGCGACAATTTCCGCATGATTCTTTCTCCTTCCAGCTCCAGCCGGAGGAGAGGAACGGTCAGTCGTCCGCAGGGTCTGTGCCCTGCTTCTTTTCTCGCATCGACTGGAGATACCGTATCAAATCATCATTGGACATTTCGGCCGCCTTGCCTGCCACGGGGGTGCCCCGGGCAATGCGGTCCAGATAGAGCCGGATATCGTCCGGCGTACAGTTCACATCGCTGTATTGTGCCGCAAGGCGGCTCAGCTCATTCAGCGCCTCTTCGCTCACAAAGGGGCGCAGAGTGGAAAGGCTGATCTCGATTCCCTGCTCCTGGCACTGCAGAAACGCTTTGTACAGCTCCTTCTGCTGGGGCAGAATGAACTTCTCCGGGCTGAGCTGGGCCCGCACCTGCGGGATATAGCTGGGCTCCCGGAGCATGGCGGCCAGCAGCCGCTGTTCTGCCGAGGCAACCCCCAGCGCCTGAGAGCCGCCCGCACTGTAAGGCACGCTGATCTGGTGCATCTCACCGGACTGCAGCCGTGCCTGATTCTGCGCCCACCGGCGTTTGCTGTTGGAGCGCTTTACTGCATCGGCAAGCTGGGTCATAATGGCGTTCTTGGAGATGTTCGTCTCCTCGGCCAGCCGCCCGGCGTAGACCTCCTGCTCGGTGGGGTTGGAGCGCTCCGCCAGCATATTCACGGCTTCCTTGACATATTCCAGCCGCTGGGCATCCTGCTTGAGGTCGTATTTGTTCTTGAGCCGCCCCAGCCGGAAGTCCAGCGCATTGCCCACGCCGTCCAGCAGTGCCTTGAACCGCTCGGAGCCATACTTTTTGATGTACTCATCCGGATCTTTTGCACCCGGGATCTGCAGCACGCCCACCTTGACCGGACTGTTGCGGAACAGTTCCAGCGAGCGCAGGGTGGCCTTCTGGCCGGCCTCATCCGAGTCGTAGCTCAGGATGACTTCCTCCGCGTACTGGCTGATGAGCTTTACCTGATCCGGAGTCAGGGCCGTGCCGCAGGCGCAGACCGCCGTGTCGATCCCAGCCTGATGCATGGAAATAACGTCCATGTAACCCTCGCAGAGAACGAACCGCCGGGAAGCACTCTTCTTGGCGATCTGCAGTGCGAACACGGTATCCGACTTGTGGTAGACCAGTGTCTCAGGGCTGTTGACATACTTGGGTTTGGAATCGTCCAGCACACGCCCGCCAAAAGCAATGATGTTGCCCCGCAGGTCAAAGATGGGGGTCATCACCCGCTTCCAGAACAGGCAGTAGATCCGGCCTGACTGGCTGCGCTTGAACAGACCGCTGGCATCCAGCTCCTGCTGGTTGTACCCCTTATCGCGCAGATACTGGTACAGCCCCTGCCCGTCATCCGGTGCATAGCCCAGCCCGAACCGGACGATGGTCTTGTCGTCCAGACCGCGCCGCCGCCAGTAGGCCCGGGCCTGCCGGGCTTCCTCGACCGTGGAATTCAGGCAGGCGTGGAAGTACCGTGCGGCTTCCTTGTTCATGGAAAGGATGCGGCTGCGCAGACGGCCCGTCTTGTCGTCCTCCTGCGGCTCCGGCATTCCCGCGCGGGCCGCCAGCATCTTGACCGCCTCGGTGTAGTCGATGCTGTTGATGCGGCGGACGAAGTGGATGACATCGCCGCCCACACCGCAGCCAAAGCAGTAAAAGCTCTGGGTGTCCGGGTAGACGTAGAACGAGGGGGTCTTTTCGCTGTGGAAGGGGCACAGGCCGCCATACAGCCGCCCCTTCCGCTTGAGCTGGACATAGTTGCCCACCACATCCACGATATCGGTGCGGCGGGTCAGTTCCTCAATATATTCGTGTGGGATCATTTTGGTATTCCGATGCTCCTTTTATAACACATGCCACTTACGGGGCACAAAGACATCCTCAAAGGTACGGATGGCAAATTCATCACTCATGCCGCTGATATAGTCTGTCACTGCGCGGTCGCGTCCTTCCTGATAGGCCAGCTGCAGGTAGAAGTTGGACATCTGTTCGATGTGGGTCAGGTAATACTCGTACAGCTCGGTGAGCACCTTTTCCACCTTCTGTTCTTCCTTTTTGGCGCTGCGATCCACATAGACGGTGCGGTACATGAAATCCTTGAGAGCCAGGAAGGCTTCGTTCTCCTCTGCGCCCACCTGTACATCCCCCTCGCTGCTGCGCAGGATGCTGTTGATCATGGTGGTGATGCGCTGAGACTTCGTCTCACCCAACACGGCGGTGCATTCTCTGGGCAGGGTGGCCGGGTCCAGCACACCGGCACGCACGGCATCCTCGATATCGTGGTTCACAAAGGCGATCTGATCCGCCATGCGGACGATGCGTCCCTCCGGGGTGGCCGCCCAGGTGCCCTTGGTATGGGTCACGATGCCGTTGCGCACCTCCCAGGTCAGGTTCAGGCCCCTGCCGTCCTTTTCCAGCTTGTCCACCACCCGCAGGCTCTGCATATAATGCCGGAACCCCTCCGGACAGAGCTTGTCCAATGCGCTCTCCCCTGCGTGGCCAAAGGGCGTGTGCCCCAGGTCATGGGCCAGGCTGATGGCCTCGGTCAGATCCTCGTTAAGACGCAGGGCGCGGGCAATGGTGCGGGCGATCTGCGCCACCTCCAGCGTGTGGGTGAGCCGGGTACGGTAGAGGTCGCCCTCCGGCGAGAGGAATACCTGCGTTTTCTGCTTGAGTCGCCGGAACGCCTTGCAGTGGATGATCCGGTCACGGTCCCGCTGGAACACCGGACGGATAGGGTCCTGCTCTTCGGGCCTCACCCTGCCCCGGCTGGCATCGCTGAATGTTGCCCAGGGGGCCAAGGTCAGCCGCTCGATCTCTTCGGTGCGCTGTCGTACATCCATCAGGAACCCTCACTTTCTGTTTTCTCCCCCTCCTCTCGCACGGCGCAGCCGATCCCCATGCCGCGTCTGCGGCAAGTATAGCACACCCGCCCTGTCGAAGGGGGAAAGTTTTTGTCTTGGAACGAATAAAATTTCTCGATCTTGCTTCCGCTCGCCAGCCTTCCCCGCAGGGAAGTCTGTGTCATAACGGCAGGCAGTCAGCTTGCAGGTCAGAACGGAGCGTAGAACGGCTGTGACACACTTACCTGTGCACCGCCCCGGGTCAGCTCCCGGAGCTGCTCCAGCAAGGGCGACTCCGTACCCTCGGGCATCTGCCAGCGCAGGGTGACACGGTCGGTGAACTGAGGGTCTGCAAGCTTTGCCCCCGCCGCCTGGATGAGCAGCGCCGCCCGCTCGTAGAGTGAGTAATCCACCGTCACTTCCAGCTCCGCCACACTGCGTACCGTGACCACTTCGGCGGCTTCCAACGCGCGGGCGGTAGCGGTGGTATAGGCCCGCACCAGGCCGCCGGTGCCCAGCAGCACGCCGCCAAAGTACCGGGTGATAACCACGACAAGGTCAGTCAATCCGCTGTGCTGCAGCACTTCCAGTGCCGGAGTTCCCGCCGTCTTGGCCGGTTCACCGTCATCGGAGTAGCGCTCCCGGTTGCCCTCCCGCAGGCGGTAGGCATAGACATTGTGCCGGGCCGTGCGGTTGGCTGCCCGCACCTGCTCCAAAAAGGCCACCGCCTTTTCCTCGCTGTCCGCAAAGGAAAGCTGCGCAATAAAGCGGCTCTTCTTTTCCTCATATTCGCCGGTGGCCGTGCCCCGGATGGTGCGGTAATCCTCCACGCTGGTTCCTCCTGCCCATTGATTTGATTTATTTCATAAGTATAGCATAAATCCCGGCAAAGAAAAAGCCTGCTTGCTGGCACTGCGTACCGTAAAACTCCCGTTTCAATCTTCACGAGTGATTTTTCTTGGAAGAAGCCCCGCCGAAGAACATCTGCCCGGCATTATACAAGCGAAAGAATGTATGAAAAAGAAGAAACACATCTCAGAAGAGCAGCATTATCTCTGTGAAATCGGTCTGGAAAAGATGCCATATGGATCTTCCTGGCTCTACAAATCTTATACAGAGGAAAGCCTCACGCACATCACGATTACGGCCTATTATAATGTGGGCGAGGCTTTTCTTCAAGCTTCCACTGCAGCATGGGGGAATCTATGGGATTGCCGTGCCGCGCTTCGCAAGTTGGTATCCTCCGTCTATCTGGAAAGCGATTTGAACCTTCCATTCGGAAAAAACGGAAAATTCTTATTCCAACTTGGGTATACTCCTGTTGTGTCCGACATGAAGAAAATCGTTCAGAAAACTGCCGCATTGTCTTTCCCCCAATGGGCGTTAGCCGTATGGGATATGCTTTCTTTCATGGATGATTTGATTCAGCATCAAAATGATGAGATTAAAATAAGGCTCCAGGGAACAACGCAAAGCTTCGACTTTACTCTCACTGATGAAATGAAAAACGAAATTCTCACTTTGTACGATGTTTATGTCAATGGTGGCGGTATACGCAAATCCAACCTTGACGGCATAAGCCTTGTTGAAAAAACAGTTGTTACCAAAAACGGCTATCCGCTCAAATGAACTGTTTTCATTTTGGAATCAGTCCCACAAACAAAAATAACCCCGCCAGTGGGGCAAACACCAGCGGGGCAAAACAATCCTCCCGCCGGGCTCAGCCGGTGGGGTATTATGAATAAAGTTTGAATTTCAGATACTTGTCAATAGGTTTTTTAAACTTTTTTCGTGATGTTCGCAACAGTTCACAAAAATTTTGTGTACAACAGGCCCTGGGCGGAGTATAATATAGCCATGATACAGACCCCGCCACGCCTCTCAACGATGCGTACCATGGCGGGGTCGCTTTTTTATTATCCGGAGATATTTCTATGAAAGAATTAAAGAAACATCTTTCCCTTACAGAGCAAGTCGCCCTTCTGGAATCCCGCGGGCTTGTTATTGCCGACAAGCAAGCGGCAGAAGAATTGCTCTATCATGTAAATTATTATCGGCTTTCTGGTTATCTCCATGGGTTCAAGCAGGAAGATAAAGCACATTATCTTTCCGGTACTACGCTGGAGCAGATCAAAGCTCTGTACGACTTTGACCGCAAATTAACTCGTATTCTGATGTTTGCCCTGGAAGATATTGAGGAAACCTTAAAAACAAGGCTTTCCTATTCTCTTACATCCGCTTTCCCTGAAAATCCTCTGATTTATCTTGATAGCTCACTCTACCGCAATCAATCAGATTTCTTGAAATTTTCCAGCCTATTCTACCATGAACTCAGAAACAATCGAAATCTCCCCTTTATCAAGCATCACATCGAAGAATATGACGGAAATCTTCCCATGTGGGTTGCCGTTGAGATCCTGACGATGGGGAATCTTTCAGCCATTTACAGAAATCTGAAAGGTCCTTATCAGAAAGTATTGGCCCGCAGCTATCATACCGGTCCGGTTCAGCTGGAAAATTGGATCGAGAATCTAACCTTTACCCGAAACCACCTTGCCCATTATATGCGGATCTATGATTTCAACTTCGGCCGTACTCCGACCCAATGCAAACATCATCACCAGTATAAGGAAACCAGCGGACGGATTTTCGATCAGATCTATATCATGTCCTTCCTATACTCGACCCCGGATGAATGGAATAACTATGTCATCCCTGAAATCAAAGGATTGCTGGAAGAATATTCCGAGCATGTAAAGCTTCCTGCATTGGGATTTCCCGAGGATTGGGCCAATATCTTGAAGCGTCCATAATTCCAATCATAAAGAATCCCCGGCAGCTCTGTACGATAGAGCCGCCGGGGCCAGATGGGGAATCTGTCTGTCGGAGAATAATCATAGAATAAGAAAACACGCCTGCTGAGCAATTTCATTGTACCATGATCCTGCTCAGCGCACAAGGAGCAATCATGGCAAGAAAAAAGAAAGTATCTCCCGGGAACCGTCTGGTTGCCTACTACCGTTACAGCGGCGGTTCCCAGCAGACCGAGCAGAGCATCGAGGGCCAGCGCCGGGACTGCGAAGCCTACGCCCGGCAGCATGGCTTGACAATCGTGCATGAATACATTGACCGGCACATTTCGGGCCGTGGTGTTGAATCCAGGCTGGCTTTTCAGCAGATGATCGCAGATAGCAGCAAGCATCTGTTCGATCTCGTGATTTGCTGGAAAACCGACCGCTTCGCCCGCAATCGCTATGATAGCGCGGTCTACAAAAAGAAACTGCGGGATAACGGAGTTCGCATTCTTTATGCAGCCGAAAGCTCTGTGGAAGGGCCTGAGGGCATTATTCTGGAAGGTCTGATGGAATCCCTGGCCGAATACTATTCCGCAGAACTGGCTCAAAAGATGCGGCGTGGTATGCGGGAATCCGCATTGAAAGGAAGAGCCATCAATCCCAGCCGCCCCCTGGGGCTTACTACGGATGAACACAAGCGATTTATTATCGACGAGAAAAACGCCCCGACCATTCGATTCATCTTTGAGCACTATGCGGCCGGAGAAAGCAGCGCTTCCATCGTGGAGCAGCTGAACGCTGCCGGGCTCCGTACCAGTAAGGGCAACGCCTTCAACAAATGCAGCATTCCTCGCATCATCCAGAATGAAGCCTATCATGGTGTTTATATCTGCAAAGCCTACGATGTCCGTATTGATGGGGCAATCCCCGCCATCATCGACGATGATTTATGGAAGAGGGCGCAGAAAATGCTCACGCTCAATAAACAGCACCGTGCACCACATAGTTTCCATGCTGATTACTTGCTCTCTGGCAAGCTTTTCTGCGGTTGCTGCCACAGTCTGATGCGGGGCATCTCCGGCCACAACTGCCGCAACGATGTTTACTATTACTATGCTTGCGGGAATAAAGCTGATGGCGGTACCTGCAAAAAGAAAAACATCCCAAAAGATGTTGCCGAGAATCTTGTGGTCAATGCCATCTGTGAAAATATCCTTCGTCCAGACACTCTTGAAGATCTGGCCGACGCTATTGCCGCTGCACAGCAGGCAGATGTCAACCAGCCCGATCCAGAGCGTGCAATGTTAGAGCAAAACCTGGCTGATGTGCACCAAAAAATCAACAATATCATTGAATCCATTGAAAACGGTACTGCCAGCTCTCGTCTGTCCGCCCGCCTTGCTGACCTGGAGCAGCAGGAAAGCACTCTCAACTATCAGTTGGAATCCCTGAAAGAAATTCATCCACCCGTTCTGGATCGTGAGCGTATCCTTTTCCTGTTGGAGCAGTTCCTTATCTCTCCTAATGAACGTACCGAGGATTATAACCGCAGGATCATTGATACCTTTGTAAATCGCATCGAGATCACAGACACGGAAATGCTTATTTATTTTAATCTTTCCGAAGCGTCTGCTTCCGAAAAACAAAAAAATTCCCAGTCGAACAGTTGTTCGACTGGGAATCATCTGGTCCACCTTGCACATCAACAAGCGAACTATTCCCTTTATGCGGCTTCCGGCTACTTTTCACTGGTTGAACACCAATTTTCGGCCCGTTTGTGGCGCACCGCATAATCTGTAATTATTTTGTAATCTTTGCGCAAACAAAAAATGCCCCGCCAGCAATCCATCAGGATGCCAGCGGGGGATTTTCATTTCAGTGCAGAAGCATCGTCAGTTCATAGGCCACAAGGCCGGAAACCAACGCCGCAATCACAGCCCACCAAAGTTTGTTCCCAAATGTTCCGGGGGCTTTTTCCAGCGCGGTGAGGCGGTCCTCCTGCTTTTTGTTTTGAGCCGTTACAATTTCAAGGCTCTTGTTTGTGTTTTCGAGTTGCTGGATGGTCAACTTGATATTGGTGTTCATGCCGTTTACTGCATCGGTCAGCTTCCCCAGCTCGTCCAGCCGGTGGGTGTTGCTCTGTGCACGGTTTTCGACCGCTGTCAGGCGATGTTCCAGTTCCTCGTCAGTCATTACGCTTGTCCTCCCCCGCCTTACCGAAACGGGCCACAGTGGTGGTTTCCACGGATTTCTTTGCCATGTAATCTTCGAGCTTCTTCTTGGTAAAGTCGAACACAAGCTGTACGATCCAATCCAGCGTCCGCTCATTGATTGCCCAGTCCAGCCAGTCCGGGGTGTAGCCGCGCAGCACCGCGATAACGTGCGCTTTCTTCTCTGCGCCTGCACCCGCGCCGAACTTTTCTTCCGCGTTGACGATCCACTTGTACACGGTCTTTGCGACCACAAGGCCGTAACCCAGACGTACCGCCGCCAGCGCCGTGACCACAAGGCCGACCACCATGAAGATGCAGGCCAGCCATTCAGGGAATGCCATCAGAAAAACTTTCAGAATGTTCTCCATACTGTTTTCCTCCTACTTTCAGCTTACCCACCGGCTCTTTGCCGCGCGGGTGTCGATATGTACCCAACCAGCAGGGCGTCCCGCCTTTACAGGATAGCGCCCGATGCCGCCACGATTCGGCAGTAGGGTCTCGGCATAGGCAGCCACAGCTTCAACACCCACGCCCTGCACCCGGATGTCCGCAGCCTTGCCGTAACAATGCTGGCTGTAGGTCGCCCCCTTCACCGCCTTGTTGTGGGCGGCGGTACGGTATGCACTCGTGATCGTCACAGACTTCCCGAAATGATCCCGGATTTTCTGCAGCAGGGTCACAAGCTCATCGTCAATAAAGATCGGGTCACTCCCATCCTTGCAGCGGAACTCCTTCACCGCAAAATTTGCGGAGAGCTTTCTGTTCCCGTCCTTCGCATACGAATAGGCTTTAATCGCCATTGCTACCATCTCCCTTCATGCCCGGATCAGCCCCGCACCCGCGCATGGCACAGTCCACCATGAGCACCCCGAACTCTGCACGCTCGGTGCTCATGTTCTCGCCCTGCGCTTCAAGCCGGGTCAACAGCTTCTCACACAGCTCAGGCCACGTCATAGTCGTCACCGGTGATGCGCTTGTAATCCTCGGCGGTGATCTCGCCCTTGTTTACGCGCTCGGCCAGAACTTTCTTCACGCCAACGCGGCGGGATGCGGGCATCTCTGCCCAAGTCTTAGTGCCTGCAATCAGGCGGTTTGCCCAGATAATGTTCATGGTGATACCTCCTTACTCCTTGTTCAGCGCTGCGTCCAGCTCACACAGCGCGGTTTCGATGTCGGTCAAGCGCTTCTCGTTGGCCGCGTCCTGTTCGCACAGGGCATCTTCCATTTCAGCCACACGGTCGGGCAACTGTTCGTGCTCCTGCTGCTTCTTGGCTGCGGCTTCCTTCTCCTGCCGGGTGGGCAGATCGTCCTTTTTCCACTGAATCATGGTGACTGTCCTCCTTACTGGAAAGCGCCGGAGACGGCTTCGATGTAGCCGCCCTCGCCGGATTCGCCGCGCTCCACGCTGACGCGGAAGTTAAACGCCGCGCCGTTGGTGGCGGTCTTATTCTCAAAGACGATGTTCACGCCTTTTTTTACCTCGGTCGTGGCATCCTGCCAGACCGGGGAGCTGTCGAGTGCGTTGTTGGTCACTTCGGCTTTGAACTTCGCATCATCGGGGATGGAGCCGGTCACCTGAAGCACGGCAACGGTGATGTCGCCCTCCACGGTCAGAGGTTCA
>OGQJ01001594.1_pt1 | contig 19852 bp, 18 predicted proteins | sample 1553161 | NCBI WGS metagenome assembly OGQJ01 (sample SAMEA2579923, study PRJEB22360) | human gut metagenome | biome: human gut; feature: human-associated habitat; material: faeces | place: Denmark | collected 2008/2010 | reverse complement strand
ATGACAATCCAACGGCTCCCGGTGCGAAAACGCATCAGGGCATGGTGTATGCGATACAGCAGCCAATAACGGGCGAACTCATCTATCCCACCAAAGGAAGATGCTGGTCGTTCGAGCAGCCAAAAATGTTCGAAATAATGAACGGTTGGGCACCTTACAAACTCGAAGTGCTCGACGACGCTGCCGAAAGAGCAGAGGTGTGCGGAGTTCCTCTGGACGAGGTTAGAGGCGATGTGTCGGCCCTTATCTTGGCTGTGCCTCTTGATGAAGCGAAAAGACAAGCTGAGCAGATATACAAGAGAGGCCAATGGCCCACTTACATTCTCCGTTCCGGTGGTGCCGGAAGATTTGGGAGAAAGTCTTACGTGCCGGATCGCCTGAATGTACCTCGGACTCTCTGGTCGAATGTCGAAGTAGGGCACAACAGAACGTCCAAATCGGAGATCAAGGCCTTGTTCCCAGGCAAGACCCCCTTCTCGACGCCCAAGCCCGAGGCACTCCTGAAGAGAATAATCCACATCGGAACCAAGCCCGGTGACATCGTGCTTGACTGCTTTGCGGGATCGGGCACAACTGCTGCCGTCGCGCAGAAGATGGGAAGGCGATGGGTCACCTGTGAGCTCCTCGATTCGACGTTCCGGGACTTCACCCTGCCGCGATTGGAGAAAGTCGTGAACGGTTCCGACGAGGGCGGCGTGAGTCGCTCGGAGGGCGGGCGCTTCGATGACAGCCCCGACGGATTGCCGGACGGTCTGACGCCAAACGATGCAAACCAGTTCACATCTTGGCTGAACAAGCTGATATCGGATGACGATGCACTGAAGAAGAGCAGCGATATCAAGAAGTTGAAGCAGCTCGCAAAAACGAAGAAGTCTAAAACCCTTGTCAACTGGCGCGGCGGAGGCGGTTTCCAAGTCGCCCATCTCTCGAAAGAATGCTTCGACTATGACGACTCCCTCGGCAGAGTGATGCTCACGGAAGCAGCAACGGGCAACACGCTGGTGAGATCGATCGCCGCAAATCTTGGATTCAGGATGATTCCTGACGACTGCACAAGTCCCTTCGATGCCCGTCGTGGCGATACTTACCTGAAAGTCTTAGAAGGCATAGTCGACGTCAATGCGATCGATTCGATCATCGGAAAGCTAGAAGAAGGAGAGAAGGTCGTCATAGCCGGAACCATGGTCATGGATGGAGCACGGGAGCATCTCAGGAAAACAAGCAAGGGATCGCGGGTGGTCGCCATACCAGACGATGTCTTTCGTTATACGAAGGGAGGCGCGAGATAATGGCTAAGCGTCTCAACATCACTTTCGACTCAGACCTCATCGAGTCCATCAGCTCCGAGTTCGACTTGCGCGCCCCGAACAAGGAAGCGCTTCGCAAGCTCATATTCACACTCGACGGCGATTATGATCCGGAAACCATACAAGTCATGAACCTGGCTACTGGCGTCGGCAAGACCTATCTCATGGCCGCGTTTATGGAGTACCTCCGCAGGCAGGGTGTCGGCAATGTCGTGATCGTAACCCCTGGCAAGACGGTTCAGGCAAAGACGGTCAAGAACTTCACCCCTGGCAGCGCTCGTTACATCGAGGGCGCTCAGGTACCTCCCGATGTGGTCACGCCGCAAGACTACTCGCCTTGGATCGCGAGGCAGAACGGAGCCGCGCAGCTCTCGTTCGGAAGAGAGACACCGCTGCTTGCATTCATCTTCAACATCCAGCAGCTCATCGCTCCAAAGAAGGAAGAGGGCGGAACGAGCGACGGAAGCCAGGACGCCATGCGAAGGAAGCCGCGCCGCTTCGACGAGAACGCTGGCGTGCTCTTCGACTACCTGAAGAGCCAGGACGACCTCGTCCTCATCGCAGACGAATCGCATCTCTATTCGACCAGCGCAGCGGCATTCCATTCGGCGATCCGCGAGCTCGATCCAGCTGCAACAATAGGATTGACTGCTTCCGTTCTCGAAGGCGATCACGTCATCTACAAGTATCCTCTCTATCGCGCCATCGCCGACGAGTACGTGAAAACGCCCGTTCTCGCTTTCCGAAAAGGCGGGTACGGCGAAGACGAGGCATCCGAAGAGCAACAGTTAAGGGACGCACTCCAGCTGCGCGACATCAAGCAATCGGCATACGACGCCTACATTGGGCAGAACAAGCTGCCCGGGTTGAACGCCGTGCTCTTCGTGGTTTGCTCAGACGTGTCCCACGCGACCGAGATAACGAATCTGTTGCGCGGGCCTGAGTTCTTCGGACGCGAGCTTGCCGTTCTTCAGGTGGACTCCGAGCATGACGACGACCTCACGCAGAGGATGCTCGAAGATCTGGACGATTCGAACTCGCCCGTTAAGGCGGTCGTCAGCGTGAACAAGCTCAAGGAAGGGTGGGACGTCAAGAACATCGCCGTGGTCGTGACGCTGAGAGCCATGGCCTCAGAGGTCTTGACGCAGCAAACCATGGGACGCGGACTCCGTCTGCCCTTCGGGAAATACACTGGCATCAGACAGGTCGATCAGCTGGACATCATCTCGCACCAATCCTTCAAGGAGCTTCTCGAACAGGAGAACGTGCTCAGGCAATTCGGACTGGAAGAAGCGGTTAGCTCAGACGACAGGCCTCGATTCGAGTATGAGATCGCGCATATCGGCCAAGGTGAAGAAACCACAGGTGCCACCTCTGGTTCAGAATCTGCGAATCAAGGCTATCAGGAGGGTTCTAGTGTTCCTTCTCCTGATACACAAGCGTCGTTCGGCACCGATACAAATACCGACGATGCGCCAACCAAGCCAACCGTCCTAGTCCAGTCGGTCAACGATCCGAGCCTCACCGATGAGCCTGATCTGACTTACGTCACTATCGATCCTAATCCGGCCTTTCTCGGAACCTCATACAACTTCCCAGTGACGATCATAGAAGCAAAGCAGCCCGAGATAGACCTTTCCGGGATCCCCAATGAGGCGCTTGAGGCGGCAGCGAGGAGAATAACCTCCACCGGAGATGTGCTCTACCGCAAGGAGATAGTTGCCGTACTAGGCAAGTCCCTGCGCGCTGTGGACACCGAAAGCGCCGAGGTGGATTCCGTTCACGTGAGCAACGAGGATGCGCAAGACGCCCTTGTCAAACTGATTCTGAACATGTCGATGGTACCGAAAACCGAGGGAACCGCTCGTTATATCGCGCAATACCTTATCCCGAGGTTCATGAGCGCATCGAACATAGACACATGGACCGTCAAATCGCTGTCCTCCGCCCAAGAGCAGCTGAGGCAGACCATCAAGAATTTTATAGTCGAAACGCTGAGATCAACACAGGAAGTGCCCGTCATCAAAGCTAAGGCGATCGAATGCACCGGCTATTCGCTCCCGATCGGCGAGAAGGTTTACGACCAGATCGATTCCCGTGATGAATTCGTGAGAGGCCGTGTCTATTCCGGCTGGTTCAAATCGCTCTATGCGGAAGAGTCGTTCGACTCGTATACGGGCGAGTACATGCTCGCGCGTCTTCTCAATACGTCTCCTCACATTGTCTGGTGGAACAGACTGCATCCTTTCATGGGGGCATATATCTACTACACGCCCAAGGATCGCTACTTCCCAGACTTCGTCGCCCTAGACGATGAGGGTACTTATTGGATCATAGAGGGAAAAGATGCGCGGGGGCGCGATGATGAGAAAGTGCAGGCGAAGCGGAAGGCCGCAGAGCAGCTCGTGAGGAAGCTCGCCATCGACGATGTGTTCTCCAGCAGCCATTGGGGATACCTGATCGCCTATGAAGACGATATCGCAAAATCCGATTCCTGGAACGATCTGCTCGCGCTTGCGCAACCCGCGACCAACAAAGTCCAACAATAGGCGCTTGCTGAAATGGAGAAGGATAATGCAGTTTGATATCGAAAGATACGAAGAATGGATTGCAAAATATAAAGACGCATTTGATAAGCCAATTAAGAGTTCGGGTGAGACATGGTGGCAAGGCGAGCGCTACAAATGGGTAGCCGTCAAGCATTTCCAAGCGAATTGGAACATCGACTCGCCTGATCTTGCCGAGATGCTTGAGAGCGCACTATCGAAGACTGAAAACCTTCTAACATCCGCGAATTCGTTCCCAAGAGGAATGATCATCAACTTTGCGCAAGTGGCACCTGATGAGGTTCGATCCATGTTCATCGATCTCTACGATGAGGGAGCCGACGTCGTAGAAAGAATCGAGCGCTTCAAGCATCGTTCGGAACATCTACGCGTCACCTACATGCCCGGTGCGAAGAACCATTACCAAAGCGAGAACACAATCTCGACATATCTTTGGTTGAGGTATCCAGAAAAGTATTACATCTACAAGCTCGGAGAGGTGCGCGAAGCCGCCAAGCAGCTTGGCTCAGAGCTCGTCTTCAAGAAGGGCAAGTACGAGGACAACCTTCGAAACTTCTATGGTCTATACAATGCCATCAATGACAGGATGATGGAAGATTCCACGCTGAGAACCATACTAGATAACGACCTTGATCCAGATTGCTATCCAGACCCTCTTGAGAAGACGTTGACCTTCGACTTCGGGTTCTTCGTGAGCAGGATGGGCAAGGAGCTTGCTGATAACAAAGAATCATATGACGATTACCCCGGGCTTTCAGTAGAGGATTGGAAGGATTTGATTGAGGATCGCGAAGTCTTCGACATCCCATCGCTCACCATCATGAAGCGGATGTTGGATATCGGAGGAATCGCGACATGTTCAGAGCTCTCGCAGAAATACGGAGAGCACTGGAACTGGTACAACTCTAAGTCTCAATCACTGGCAACACGCATTATCAAGGCTACCGGCATAGAAACGCTAGAGCGAGACGATGGGTCAAGTGTTTTCTGGCCAGTGCTTTATGAGGGCGAATATGCCGACAAGAGCGAAAATGGGGTGTTCGTCTGGACACTGCATAGCAACCTTAGGGCTGCTCTGGAACAATCGGATTTATCAGACGCTCCGTTGTATGCTGATAACGAATCAGCTAAGCCAGTCAAGCATTGGTGGCTGAATGCCAACCCGAAGATCTGGAGCTTTGCAGAGACTCCCGTCGGCGAGGTTCAAAGCTACACGCTCCTCAACGAGAACGGCAACAAGCGGAGGATCTACCAGAACTTCCTAGACGCAAAACCCGGCGACACCGTGATCGGATACGAGTCCGCACCAGCGAAGCAGATAGTAGCTCTTGGCAGGATCGTGGAGGGCAGCGACGGCGAAAAGATAACCTTCGTCAAGGACGAGGCTCTCGGTAGCCCAATCGACTATAAGACGCTCAAGGCCATTCCAGAATTGTCCGAAATGGAGTTCTTTGTTAACCCGAATGGAAGCCTCTTCAAAGTGACCGACGAGGAACAAGAGGTAATAATGGATCTCGTTCGCGAGGCGAATCCAATTCCAACCTCAGTCACAGCTGATCCTTACACGCGCAATGATTTCCTTAACGAGGTCTACATCGCTGATTGCGAGTTCGATAAATTATCGAACCTCCTCAAGCGCAAGAAGAACCTCATCATCCAAGGCGCGCCGGGTACTGGCAAGACCTTCGCAGCAAAACGTCTCGCATACGCCTTGATGGGAGTTGTGGACGATGACCGTATCGAGTTCGTTCAGTTTCATCAAAACTATTCCTACGAGGATTTCGTAATGGGCTTCAGGCCAACAGAAGACGGTTTCGAGCTAAGGAACGGGGTCTTCTACAGGTTCTGCCAGAGAGCCGCAAGCAAGCCGGACGAGGAATTCTTCTTCATCATTGACGAGATCAATCGCGGCAATGTGAGCAAGATCTTCGGCGAATTGCTGATGCTCATAGAAGACACCCATCGGGGCGATACCGCGACGCTGGCATACAACGGGCTGCCTTTCTCCGTACCGAAGAACGTCTACATCATAGGCATGATGAACACGGCCGACAGGAGCCTTGCCCTCATAGATTATGCTCTGAGGCGCAGGTTCGCCTTCTACGAAATGACCCCGGCGCTTCAAAGCGAGGGATTCTTGGAGGAGCTTGCAAACTACGACTCGGAACCACTGAACAGGCTGGTCGCTCAGGTGGCTCAGCTGAACGAGGTGATTGCGTCCGACAGGTCTCTTGGACGCGGCTTCCAGATAGGACACAGCTATTTCTGCGACCTCTCAGACACCACGAACGAAACCCTTGAATCCATCGTCGACACGGAAATCGTCCCCATGCTCGAAGAATACTGGTTCGATGACGAGGAGAAGGTTCGAAGCTGGCAGAAGGCGCTGAAGGCAGCGATTTAATGATGAAGCACAAGGGCATACCCATTGCCAACGTTTACTACATGCTCGCCTACGCATTCGAATTCGTCGGTGAGGACAACCTTGAGAAAGCAGAGATCGAGGAGTTCGAAAACCAGCAAGACATGATCGCGGCGTTGCTCGAATCTGGGATCAGCCGCCTTCTCAAGCAAGGGCTGCACAAAGAGTATCTGCCGAGAAACGAGAGCCTTCCTGCTGTCAGGGGCAAGATAGACGTGCGCGACACCTTTGCGAATACGATAGCCCATAGAAAGACAGTCGCATGCGAGTTCGATGAGCTCACGGAGGACAACGCCTTCAATCAGATACTCAAAACCACGGCGCGCATGCTCATTGCCAGCAAGGATGTCCAGGGCAAGACTCGCGATGGTCTGAAAAAAGAAATGCTGTACTTCTCTGAAGTTCACGAACTAGAGCCTAGGAGCATTCGGTGGGATTCGCTGAGATTCGGACGGACAAACAGCGGATACCGCTTCCTTGTGAGCCTCTGCCAACTCGTTATCGAAGGAATGCTCATGCGCGATTCCAGAGGCGACGACACGCTCGCACCTGATATCTCCGAGGAGCAGATGCATCGCGTCTACGAGCTCTTCTTGCTGCGGTATTTCCAAAAGGAGTATCCGCAGTTGAAGCCCGCTGCCCCGCAAATCCCTTGGGCAGTCGACGACGGCTACGCCACGTTGCTTCCATCGATGAAAACGGACATCACACTTAAGGGCGATAATCGCATATTGATCATAGACGCCAAATACTATGGCGAAACCCTTCAGCATCAGGCGCGGTATGGCTCTGCGTCCATTCATTCTGGGAACCTGTATCAGATTTTCACCTACACAAAGAACATGGCCGCAGCTCATCCTGGCGAAGACGTCTCCGGTATGCTTCTCTATGCAAGGACTGAAGCCGCATTGCAACCCGATGATCGGTTCCTGATGGAAGGGAATGCGATCTACGTGCGAACGCTAGACCTCTCCCTGGACTTTGCTGGCATTGAGTCTCAACTGGACATGGTCGCAGAGATCGCGGGAGGTGGTTCATGCTCAGCAATATCGAAATAGGCTGTTTCGTGAACCTATTCAATCGAGGCGGCTACGTGCTCAACTTCACAACAGTCGACTTCGATGCCTTCACGTTCCAGCATGTCGGCATCCCTCTTTGCTCTAGATATGGGCTATCGAAAGGGAAATCCCTTTTAGCCTTTACTGAAGATGCGGCAAATGAAGAGGTTGCCAAACTTCTGTTCGCGCTTCTGGAGTATTACGAGATCTACTACCAGAAAGAGTACGACACTTCCGACGAGGAAGAGTTTGGTTATTCGGCATACGATGCAGAAAAAGCACGGCTCTACTTCAAGTGTCGTGAGTTCCGCGATCGCGAATTATCGCTCTCCTCCAACATCGACAATCAAGTCGCATACATCAAGACCAAATTCTCCAGCGCTTACATGCAGGATCAAATCGATTTGTTGATGGAGATGAGAATCAGAAACCCCACCGAGGCGATTGGGAAGGCCAAGGAGCTAGTCGAGAGCTGCTGCAAGACGATCCTCGAAGAATACGGCTTGCCCGTTGACCCAAATTGGGACGTTGCAAGGCTCTCAAAAGAGACGGCTAAATGCCTGAGAGTGGACGTGGATTCTGCGAAAACTGAAGACAGAATTGTCAAGCAGATATTGGGGAGCCTTCAAGGTATCGCAAGCGGACTTGCCGAATTCCGCAATGCCTTTGGCAGCGGTCATGGTAAAAGCGACAATTTCGTTCCACTGCCCGCACGACATGCAAAGCTCGCCGTGGGAAGCGCAGTAACCCTTGTCGAATACTATTGGGAGACGTTTGAATGGCGCAAAGGTGCGGAGCAGTAGACTACCAAAATCGTAGGAGGCGCTCTAGAAGCGTTGAACTCAACGCCTTTTCCCCAAATAGATCAGAAAATGCTGGATCCGACATCCAGATAAGGCAATCCTCCGATTCTGCCTCGATAGTGTTTTGCGTGGCCACGGCTCCCTGCTTCGCTTTCAGGCAGCCAACTTCGCACCAAACAAGAAGGTCGTCATTCTCGAACCGGAATATGGCTGTAGTACTGTCAAACCAATTCTGAGTCTCGCAATTCCATACTCGAAACACGTCCGCAAGGTAGTCGTCGTCAAAAGCCATGAAGGCAGTACACACGTCATCGGGAATGGGTATCGCGGTATCTTCAGTCATCTTCACCTAGCAATCTCTCGTTTTCGGCAAGCATACATTGGCTGTAGAAGCGTGGGTGTCCTCAAATGGGACACCCTTCGATTTTCCGCACACATCTCCTCTGGGATCCCACATCCTGCAATCTCGTCGCCATTCCTTGCTGTGAATTTGGGAACAAGTGCGCGTATCGGTACGTGATGTCGATGGATTCGTGTCCTACTCGATTGGCGATATCGGTTGCGCTGTAGCCCATGTCGATCAGGATGGACACATGGCTGTGGCGAAGGTCGTGGACACGTATCCGTTTTACTCCAGCTATCTTGCAACCCCTATCCATCTCTTTGCAGAGGTAGCTTTTGGTGAGTCCCTCGAAGATCCGTTCGTCGTCCGCGATATGGAGGAAGAGCCTGATGTACTCCTCGACCTCCTCAGCCAAGAACCTCGGTATCCTGAATCGTCGATAGGACCTCTCGGTCTTAGGCGGGCCGACGATGTCCTCGCTGCCTCTCCTGTACACGGACTTACTGATATTGAGGTAGCACTCCTCGAAGTCGAAATCGGCTGGTGTGAGCGCGAGAAGCTCGCCTTCTCTTATGCCTGTCCAGTACAGTATTTCGAAGGCGTAATACGACACGACCTTATCGCAAATAGCATCGAGGAAAAGGTCGAACTCTTCCTTCGACCATATCTTCATCTCGTCGGCCTTCTGTTTGCCTGTCTTCTTTACCTTCTTGATGGGATTGGGATCCAGGTCATAGTGCTTGGCCGCATGGTTGAAGATGGCGGCAAGTTCGCTATTGAGCTTCCTCACGTAGGTGGGGGCCAGGGGCTCCCCGTTCTTCTTCCTCGCCTCCGACAGCCAAACTTGCCAGTGGACTATGTCTATCGACGTGATCTCGTTCAGGGGCTTTCTCTCGAAGAAGGGTACGACCCACTTACTCAAAGACTGGATCTTCGTGTCGTAGGTAGAAAGCCTAATCCTTGGACCAACGTTCTCCATGTAGATGTCCGCGAAGTCCCTGAATGGCAGATACCTTGCAAGAGACGCCTTCGCCTTGAAGTCCTCTTCGTAATCGTTTGCCTCCTGCTCGGTTCCGAAGCCGCGCTTCTTCTTCCTTTTCTTCTCTTTCTTGAAGTTCTCGTAGTAGAAGAGCGCGTACCAGGTTCCGTTGTCATCTAGGTACGCTGGCATGGTCAGCACCTCGACATGTTCAGGAGCATCTCGTCCTTCGTCTTAGGTGCCTGCGCGCAGACGTCTTCGCCAAGACTCGCGTACACGCTCGCGACGAGATTGCATGTGGCCAAGAGGCGCTCACTCGGCTCTTCGCCTCTCTTCAGGAGCTCCAGCTGGGAGCAGAGCTCGCGCATCTCGTCGCGAAGCGTTCTCTGCATCCTCGGTGAGGGTATGACCTCCATGCTCTCGTTTTCGAGGCGCTCCACGATGTAGTCCTGCTTCGTCTTCCCGCTGAGCGCCACGAGGAGGTCGATGCGCTCTGCCTGCTCCTTGCTGACGCGGAAGCCGATGGTCACGCACCGCTGCCTGTCGTCATTTCTACGCGTCATGTCGGCCCTCCTTGTACTCTTGGAGGGAATCGGCCATTTCATCGTCGCTCTCGGGGAACATGTGCCCGTACTGGAGCGTGATCTCCATCGACTCCTGACCGGCGCGATCGCCGATCTCAAGCGCGTTGTACCCTTCGTTGATCAAAAGCGAGATATGGCTGTGTCGAAGGTCATGCACTCGGATCACAGGGATGTCTTCGAGCTTTCCGCAGATGCGCTCGATTTCAGCCTTCAACGTGCCCTTGTCGATGCTCGCGAAGATTCGTTCTCCTGGGTTCACATTGAGGATCTCGAACACGAGCCTGTAGAGCTCGTCCCTCACGAACAGTGGCATGACGACGTCCCTTATCGACTTCTCGGTCTTGGGGTCTGTGATGACGTCTCTTCCGCTGAGCCTCTGAAACGAATGACCAACGTGGAGTTTCGAGCTCTTGAAGTCGATGTCCTCGGGAACGAGAGCGAGAAGCTCTCCGACCCTCAGTCCGAGCCAGTAGAGGACCTCGAACGCATAGAAGAGGATGTCTTCGACGTCCAGCTCTTCGGAGAATCGTAGGTACTGGTCTTTCGTCCAGAACTTCATCTCCCTGGTCTTCTTCGACCCTATGCTCGGTGCCTTGACCATCGGGTTCGGGCACAGGTCGTAGTACGCCGCTGCATGGCTGAAGATGGTGCCTAAGGCGTTGTTGATAGTGCGCAGATACGTCTCCGAATAAGGCTCCCCGTTCGGGCGGCGCTGTGCGAGCAGCTTGTTCTGCCATCGGATGATGTCGATCGTCTCGATGTCCTTCATCCGCTTACATCCGAGCACGGGTATGATCTTGTCGTTGATTATGTAGAGGCGGTTTCTGAGCGTGTACTCCCGAAGCTCGGCCTTGACGTCCTCCAAGTAGACGTCGACGAAGTCCGTGAGCTTCATCTCCATGGATCCGCGAGCCTTGCGGAGGAACCCTTCCTCGAAGGCGTCCGCCTCCTCTCCGGTCGCGAAGCCCCTCTTGCATTTGTGTCGGCGCTTGCCGTAGATATCCTCGTACCAGAACTGGCTCGTGTAGGTTCCGTTCTTCTCTAGCCTTGCCGTCATTGGATGCCGTCCTTCCCGCCGAAGTACCTCTTCTCGAAGTAGTCAGCGCTCACGCGTCCCTGCCTCGTGATGAGTCCCTTCTCCGAGAGCTCTTGGTTGAGCTCGCGAATGACCTCGTACGCGGAGGTGCGGGAAATCCCGAGCCTCTCGGCCACCTCCGAGCACTTCATCATTCGCAGTTCTCTTGTCTCCACGTATGTCTCCTTCCGTACAGTTCATTATCGAACGGTGTATGGTCGGAAATCCTAACAGTTCATATCTGAACGGTCAATAGCTTGAGTTCATTTGTGAACTGTTTTAGAATTTGATGGTTGGACGATTTGGAACTAGGAGAGAGATGAGCAAAGCCGCATCCAATTCCGCTAAGACAGAAGAGCTGAGCACGGGCCAGCTGATCCGCTATTACCGGAAGCGCGCAGGATTAACCCAGGCCGAGCTGGCTGAGGAAGTCGAGATGTCCGAGCCGGGGATTAGGAACTACGAGCTCGGGAACAGGATGCCCAGCAAGGCACAGCTGGCGGCGATTGCGCGAGGTCTCGGCATAGAGCCTGAGGCGCTGGTCACGTACGATATAAGCAGTGCCCGAGAGGCGCTCGGGGTGCTCTTCCAGCTAGAGGACACGTTCGGCATCACCCCAAACGAGGACGGCACTCTATCCATCGATCCGAAAGCCGATGGCGCTCAGAAGATGGTTCAGGCTATAAAGGCTTGGCACAATGCGAATGAGGAATTGAAAAGCGGCGACATGAGCGAGGACGGCTACAAGTCCTGGAAATCATCTTTCAAGCTGTAGATCTCAAACTCCATATCCATAAGCTTCGAAGGACGCCTTTTGGCGTCCTTCTCTGTTCGCGGCGGAAATGATTGCATGAGCAACAAAGTGGCCAATAGTACCAGCTGCCGTCCTCAAAAGGTCCCCGTTTTGGCTTCATATTCAAGTCTTTATGTGCGACTTCTGGCTACTCGGTACTGTTTTTCGAATCATGAAGAGAGCGCGAATTGCGCCGAAATCAGCTCGAAATCATTCATTTTCACAGTACCGCCCGATTTTTTACACCCCCTCCTGAACTGGGCAAACATGAATAACGGCATCCAATAATGGGGGTGAGTTCAAAATGGTACTTTTTTTGCCGTTTCGGGCGAAAAACACACCCAAGCAATCGTTGCAAGCGGTTAACCGAAACCAATGTTTTGGAAAGCTTTCTAAAACTTTCCACTTCTTTCGAATTCTCTTGATGCCTCAGAATCAAAAAGTGTGCTTGAACTGGGAATAGAAAGACCCGCCGAGTCCTCAGCGGGTCTAATTTCCGTGATTTCAGTTTGAGAGCTTTTCCCAGTGGCTTACAACTTTTTGCTAACGGAATGGGTGTAAATTACACAAAATTGCAAAACATTAGACTAGATAAAAAATGGCCTCTGACCTCGCAAATTATTCCCACTCCACCGTGCCGACGGGCTTGGGCGTGAGGTCATAGCACACGCGGCAGATGCCGGGCACCTCATGCGTGATGCGGTCGGTCATGCGCTTGAGCAGCTCCCAGTCTAACTCGGGCACCGTCGCAGTCATGACGTCGACGGTGTTGATGGCGCGGATGATCGCCGGCCACTCGTAGGCACGCACGCCGTCGCGCACACCCGTGGCCCGCATGTCGGGCACCACGGCGAAGTACTGCCATGCGCCCACGCCGGCCGCTTCCATCTCCTCGCGCACGATGGCGTCCGCCTCGCGCAGGGCCTCGAGGCGGTCGCGCGTGATGGCGCCAAGGCAGCGCACGCCCAGACCGGGGCCGGGGAAGGGCTGGCGCTCCACCATGTTCTCGGGCAGGCCGAGCTCGCGGCCGACAACGCGCACCTCGTCCTTGTAGAGCAGCTTGACGGGCTCGACCAAGTCGAACTGTAGGTCCTCGGGCAAGCCGCCCACGTTATGATGCGCCTTCACGCCGTCCTTGGACTCGAGGATGTCGGGGTAGATGGTGCCCTGGGCGAGGAAGTCGACCTCGTCGCCGACCTTGCGCGCCTCCTCCTCGAACACGCGGATGAACTCCGCGCCGATGATCTTGCGCTTTGTCTCGGGCTCGTCGACGCCGGCCAGCAAGTCAAGGAAACGGTCCGTGGCGTCCACGTAGACGAGGTTAGCGTCCATCTGGTTCTGGAACACGTCCACCACCTGCTCGGACTCGCCCTTGCGCATGAGGCCGTGATTCACGTGCACACAGATGAGGTTCTTGCCGATGGCCTTGATGAGCAACGCCGCCACGACAGAGCTATCGACGCCACCGGAAAGAGCCAGCAGCACCTTGCGGTCGCCGACCTGCTCGCGTATGGCCTGTACCTGCTCGTCGATGAATGCCTGGGCGAGCTCGGGAGTGTTGATGCGTGCCATGGAATCGGGGCGGACGTTCGGGTCCATGCGGGCCTCCTTGCGATCGGGTGAAGCTGGTCATGTTTGCGAAAACGATTATAGCGAAAGCGCCGTTGCGGTTTTGGCAACAGCGGCACGTTTACCGCACCAGGCCAAGGACCTGGACGCCATTATTATCGAGATATCGAAGGATAAGGTTTGAGGGAAAGGACGAGACCATGAGCAACGACCTCGTAGTTCTCATCGTCATGATCGTGCTGCTGGTTGGTGGCGGACTGCTGCTCAACTTCCAGATTCGTCGCACCGAGCGCAAGGACAAGCTCGAGCAGGCCGCGAATGAGAGTGCCGTGAAGTCCACGGGCGCCGCGACAAAGCAGAAGAACGCAGCCTAGCGGTCGACGACACAAGAGACCCAAGCGAAGAGGAGTCCCATTCGTGGGCTCCTCTTCGCTATGTGGCGTTTCCGGACGATTGCGGTCCCGTCCCCTTGTTATCATGAGAGGGAAAGAGGGGGGTCGAGCCGATCCGGGTGATGAGATGAATTTCGAGTATCTTGACGAGTTTGTCCACTTGGCACGCAGCCTGAGCTTCCGGCGCACCGCGGAGCACTTCTTCGTGAGCCGCTCGGTCATCAGCCGTCACATGGCCGCGCTCGAGGAATCGCTCGGCGCGCTCCTCTTCGTGCGCGACACGCACGGCGTCGAGCTGACAGATGCCGGTGAAGTCTTCCTGCAGGAGGCCCGTTCCCTGTTGCGTGGATGGGAACTCGCGCAAGAGCGCGTCGGGTCCGTCTCCGGCACCGGTGACAAACTCGTGCGCATCGGCTACCTGCGTAACGGCGCGCGACCCTTCCTCGTACGGTTCGTGAACTCCATGGCCAAGGAGCATCCCAGCATCCGGTTATCGCTCCTGTGCATGAAGTACGGCGAGCTGCGTCAGGCGTTGGAGGAGCACGGCGTCGATGTGGCGATCGGCATGAACGTGGACAGCTCCATCTCGTCCGATTACCGGTCCACCCCCCATCTATCGCGACCACTTCGTCATCGCATGCAATCGCGCGAATCCCTTGGCGTCCATGGCCAGTGGTATCACCGTCGACGACCTGCGCGACCAGAGGCTCCTCATTCCCGACAGCTACATGTCCTCGGGTCTCGCCGAGGGCATTCGGCCGTTCGTGGACGACGAGACTCTTGCCGAGGCCGAAGAGCTCTACATGGACATGGACTTGCTCTACCTGAAGCTCCGCACCGAGAACTGCGTCGCGTTCGTCTCGGACATGAACGCCTCGATGTTCGACGGGACGCTTTCGATCCTTCCCATACGTGACATGGACTTCTGCTTCGACATCAGTGCCTTCTACCACGACGAGTTCACGGGCGACGTCTACGAGGCATGCCGTAGAACATTCGAGGATTGCCGTCGCGCGTTGGCAGACGAGGTCGACGTGTCACTGCATTGGGCACAGGAGTAATCCAGACAGGTTCCCGGCGCTCTCGTTCGATGCGCGCAGGACTATGAGGCAAAACCGGCGGCCGCGAGGTCCTGGGAGATGAGCCAACGCAGATAATCGGAGCGCTTGAGCCCAAGCTCGCTGGCACGCCTGTCCATGGCGCTGACATGTTGCTCGGTATCCTTGAAGGTCACGACTTGCAAGGGTTCGCCGAACTTCAGGGGACGACCATATGTGACTTCGCCAACGGGCTCGCCGGGAAGCTCTCCACGCTCCCATGCTGCCGACCACTCCTCGACTTGCGCTTGTGAGATACCGAAGCGCTCCTCGATTTCCTCTGCCGTCATCATCACGCCTACCTCCTTTTCAGGCCCAATTCCTTCATCACTTTCTCCGAAGGCGGAGCCATGGCATGAAAGATCAAGAGCACATCCCCGAGATCTTTTACGACAAGCTGAATCAACATTCCATCTGCTGTCGCGCTTACGGCAACGATCTCATCTTCCCGTGGCGCCGTCCTGCGTTGCTTCGCGATAAAGTGTTCCCACGCATACAGGATGTCCGACTTGGGAATCCCGTGCTTCAGGGCGTGAGGATGCACCACTACCTCAAACATGGTTTGCCCTATTTCGTATTACGTAATTATACGGGATGAAACACGTGCGCACAATGACCTCCTGACCTTCGAATGGCTGTCCTTCTCGTCGAAGTTAGGAGGCTTCCAACCGGAACATTTGTTCGATTATAGCATGTGATTCAAGCGAGTCAGTGTCTTATTTGGATGTAAGCCAATACGTGCGTCGCATGCATGCATCCCCCTACTCCCACCCCACGCAAAGAAGAAGGAGCCGCCGTAATGGCGACCCCTTCAGTCGAGATGACAACGACGCGATTCGGCGGTCGCTTCAGTCGAAAACCCCGTGCTATTCGCTGAAGCCCGTGAACGACAGCATGAGGCCGCCGCACGTGTTGTTGTTGTCGGACTCGAATCCGTATTCGCCGAAGGTGAACTCCATGATGTAGGGCACGTCGCCGGCGATCTTGGCAACGGCGTCGGCCACCTCGCCGATGCGCGCGTCGATGCCGGCGCGACGACCGCCGCAATGCACCAGGTGGAAGGCAGCAGGTTTGCCGGGCATGACGTCGATGAGGGCCTCGAGCGTGTCGGGCACCGAAGCGATCAGCTCGTCGACCGTAGCCTCCATGCGAATGACGCAGGTCTTCTCGGCCAGGTTGTTGCCCACGTTAATCGTGAAGTCGTCATTGCCGTTCATCGGGTGGCGGATGGCGACCAGATCGCCCAGACGGTCCTTGACGCCGAGCGGCGAGGTAATCGAGTAGGCCAGCAGGTTGCCACCGGCGATGTCGTCGTCGGAGCAACCGGTCCACTCCTGGTACTTCTTGGCGGCGGGCACGCCGTCGATTTCGGCGATGGTGCGCAGGCCGTTGACCTTCGTGATGACGCCGAAGTCATCCGTTTCGTGATAGGCGCCGGTGAACATGTTGGTCATCGCCGGAGCGTCCCAGAAGAGCGCGATGACGCAGCCGTCGCCGAAGCTCTCGTCGGTGTCGTAGAGCTTCCACTCGCCGGCGATGGAGTTGTCTGCGGCGGAACCGCCGAAGAACGGCACGCGCCCGATGACAGAGGAAATGCCCTTGAGGTAGAGCTCCTCCTCCGCAGGAGAGGCGGCCATGTAGAAGAAGTCGGGGGCGACGTCCTTGCCCGCGGCATCAAGCGCGGCCTCGGCCATGATGAGGCCGGCCTCGAAGGGATCGTCGTTTTGCGCGCGATCTGCCGCGGCGATGCCGACGGCCATCTCCGGACTCGAGAGCACCATCACGCCCACGAACGGCTCGTCACCGCCCACGTAGCCGCCATCGGAGACGATGACGCCGGTGAAGGAGGTGTTGCCCAGAACCGGTACGCCGGGAATCGCCTCCTTGACACCGTCAACGACTGCCGTGACGTTGTAGTCGCAGCTGCAGTAGACGAATGCCACCTTGGGGGCGTCCAGCCCCTCGACCGCCTGTGCGGCGGCTTCCTTGCCCGCATCGAATGCCGACGCGCCCGTGCTGTACCCTGTGTTGGCTTTGAACATCTTGACCTCCTGATCGAAAACGTTACATGAAACACATTCGTTTATTTTAATACGCGTAGCCTCGGGAAAGGCCGTAATTCTTCTAGCTCCAGAATAACTACAGGCGGAGATGGCGAATCAGACGGGGTACTCGCCGGTGAAGCAAGCCTCGCAGAAGGAGGGATGGCGCGCGCCGGAAACCGCCTCGCGCAAGCCGTCAAGGGAGAGAAACGCGAGCGAATCCGATCCGATCCACTCGTTCATCTGCGCAAGGCCCATCTCCGCTGCGATGAGCTGCTCACGCGTGGCCGTGTCGATACCGTAGAAGCACGGCCACAGTACCTCCGGGCTCGTGATGCGCAGGTGCACCTCGGCGGCTCCCGCATCGCGCAGCATCGCCACGAGCTTGCGCGAGGTGCTGCCGCGCACGATGGAGTCGTCGATGACGACGAGCCGCTTTCCCGCGATCACATCGGGTAGCGGATTGAGCTTGAGCCTGATGCCGAGCTGACGCATCTCGTCGGTAGGCTGGATGAAGGTACGGCCCACGTAGCGGTTCTTCACGATGCCGTCGGTGTACTCGATGCCGCTTTCGGCAGCGTAGCCGAGAGCCGCCGGGACACCGGAATCGGGAACGCCGAGCACGAGGTCAGCCTCCACGGGGTTCTCGCGGGCGAGGATGCGACCGGTATCGCGTCGTGCCTGGTAGACGCTCTGGCCGTCTATCACGCTATCGGGCCGGGCGAAATACACGTACTCGAAGACGCACGAGGCGCGTCTGGCGGGCTCGACGGCCGTAAACGAACGCAGCCCCTCGTCGTTGACGCGCACAACCTCGCCCGGCTCGACGTCACGCACGTAGGTGGCGCCAACGATGTCCAGACCACAAGTCTCTGACGAGATGACCCAGCCGGCGTCGTCGGGCAGCTTGCCAATGCACAGCGGGCGGATGCCGTGGGGATCGCGAAACGCATAGAGGCCGTCGGCCGTGCACAGCACCATGGCATAGGCCCCCTCCATGAGCTCCATGGCGTGGCGTATGCCCTCGCGCAGGTGGTTGGTGCGCTCCGTGTACATGCCGATGAGCTTGGCGGCGACCTCGGAGTCGGTCGACGAGTACAACCGGGCGCCGTCGGCTATGAGCCGCGCGCGCAGCTTGTTGGTGTTGGTGAGCGTGCCGTTATGAGCGAGGGCGAGCAGCACCTCACCCATGGCCGACATGTGCGGCTGGGCCGCTTCCCACGAGGCCTTCGATCCGCTCGTGGAATACCGCACGTGACCGATGGCGACGTCGCCGACGAGGGCGTTGAGTGAGTCGTCATCGAACACCTGGGTCACAAGCCCCAGGTCCTTGGAGACGTTGACCGTCTCGCCATCTCCCACGGCGATGCCGGCGCTTTCCTGCCCCCGGTGCTGCAGCGCCTGCAATCCGAAGCCCGTCATGCGGGCGACGTCCTTGCCCGGTGCGTAGATTCCGAATACGCCGCATTCCTCGTGCATCGCCGAACTCATCTCCCCGTCGCGTTTTCCAAGTTGACGACGGGACTATACACGAGTCGTGTTTCGCCTTCGTTTCAGGCGGGAAAGCGAAGACAAGGCACCTTCGCGGAACTAGGACGCCACAGCTAGAAACCACCTTGGCTCGCGCGTGGGGGAACGAGCGTCGTGGGCTTGTCCTTGGCCCATTTCCACGAACGGAACTCCTTCGATCCGGTCATGATGTTGTGATCCTTGTAGTTCTCCGACCACATGAGGCAAAAATCGCGCAACTCGATGAGCAGATCTTCGAGCGTACCCTCGTACTCGTCCTCGATGTAGGCCTTGAAGACGCTGTAGGTGTGACTCTTGTCACGCACGCGTTCCTTGACGAAGCGAATCGTCAGCCACATGCGGATTCCCGCATTGAGACGCTCGGATCCGGGATCGTCGCCGAACATCATCTCGATGGGCTTCCAGTATTCCTCGTACAGGCGCTCCTGGTCCTTTCGATCCTCGGCGATGAGCAGGTAGTTGCGAACCAGATCGCCCACGGTCAGGGGCGTTCCACGCGAATTGAGGGATTCGAATATCAGCTGGGGGTTGTCCTCTCCGGTCAGGTTCGCCGAAATCAGGAGAAGCTGCTGCAAACCGGCCCAGAGATCCTCCGCCCGAAAACCATCCTCCTCGGTCTTCTCGCAGAAGAACGCGAAGTTGTCCACAATGCGTTCCGAAACAAGCTCGGGCATCGGCGCGTCATCCAGGATCGCGAAGAGCGTCTTGCGGTCGGTGCGGGAGAGCACGAGTTTGTGCTCGTCACCCACGAAGAGCAGGTTGTCGCGCACGAAATCGGCATCGATGTGTCCGATGACCGTTCCCGTCTTGCGCAAGTGGCGCTCGAACGCGGCAAGAAGCAGGGTGAGCGTGGCCGTTCGCTGCTGGCCGTCGATGACGGACAGGCGCGTGACCCCGTCAGAGTCATCCGAGTCGACCGAGTAGAGCAGGGTACCCATGAAGTGCGTGTTGGACGTCCTGCCGGCGCGAAGAATGTCGCCCCAGAGCTCGTCGCATTGGTCCTTGCTCCACGAATACACGCGCTGGAACACGGGGATCGTATACTGCGTGTTCCTGGAGCCCAAGACGTCCAGGAACATTCTCTGTTCGGTAAGCAAATCGGCCTCCCAAGATGCGATTGCATGGCTGGCATCGCATTGTACTCGTGAGACGCATCCATATCGAGTGCGTCGCAGACGAAGAGGGGCATGCCTCCCGAACTCGAGAGCCTGTCATGCGCGAGAATGGGAAGCGCCCGTTAGCGATCGAGGAAACCGGCGTCGCGAATCTCGCGCAGGCGCGCCTCGATTTC